>Ga0114918_10005331_pt1 | contig 11035 bp, 6 predicted proteins | sample LantaG_FD_87015 | JGI IMG/M metagenome (GOLD analysis project Ga0114918, IMG submission 87015) | Deep subsurface microbial communities from Baltic Sea to uncover new lineages of life (NeLLi) - Landsort_02402 metaG | ecosystem: Environmental > Aquatic > Marine > Oceanic > Sediment | place: Baltic... | reverse complement strand
TGAGGTGGCCATGGCGGGCGTGTTTAAAATCTGCCTCCCCCCCCCCCCCCCCCAACCCCCCCCACCCCTTTTTTCTCAACATCAGAACATGAAAAAAACTCACGCAGTCAACCCCGCGACCGCGGCCTCCGCGCCCAGCCATTCCCCCACGGGCCCGCCACCCACGCCGCCCGCCAGGGCCCGCCACAGCGCCACCCACACGTGCGGGACGGGCGGGGTGGCGGCCGCCGGGCCGACCGCCGCCCGCAGCGCGGCCGCCAGGGCGGCCGGGCTGACCGCGTCGGGCGGGGGCGGCGGGGCCGGCAGGGCAGGCGCCTGGGCGCCTGGGCGGTGCTGCTGCCGGGCCGGAGGCGGCGCCCCGCCCACGCCCGCCAGGATCGCGCCCGCCAGGGCGGCCCGCAGGGCGCCGCCCGCCCCGCCCCGTCCACCTGGCAGGCCGTCCAGCAGGCCCCGCGACCAGGCCATGGCGGCCGCCCGGGAGGCGCAGCCCTTGGCGGTGGCGGTGGCGCCGCCGCCGCCACCACCACCACCACCCCCGCTCTCCAGTCGGCGGAGCGTCCCCTCGGTCGCGCCCGTCAGGAGGAAGGCTCGGCCGTGCAGGCGCAGGGTGGCGCCCACAAACAGGTCGCCCTCCACGTAGTGTGTGGCGGGCGAGGGCAGGCCGGACTCCAGGGCGGACGATAAGGCGGACACGGCCGGGGCGCGGGAGGTGCCGCCGCAGGCCGGGCAGGCCCCGCCACCCCGCCCACCGGCGGGCGCCCTGCTCTCCACGCACGCGCACGCCGGCCGCTTGACGGGAGCCCGCTCCAAGGACCGCCCACCCGGGAAACCGTCCCCGGGAGCCTCAAACACGGCCAGCGCGCCGTCGGCGGGGTAGAAGCAGAGCGTGAACCGGCGGGCGGCGTCGTGCGGGGTCGAGGCGGCGGCGGAGGAAGAGGAGGTGGGAGGAGTGGCAGTGCTGCTGCCGCTTTTCAGGACGGCAGAAAAGGACAGCACCGCCCGAGCGTCCGCCTCGGAGGGCGCCCGCCGGACGGGCGCGCGCGGGACCAGGCGGGGCCCGCAGGAGCGGGCCGAGTCCGCCTCCGAGCCGAAGCAGCCGGGAGTGTGGGGCGGCGGCGCCGGGCGCGCGCGCAGCGGCGGGCGCGGCGGCGGGGGCAAGGGCGCCAGGGCGGCCTCCTCCACGCCGCCCACCTTGACCAGCCAGGCCTTGGTGGCCCCATCCGCGCAGGCCAGCAGGCGGAAGGGGCGGCCGTGGACGTCGATGGTGGCGCCCACACGCAGGTCGGCGGGCGTGACAAAGGTCGAGGCCGTGGAGGAGGCGGGCTGCAGCGGCGACAGCGGCCCGCCCGCGCTCACGCCGGCCGCCGACGCGGCCAGGGCGCCCAGCAGGCCGCCGGGCGCGCCGATGGCGTCCGTGACGGCGGGGCGGGCGGCAGGTGACGCGCCCGCCGGCCACGGCTTGGGCAGCAGGCCCCGGCGCAGGAAGACGCGGCCGCCGCCGGGCGCGGCGGTCAGGGCGGTGGTGGTCGCGGTGGCGGCGGGGGTGGAGGCGGCAGCAGTCGCCCCACCACCGCCGCCCGCTGACGGCTTGGCCGCGACCACCTCCACCGTGCCGTCGCCCACATAGAACCGCAGGGTCGCCGCATGCGTGGTGGTGGTGGCACTGGCCGCACCACCGCCCCCGCCCGCCACCCCTCTCTCCTCCCAGGCGGACATGAAGGAGAGGACGGTGGGGTCGGGCGGCCCGCGCGCCCGGCGCGGGCGGGCGGCCCGGGCGCGCGCCTCCGCCGCCGCCGCCGCCGCCGCTTCCGCGTCGCCCACGGGAGTCGGTAGGGCCGGGCCCAGGGCCGTGCCCAGCGTGTCCTCCAGCCACCGCCGGGTGAAGGCGTCCGCGTCCGTCAGCGTGATGGCCCGCCCGGCAATGGTGAGCACGCCGCCCAGGGGCGGGAAGTCGGCCGGCCCGGCCCGGCGGCGGGTGGCGGCGGTCCGGCCCACCGCAAGAGGCGCCCTCCTGGACAGCTGGCCCTGGTCCAGGCCGGAGTTGGGGATACGGCGCTCCAGGACGTCGACGGTCTCGTCCTGATGAAGAAAGAGGAGGAAGGGTGAAGGTTGAGAGAACGCGCGCGCGCGCACGCGCGCGCGGTGGCCATGGGGCGGCGTTGCTTTTTTTAGCTCCCCCCCTGCCGTCCGTCCCCTCAACTCACCACCAGGTGTAGGCGGACCTCCACCCTGCGCACCCGCACCCGCTCCCGGTTTGCCGCCACGCCGGCCGGCACCTCCTCCGTGAAGTGGCCGAACCAGCGCAGGAGGAGGCCGGCTAGGCAGACATAGCGGGGCGGGGGGATGGGGGCCGGGAAGGGGAGGGAGGTCGGGGTGACAGTGGTGGTGGAGGCAGCCGTGGCCGCAACCTCGCCGCCAATCGTCCCCGGCATGGCCGCCAGCCCGCCCGTAGGCGTCTTGGCGACCTTCAGGGAGCAGGGGCGGACAAAGGTGGCGGGTGGAGGCTGGAGGAAGATAGGGAGAGAGGAGGGGAGAGGAGGGAGGTCAGAGCGGCGCGCCTGCGCGCGCGGCCGCGAGCGCCCGGGGGCCAGCAGCGGCTGCCCCAGAGGGCGCTTCTTCCTCCTCTCTCAACTCACCGGCTGCTGGCGCCAGCCCGGCAAATTGGGCTCGACCTCGGCCATGAGGGAGGGAGGAGGGAGGAGGCGAGGGACGTGTGTGGGGCGTGGAGGAGGGGCACGAGAGAGCGAGAGAGGTTGACAGAATTGAGCGGAAGACGAGCGAGCATACTCATTCTGTGAACTCGAATTTTTTTTTCCATGCGTGCAGGCCCCGCCGTCCAGCGCTCCGTGCGCGACTTTTTCGGCGCCGCCGCCACCGCCAAACGGCCGGCCGATGCGGGCACGCCCTCGCCCTCAGCCAAGAAGCGGGCGGCGGTAACTGTGGCGGCGGCAGCAGCAGACGGCGGCGGCGCGCCCGGCACGCACGGCGGCGCGCCGACCCCGCCCCCCGCTCTCAAACCCGCCCCGCCCTCGCCCCCCCGCGACCGGGCCGCCGCCGCGGCCACCGCGTCCGAGGCGGTCGCCCTGGTCGCCCGCCGAGTCGCAACCGTCCAGGCCAACGGGATCTTTCCGGCCCTGGCCGACCTGCTGGTGGAGGAGGGCTGGCGGGCCGCCCTGGCGGGCGTGCTCACGCCACGCACGGTCGCCCCGCTGCACGGCTTCTTGGAGGGGGAGTGGGCGGGCAAGGCGCCCGTCTACCCGCCCAAGCACCTCATCTTCCGGGCGCTGAACGAGGTGCCCCTGGCGTCCGTGCGGGTGGTCATCATCGGGCAGGACCCCTACCACGGCCCGGGGCAGGCGGAGGGCCTGTCCTTCTCCGTCCCCCGCGGCGTGGCCGTCCCGCCCTCCCTGCGGAACATCCACAAGGAGCTTGCGGCCGACATCCCCGCCGCCCTGCCGCGCTTCCCGCCCGGCCACGGCTCCCTGGCGGCGTGGGCGGGCCAGGGCGTCCTCCTGCTGAACGCGACGCTGACGGTGCGGGCCGCGGCCGCCAACTCGCACGCGGGGAAAGGGTGGGAGGTGGTGACGGACGCAGCCATCGCCGCTGTGGCGGCCCGCCCGCAGCACACCGTCTTCCTGCTGTGGGGCAAGTTTGCGCAGGCGAAGGCGCGCCTGGTGCGGGCGGGCGGCAGGCACCACACCATCCTGGAGGCGCCCCACCCGTCGGGGCTGTCTGCGCACAGGGGGTTTTTCGGGTGCCGCCACTTTTCGAAAGCTAATGAGGCCCTGGTGAAGGCGGGCGGGGAGCCGGTGGACTGGAGCCTGTAGGGCGCGGGAGACGAGGGGAGGGGGCGTGGGTGTGAAAGGAGAGAGGCAGGTTCGTCGCCCAGACGTCGGATTTTGATGGGTCGTCCGATTGATTTTTTGCGTCTCTCCTCTCTTTTAAGAGACACGCGCGCATCCTGTGAGGGCCTCGCCGCATACGTGCGACCCTGTCCCTGGCTAGTCACCCACACAGGCCAATCACGTGAGCGACCAAAAAAAAGCAGGGCGTGAAGCTCCCCCCGCGTGACCCGCGCTCTCATAAAGAGAGGGAGGGCGAGCGACCGTGAAAACCACCCGCCTCTTTTTCCAACCTGCTTGCTTTTCCTTGGCCGCCCGCGTCCGGCTCTCCTCTTTCTCGCTCGCCATGTCCATCCTGGAGGCCCTGAAGGGGTCGGCCCTGGAAATCAGGGACACGCCGGGCGGCCTGGCCCCGCGCTTAGCGACGACGGCCCGCCTGGCGGGCACCATCGCGCGGGAGCTGTCTGGCCTGCCCCTCCTCGCGCCCTGGGCGGCGCGCACGGCGCTCGCGCGCGCCCGGGCGCCGCCGCCAGGACGGATCTCCGGCCCAGCCGTCGCCCTGGCCCGTGACGTACGGTACGGCCCCGGCCCCCGCCAATTGGCGGACGTGTGGGTGCCGCCCGGGTGGAGTGATGCCGCCTCGGGGGCGCCTGGCCCCGGCGCCACCACCTGCGGCCCCAGCGGCCCTGTGGCCCTTCTTGTCCACGGCGGCGTCTGGTCGTCGGGCGACAAGTGGACGCTGGGCCCCGCCGCGGCCGCCCTGGCAGCGGCTTCCGGCGCGGCGGTGGCGGTCCCCAACTACAGCCTGTGGCCGGCGGCGGAGGGCAGCGGAGGAGGGGAAGGCCTCGACGCGGGCGCGGTGGACGTGACGGCCGCCCTGGGGTGGGCGCTGGCGGGCGGGGTGGCGGGCGCGGTGGGCGGCGCCGCCGCCTCCACCCCTTGCCCCTCCTCTCCCCGGGTCACGCTGGTCGGCCACTCCGCGGGCGCCCACCTGGCCGCCCTGGCCGCGCTCGCGTGGTCGGCAGCAGACGGCAGCGATGACAAAAAAAACCGCTCGCCTCATCCTCCTTCCTCATCCCCCGCCGCCGTCGTCTCCCTGGCCGGCGTCTTCGACCTGGCCGCCCACTACGAGTACGAGCGCGGGCGGGGCGTGCACTATCTGTCCACCATGGCCCGCGCGGCGGGCGGGGCGGTGGGGTGGGACGGGAGGGAAGAGGGCAAGGAGGGCGCCTCAACCCCTGCCGCCCCGACCCCTCGCCAGGCGGCGGGCATGGAGGCATGCTCGCCGACGGCCATCCTCGAAGGCCGGGCGGCCCGGTGGGCACCCACCGCCCGTCCCGGCCTGGGGCGGTGCCTGGCCGCCCGTCCGGCCCGCCTGCCGGCGGCATGGCTCCTCATTGCCGGCGGGGCGGACGGGACGGTCCCCGCCTCGCAGTCGGCCGCCTTTGCGGGCGCGCTGCGCGGGGCGGGTATCCAGGGCGTCCGGTGCGAGGTGGTGCCGGGCGTGGGGCACGTCGACTTCGTGACGGGGTGGGGTGGGGAGTGGGCGGAGGCGGTGGCGACCGTGGTGCGAGGGGATTAGAAGGAGGGAGGTTGGTGAAGGAGGAACACCAACAAAAAAAAAAAATGTTCTGAGGAGAGAGAAAGGGCGAGCGGCGGCGTTTTCGTCCCCGCAAAGCCCCGCGGCGTTTTCGTCCCCACAAAGCCCCCGCTCTTCGTCCCCCGCTCCTAGAAACAAAAAACCATTTATAAAGGCCTTGAAAATGCCATTTTGATGTAACGCTGAGGGTATGTGGCGCAGTGGTAGCGCGTCTGCTTTGCACTTCAAATCAAAATCCGCGAATGATTAGTGATTATAGTGCGGTGGGTTCTCAACGAGGAGAGAAAGCGCGAGGTACTCATCTCTCCTTCGATGAGTTTTCGTCCCTTCCCTCCCCGGCCCGCGCGCACGCAAAAGCTGCAGAATGTCCAGGGTTCAAACCCCTGCATATCCAGTGGATAAACGGACTTTTGCTTTTTTTGTGGGCGCGGCGCGACAGCGGGGACGCGCAGGCGCAAAATGGGATGATGGGAGAGAGAGAGGAGGAGGCGGCAGGGTCGGGTCCGTCCCACTCTGACCTCGCCGTACCTTTTTTTTTTGCTACGTCTTTTTTCTTTTGCACACACATCCACGACGCTCACGCACACACACACGCACACGCGCGCGCGCGACCCCCCTCGCACGCACACAGCCACGCACCCTCACACACAAAAAAGGCAAAAGGCACAGTGTGTCAAATTGTGCAGTACACGCCCTCCATGCGGTACCCCCGCCGCCGGGCGCGGGCCGCCCACCGCTCCGCCGCGACCGGGTCGGGCGTGCAGCCATACCCCTCGATCAGCATCTGGGAGAGCAGGGCCTGCTGTTTCTGAGAGATTGGAGAGAAGGAGGGGCGCGGGGAAAATGGATGAGCAAAAGGTTGGAGAGGGCACAGGGGTCTCGGAAGCAGCGCGCTCTCCCTCCCGCTCCTGCTCCCGCTCCCGCTCCCGCCCAACTCACCACATCCCCGCGCTCCGCCTCGCGCAGAGCGTCCTCGTACCACCGCCGCACCGCGTCCTTGACGACCGCGCTGAGCGGGGTCGTGTCCTGGCGGCGGGTGGCAGGCGAGGTGGCGGCGGCGCCGCCGGCGGCCGATGGCTGCACACCGGCGGCGGCCGCCGCGTTGGCACCGCCGCTCGTCGGCGGCACTCCCCCGTTGGCGAGTGGGGTGGCCGTCGCCATGGTGGTCCTCAGGTAGTGGCGCCGGGCGTGGGCCGCGGCCGTCCGCATGCACCAAGCGGAAACGGAGTGTGAGTCAAGACAGCGCCGTCGTGTCGATTTCTTTCTTCACACTCACTCTAAAAAAAAACATGACTCTCCTCCCGCCCTCCTCCCTCCCCGCCTACCGCTTGGAGGCGGCGGTGGAGCCTTTCTATGCGGGAGGCGCCATCACCCTGCTGCCCGAGGGCCGGGCCGCGTGCGCGTGCGGGGACGAGGTCAAGGTGAGAGAAGAGGAGAGAGAGGGGACAACGGCGTGCGGCGTTTCTTTCTCTCGCGAGCACTCACACACACACACACACTTTACACCCTTCACACAGATCGTCTGCCTGGAGACGGGTACGGTGGAGTTGACCCTGGCCGGGGTGAGTTGAATGAATGGGAGAGGGAGAAGAGACAGGGAGAGACAGAGAGCGGCGCACGCATTTTTTCCTCGCGCCGACGGCTAGCCGCCGCCTCCTGGCCTGGATGGGCGGGGGCCTTTTCCGTTTCCTCACGTCCCACCTTTCCCCTTCATCATCAACCAGGACTCCGAGCCCGTCACCGCCCTGGCCGCCGGCCCCGCGGACGGCCGCCTGTACGTCGCCTCCCGCTCCCTGACCATCCGCGCCTTCCGCCTCGTGGGCGAGGGCGGCGGCGGTGGGGACGGGGCAACCTCAACCGCGTCCCTCCTCCGCGCCTGGAAGTGCACGCACCGGGCGCCCGTGACGGCCATGGCCGTCGACGGCTCGGGGGGGCTGGTCGCGACGGGGTCGGCGGACGCGGGCGTGCGGGTGTGGGATGCGGACGGCGGCTTCTGCACGCACGCCTTCACGGGGCACGCCGGGCCCGTGACGTCTCTCACTTTCCACCCGGCCGACCTCGCTCTCTTTTCTGGCGGGTCGGACGGGACGGTCCGCGGGTGGGACCTGACGACACGCGCCCCGGCCTGGCCACCCGTGCGGGGGCACGTCTCCCCCGTCACCGCCCTGGTGGCGGCCCTGCCGCCGGCGGGCGGGGGCGCGAGCTGGTTCCCTGCGGGCGGCGGCGGGGCGGGCGCGGCCGCGGCCTCGCCCCACCGCCAGTGCCTGCTCCTGTCCGCGGGCCGGGACGGCGTGGCGGCGGTGTGGGATGCGGGGAGCGGGGCCAAAGTCGCGGAGGTGCCCGTCATGGAGGCGGTGGAGGGCGCTGTCATCCTGGCGGCCGCGTCCGCGGCGCTGGGCGGCCGGGGAGGCGAGGATGGGGGCCCGCCGCCCCCGTCCCCGGCCGCTCTGCTAGCCGGGTCTGCCCCGCCCACGCCGGGCAAGCCGGCCCTGGTCTTCGCCACCGCGGGCGCGTCGGGGTCTGTCCGTGTGTGGCGGGCGGACACGGGGCGGGAGACGACCCGCCTGGACGCGCCGGGAGGCGGATCGCCCGGGGGCGAACTCACATGGCTGGGCTGCTCCTCCACCGCCGGCCATTCACCCGCCCTCCTGGCCGCCTCCGGCGACGGCAGGCTCCTGGCCCTGATCCCGTCCCCCACGCCCGACGGCCGCCCGGGGCTGGCCCTGGCCCGCCACCTGGTGGGCGACCTGGACGAGGTCACGGACGTGCGCCTGGTCGGCGGCGACGGGCGGCGGCTGAAGGGAGGGGGGGGAGGGGGGGAGGGCGCGACGCCCGCCGCGCCTTGGGCCCCGCCCACGCACGCGGCCGTGGCGACCAACGCGCCCGACGTCCGCCTCATCGACCTGGCCACCCGCACCGCGGCCGCCTCCCTGGTGGGCGGCCACGGCGGGGGGGCGGTGCTGGCCCTGGACGCGGTCGCGCTGCCGGCGGCGCCGCCGTCATCCAGCACCACCACCACCACCCCCTCCTCCCCCCCCCACCCACGCCCCTGGTTGCTCGCCTCGGGCGGCAAGGACGGCTCCCTCGCGCTCTGGTGCCCGACCGCCCCGCCCGACGTGCCCGGCGGCAGCCTGGCCCCGCTGGCCACGTCCCCGACCGCGCACGCGGGCCCGCTCACCGCCCTCGCCCTCGCCCGCCGGGCAGCAGGCGCCTGGGTGGTGACGGGCGGCGAGGACAGGATGCTGCGGCTCTGGGACGCGGCCGCCGCTGCGGTTGCCGCCGCCGCGGCTGCTGCTGGAGCTGCCGCCCCGTCCCCTCCCCTCCCTCTGACCTCCACCGCGGGCACACTGGCGCACGACAAGGCCATCAACGCGGTGGACGTGTCCCCGGACGACGGCCTGGCCGTGTCCGCCTCGGCCGACCGGACCGCCCGCCTGTGGCGCCTCCCAGACCTCGTGCCCGGCCCCGTCCTACGGGGGCACCGGCGGGGCGTGTGGGACGCCCGCTTCGCGCCGGCCGACCGCCTGGTCGCCACCGCGGGCGGGGACGCCGTCATCCGCCTGTGGGCCCTGCCCGACGGCGCGTGCGTGCGGGTGCTGGAAGGGCACGGCGCGTCCGTCCTGCGCTGCGTGTGGGTCGCGGGCGGGGCCGCCCTGCTCTCCTCCGGCGCGGACGGGCTGATGAAGACGTGGCACCCCCGGTCGGGCGAATGCGTCGCCACCGCGGACGCGCACGGGTCGAAAGCCTGGGCCCTGGACGCGGTGGACGCGGGCGGGCGCGGGGGTGGCGGTGCTGGTGGTGCTGGCGCCCTGCCCCCGCCCCTGGCCGCGTCGGGCGGCGCGGATGGCCGCCTGGTGCTGTGGAAGGACGGCGGCGGGAAGGACGCTGCGTCCGCGGCCGCCGCGGCGGCGGCCGCCGCGGAGGGCGCCCAGGCCCTGGCCAACGCCCTGACGGCGGGCGACACGGGCGCGGCCCTGGAGCTGGCCCTGCGCCTGCGCGCGCCCGCCCGCCTGCTGTCGGCGGTTGAGGCTGCAGTTGTTGCTGGTGGGTATGGTGGTGGCGGGGGTGGGGGCGCCGCCCGCGGCGACGGCGGGCGGGGCGCCCTGCGCGCCGCCCTGCGGTCCACCGTCCCTCCACCCCCACCCCGCGCGGGCCCGGCCGCCGCCGCCGCCGCCCCTAAAGCCGACGAGGACAGGGCGACGGGTGCGGTGACGGGCCCGGCGACCACAGGCCCGCCCAAGCCCGCGGGGCCGCTGACCCTGCGCGACGTCCTGGCCCTGGCCCGGGACTGGGCGTCCCGGGCGGGGACGTGCCACGCGGCGGCCGCCCTGCTGGGCGCGGTGCTGGCGGAGTACGCGCCCGCATCCATCCTGGCGGCGCCGGGAGCTGAGGAGATCCTCGCGGGCGCGCTGGCGCACGTTCGGCGCCACGCGGGCCGGGCGGGCCGCCTGGTGCGGGCGACGTTCGTCCTGGACGCCGCGCTTGCGGAGGCGGGCGTGCTGGATGGGCTGGAGGAGGAGGAGGGAGGTGGTATGGCCGCTGTCGCCGTGCCGCCGCCCACGCCGGCCCGGGTGCCGTCCGCGGCCGCGGCCGTGGAGGAGGCGGGCGGGCAGGCCGACCCGCCGACCGAGGAGGAGGGCGGGCTTGAAGAGGAGAAGGGCGGCGCACCGGCGGCGGCCGCTCCGCCCGCCCGCCGCAAGGCGACGACCAAGGCCGCCGCCGCCGCCAAGAAGGCCCGGCCGGCGGCGGCGGCGGCGGCGGCGACCCCGGCGGCTGAGACGAAGCAGAGGAAGAAGGCCGGGGAGGACGGCTCTGCCGACGGCGCCCCCGCCGCTGCTGGAAAGCGGGCGAAAAAGGCGCGGGCGACCAGCCCGCCTGCCGAGGCCGAGCCGGCCAAGCGCACTCGCAAGGCGACGGCTGAGGCGGCACCTGCTTCTAAGAAGCCTGCTTCGTCTAAGAAGGCGGCGCCCGCGCCCGCGCCCGCGCCCGCGCGGGCGACGCGGGCGCGGAAAGCGAAATGATGAAAAATGGTGCTTCGTGTCTCGTGTCGTGTGAACAGGGATTTCAACCACTCTCTCTTCTCTCTCTTCTCTCGCCTCTCCTCTACGGCACCAACTCCCCTGGTGACAGCTCGCCCGGCTCCGGCGGGCCCGCCTCGGCCTCGGTCACCGGCGGCGGTGGGGTGGGGCTGCGCCGGGAGGAGCGCCGCCCCCCGCGGGGCGAGCGCGAGCGCGAGCGCGAGCGCCGGCCACCACCCCCACCGCCGCCGCCCGCACTGCCACCGCCACCGCCACCGCCACCACCCCACCGGTCCCGGGAGCGGGACCGGTCCCGGTAGTCGCGGCGGGACCGGCGGTAGCCCTCCCCGCCCCGGGGCGACCGGGAGCGCGGGGACCGGGACCGGCGGCGGCCGGAGTAGTGGCGGGTGGGAGGGGGAGGGGGCGGGGCGCGGTCGCGGCCGCGGTCGCCGCCGCCGCCGCCCCACCCGCCCCGCCCACGGTCGTCGTCCCGCCACCCGCCGCCGCCGCCGCCGCCGTAACGGTCGTACCCACCGGGCGGCGGCAAGGGCGCAGGGTAACCACTGGCCGGTTCG
>Ga0114918_10005329_pt1 | contig 11039 bp, 11 predicted proteins | sample LantaG_FD_87015 | JGI IMG/M metagenome (GOLD analysis project Ga0114918, IMG submission 87015) | Deep subsurface microbial communities from Baltic Sea to uncover new lineages of life (NeLLi) - Landsort_02402 metaG | ecosystem: Environmental > Aquatic > Marine > Oceanic > Sediment | place... | reverse complement strand
GTCGTATCCGTTGCGGGCGGCGTACATGTAGCCCGTCTGCATCGCCCCGCCCACGCCGAGGTTACAGGCCAGTGGCAACACCGTCGCGCCGGTCGCGGCGGCCACCGATACGGTGTCATCCGTCGAGCCGTCGTCGACGACCGCCACGTCGGCGGCGGGCACGCAGCGGGCGAGGTCGGCAAGGGCGCCGGGCAGACTGGCGGCCTCGTTATGGGCGGGCACGATCACCAGCATTCGGCCGCGCCTGGCGCTGTCTGTGGGGGAGTTCACGGCGGGATTGTCGCCCAAGACGGCCGGTTCTGCAAGACGGCGACAAAGCCGTTGACGGGTTGGGGATGAGAGCCTAGAGTCTCCACGTGCGCGGCCTGGCGCGCGCGAGTGGCCGGATAATCGACGACAGACACGACCTCACCCGACCGAAGAGGACCGCCATGGACGTTCCGCTGTTGGATCTCACGGGCCAGTATGCCGCCTTCAAGGACGAGCTGCTCGCCGCCGTCGCGGCGGTAATCGACAGCCAGAAGTTCATCAACGGCCCGCCCGTCAGGGAGCTGGAGGCCCTCGTGGCCGACTATTGCCAGTGCGCCGCAGCCGTGGGCGTCTCAAGCGGAACGGATGCGCTTCTTTGCAGCCTGATGGCCCTTGGCATCGGCGCGGGCGACGAGGTGATTACCAGTCCGTACACGTTCTTCGCCACGGCGGGCGTCATCACCCGCACCGGCGCGAGGCCCGTGTTCGTGGACATCCAGCCGGACACGTTCAACATAGACCCAGCTAAAATCCCCGCCGCCGTGACCGACCGAACCAGGGCCGTCATACCCGTTCACCTCTTCGGGCAGACGGCGGACATGGACCCGATCCTCACGCTCGCCGCCGAGCGCGGGCTGGCGGTTATCGAGGACGCCGCCCAGGCCATCGGCGCCGTCTACAAGGGCCGCAAGGCCGGATCGATGGGCACGACGGGGTGCTTGAGCTTCTACCCGACGAAGAACCTCGGCGCCCTGGGCGATGGCGGGATGATAGTCACCAACGACGCCCAACTCGCCGACCGCCTGGCGTGCGGGCGAGACCACGGCCAGCATCCGAGGTACTACTACTCGTGGGTCGGCGGGAACTTTCGGCTGGACAGCATCCAAGCCGCCTGCCTAGCCGTAAAGTTCCGCCACCTCGAGGGCTGGTCCGCCAGGCGCCGCCGGAACGCCGCCCGTTACGACGAGTTGCTGGCCGGCTGCGACGCCGTCATCACGCCCGTCGTGCGGGAGGGGAACGTGTCCATCTTCAACCAGTACGTCATCCGCACGTCGCGGCGGGACGAGCTGATGGACCACCTCAAGGCCCACAACATCGGCTGCGGCATTTACTACCCACTGAGCCTGCACCTCCAGGAGTGCTTCCAGGATCTGGGCTACGTCCAGGGCGACTTCCCCCAGAGCGAACGGGCGTCGGCTGAGTCGCTGGCGCTGCCGATCTACCCGGAGCTGACCGACGAGCAGATCGTCTTCGTCGCCGAGACTGTTAAGGGCTTCTTCGCCTGACCGAGACCACACGGGAGCAAGAATGCGCACGAGAGCTTTCCTGTTGTTGCTGCTGTCACTGGCCGTGACGGCGGCGGGGTGCAAGCGTCCGATTGATGCGGTTGACGATCCGCGTGCGGCGGCCGTCGATGAGCAGGTGCAGGCGAAGTGGGGCAAGAGCCTGGCCGAGCTGCCCACCGTTCAGCTCGTGGCGATTGCCGCCCACAACGACGACATCCTCAACGAGTACGAGTGGGCCTTTACGTTGTGGCACGCCGTCGAGTACGGCTGGAAGGTTGACATCGAGTGGCTGGACGTCGGCGGGGGGGCGTCGGCCATTGAGCAGTTCGTCCGCAACGGCTACGCCAATGCCCCCGCGGGCGGGATCGACGTCGACATCCTCTGGGGCGGCGGAGATATCCTCTTCCGCGACCTCGCCGCTGAAGGGATGCTGACGAAGCTGGAGCTGTCCGACGACGTGCTGTCGGCTGTGCCGGTCGTCTTCGGCGGCCTGGAGATGATCGATCCCGGCGGCCGGTGGATCGGCACGGCCATAAGCGGGTTCGGCTTCATCTACAACGCCCGACGGCTGGGCGAGCTTGGCATCGCGCCGCCGCGGCTGTGGGAAGACCTCGGCCGGGCCGACATGTTCAGCCAGTTGTGCCTGGCCGATCCCACGCAGTCCGGCTCGGCGCTGGCGGCGTATGAAATGATGATCCAGTCCGGCGATGACTGGCCGGCGGGCTGGGCGAAGCTGATGGCCGTGCTGTCCAACGCATCGCGCATAGTGGACAGCGCATCCCGCGCCGCGGACGCCCCCGCCGAGGGCACTGCCGCAGTGGCGACGGCGATTGACTTCTACGGCGCCAACCGGGTCGCCGAACACCCGGACGTGCTGGCGTTCGTCCTGCCGGCGGGGCAGACCGTCTTCACGCCTGACGCCATCGGCATTCTGCGCGATCCGCCGAATGCCGAGCTCGCCCAGCGGTTCGTGGATTTCGTCATGTCGCCGCAGGGCCAGGCCATGCTCGCCCTGGCGCCCGGCAGTGAGGATGGCCCCATCTGCAATCTCCTTGGCCGGCTGCCGATTCGCCGCGACGTCTACGCCGCCTACGCCGCGACCCTCCCCGAATGGGTCAACCATCCATACGAAGGCGGCGCCGGCATGACACTCGACATGGAAATGCGCGACGTGCGGCACGCCGTGCTTGGCCCGCTTGTTCGCGCCGCCGCCATCGACAACTACGACGGCATGCGGGCGGCCAAGAAGAGGCTCATCGACACGGGCTTCGACCCCCAGCGGCTGGCCGAGTTCAACCGCCTGCCGGACGACGTCCTCACGCTCGATCAAATCCGCCAGGTCGGTCAAATCCTTCGCGAGGACGAAAAACGCGCCAACGAAATCCTCGCCGGCTGGCGGGAGTTCTTCCGCCAGAAGTACGCATTGGTCGCCCAGTGACCACGCCTTCTCAACCATCGCCGCTGCTCACCAGGGGTCGGCGGGGCGGGTCGCCGCTCGCCGCAACCGCCACAGCCGTGCTCATAGCGGCGCTGGCGGCGACGCTCGTTTGGCCCATCCTGCTGGCTGTCGGCAAGGGCTTCGTGGATGAAGGCCGCCCCAGCGCGTTCTGGCTGCGGTCGGTACTGACCAGCCGGGAGTACCTGGGGCTCATGCTCAACAGCGTCGCGCTTGCCTCGGCGGCGACGGCGCTGGCGATCGTCATCGCCGTGCCGCTGGCGATGATCCGGGCGAACTGCCGCTTTCGCGGGCAAGGCGTGTTGGGCATGTTGCTGCTCGTGCCGCTGATTCTCCCGCCCTTCGTCGGCGCGATGTCCACCGAGCGTTTCCTCAGCCAGGACGGCGTGCTCAACGCCATCCTCTTGCACCTGGGCCTGCTGGACGTGGCCACGCGGAACCCGGACTGGTTGCAGCGCGGCCGCTTCGCAGCGGTGTGTGCGCTTCAGGCCCTGCATCTGTTCCCGATTATGTACCTCAACGTGTCGGCGACGCTGGCGAACATCGACCCCGCTTACGCCCAGGCCGCCCGCAACCTCGGCGCGGGCCGGCGGCGGTCGTTCCTCCGCATCACGCTGCCGCTGATGAGGCCCGCCCTGTTCGCCGGAGGGACCATCGTCTTCATCTGGGCGCTGACGGATATCGGCACGCCGCTGATCGTGGGCTATCGCCGGCTACTGCCGGTGCGGATATTCCACCGGCTGATGGTGGGCAGCGTCGGGTCGGAGACCTACGCGATGGTCGCCGTCATGCTCGCCGGCGCGGTGTTGCTGTACGTCCTCGGCAAGTTTGTGTTCGGCCGGCCCATGCGGGGGGAGAGCTCCAAGGCGTCGGTCGCCCGGGAGGCCCCCCGGCTGGGCGCAGCGGGGACGGCCGGCGCGTGGGCGCTGTTCGGCGGCGTGATTCTGCTGGCGATTCTGCCGCACGTGGGCGTGGTGCTGCGGGCGGTGTCGGCAGAGTGGATCGGCACGGTGCTGCCCAGCCGGTATACGCTGGCCCACCTCCGTGAAGTGCTGGCCGGCACGCGGAGCTACAACGCCATCATCAACAGCCTGCGCTACGCTGGTGCGTCCACGGCCATCGACCTGGTGGTAGGGGGCGCCGCGGCGTGGCTGATCGTCCGCTCCCGCGCGAAGGGCAGAGGCGTACTGGACTCGCTGGCCATGCTCCCCCTGGCCGTGCCGGGGATGATCCTGGCTGCCGGCTACCTGGCGGCCACTGCCAAGGGAGGCTGGTTGGAGTCCATCGGCCCACGCAGAAACGCCTTCGTCATCCTGGTCATCGCCTACTCCGTTCGCCGCCTGCCGTTCGTCGTGCGGGGCGTATCGGCTGGGCTTCAGCAGGTGCCCGTGTCGATGGAGGAGGCGGCGCGGGACCTCGGTGCGTCGCGCGCGGGCGCTGCCTTTCGTATCACCTTTCCGCTGATCGCCGCCAGCCTGATAGCCGCGGGCGTGCTGACGTTTTCGTTTGCGATGCTGGAGGTGAGCGACTCGCTGATGCTCGCCCAGTTGACCGACGACTACCCGATAGCCAAGGAAATATACCAGCAGGCCCACGCCGGCACGGTCGCCTCGCTGAACCGCGCCGCGGCGATGGGCGTGTATGCGATGGCGCTGCTGGGCGGTACGGTAGCCGTGGCGGCGGCGCTGCTCGGCAAGAAGCTCGGCGCGATCTTCCGCGTGTAGAAGCGCCGCCCGCCCTCTCACGAGACCGACGATGAAAGACATCCGAATCGAGAACGTCACGAAGATCTACGAAGGCGCCGCCGCGAACGAGCGCGCCGTCGATGACGTGTCGCTGGAAGTCGCCGCCGGCGAACTGTTCTTCCTGCTCGGTTCGAGCGGGTGCGGCAAGACGACGCTCCTGCGGATGATCGCCGGGCTGACCGCTCCGACGGCCGGGCGTATTATCCTCGGCGGGCGGGACGTCACCAACCTGCCCGCCAACAAGCGGCACACGGCGATGGTGTTCCAGAGCTACGCGCTTTGGCCTCACATGACGGTCGGGCGGAACGTGGAGTTCGCTCCGCGTATGCAGGGCGCGGGCCGGGCCGAACGGGCCGCCACCGCCACGCGAATGCTCGAACTCGTGCAGATGGGCGACTACGCCGGGCGAAAGCCCGTCCAGCTATCGGGGGGCCAACAGCAGCGGGTGGCGCTGGCCAGGGCCCTGGCGGCCAACCCGGACTGCCTGCTGCTGGACGAGCCGCTCAGCAACCTCGACGCCCGCCTGCGCCTGCGAATGCGCAGCGAGTTGCGGCAGCTCGTAAAGAGCACCGGCGCCACGGCCGTGTACGTCACGCACGATCAGACCGAGGCCATGTCCATGGCCGACCGCATCGCCGTGATGGACGCCGGCCGCATCCATCAGGTCGCCACGCCGCAGGAGGCCTACGACCGACCAGCCACGCGGTTCGTGGCCGACTTCCTCGGCGAAGGCAACTTCATCGACGGTGAGGTGACGCAAGCGGGCGAGGTCGCCGCGGTGGCGACGGCCATCGGCACGATCCTCGTGCGCGGGGAAGGTTGCCCGCCGGTGGGGCAGGCCGTCACGTGCTGCATTCGTCCGGAGCGGCTGACCGTTCGCCCGACTGACGCGGGCCGCGCCGAGCGGCCCCGAGCCAGCCGGGTCGATGGCGGCACGGCCGCCGCGATTCCCGCGAAGATCGCCTCCAGCGTGTTTCTCGGGCAGACGCACCAACTCACGTGCCGCCTGGCCGACGGCGCCGTGTGGCAGGTTAGCCTTCTCGCCCAGGCCGGCCTGGCGAGCGAGTTCGCCCGGGGACAGCCCGTCGAGCTCATTGTCGCCGGCGAGAGCGTCATAGTCCTGCCCGCCGGCGGCGCCGGCAGATAGGGCCACCCCCGGCCTGCCCACCTCCGCCCGGTCCCCCGCGGCCAAACACGCAGTCGCCCGCGAGCGCGTGTGTGTCGCCGTCCGAAAGCGCTTGGCAAGGGCCCCCTGCGGCTGTATGCTCTGTGATCCCTCACCCGCGCCCGTAGCTCAATTGGATAGAGCGTCGGTCTTCGGAACCGAAGGTTAGAGGTTCGAGTCCTCTCGGGCGTGTTCGATAAGGCTGGCTGTGACATCGCGCCACGGTCGGTTTTTCTTCTGCACTCCGTGACGGACGAACAGGCCGCCGAGTCGGCAGGCGCCAGCGAGGTCGCGAGGCCCGGCCATCCCCCGATCTGCAAGGTTTGACTGCTGCGGCCAGCCCGTACAATACGTAGGCAGCTTGGGCCGAGGCCTTGGGCGCCAGTCCTGGAATAGATCAATGAGAACAGTTTTCGCATTGTCGTTCGTGTTGTCGGCGGTCTTGTTGCCGGCCGCGGGTTGTTCGTCGCGGCTGGTCACGAATCCGGACCGTTCAGCCATCGAGATGATGCTGCTATCCGGCGCGGTGGACAAGGCCCTGGCGCGGTTCTACATGCCGGAGCTGATCAATCGGAAGGTGTTCGTGGACTTCAGCAACCTGGCCGCCTACGACGTTGAGTACGTCCGGGCGGCCACGCGCGCCCGCGTGTGCGAGATCGGCGCCATCCTCCTCGACAGCGCCGACGAGGCCGACTACACCGTCGAGGTCGCCTCGGGCGCGCTGAGCCTGGAGTTCAAGGAGGCCGTCATCGGCCTGCCTGCCCTGCCCGTGCCTAACGCCCCCGTGCCCGTGCCGGAAGCGCCTCTCCACCGGGCGACCGAGCAGACGGGCATATTCAAGCTGTTCATCTTCGTCCACTCGCACGGCAAGTTCGTGGCGGCGAATCACTACTACGCCAAGATCGACCGCGGCGAGAGCTTCGTGCTGTGGTTCCGCTCGCAAAGCCGCGACGAGGTCCGCGAGGGCTGGCAACGCGCCGATACGAAGCTCGACAAGGAACGGTAGACTCGCCCGCGCTCGTTATGTGCACGTCGAACGGCACAGCCCGGCCGCATCGGCCCCTCCAGTTGGCACGCCCGACTCCATCTCGCGCAAAAATGTCTTGGCTTAGAGCTTGGCGATTTGGTAAAATGACCAAGTAAGCACAAGTATCTAATATACGACCGAAAGGGCTATCTGATGAAACATAGCGTACGAGCGCGATATGAAGCGCGGGCGGGCGTGATGAAGGCCATGGCCCATTCGACGCGGCTGTTCATTGTGGATGAGCTTGCCGCCGGCCCCCGCTGCGTGTGTGAACTGACGGAGATGATCGGCGACGACATCTCCACCGTTTCCAGGCACCTGGCCGTCCTGAAAAACGCGGGCATTGTGGCCGACGAAAAGCGGGGCGCACAGGTGTTCTATTCGCTTCGGACGAAATGCGCGGGGAAGTTCCTTTCGTGCGTAGAGAATGTCTTGAATGCCGGTGCGAAGAGCGCCTGAGGGCAGCGGCATGATTTCGTGGAAAAAAGAGTGGAAGACGCTGTTGCTGATGGTCGCCGTGTTCCTGGCATGTTTCTACTTGCCTGTCGAGCGGCTGGCGGGGTCGGGCCGTCTGTTCGGCACGGCGTCTGGCGCGATGCATCTTGTCCGCGAGTATGCCCGGCAACACGTGTTGTTGTGTCTGGCGCCGGCTTTTTTCATCGCCGGCGCTATCGGGGTTTTCCTCAATCAGGCGTCGGTGATGAAGTACCTGGGGGCGAGGGCCAACAAGCTGTTGGCCTATGGCGTGGCTTCGGTCTCCGGGACGATTCTGGCAGTCTGTTCATGCACGGTGTTGCCGTTGTTCGCGGGCATCTATCGCATGGGGGCCGGTCTCGGCCCGGCGACAACGTTCCTTTATTCGGGCCCGGCCATCAACGTACTGGCGATCGTGCTGACCGCCCGCGTGCTGGGCGTGGAGTTGGGAATCGCACGGGCAGTCGGCGCCATCGTGTTCAGCATCGTGATCGGCCTGGGGATGCACGTGATCTTTCGCAAGGACCAGACAACCGACGCTCCGGTTGCGTCGCCGGCCGGCCAGGCCGCCAGACCGTTGTGGCAAAACGGGCTGTTCTTTGGGGCGATGGTCGGCGTGCTGGTGTTCGCCAATTGGGGCAGACCCCAGCACGCTGAGGGCCTCTGGCATGTCATCTGGTCGGCCAAGTGGCTGGTGACCGGGGGATTCGCCCTCGCCCTGGCCGTGATGCTGACGCTCTGGCTGAAGCTGCCGTGGTGGAAGCTGGCGGTTTCAGCGGCAGCCGCAGCTATCTCTGCGATCATCGTGCCCGGCATGCCGGGAATTGCTTTTGCCGCTGGTGTGTTGGGTTTGTCCTGGGCGACGAGCACAGACAAGGGCGAGGGCGGCGAGTGGTTCCAATCGACATGGGGCTTTGCCAAGCAGATATTGCCGTTGCTCCTGGTCGGCGTATTGGTTGCAGGGGCGCTTCTGGGTAGGCCGGGCGAGGAGGCGTTGGTCCCGTCGGCGTGGATCGAGACGGCCGTCGGCGGCAATTCGTTGAGGGCGAACTTCTTTGCCGCGACGTCGGGCGCCCTGATGTACTTTGCGACATTGACGGAGGTGCCCATTCTGCAAGGGTTGATCGGCGCGGGCATGGGCAAGGGGCCGGCGCTGGCGATGCTGCTGGCCGGGCCGGCGGTGTCATTGCCGAACATGTTGGTGATTCGAAGTGTCCTGGGCACGAAAAAGACGCTGACTTTCGTGCTGCTGGTCGTTGCGATGGCCACCGTGGCTGGGATGATCTACGGAACCGTTTTTCGGTAGAAAGCGAGAGACGACAATGAAGATACAAATTCTTGGGACCGGGTGCCCGAAATGCAAACAGCTCACAGCCAACGCCGAGACTGCGATCAAGGAGCTACATCTGGATTGCCAGATCGAAAAGGTGACGGACATCAGCGCGATTATGGACTTCGGTGTGATGATGACGCCGGCGCTGGCGGTGGACGGCGAGGTCAAGTCGGCGGGCAAGTTGCTATCGGCCGACGAGATCAAGGCGTTTCTTTCTTAGCCCGTAAGGAGCCTTATCGATGAAGATCAAGACAGTTATCACGACGGCACTGTTTCTGTTCGTCGTGGTCAGCATGGCCTATCTGGTGGGCAGAGAGACGGGGCTCTTGTCGCCGTTACCGTCGCCTGCCGAGGTGGCAGCCGAGGCGGGGCGCGTTGTGTACTACTTCCACGGCAACAGGCGGTGCATGACGTGCCGGAGAATCGAAGCGTACACTGCCACAGCCCTCCAATCGGGATTTGCCCAGCAACTGGACGATGGTCGACTGGCATGGCGCGTGGTAAATGTCGACGAGCCGGCCAATGCCCACTTTATCGAGGACTTCGAGCTGGTGACGCGATCGGTCGTGCTGGCCGAGTACGTCGATGGCGAGTGCGTCCGATGGCGCAACCTGCCGGATGTGTGGGATCTGGTCGGCGACGAGGGCGAGTTCATTGGCTACGTGCAGGACGAGACGCGGGCATTCCTGGAGGCGGGTGAGTGATGACTGAGCTGCTGGCGGCAACTGCGGCGGCGTTTGGTTTGGGGCTCATGACGGCCATCAGCCCGTGTCCGTTGGCGACGAACATCGCCGCCATATCCTTCGTCGCCCGGCAGGTGGACAGCCCGAGGAAGGTCGTGCTGGCTGGGCTGATGTACACGCTCGGCCGGATGCTGGCCTACACGGCTCTGGCGGCAGTGCTTGTCTGGACGCTGATGGAAACGCCCGTGGTCTCTCAGTGGCTGCAGAAGTACATGAACAAGCTGCTCGGCCCGGTCCTGATACTGGTGGGCATGATTTTGACGGGACTGGTCCAATCTTCCGCGTCGACGTCGGTAGTCGGCGAAAGGACACAACGCCGCGCCGAGTCGCTCGGGCTGTGGGGCGCGGGAATGCTGGGGGTCCTGTTTGCGCTATCGTTCTGTCCCATCTCCGCAGGTTGGTTCTTCGGCAGTCTTATCCCCATGGCTGTGAAGTACCGGTCTGGCCTTCTTCTTCCGGCTGCCTTCGGAGTGGCGACCGGCCTGCCCGTGCTGGTCTTCGCCGTGCCGATCGCTTTCGGCGCCGGCTGGGTCGCCAAGGCCTACGACAAGCTGACGGCCGTCGAGCGTTGGGGTCGAATGGTTACCGGTGCGATCTTCATCTGCGTGGGCATCTACTACTGCTTGACCTACATTTTCGGTATCAAGGGCTGACGACCTGGTGAGGCGGAGGGTGGCGACAAGATGAGAGATGATGAATGGCGGGTGGCGCCCGGGCAAGTGACGGGGCACGGCGTATGGCAAGGGGGGCAAGGGAAGTCGGCCGACGTTGGGGGCGTCAGCGGCAATGGCCGGCAGGGGCCGGCAGCGGCGGGCATGGCTGCGGCGGCGGCGGACGGGCCGGGGCGACCGCCGAGTCGGCGGGCATCAGCGCGGCCGCGGGCCCACATGGCAGACCGGCAATTGCCGGCAGCAGGCGGACCCCGCCCCTGTTTACATGCAGCCACAGACTTGCCTATAATCCCAGTCGATGAAAGAGATCGCTGCTGACTCCATCCCAACGGGGCGACCGGTTGCCGGTGGTGCCGGCTGGCGGTATCTCGTTACGGCCCTCGGCGTGCTGGTGGCGTTCATAGTCATCGCTTCGGTCGGCTACCGCCTCATCGAGAGCGAGTACACGCTGCTGGATGCGGTCTACATGACCGTCATTTCGGTCTCGACCGTCGGGTACGGGGAGGTAGGGCAACTTTCCCAGGCGCTTCGTGGCGACTTTCGAGGCGGGTCGTTCAGCGGCCCCGTTGGCTGCGCGCGTTTGGGGGTAAGCGCAGGGCAGGGCCAGCGCCGCCGCCATTAGAGTTGCAACCAGGAACTGCGGTGGTCGCATCATGTCGGGGCCTTTCATCGGTGATTTGCCGGGCCGATGGGCACGTCCTTGACGCGGAAAAGGACGCCGCCCTCGACGGCGAGGTACTCCAGGATGCCTCCTTGCCGGAAGGTCGGCCCATTCCGGATGATATCCTCGTAGGCCGGCCCTTCCATGCCGTCCACGACGACCAACCACTTCTCGCCCTTCTGCGCGGCGTAGGCCACGCGCTGTCCGTCGGGGCTGAAAAGAAGCCTTC
>Ga0114918_10005326_pt1 | contig 11042 bp, 15 predicted proteins | sample LantaG_FD_87015 | JGI IMG/M metagenome (GOLD analysis project Ga0114918, IMG submission 87015) | Deep subsurface microbial communities from Baltic Sea to uncover new lineages of life (NeLLi) - Landsort_02402 metaG | ecosystem: Environmental > Aquatic > Marine > Oceanic > Sediment | place... | reverse complement strand
CTTGGGCTGCGTAAAAAACCGATTTTGTCCGCATAACTTCTCAAGTTTCCACCTTTGAGAATCTTCAAGTTTGAACCTATTGCACCGATTGCAGTCATTGTACACACTCCTTTTGAGGCTTTCTAAGTGAAAGCCTTGGCATTAAGTCTTTTTCAACATCAAACACATCTGACAAGGCTGTGGTCCAGCCACTTTCACACTTTTTATCTGTTGCACAATACTTGAAACTTTCAACAAGCTCTTTCCAGCCTTTCACAGCATACATCCGTGGGTCTTCGGTGTCGTGGACAATAATTATCTCAGCTCCGACATTTTTAAAGAACTTCACAGCTCGAAATCTGTTGGTGTAGCCTTCTGTGAAATATTCAGCTGTTATAGGTGGTCCACCATCAACAAGCACAACACTCACACGTTCAAGGCTCCAGTCATAACGCTCGTATTTGAACACTTCCTGGTCATGTACATCATGGTAAATTTCGTGGTTCTCATTCGCGATTCCGTGGAAGTGATTGAACCATGTGTGCATACACTCAAAGCTTACGACTTTTCTGTCAATGCCTTTCATACAGCACGCAGCATGGAGAAAGGGAGTTGAGATGAGTCCTGTGCCAAGCTCGACAATGGTTCCACGTGTTGACAAGATAGAATAGTACAATAGGCCTATGTGTGAACCCCACTGGTTGATGTGTTCACTCATGCCACACACTCACTTTCTTGACTCTCACGACTGTTAAGCTCGTTGACTTGTAACTGGGTTGAGTTTCTCAAAAGTTGTTCCCAGTTTGCATCACACACTCCCATTCTTTCAGCAAGGTGAACACATCTGACATCCGCGTGACCAATCAACTTTCCTTCAGCAAGCTGGAGCTGACTGTGAAAGTACGCGTCTTCCCACGTGTAACTCCCGTCAGGATTACTGCCAATCTTGAACCAAGGATGTGCGAGGTGGGCCTCGCACCAGTTCAGATCAATCAAGTTACACCCAAGACCACTGCTGTTGATGACGTGCACACCCGAACCTTTAGGTGCATCACACTGCATAATAGTCTTAGCACGATCACTTATCTTTGCCCACACACACGTATAGGGATGCCCACGGCGGCGATAGTGAGCACTCACGGCTTGGGCACTCTCACTCACAAGAGCACCATAGAGAAGGTCAAATGCGTCAAAAGGACAGATAGTGTCAGCATCTAGAAAGAACATATAGTCACACTTGTTCTTCAGAGCTACTTTTACCAAGTGTTCTCTTGCATGATCAAACGGGAATACGTTTAAGCATGTTACAAGCTTGACATCCTCAACATCTGGCCTCTTGATAATCTCCATCGCAAGTTTCATGCGTGGGCCTAAAATCTCTGCAGCTACATCACCAACCATCGGCATCCCTATCGCGATTCTCATATCATTCATCCTTTCAAGGAATTAGCATTTATAGACAGTTAACCATGACAGCCATCGTAGCTGTTACAGCCTGAGTACTTGTCATAACGACAAGTGCCTGCAAGTTACGCTGGTACAGAGGCTGTGTGCCTGCGTCAAGCATAGCTGCGACATTCCCGTTGAGGCCGACAAGATAGTCGCCTATGGCAGTAATAGTCGAAGCATTCTCAATCACCAGACACGAAGTTGCAACGCCCAGGACTTGTATCCAGCCATAACCACCGTCAGCGATAATGGCCATGCAAACACCTGCCATGCAGCCAAGGTCAGCAGTTGCAGCAGCAGAGACGTTTGCGTACAAGTTCGCATTCGGGTTAGCCGACAGGTCATGGAACACAACCTCACCGACGACAGTTGCACTTCCAGTGTTGTTGTAAACCCATCTGAAACAGTTATCACCGTCCCAGCGAAGAGTTCCAACACCTTCAAGATCAACAGTTGAAACTTCTGTGAGGGTTGTCCTCCACAGTCGACTCACATTAGTTTGACGTTCAGCAGCAGTTACCATTTTTAAAACTCCTTAGAAAAAAGTTACAAGACAAGTTAAACGTGTCTCTTTATGCAGTCGTATAACGCATTCCTTGACGCCGTGGTTGTGAGCATATCATATTCCACGCAATGAAGATGTGAGCAATTCGCTCCGCTTGCAAAGGAATCTCTTTCCACTTTGTCATCTCAAACCACATGTTCGGATCATAAACGATTTCGATGTACTTAGTGTTTAGGAACAACATGTCACCAGCCTTGCCATAGCCAGAGGTACCAAAGGTAGGACTCCAGACAATCGGACGACCTTTGAATTGTAAGACCTCAAAGCCCAGGTTCGCAAGGTTCGTACTTGTCTGACGAATAATCTGGGTTTTGTCTTCGGCAAAGTCTTCATAGAGTTCAAACGTGGGCTGGTCAGTGATGAGCAAGTTCGGGAAGTCACTTCCTCGGCCACAATAGTTAAAGGTTGAACGCATGTTCGCCAACAGGTAGATGTCCCTTGGAGTGTCCCAAATATCACCTGTCCCTGCGGTGTCCTTATTGCCTTGGCGTCTCCACCAAGTGTTCGTACTGTCACGCAAGATAGTACCGTAGTATTCTGATGCGTCCCAGTTTGCTTCACGCGGGGTGACTGAGAACAAGCCCTGAGGAGCTGTATGAGACTGTTCAAGTGCAACACTTGTAGCATCAAAAGCACCTGCACTCGCTGTCGCGTTGTCTTGGGTGAAATCAGTCTCGATGCCAGTGTCAAGAGCATCTCTGGCTGCCTGAAGCTTTGTAGCTACAAGCGACTTGATAGCACTTGGCCCACTGTTGACTTGATCATCAACCATCGATCTCTGGATATGTGTATGAGAGTATCGCCATGTCCACATAGCCATTGTTTCGATGTCGTCTTCACCACTTGAGAGCGTTGAACCTTTGCCGATGTCAGTCGAACTTTTTGTACCATACTTAATCGTACGGGTTATGAACCTGCCGCCGACTTGAGGTGTGAAACACCCTTGTTCGCGTAGGGCAGCAGTGATAATATTACTGTCAAGGATGTTATCAATTGCATCCTTCCTGATTTCGTACCATGTAGAGACGAATTGGTCATCAATCGACTCTGTTAAAGATGGTAAGGTTGCCATTTAAGAATACTCCTTAAAATCATTCGTTGTGTAAGACTCTCTAGTCTCTTGAGTCCATGTGTTCTTGAAGCATTTGTTTAAAACCATGAGACCCTGGCAAGACACGCTTGTCACTCTTTGTAGGCCCTGCATTTCCACTCGTCGATGGGCCATTAGGCTTTTCAGTCTCAGCTTTCTCGTCTATGGGATCTGCATTGTGGGCCTTTGCAAGAATAAAAATGTCTTCTACCTGTGGCCCTTTGGTCATAAGACGATCCCAGGTTTCATACATAGGCTTCTGCAAGTTATCAAACTCGTCTGGATGGGATTGTCGACACGCGTTAATTTGTTCCTCGACTTCTTTTTTCTGACGGTTCTCTCGGTCAAGACGAACTTTGTCAAGCTCAGGAGTTACAGTACTCATCTTCTCGTCAAGCTTTTTGCTGACAAGATCACTCACGCTTGAGAGTATCGAGCTTGCAAGTTCCTGGTTTGACATACTATCATCAATCGCGGGAGCTTTGACTTCTTCAACAACAGGTTCTTTACCTGATTTCAACCGTGCAAGCTCTTCTGCGTCGATGATAGCCACAGATCGTCCTTCTTGTTCCGCCTTCAGCACATCCCTAACGCCGTTTTTGGCGAGGAGTTGGGTCAACAAGTTCTCTTTGTTAAGGGTTAGTTTTTCAGCCTCAGTAAGCTTTGCTTCAAGCTCACTTTCACGTTTAGCCTTGGTTACATCATCATTCGCACTGGTTTTAGTTTTATCAAGTGTCATAGTGTCTATACTCCTGTGTCTGGTTTAATGCTTAAGATTCCTTCATTCTTTCGTCTTCGTGCAAGTGTAAGTTTTTCTCTCTGGTATATCCGGTGGCGAGAGAACATGAGTTTACGAGCAAGGCTCAAGTCACGCCGACTTATGAACGTATCTGAGCCTTCATCACCTTCGAGAAACTTTACGGTCCATTCATGATTAGCTCTCTTGAGAATTATCTTTTTTTCATATTCACGCTTTTTACTCATTCAAGTTACCTCTTTACAAGAGTTTTCCACATTCAACACCCTGCTCACGACACTTACGACGCATGTCGTCCTGAGTCTTAAAACGCACAGGCTTTGTGTCGAAGTTATGGTATTCTTTATCACTGTCCCACACAAGCGGTACAAAAGATACTGCAATGACTTTCTCGCACAAGCTACCACACTCGACACATTCAACTTTCTTGTTTCTGTCTTTCATCTTTCTATAAAGCTCGATGGGTGTTGAGCACTCAACGCATTGGTAATTGTACAGGGGCATTAGATACATTTCCTTTCTGGAGTGGTTGGCCTTGTGCCATCACCTGTCTGCTTGCCTGGGGAGAGTTACCGAGCTTGAAAACATTCATAAGCTCCGGATCGTTGTACGCATGTACGAGATACTGTCTTAATGCTGCTTGGTCAACCATCGGGTCTTGGGCAAGTCCACTATAGAGCATCAGGGCTTGCTGGCGTCGTGACTGGAGAGTTGTGCCTGCTTCTGTCGAGAAGTCAACACGCAAGCGATACTTTCCACGAAGCTCCTGACCTACGAACCTGACAAAAAGTTTCTCACCTTGGTTGCCAAGAACACTTGTAACACGTGGTGTTTTCCAGTAACGAGTTATGATAGAGTTTATTTTCTTGAAAAGACTCACATATGCATACTGTACAGCCTTGTGTCTACGACTCATGCGTGTGTTTCCACTTTGTTGTACTATCATTGCTTCACTAGCAGTACGTCTTCCACCTTCAAACTCACCACCTCGGTTGCGTGAAAAACCCATTACTTCTCTTGCATAACGTCTGTTGTATTCCATCTCCTGGTTAAGCAACATGTTATTACCAGGCTGAAAAGGCTGAAGGGCATCCTTTAAAGAGTACCCTGCTTTGACCTTAAACCCTGCACCCACGTCTGGTCCGAGGGCTTTTGTAAGCTCGTCAGGAGAGATAGCACCGTCAAGATACCCAAACTTGAGACAACCTATTCGACGTTGTTTCATTGCTTGGTAAGCAATGTCTATTTCTTCAGCTTGGTGATGTAACAAGTAGTATGCATCAGGCGTAACCCAGAGTGCACGTGCACGCGGTACAAACGAAAGGTGTACAAGCGGTGGTCCACTTTCTGTCTGGAGATAATCTGGGTCGTTTCTCAAGAACCTGTCATGGCCACTAGCAACTGCTACAACTCTTCCAGAGTGCATATTATGACCTTCCCAGAGTTCACAAAACTCACGCTTCTTCGACGTGCCTGTCTGACGAACAACTTCTCCAACTTTCCACGGCTGGAGCTTACTCTTGTACGAGTTCACAAAGTCTTCCATAGACATGGTTGGCTGCAGGTTACGTTTGTTTGAATACTTCACGTCTTTCTTGATGTCTTCAATGTGTCTTACCACACGGTGGAAGTACCACGGGCACTTGTTAACGTCGATTGTGCCCCATGGAAACACCCAGTCATGAGGCGGACTTGCCATTGTCCACACATTTCCAGGTTGAAAAGTATTAAACTCAAGACTCTTTCCTTGTTTATCATACATAGTTGATGTCATGCCCATAGTCACAGTGTTCGCACCTATGTCGTAGGCTGGATTAAAGCCCCATTCGCTGTCATAACCAAGCTTAAGAAACCCTGCACCCCACAAAAAAGTGTGGAGGTAAGCAAGCTCGAACTGTTCAGGTATTTCAACATCCCACAGAAGCTGGTTGTCAATCGACTCAAGTATTGGGGCTGTGTCTACACTCTGAGGCTGTGTAGGTTCGACCATCATATAAGGCACAGGCACAGAGAGCTCACTCAAGAGCGTATCACCGTGAGAGTACATAATGTTCGGGGCACTTATCTTTTGGGACTTGTGCACATTATAGTACAATGCTTCAAGGTCATGCCACTTGTCTTCGATTCCAAACTGGCGTCGATAATCAAGCCCTGTGTCGATTTCATCAAACCAGTCCTGGACTTTCAAATTCCCACGAGTGTACTTTGTTTTTGTGGTCATACTGAAAACTTTCTACAAGTTTAACTTTTTCTTCACATCTCTAACCATAGAGGTTGTTTCAAGTGTCTGGTTATCTTTCAAAGTATCATCCATTAGGTCTAATGCTGTGGATAGTTGAGGGCTTTTGGCCATTTTGTCTCGTGCACGTTGAATACTTACGACAGTGTTACCAAAGATTCTGCCAAACTTATGAGCTCTCCATGCACCAGCCACACCTATTAATATGCCTGCACCCGGAACACCAAAACTTCCAAGTGTTTCAAGCACAAACGGGACTAGTTTGTCTGCTGTATCTGCGTGCTTGTACGTGTCTCCAGTGTCGATCACGAGAACCTGTCCAGAAGCATCTACATCTGCTACACCATCCGAGTTTAGGTCCATGGCCAAGACTGTGTTTCCTTGAGAGTCCTGTGTCAGTACTGTCTGCTGGGGTGGTCTCATGCATCCAACACATAAGACAAGTGAGAGAAGGAGAGTTAGAGCTATTATGTTCAACATTCTTTTGTTCTTCATACCAAAGTCCTTTCATAAACAACTAACCACTATTCAACAGGTCTCAGCTTCAGCTGAGTCTGAATGCTTATAACAGCATCATATGTCTTGTCAAGCTTCTGCTCGACTTTTTCAAACTGTTTTGTAGCCACATTACAGTGTGCGTCAAATCTGTCTTCTAAAGCCTTTTCAGTCGCAATAGCTCCACTCTGGTACGCATATGTCTGTTTCTCAAGAGTCACAACCTTTGCAGCTGTCCATGTAGTAAACGAGAACACACCTCCAATCGCTATCCACGTTATCCAAAACATTAGTTGCTTTACACTAAAACTAGTTATTGCTGATGTCATATTATCTTGCCTTTCATGCTGCTCCTCCAAGTTGACTTCGTTGCTGCTAACAAGCTATTTCGACCGCCACGGGCATCAAGGCCCGCATTTCTGTTATTATTTCAACAGCATACGTCTAGCAAACGCCTGAGCAAGTTTAGCCGAGCCTGTGCCATTTGGGTGCACATAGTTGGTCCCCTTTCGTTATGCTGCTTCACCAGAACATGGCCCACCGTGTACTCCGCCGACTCCGGAGAACCATAGATTATCGTTGCCACCGGCACTGACTCCAGCTACTAAACCTCCTACAATTACATACACTGTTTCATTCATTGCTGTCCTTTCGTTATGCTGTCTTGAAGTAGTCTCCCAGTACGAGATTTCTACACTTATCACAAGGCGTTCCACCAGCTTTGACGACATGAGCCCAAAGGCAGGTTGTCTTACCACAACTTCGAGCCTCCGGCACAGGAGTCTTTATCTCAGTCGTCGAGATGCTCTTATCTGCTTCAAGCCTGGGTGTTTCTTTCTGCACCAGATACTCACGGTTGAGCAAAGCATCAGCCAACTTATGATTGTAAACTTTTATGTCTGCCATTTGTTTATCCTTTCACACTCAAAAGTAGTTGGGTCAAACTAATGAGTGTCTGTTGATCTCCAGCACCACCATTGTTGTCATTTATGGAATTTGTGATTTCTAAATCTAATCTGTCCCCAGCCACTAAGCCAGTTGGCGTAATGACAAAATCATAATTGGCATAGCTGGTGTTATATGTTTGAAGACCTGTAGCACAAATATCAGCTCCAACACCTCCTTCGTTGTCAGACTTATAACACTCAAGGTCTATGGTTGTCGCCCCGGGGTCTGCTGCATTGGGCATTTTCACACGGATTCTAAAAAGCACCGCCCCGCCAGAAATATATTCAACAGGAAGTATAAATTGGGTCCTAGCCTTTTCGACTACGGTACTGAGATCGACTATAGATGATTTCAACACCGGTGAGCCTGCCCCATGAGTTCCACCAGACGTAGCAAGGTCTGTGCCATCGCCAGCAGAAGGCAATACTGCCATAGAACCAGCCGTCTTCCTCCAAGCCCTTATCGGAATGGTATATAGAACTAAATCTTCCTGCACCATCGCTGCTCGTGTGTGCGGAAGTCCTACAAAATTATCCATTTGATTACTCCTTATACTGGCTCATAGTAGCCAATGACTCCATCGGTTGCCGTTTCACCATCAATGCCAAATGTAGCCATAGCCACTTTCGTTCCAGGGCGACACACATATTGCCACGTTGCACCGGGAACCAGCTTGACGTAATTCTTCGTGCCTGATACGAGGTCGGCAACGATGCCAATAAACACATTACCAGTATTATCTCCATCCGCTCTAGCTGCCTGCAAGTATATAGCCGTTGCGTCCGCTGCCGTCAACGCAATCGGAGCAGGAGAGCCAGCCAGAGCTATCGCCATCCCTACCGGAACTTTCGCTACCGGAGCAGCAGTAAGCTCATTGAGGTCAGCCTTCATCGCAGTTGTGTCAGACTGGATAGTGTTGGTGTCTGAGTCAATCGTTCCTAGTACGGTATTAGTATCATCGTCCCTAACTCGTAACTCGTGAACTGCTGTTACGCCTACCGGAACCCAATCGTCATCTGCAAATGTTTCTAACTCTACGGCAGTATGTCGAGTAGCACTCTTGACGCCACCCAAAGGTGTCACCCTATCAGCCGCAACATAGGGTGTGTTAGCGGCTTGAGCGTCAGTTATAAGTGTATTCAGATCAGTGTTCGCATCGTCATCTCTAACCCGAAGCTCGTGAACATCGGTCACACCAACTGGAACGTAGTCATCGTCAGCAAAAGTTTCAAGCTCCGCTGCTGTATGCCTCGTAGCACTCTTTACGCCTCCAATAGGTGTAAGCTTGTCAGCAGCTGCATAAGCAGTGTTTGCAGCTTGTGCTTCAGAAGGATCAATTTCTCCTTCAGCCGCGTTCAAGATTCCCACATTTCCAATATTAACTTCTAAGTCTGCTCCAATCATAAGCCTACCACGACTGTCAAGCTGGACAAATCCTGCTTCGCCACTTGCATACGTCGGCAGGGTTGAGTTGTACACACCCACAAGTGGCTTCAACTTACCTGTCAAGTCCCACTGTTTACCTCTCACGCCTTCAACTTGGTACTCGTCGTCAATCCATCTACTAGCTTTGTCTCGTTTTTGTGTCATCCTCACGTCCTTTCAACAGCGTAAAAGCTGTGACGTTTCATTATGTGAAATAACAAGCAATTTCTTCATGGTCCCGCCACACTAGGTCAGCGACGCCTACAGGCTCACCTGTCACACGTTCTTGTAACTCACGAACAGCACTTTCAAAGGTAAAAGGGTTGCTTTCACTTGTTTTAACTTTGTCTTTCACTGGTGTTACACGCCAGAGAGGTAGTTGACTAGCCAGAGCGTCTACAACATCATCAGTCTTACCATAAGGAAAAGCCATTAGTTCAGTGCGAAGTTCAACCATCCACTTCTTGATCCAGATAGTACCAGAAGCAAAAAGTGGCTGAAGTCCCGTAATACGCTGTGATTTCTTAATCTTTGACTGTGAGAAACTCTCGACAAGAAAATGAACACCGTTTTTTTGCTGGCGTTCTCTGAGCCAGTACTGGAGAGTATTCTGGTATGCGTTAGACTCTACGGCGACCTTGACAGGAGAATACTTTTTTACATGTTCAAAAATGAGAGAGATAAGTTTTCCAGGATTGCAACGCTCACGACTGTAGTCAAGAACATACACACGTCCAGTGTTAACATCTTTTCCTGTTGTACACACAACATTAAAGTCACCTTTTTTGCCTTTGGCACTTTCGGGATCACCGGCAGGATCAACAGAGGTATAACAAATAAGACTCTGTGGAGGTGTTTCATAATACTCAAACCATTTTTCCTTAAAAGTCATGTCATCAGCCCTGAGGGGCTGGTTTCTGTACAAGCAACTGTAGATATAAGGCCCAAGCTCGACTTCAAGCATCTTCAGAACGTCATCATTAAACCTCTCTGGGTAGACAGGAACACCGTTCTCTCTGTCATAGCGTCTGTAGATTTCATAAAGCGAACCTTCTTCTTCTTGAATCCATGAAAGCAAGTCTCGCTCAAACCAGCGAGTTCCTACGACAATTATCCTATCACGTGCAAGATCAACAAGCAAGGGCTTACTTGCTACGTGCCATCCGATTGCTTGCTCGACATCTTCACTCGTTGGAAGTATGACTCGTCCTTGGAAGTCACTGTCTTCTGGAGCAACCGTATCGTCTTCAATTATAAGATTGTAGTGTCTTCCGGTTACTTGTGTGCCTCGCCCAGCAGCCTCAAAAGTCGCTGCATCAAACTCCTTCGGGCGATTGATACACAGTGCTTCGGTTTTCCACACACAATCACTCGTCGGGAGCAAGTCAGGCCAGAGAGCACGAAACAGGTGGTTTTTTTCAAAAATACCTTTAATGACTTTTAACTTTGAACATGCATTAGTGTGAGTGTTGTGAACTATCAAACAGCGGAAGTTTGGTTGTTTGACAGCACACCAGACAGGAAAGGCAATAGAACACACAGTTGACTTGAGCCAACCACGCGGGAGTTCGACCATCACACGTCTCTTTGACGTGTCTTCAAGAATTTTGCACAAAGGAAGATGAATTTCCTTTGTAAGCCAGTCAAAGCCAAGAACACCTTTGGCGAAAAAGTAAAGGCTCTCACACGCTCTCTTTTTGATGTCTTCAAGTTCTTTGGGAATTATGACATTGACTCCTGAGCAGAAATCTGTAAAAGGTTGATAGTCTCAGCATCTATGACAAGTGTCGGAGGTTTTTCATTCTTGTCTTGTGCCCGTCCCATAGCTCTGTCGAGTATGTCACGAGCGGCACTGTAGCGGATTCGTGGACTTTCTTCTCTCAAGAGACTCTTCATTTCTTTGGCAGCACTTTCACTTGTCTCTTCTATGAGTTCTTTTGCACGCGAGACTGAGTTTGAGATGTCTTTGTCAATTTTTGGCTTTAAAAGTGCTCTGCGTCTTGAGAGCTCATTTTGCACAAGCGGACTCTTCAAGATCATCCCAACACTTTCGGGTGTTCGCTTCATCTCACCAGCTATCTGTGAACGTGTAAGT
>Ga0114918_10005325_pt1 | contig 11042 bp, 6 predicted proteins | sample LantaG_FD_87015 | JGI IMG/M metagenome (GOLD analysis project Ga0114918, IMG submission 87015) | Deep subsurface microbial communities from Baltic Sea to uncover new lineages of life (NeLLi) - Landsort_02402 metaG | ecosystem: Environmental > Aquatic > Marine > Oceanic > Sediment | place: Baltic... | reverse complement strand
GGCCTGGGCAGGCGCGGACGCGGGGGCACCGGGCCGCGTGGCCGTGGCGGCCGTCGCCGGCGGCGCGGCCTGCCCGGTGGCCCTGGTGCGCCGCCTGGGCCGGCCTGCCGCGGCCGGGGGGCCGGCCTGCCCGGCGACGGCCGCCATCCAGGCCCTGCACTCGATCATCGTGGCGGAACCGGCGGGCCGCGGCTTTGCCGCCGCCAGGCGGGCGGCGCTGCGCGCGGCCGGGGCGGTGGGTGTGGGTGATGATGATGAGGGCGGCGAGGCGGTAGCGGCCGCGGTCGCGGCGGCCTTCAGCACCGCTGACACCGGCTTTGACGTCTCATCTATTCGGGCCCTGCCACCCGCGGTCAAGGCGGCGGTCGCGGCCGCCGTCGCCGCCCGCCTGGAAAGCGAGCAGGTCGAAACTCTCTCTTCATCCACCCTCCTCCGGGCCGCCTCCGCCCTGGACGCGGCGGGCGGGGCGTGCGCCGCATCCGCCCTTGCCGCCCGCCTACTGAGCCGCCTGGCCGCCCCTCCTGTCGACCCGGCCCTGCCCACCACGCTCGCCGCGGCCTGCCTCGCCCGCCACGCGGCCCTGGCCGCGGGCGGGGGCCTGGGTGCGGCCCTGGACAGTCTGACTGGCGACGCCACCGCCTCTCCTGTCTCTTGGTTGGCGATCGATGGCGCGGCAGCCCTCCTGGAGCGGTACGCTGGCTCCGAACAGATGGCGGCCTGGCTGGCACACGCATCCGGCCGGCCGGGCTGGGACGGCCTGTCGGGGGCGCTGGGCCGGGCGGGCGCGTCCACGCCGCGACCAGCGCCCGCGGCGGGGGTGGGTGGAGGCAGGGCGGCAGCGGGCGCCGCCCCGTCAATTCCGGACCTGGAGCGTGTGCCCGACGCTGCCATCCCCGACCCCACCACCGACCCGGCGTCCGTGGGCCGGGCCCTGGTGGCTGCCCTGTCGGGCGGCGGGCGCGGCGGCGTGCCCGCCGCACTCGTGCTGGCGACGTCCCTGCGAGGCGGCGAGGACGGCCCAGCGGCCGCCCTGGTCGTCGAGGCCGGCCTGGTCGCGGCTGCCCGGGCGGTCGGGCCGGATCCGGGAGGCGCCCTGCTCGCTTCAGCGGCGGCGCGCGGCCTGGCCGACCCCGTGCGGGCCGCGGCCGCCCTGGCAGTTGGTGGCGGGTGGCTGTGGCTGCCCCGTCTCCTGGGCCCCACCTCCCCACCCGACGCTGCGGCCTGGATGGACGCGGCCCTGCTCGGCACGCCCTGGACCGCCCTGTGGGCGGCCGTCGGCCCGGCCCTGGCGGCCGCCGCGGCAGGCGCACCAGGCGCCGCCGCAGCCACCGCCGCCCTGACCACGCACCCCACCTTCGTGTCCGCCCTCACCGCCGACCCGCCCGCCCTGGCGTCCGTCCTGGCGGCCTTGCCCTTGCCACCCCAGGCCGGGACTGGCACGGTCGCCGGCCGCATCGCGGCCGCCCTGGTGACCCGTCAGCCCGTGCGCCCCGCCGCGGGCGTGGACGCGGCGGGGGCGGCGGCCGACCTGGAGGCCGCCGCCGTGGCCGCCGCCCCCTGCCCACTCCTGCGTTCGCTGGTGGAGGAGGTGGCCGTCCTGACGGGCGGGCCGGGCGTGCCGCCCTCCGTGGCGGTCGGCGCCCTGCGGGCTGCGCTGGCCCGGGAGGAGGAGGGAATAGCCGGGGTCAGCGGCGGCTGCGATGGCGCCTTCCTGCCCTCGGCCGCCCGCCGGCTGGTGGGCGTGGTGGTGCGCGCAGCCGCGGCCGCGCCCGACGCGGCGGCCGGGGCGGCGTCCGTCCGGGTGTGCCTCGAGCTTGGCCCCGCCATGGCGGGGGCGCTGCTAGAGGGGCTGCTAGGGGGTGAGGGCGGCTGCGGCTCCTCCCCGGGCTGGCCCGCCGCGGTGCTGGCGTGCCTGGCGGCGGCTGCGCCCGCCGGCCGCGTGGCCGCGGCGGGGGCGGTGGTGCGGGCACTGCAGGAGGCGGCGGCGGGAGGGGGCGAGGCCGGCAGCACTTCTGCCCTACTGGCCGTCCTCACCCCGCTGCTGCCCCTGCTGCACGCCTCCCGCCCCCTGCGTGAGGGCGCGGCGGCGGGGCTGGTCGGGCTGGCCCTGCGGCGGCCCGCGGCCACCACTCAGGCGGAGCGGGCGGCCTTCCTCCTGGCTGCGCTCGCCCGCCCCGCCGGCCCTCCCGCCTGGGCGGGCGGCGGCCCGCCCGCCGGCCCCCTGGCGACCGCGCCCGCCCTGGCCGCCCGGGTGGCGTCAGCAGTGGGTAGCCGCGCGGTCTCGGGTCGCCAGGCCTCCCGCCTTTTAGCGGCCCTGGGCAGGGGCGGCAGCGCTTCCGTCCCACCAGCCGCCGCCTGGCGCCTGGCGTCAACCGACCCGGCCGTCCCGCCCCCGCCCTGGCTGGTGGAGGTCGGCGCGGTGCCCCTACCTCGCCGCCCGCCCACGTACGTTTGAAAGAGGAGAGAGACAGAGAGAGAGGGCGGCGGACGTGTGTGAACTCTAGGGGGGACTCTTTTTTAAGGAAAACAAAAACCTCACTCCTTCATTTCCTCCTCCTCCTCCTCCTCCTCCGCCGCCGCCGTGGCGCCGCCTTCCTCTCCCGCTGACAGAGGGCGCGCGTCCGGGCGGGGCGGGGGGGACGGCTCCGGCGGGGCGGGACCGCCGCCGGCGAGCGCGTCGGCTCGCAGCATGGGCACGGCCGCGCCGCCGCCGCCGCCCGCCGTCGTGGGCCCTCCCTCATCGCCGCCAGCACCAGTCTCCTCGCCTCCGCCGCCGCCACCGGCGTCCACCATCAAGTCGTCATCATCGTGCGGCGGTGGCGGCCCGGCAGCAGGACCCGCCGCCGCTCCCCCAAAGGCACCCAGGCCGCCGCCGGCCGCAGCGGCGGCGTGGTGGGCGTGGTGGTAGTGGTGGTGCCCGGCCGGGAAGGCCAGGTGCGCCGCGGCCGTCGAGTCTCCCGGGCTGCCCCCGACGGCCGGGCTGGCGGGGCGGGGCGGGCCCAGCATGGACGACGGGGGTGCACCCCGGCGGGCATCGTCGTCCTCCTCGTCCTCATCCTCCTCCTCGTCCTCCTCGTCCTCGCCGGCGTGGATGGAGACGAAGCCGCCGCCAAAGCCGCCCCCGCCGCCGTGGTCGTCGCCCGCGGAGCCGCCTCGCAAGAAGGCCAGCGTGGGCGGCGGCGCACGTGGGGCCTCCCGGGGCGGGCCCACGTTGACGGGCGCCAGATCGGCCAGGCGAGGGCGCGGGGGCAGGGAGGACGGCGGCGGGACGGCCACGGCCCCCGTCACGAGGAGGCAGCGCTCCAGCGCGCCGCCCAAGCTCTCCAGGCGCGCGTGCTGGGGCCGGGGCGCGAGCACGATCTCGCACAGGCGCTGCAGCGTGAAGGGCGGGCCCGGACCGTCGTCCGGGAAGCCGCCGTCCAGGTATCCCAGCAGGCGGGCGGCCAGGGCGGGCCCCTCCTCGCCCGTGTCTAGGAGGACCGTCGGGGGCGGGCGGGGCGGGCCGATGGCCGGCGTCGGGGAGGCAGCGGCCTTGGGTCGGGGCGGCGGTGCCTCCTCGCCCGTGCCTGCCTTGTCTCCCTCCGCCTCCGCCTCCTCGCCGCCGCCGTCGTCCGCCAGTGCGCCCAGGTAGTCGGCCAGGACGGCCTCCATGGCGTGGCGCAGCAGCGGGCGGAGGAGGGGCCAGCGGTAGCTGTATTTAATGACAGAAGAGAGGCATGGCGAGGTGAGATGGGAAATGGAGAGAGAGGGATAGGGAGAGGAGGCCTGTCAGCACACTCCACAACAACTCACCGGATGCGCCCCGTCGTCGCCGTCTCGGCCAGGACGCCCCACAGGGGGCGGGTCAGGGCGCGGTCGGCCTCGGGCAGGCTGTGTGTGTGTTTTGGATGAAAAGGAGAGCGGGTGAGTGCAGGGAGGGGGGTTGAGGCGAGGGGGAGGGGCGGTGGAGAGCAAATTGCCTGTCTCTCTTTTGTTCCATTTTTTCACCTGGCAAAGGCGGCCAGCGCGTCCTCGTCCGCGATCAGCTCATCCTCGGTGGATGCGGAGGGGGCTGACGCGGCGGTGGGCTCGGTCGCGGCGGGAGCAGACGGCGCAGCGGGGGCTGCCGCTGCCGCCGTCGCCGTCGCCGCTGGCGGCGCAGTGCCATCGCTGGCTGGCGCCGGCGCCTCCTCCTGCGTTGTCGCGGCAGTCATGGCGGGTGGCCCACCGGGGGGGAGTGCGCTCGTCATTGTGTGCGTGCGCACGAGCGCGCGAAACTCCCTCCGTGTGCGCGCGTGCGCCGCACACACAGCAGACAAGAGCCCGCCCCTCTTCTGCTGCCCGCAAAAACTTTGTCTGCCCCCTCTCTCGTGCTCAGCGCTCCCTTCGCCTGTTCACATCGAAATTAATGACGCCCGCCGCCCCGCTCCGCCCGCATCTCCCGCCGCCGCGGCCAGGGGTGGTGGTCAGGCGCCTGGCCTACCATCCCCACCCGCCCCGCCCCATCGCCGCGTCCGCCAAGGGCGGCCGTGGCCGGCACAGCGGGGGTAGCAGCACCGCCGACAAGGCGGCATCGTCGTTCGGCACCTCTTCATCCTCCACCCCGCCGAAACTCGTGCACGTCTCGCCGGACGCCTCGGATGCGTGGCGCCTGGAGCCCGTCATCGCGGCCCTGAGGGAGGGTGGGGTGAGGCTTTGGGCTTTTTGAGAGAGAGACGTTTTTGCGGCAACACGCATGGGGTGGGTGTTTGCCGTCTCCAGGACGCCTATCGACCTAGCCACTCTATCTCCTCTCTCCTCTCTCCATTTCTCACAGGTCGCCGTCATCCCGACCGACACCCTGCCCGCCCTGGTCGTGGACGTGGCTGCCCGGGACGCGGCCGCCCGGCTGTGCGCGGCGAAAGGCGGCCCCCCCAAAGTGCGGGCCCTGGCCCTGCTGTGCCGGGGCTGGGCCGACGTGGACGCCTTCACGGCAGGCTTCCCGGCCCCGCCGCCGGGCGCGCCAGACCCGTTCCGGGTCGCCCGGGCGGCCCTGCCCGGGCCCTACACCCTCATCCTGGGCGCGGGGAAAGCCCTGCCCAAAGCCGCCTCCCTGGCGGAACTGAGCAAGAAAGCGGGCGGCGGGGGCCACTCGGTCCGCCGGCGGGCGACGGTGGGCGTCCGCCTGTCCTCCCACCCGGTCACCAAGGCCGTCCTGGCCGCCCTGAACCGGCCCTTACTGTGCACGTCCGTCCGGCCGGACGCGGTCGCAGACGAGGAGGACATGGAGGTGGATGAGGAGGATGAGGGCAGTGCCCGTGGCGCGCTGCTGCGCGCGCGCCCGGTCGGCTGGTCGCCCGGCGAGGACGCGGCCACGCTGGCGGATCGGCTGGCGGGGCGGGGCGTGGCCTTCGTCGTCGACTGCGGCCCCCGCCCGCCCGTGCCGGACGTGTCCACCGTGCTGGACTTCAGCAAGGGCTGGCCGCCCGACCTGGTGCGGGAGGGGGCGGGCGACCCCACCGTGTTTGGAGTGGAGGAGGAGGAGTTTTGAGAGAAAGGGGAGTGAGTGAGGGAGGTGTTTGCTCGTTGTTGTTGTTTTCGTAGGGGTCTGTACGTGTGCGCGTGGGCGAGTGGGCGATTGGTTCGGGGAAGGAGGGCGGCCCGGCCGGGACTAGCGGGACGTTGAAGAAGAGAGAGCGGGAGCGGAGGTCATTCCGGCGTCGAATCGCCGCGCGCTCTTCTCCTCTCTCTGTCCTCCGCGTGTGCGCGCGCTCGATTGTCCCGCCACAGACACGATGGCCTTCTTCTTTGGCGGCGCCAGCGCGCCCGCCGCACCGGGCGCGTTCAGCTTCGGCGGCGCTGCTTCTGCCGCTCCCACACCGGGACTCTTCAGCACGGCGTCGGCAGCTCCCACGCCCGGCCTGTTTGGCGCGTCCGCCCCGCCGGCGGGCGGCCTGTTTGGCACGCCCGTGCTGGGATCGGCGCCGCTGGCGCCGGGGCTGTTTGGGGCGGCGGCGGCGCCGGCGTCGTCCGCCCCGCCGGCGGGCGGCCTGTTTGGCGCGGCGCCCGCGCCGGCCGCGCAATGGGGTGCGCCGCCGCCGCCCGCCAGCGGCGGCCTCTTCGGCGCACCGCCGCCGCCGGCCAGTGCTGCCGCTCCCGGGGGCTTCCTGGGCATGCCGCCCGCGTCCGCGTCCGCCCTCTTCTCCGCGCCGCCGCCCGCGCCCGGCCTGTTTGGACAGCAGCAGCAACAACAACAGCCCCAGGCTCAACCTCCCGCATCCTCCGTCCTGGTCACCAAGGACGGCCGCCCCGCCACGCACGGCACGCAGTGGGACGAGCTGGCTCCGTGCGGACAGGACTTCCTGCTGGGCCTGGAGCGCACGGTGGCGGGCGTGCGGGAGGCTGCGGCCGCCCTGGAGGGCGACCCTACGCTGTTTGACGCGGGCGCGCGCGCGGCTGCGCCCCGGGGCGGGCGGCGCGCCCTGGAGGGCGAGCTCGCCCGCCTGGGCGCCCGGGTGCGGGCGGACGGGGCGGCCGCGGACGCGCTGCGCAGCGACGCCCTGGCCCTGCTGCGCGGCGCGGAGGCGGCCGTCCGGGGCTTCCAGCGGGCGGACGCGCGCGCGGCGGCCGCGCGCGCGGGCGCCGTCGGCGCGGCCCTGCCCCCGGGCGTCCGCGACGCCCTGGCCGCTGCGCCGCCCGGGCCGCCTGACCTGCCCTCCCGCTACCTGCGCACCGCGGTGGCGGACCTGGCTTCCGCCGCGGCCGCCCAGGCCGCCCTGGCCGGGGAACTGGCGCGGTTGGTGGGGGGCGGGCCCGCGTCTACGTCCGCCCCGCCCCCTTCGGCCGCCTCCCTCGCTACCGCCCTGCACGCCGCGCACGCGACCCTGCTGCACGTGGCCGCCCGGGTGGAGCGCCTGCACGAGCGGGCGGGCGCCATGCGGGCCGCCCACAGCGCGGCCCTGCGGGCGCGCGGCCTGGACGGCGGGCCCGGGATGAGCGGGGGGCCGGGGGCGCTGGCGCTGCCTGCTCCTGCAGCGGCCCAATCCTACGCCACGGGGCCATCCCTCCTGTTTGGCGGCGGCCGGTAGTGAATGAAGAGAATCTCTTCATAAGAGAGAGAGTGAGAGACAAGGAGTGGGCGGCGTGTTGATGTCGTTCTTCCCTACAGTTCTGCAAAAAGTCCTTTCTCTCTCTCTCACCTCCGCTTGCCGACCCGCAGCATCGTCACGCCCGGGTCCCCGCCCGGCTCGTTGTCGAAACTGGCGACGCCCCGCGCGGTCTTCAGGGCCTCCCGCACCGCCCGCCGCACCGACCCCACGCCGTGCACGATGAACAGGGCGTCGCCCTCGTCCCCGACCCGCCCCAGGAAGTTCTCCACCGCGGTGGCCGCCCCCGCCGCGGGCGAGCCGATGAGGTTGAGCGTGTTGGAGGGGGTCCGGATGGCCGGGCCGGGCGGGGAGACGCGCGCGGGCGCAGGCGCGCGGATCAAGGGCTTCTTGGTGCCGCCCGCCTTGGCCGCCGCGGCCTGCTCCGCGGTCAGGGGCACCACGTCGCCCGGGCCCAGAGACACCACAGCACGCCCGACCCGCACCCGCACCCGCCCGCCGCCGGTCTGCACCACCGTACCCGCCACGCCGCCCATGGCCGGGACGGCCACCGTGTCGCCGACGGCCAGGGTCCAGCCTTCAGGGGCGATGGCCGGCGGGGCGTCGCCCTCGGCCGCCGTCCACCCGCCTGCCCGCGCGCCCGCCAGGCGAGCAGCCGCCGTGCGCGCGTCGGGCGCGCTCGCGCGCGTCTCCGCCACGCACGCTGCCGCCTCCTCGTCGCTCAGCTCGCCCCGCGCGTGCGCGGCCAGCGTCCACTCCAGATCGGCCAGGGCGGCCACGGCGGCGTCGCGGCCGGCGTCGCGGGCGGCCGCCGCGGCGGCGGCATCGGAGAGAGGCGCCTTGCCGCTCGCGGCGGCCGCCTTCCTCAATTCCTCCAGCTCAGCCTCGGCCGCGGCCGCCTCGGCCTCCGCGGCCGCCCGGTCCGCGGCCGCCCGGGCCGCCGCCGCCCGGGCCGCCTCCAGGTCCACCGCCGCGCCCGCCTCCAGGGCCGCCCGCACGTCGGGCGGGGAGGAGGCCGCAGGGTGAGAGGAGGCGTCGTCAGCAGGCGACAGGCCGGCCGGAAGGGCGGGCTCGGCGGTCGAGGTGGTGGAGGCGCCGCCCGCACCCACCACGGCCGCCGCCAGGGCGGCCACGCCCAGGCCGGCCCCACCCCGCGCATTCTGTAGCGCCAGCCGGGCCGCTTTCACCAGGCGGCTGTCGTACCCCAGCCCCTCCGCCACGTCCAGGGCGGAGGAGGCGCCGGCGGAACCCCACAGCAGGCGGTAAGTGGGCGCCAGGCGGGCGGTGTCGAACTCGACCGCCGCGTCCGCCCGCCCGGGCCGGGTGTCGCCCTTGAGGCTGGCGTGGTGGGTTGTGGCAACCGTCAGGGCGGTCGCGCCCGCCAGCGCGTCCAGCAGGGCGCCCGCCAGGGCCGCGCCCTCGGCCGGGTCCGTGCCGGAGCCGACCTCGTCCAGCAGGGCCAGCGCGTCGGGGCCCGCTGCTGCCAGCGCGCGCGCGGCGCGGCGGACCGACCCCGAAAACGTCGACAGCGACGCGTCCAGGGACTGGGCGTCCCCGATGTCCGCCAGGATGGGGCTGAACCAAGCGATGGCGCACTCGACGGGCGTGGACGTCGCGTCGCCGGCCGGTTTTTCCACGGGTAAAAACAGGCCGGCCCGCGCCATCAGCGCCGCCAGGCCCAGCGCCTTCAGGGCGGCCGTCTTGCCGCCCGTGTTGGGGCCGGTGATGGTGACGACGCCCGTCCGCGGCGGCACCAGCCAGGCCACGCCCCGGGGCGGGGCGGCCCGGGGTGGAGGGCCGGCAGGCGGCGCGTCACCGTCTTCCCCCTCCTCATCAGGCGACAGGCCTGGCGGGTCTGGCAGCTGGGGCAGCGCACGCTCCAGCAGGAGCGGGTGGAGGAGGCCGGCGATGCGGGCGGCCCCGCCCGTGGCCGCCTCTTCCCGGGCCAGCAACCTGGGCCGCACCCCGCCACACCAGGCCGCGTGCGCCGCGCGCGCGCCGGCGTGGTCGAGGGCTTCCAGGGCGGCCAGGGACGCCCGAATGGCCGGAGCTTCCGCCCCGACCGCTGCCGAGAGGCGCGCCAGGACCGCCGCCTCCGCCGCCTCCACGCCCGCCCGGGCGGCCGCCGCCGCGTTGTTGAGGGGGACCAGCGGTGCGGGCTCCGCGTACAGGGTGGCGCCGGAACCGGAAGCGGCCAGCGTGACGGATCCTTTGGGCAGGTGGCCGCCCCGGCGGGCCGCCAGGACCGCCACGCACAGGCGCCCCCGCCGCACCGCGACGGCGGGCCGCTCCGCCGCGCCCGCCGCGTGCAGGGTGCGCGCCCACCGGGTCGCGGCCTCCCGGGCGGCGGTCTCGGCCTCCGCCCGGGCCGCCCGGGCCGCCGCCAGGGCCGGGCAGGCGGCGTCCGCCAGGCGGGCGCCCCCGCCCGCGGGCATGGCGGTGCGGAGGATTGTGCGCAGCGGGGTGAGGCCGGCCACGCCGCACGCCGCCACCAGGGCCGACACGTGCGGGTGGTCGGCCGCGTGCGGGGCCAGCCCCGCCTCCAGTCTCGCCGCCGCTTCCAGGGTGTCGGCCGTCGCCAGGATGCCCAGCGGCGTGGCGACGATGAGCGGGGTGGCCGCGCCAGGGATGAACGTCGAGGAGGAGGAGGCTGAGGGGGGAGGGGCGTCGGCGGCGTCGTCCGCGCCGTCCACGCCGCCCGCCGCGCCCGGCTCCAGGTCGTCCAGCAGGCGGGCGATGTCGATGACGCCCGTCAGGGCGCCCCAGAAGACGGCCGGCTCCAGGGCCGCCAGGCGCGCCGCCTCCGCGGTGGTGGCCAGGGCCGCTGCCGACTCTGCCCGGGTGGTGCCCAAGGTCAGGCCTCCGAACGCGGCCGCCCGCGCGCCCCGCACGGTGCGGCACAGGCGGGCGACCTGGTAACAGACGGCGCCCCACTCCAGCTGGGCCAGGGCCTCCGTCTCCGCGGATGAGGGGTCGGCCTCGGGCGGCTCGTCCGCCTCGTCATCGCTGGAGGAGGAGGAGACCGAGGCGGTGGGCGGCCGGGTGGCAGGTGTGGACGTGCCGCCCTCCGTCCCCTCCTCCTCCTCCTCCCTCCAGCTCGTCACGGCCGGCCCGTCCGTGAAGGCGACCCGCCCGTCGGGGGCCAGCTCCAGGCGGGTGGTGAAGGGGGTGGGCGGCGGGGCGGGGCTGGCGGCGGGAGGAGGCGGAGCCGCACGGCGACGAGCTAGCAGCGTCGGTGGTGGGGGCGGCGGCACATGCGCGAGCGAGGAAATGAGTGTGGGGCCCGCCGGGCGGCGCGCGCCGGCTGTGAGGGGCGGTCGTCCTCGCATCGTGGATCCGCGCACAACGTGGTGAGACAAAGGTGGCCGCGGGCTTCAGCGGGGCATCGGGGCAGGCGGAAAAAAGAAGGAACGGCAAAGTCCGCTGGCACACAAAGTGTGCTCTCCCTCGCATCACTCTCTCTCTCTCGCGTCCTTTTTTGTCACGATTTTGAGGCGCCCCGCCGCGCCCCGCGCCGCCGCCCGCGCTCCGCGCCTGGGGAGCAGGCCTTCCAGTGCCATACGTAGGCGCCATGCGGCCCAGCTCGCTCCCGCGCTCGCCGGGTAGCAGGCTCTCCCACACACTGTCCAGGCTCCGCACCCCCCTCCGCCCAACCCTGCTGCCCCGCGCGACCCCTCTGCCCCCAGTCGCTCCGCCCCAGCGGGACTGGCCGTCCGAGCTGCTGGCGGCGGTCGTTCTGGAGCCCGACTCCGTCGCGCGCGGCTCTTTCGGCGAAGTCTTTAAAGGCGTGGACCGGGCGACGGGCGCGGCCGTCGCCGTCAAGGTCGTCTCAACCAAGCGACCCGCTGGGACCAAGGTGAGGGAGCGAGGAGAGGAGGAGGAGTGCGTGTTGAGAGAGACAGAGCCATCTCTCCATCCCCTCCCCGGTCCACGCAACGCGCCGTGCCGCAGTGTCTTCCTTGAGAAGGGGTAGAAGGG
>Ga0114918_10005324_pt1 | contig 11043 bp, 9 predicted proteins | sample LantaG_FD_87015 | JGI IMG/M metagenome (GOLD analysis project Ga0114918, IMG submission 87015) | Deep subsurface microbial communities from Baltic Sea to uncover new lineages of life (NeLLi) - Landsort_02402 metaG | ecosystem: Environmental > Aquatic > Marine > Oceanic > Sediment | place: Baltic... | reverse complement strand
CCCGTACTTCTTTTGCATCGCGTCGTAACCGAAGTTTTTCTCTGTACTCTCCATAACCTTCTGGGCAACGATTGAGCTGTCCAGCCCGGCGTTTTCTGCGATTTGCTTAATTGGAGCGACAACCGCCCTTCGTACGATATCAACGCCGATTTTTTCATCGCCCGTTGTCTTGATTTTGTCCAGAGCAGGCAGAGCTCTTAGCATCGGCACTCCACCTCCCGGTAGAATACCCTCTTCGACCGCCGCTCGGCAGGCGTGCAGCGCATCCTCTACACGTGCCTTCTTCTCCTTCATTTCTGCCTCAGTCGCTGCCCCAACATTAATCTGGGCTACACCGCCAGCCAGTTTTGCCAGTCTTTCCTGAAGTTTCTCGATATCGTAATCGCTGGTGGATTTGTCAATCTCTGTCTTTATTTGTTCGATTCTGCCCTTAATCTCTTCGGTGGTACCGGCTCCTTCGATAATGGTGGTGTTTTCCTTGTCGATGGTGATACGCTTGGCCCTGCCGAGCTGGCTGAGTTCGATATTTTCCAGCTCCAGCCCTAAGTCTTCAAAGATAGCTTGGGCGCCGGTCAAAATTGCGATGTCACTTAGCATAGCCTTTCGCTTGTCGCCGAACCCAGGGGCCTTGACTGCCGCTACCTGTAGCACGCCGCGGAGCTTATTGACAACCAGTGTAGCCAGTGCCTCACCTTCAACGTCCTCAGCTATAACCAGCAGGGGTTTGCCCTGCTTGGCCACCTTCTCAAGGAGCGGAACAAGTGATTTTATAGAACTGATTTTCTTTTCGTGCACCAGAATGTACGGCTTGTCCAGCACAACCGTCATATTCTCAAGGTTGTTAATGAAGTGTGGGCTAAGATACCCTTTGTCGAACTGCATCCCCTCGACTAATTCTACGGTTGTCTCAAGCGACTGGCCCTCTTCGACGGTGATGACCCCGTCTTTGCCGACCTTGTTCATTGCCTCAGCCATATTCTTGCCAATCTCGAGGTCCTGATTCGCCGAGCACGTCGCAACCTGTTCAATCTGCTTACTCGAATCGACCTGTATACTCATTTTTTGCAGTTCTTTTACGATTTGCTCGACGGCCTTGTCTATGCCGCGTTTGACCTGCATCGCATCGGCCCCGGCGGTGATGTTTTTCAGTCCTTCGTTGAAGATGCTCTCGGCTAAGATAGTTGCGGTAGTTGTCCCGTCGCCGGCCACCGTCGATGTCTTCGAAGCCACCTCCTTGACCATCTGTGCGCCAATATTCTCGCACGAATCTTCCAGTTCAATTTCCTTGGCCACGGTAACGCCGTCCTTGGTGACGGTTGGCGAGCCGAAAGATTTTTCCAAAACCACGTTTCGACCGCAGGGGCCGAGTGTTATCTTTACCGCAGCCGTCAGTTTCTTTATACCTTCCCGAATAGACGCTCGCGCATCAGTACCAAAAGCTATCTTTTTAGCTGCCATATCTTTTTCTCCTTTTCAGCCTGTAGTTCGATAATAAATCATCAACAACCAATTATTCTTCAATTACCGCCATAATATCCGATTCGCTCATAATCAAGTATTCTTTGCCGGCTATCTTTACATCAGTCCCGGCATAGCTTGTGAAAAGCACGGAATCTCCCTTTTTCACCTGCGGCTTTCTTACGGTTCCGTCGTCGAGCATCTTGCCCTGGCCGACACTTATAATTTTGCCTCTTTGTGGTTTCTCTTTGGCGGTGTCCGGCAGCACTATCCCGCCGGCTGTTTTGTTTTCAGCCTCAAGACGCTGAACGAGTACCTTATCTGCCAATGGTCGAATCTTCATATTGCTCTTGCTCCTTTCAAAAAAGCTTCCCTAATTTTTGCTTACCCTTGTCCGCCGTAGGCGGATTTGTTAAAAATTATAATGACTTTGGATCATTGTGCGAAGATGGCACTGTGATATTTTTTTATGAAAAGTCGGTTCAACTGGTCCTGCAAAACTTGCATATCAACTGGCTTATCAATCACGCTAAAAACGTCGAGCTGCAGTGCCTTGCTGAGCATCGCTGCGCCGACCTCGCTTGCCAACAGTATACACGGCAGCAGTGGGTAGTTCATTCGGATAATCCTTATTGTCATCAGGCCGCTGGTTTCCGAGTCTATATCCACAATTGTGGTATGAATCCGCTTTTGCTCGATGACATTGGCGAACTCGCCCGGGCTCTGAGCCACCAGCAGATTAACGCCTCTTGGCTCAAATATATCGCGCAGTGCCTCCGGCCAGGCCCAGTTTGCCTCACTGGCCAGAATATTAAACTCATCAGGTTGTGTTCGCATAGCAACCATAACGTCGGTTAAAGTGCAAATCTCGTGCCAACCCCCTTATTATAGGATTTATTTGCCTAACCGCTTATCATAAATACGGTTATGTTAAAAACCTCTGTTGGCTCCTATCTGCCAAAATTCCACCAGGCCGCCCTTTTCCTGCCAGGCTGGCATACAGGTAGCTTATCCTGTCCTAACCAGGTGCCCACAGCCTCTTCCATAGCGCTCAAACCTGTCCACAGGTTATTCTTATGTTCTTTTCTGCGTTTTTTTGCGTTGGAGCGAACATTTTTTTGGCGAAAAAGGTATAGACAGTAGAGCTGCTTTGATGTATAATCTGCAATGCATTTTGAGGGCTGGGGTTTTCTCGCTTTTCCTCTCCCTCCGCACCCCAGCCCTTTTTTATGCGCAAGGTAAAGCGTATCCTTTCCAGACCCTCAGATAGTCATTAGGGCGGGCATTTTGCACATATCGAGCGAAACAGGGTGGTGCTGAGGTATCGGTCGCCGCGGTCTGGGAGAATGACAACAATTGTGCCGGAGCTCATTTTTTCTGCTGCTTTCAGAGCACCTGCTACTGCTGCACCGCTGGACATCCCGACGAAGATTCCCTCCTTGGCCGCAAGCAGCCTTGTCGTTTCAAAAGCCTCGCCGTCACCGATTGTGAGCTTTTCATCCAGCATTTCTGGATTGTATATCTTAGGCACAATTGATTCTTTCATATTCTTTAGGCCCTGTATTGTGTGTCCTTCAGGTGGCTCAATGGCGACGGTTCTGACTTCGGGTTTTTTTTCTTTGAGGAATCTGTTTACGCCCATCAGCGTTCCTGTTGTGCCCATCCCTGCGACGAAAACATCAATCTCGCCGTCGGTCTGGGCAAATATCTCCGGCCCTGTTGTCTCGTAATGGGCGAGAATATTATTTTCATTCTCGAACTGATTCGGCATATAGTACTTGTCCGGCTCGTCATTGAGAAGTTGATGTGCTTTTCTGATAGCGCCATCGGTGCCCTCTTTTGCTGGCGTGAGGATAGTATCGGCACCGAGCGCCTGGAGGATACGCTGTCTTTCTGTGCTCACACATTCGGGCATACAGAGTTTAACTCGATACCCCTTGGCAGCTCCAATCATTGCAAGCGCGATGCCGGTATTTCCTGATGTCGGTTCGAGTATTATTTTGCCCTTGGTAAGCCGGCCGACCTCTTCGGCCTTTTTTATCATATAGTAAGCGGGGCGGTCCTTGACGGAACCTCCGGGATTACAGCCTTCGAGTTTTCCAAAGATTCTGACCTTTGGTTTTTTATTGTTGAGGTTATTTAGCTCTACAATCGGCGTATTTCCGATAGCGGATAATATGCTCATAACGACTCGCCTCCGAAAACTGGGTTTAACTTGTTTACGGCAGAAGCAAACTGATTCGGGTTGTTTGATTGATTTTAGCTGGATTATTCTATATATTGAACCGAAGAAAGTAAAGTCCGGTTTAGCGGAAAATCAGCTATGACATCAGCAAAAGAAAATCTCAAAGAGGCGGTATTGTGGGAAAGTGGCCAGGACAGGAAAGTCCGGTGTAAATTGTGCTCGCATCGGTGCGTGATTGATGACGGCAAACTGGGCAGATGTTGCGTACGCAAGAATATAGACAGCGTGTTGTATTCGCTGAATTACGATAAAGTCTGCTCAGCTAATCCGGACCCGATTGAGAAAAAGCCCCTATTTCATTTTCAGCCCGGCACTCGCAGTTTTTCAATTGCTGCGATGGGCTGTAACTTTCAGTGCGATTTTTGTCAGAACTGGCAGATAAGCCAGGCGGCCCTTGAGGATGGCCAAATCGATGGCCAGCCAATATCGCCGGAGCAGATAGTATCGGCTGCTGTTCGCGGCGGCTGCAAGTCAATCGCTTACACTTATACTGAGCCGACAATCTTTATGGAATTGTGCAGCGATTGTGGACACTTGGCAAAGCAAAAGGGCCTGACGAATGTATTCGTCAGCAACGGGTTTATGACTCGCGAGGCGATTGATTTTGCCAGCGATTGGCTTGATGGTATAAATGTCGATTTGAAAGCATTCAGTGAGGATTATTATAAGCGGCTTTGCAAAGCAAGACTGCAGCCGGTACTTGATACGATTAGTTATATCGCAAAGGAAACCGAAATCTGGCTTGAAGTTACCACTTTGGTTATTCCGGGCGAAAATGATTCCGACGACGAGTTAAAGAACATTGCTGATTTTATTGTTTCCAAAGCCGGTGCCGATGTCCCTTGGCATATCAGCAGATTCCATCCGCAGTATAAATATCTGGACTCGGTGCCGACGCCGCTTGAGACCTTGGAGCGGGCCGAGCAGATAGGAAAAGCTGCTGGATTGCATTATGTTTACTTGGGCAATGTGCCGGGCGCAAAATCAGAGAGTACTTTTTGTTATAAGTGCGGCAGAATGTTAATAGAGCGCGTAGGCTATCATATAGCGGCTAATCATCTGAAAAATTCATGTTGCCCCAATTGCGGGACAAAGGTGGCCGGTTTCGAACTTTGATTTGCAATGAAGATAATCGCGGATGCGAACATACCGTTTGTGCAGCAGTGCTTTTCTTCGCTTGGCGAAGTTGAGGTTTTGCCTGGAAGAAGGATAACGGCCGATGGCGTGTGTAACGCGGATATTCTGTTGGTGCGAAGTGTAACGGCAGTAAATTCCGAATTGTTAGCGGCCAGCAAAGTCCGCTTTGTAGGTACTGCAACTATCGGATTTGAGCATGTTGATACTGAATATCTTCAAAAAAATAACATCGCCTTTGTGTCGGCGTCGGGGTCGAATGCCAATTCGGTTGCCGAGTATGTCGTCGCTGCCCTTCTTTCGGTGGGAAAGAAGCATAAGATTGAGCTGACTGGTAAATCGATAGGCATTATAGGTGTTGGTAACTGTGGCAGCAGGGTAGCGCAAAAGTGTGCCGCTTTGGGGATGAAAGTCTTTCTAAACGACCCACCGCTGCAAAGGCAAACCAAAGACCCAAAATATCTGCCGGTAGAGAGACTTTTCGAATGCGATTTTATAACGCTTCATACACCGTTGACCTTTGAGGGACTTGACAGGTCCTTCCATTTAGCCGATGCAAAGTTCTTCGAGTCGCTCAAGGCAGGTTGTGTTTTTATAAACACTTCTCGCGGCGGCGTTGTCGAAACGCCGGCTTTGAAAAAAACTATTATCTCTGGGAAGTTGAAAGCTGTTGTGCTGGATGTGTGGGAAAATGAGCCGAATATAGATAATGAGCTTTTGCGGATGGTTGATATTGGAACACCGCACATCGCAGGCTATTCGCTGGACGGCAAAATCGCCGGTATGATTATGATTTACAAGGCCGTGTGTGAACATTTCGGCCTTGACCCCAAATTTGACGCCGAGTCCTTTCTACCCGCACCTGCGGTGAGTGAAATCAGAGTCGATTTAGCCACTGGTGATGAGCAGAATGTGATTCACGAAACAGTGCAGCAGGTCTATGCGATTAACAATGATGACTTTAACACTCGTGAGATTTTGATGACACCGGCTGGCCAGCGCGGCAAATTCTTCGATGATTTGCGAAAGAATTATCCGGTGCGAAGGGAGTTTCAAAACACCAAAATAGGTTGTACCGGCAAAAATATGGCAAATATTCTGGTAGGGCTTGGTTTTAAGGTCTCAGATGAGAAATAGCAGAAGAGAAAATGTTATTAATTAAATGGCCTAACGGTAAACTGGATTTTTCCCGGGGGACTTTGGTAATGGGGGTTTTGAATGTTACGCCGGACAGTTTTAGCGATGGTGGTCGGTTCTTCGATACTGATAAGGCTATCGAGCATGGTTTGCAAATGGCTGCCGATGGCGCTGCGATTATAGATGTTGGCGCAGAATCCACCAGGCCGGGTGCTGAGCCGGCTACGGCTGACGAGCAGATAAAACGTGCGATACCGGTGATAGAAGCGCTCGCAAAAAAAATCGATGTGCCGATTAGTATCGATACATACGATGTCGAAGTTGCCAAGGCTGCCCTGGAAACTGGGGCTGCGATGATAAACGATATCACGGCTTTGGCCGATGAGCGCATGGGACAATTGGCGGCCGGGCACAAAGTGCCGGTTGTCTTGATGCATATGCAGGGAGCACCACAAACGATGCAAATCGAGCCGAAGTATGACGATGTAGTGGGCGAAGTGCTGGATTTTCTGTTGGCCAGAGCTAAGAGAGTACAAGGCTTCGGTGTTGAAAAGAATATGATTTTTATTGACCCTGGAATAGGTTTCGGCAAAACGTTAGAGCATAATCTTTTACTTTTGAAGAATTTAGACAGGTTTGTTGCTGCTGGCTACCGTGTCTTGGTAGGAACAAGCCGTAAAAGCTTTATCGGCAAACTCACCGGCAAAGAAGACCCTGCTGAAAGGATATTCGGCACCGCCGCCACCGTTGCTTTATGTGCAGCGTCTGGCGTCTCAATCGTCCGCGTCCACGATGTCGCTGAAATGGTGGACGTCGTAAAGGTAACTAATGCCATCCGCTAAGTAAGCGACGACGTCACTTTTTGGTTTGACCCGCTTTTTTCGCTCGCTTGCTTTTCTTTCTGCCCAGAATCTGGTCAGCCTCTTCGTATGTGTCGGGCGGCCATTTGCCTTGCGATTGGAGCTCTTTTAGCTTATCCAGTTGGTTGTGGTTTATTATCGTTCGGCATCTTGGGAATTTGTTGCAGCCCAGAAACGGCCCCTTTTTGCTTTGCCTGATGACTAATTCGCCGTCCTTGCATTTATAACATTTTATTCCGGTCGACTTTGGTGCAGCTTTGCCCGCCAATACGTTGCCGTCTTTGTCGAGTCTTAAAGTGCCTCTGCAGTTTGGGTAATCGCTGCATCCCAGAAATGGACCGAATCGCCCACGCCGGTATAACATTATTTTTCCGCAGATGGGGCATTTGTGTTCGCTTTCCTTTACCTCAATCATCCTGCCGTCTCTGTCGCACGGGCAGGCAAATTTACACGAAGGATACGCTGAGCAGCCCAAAAATCTGCCGTTTTTACCGAATTTGTAAACCAGCGGCTGGCCACACTTCGGACATTTATATTCGCTCGGCGCAGCTTCCGCCTTGGCGTGTTTCATTTCCTTCAGCGCTGTCTCGAGGTTTTGCTTAAATGGGCCGTAGAACTCTTTCAAAACGCCGACCCAGTTGAGATGTTGTTCTTCGATCTTGTCGAACTGCTCTTCCATATATCTGGTGAACGCAATGTCCATAACTTTTGGAAAGTACTCGCTAAGTTTGTCGGTTACTACCTCGCCAAGGTCAGTGGCAAAGAATTTTTTGTCTGTCTGCTCGACATAACCTCGTTCTTGGATGGTGCTTATGATTGGGACATACGTGCTTGGCCGACCGATGCCCTCTTTCTCGAGCGATTTTATTAGAGAGGCCTCGGTATACCGGGCCGGCGGCTTGGTAAAATGCTGCTCAGCTTGTATATCGACCGGCGATAATGCCTGGCCCTTTTTCAATGCCGGCAGCAGCAGCAGCTCCGATGTGGTAGGCCAGATTTTCAAAAAGCCCTCAAAAACCAGGACTCGGCCTGTGCTCCTGTACCAGCAGGTGCCGAGGGAAGTTTCTGACGCGATATCCAGATTTGTAACGTCCCACTTAGCCGGTGCCATTTGACAGGCTATGAACCGCCGCCATACCAAATCGTAAAGCCTGAACTGCTCGTTACTGAGAAACGACCTTAACTCCGATGGCGTCAGGTCAACATCGGTTGGCCGAATCGCCTCGTGTGCCTGCTGGGCTGTTTTCTTTGAAGCATAAACGTTCACTTTTTCAGGCAGATAATCTTGTCCAAAATGTGTCCCGATGTAATTGCGTGCTTCCCCGATGGCTTCGCCGACAATGTGGGTACTATCCGTCCGCATATATGTGATTAGGCCGAGCAGTCCCATCGAACCCAAATCGATTCCTTCGTACAGCTGCTGAGCCACCATCATCGTTCTCTTTGCGCTAAAGCCCAGATGGTTTGCAGCCGCCTGCTGCAGTGTCGAGGTGATAAAAGGCGGCGAAGGCCGAGAAACGGATTGCTTGGTTTGTAAATCGGCTAATTTAAACTTCGCCTGTTTTAGCGCACTAAATACTTTCTCTGCCTCTTTTTTGTTGGATGCCTTGAATTTCTCATCGCCGACTTTGGTAAGCTGAGCCTTAAAGGCTTTGTGCTGGGCTAACCATTTGTTTTGTTCGGCGGCAGTTGGCGGCTTATCCGCTTCGGTTTTTGGTGCTGCAAAATCCAGCCATTCCTGCTGATAGTCACTTTGCAAATCTGTTGTGAAAACCGCAGGTATCAGCCAGTACTCCTCGGGCTTGAAGTCGCGGATTTCTCTTTCTCTTTCGACGATCATCTTGACTGCGACGGACTGAACGCGTCCCGCCGAAAGTCCACTGGCAATTTTTTTCCACAGCAGCGGAGAAATCTGATACCCCACTATCCTGTCGAGTATTCGCCGCGCCTGCTGGGCCATAACCTTATCCATATCGAGTTTGCCCGGCTCGGCAAAGGCCCGCTTTATTGCCGAGGCCGTTATCGCGTTAAAGATAACACGGTAGGTCTTTTCTTTTGGCACACCAAGAATCTGCGCAAGGTGCCACGCAATCGCTTCTCCTTCACGGTCAAGGTCGGTTGCCAGAAACAACCTGTCGCATTTTTTTGCCGCCGCCCTTAAACCTGTTACCGTCCGTCTTTTGCCGGGCGTAATCTCGTAGGTCGGCTCAAAATCATTTTCTATATCGACGTTGATACCCTTTGAAGGTAGATCCCGCACGTGTCCCATTGAGGCCTTTACTTCAAAGCTCAAGCCAAGATATTTATTTATCGTCTTCGCCTTGGCCGGCGATTCAACAATCACCAAAGATTTTTTTGAGTTTTTAGTTTCCATTTTCGTACGATTAAATTCCGCTATCGCGGCTAACCACGAGAGTCTAATCGGCGATTTTCGCGAAAATGTTTAGCGCAGGACAAATACAGGTGATTTTTAGAAATGTCAAGAAAAAACGCTTTTTAAGCCTTCATCTTGTTCGCAGAAGCTGTTCGAGCAGCGGTTTTAATTTTCGAGTGGCTCCGCCGCGGTGGGAAATCGCATTTTTTTCTTCTCTGCTTAGTTGCGCAACGGTCTTGCCGAGTTGCGGCACAAAAAAAATCGGGTCGTAGCCGAAGCCGCTTTCCCCCATTTCTTTCTCAGCTATAAATCCTTCCAGTGTTCCTTCCGTTTCGATTAGAAGCTCTTCAGGACTTGCCAGACACAAACAACAGACAAACCTCGCTGTCCTCTTTTCGGCAGGTACGCCTTCCAGAAGTTTCAGCACTTTAGCCATATTCTTATGGTCAAGCAGTGTTCTATCTTTATCCTTTGCACCTGACACCTGCGGTGTCGTTTCCGCACGTCTGGAGCCCGATGTCGTCTCGGAAAATCTTGAAGATTTTACTCCGGGCGAGCCATCAAGTACATCGACTACAAGCCCTGAGTCGTCAGCGATTGTCCAAAGGCCGATTTGCTTTGCGTAACCAAGTGCCTTTTTGCGCGCATTTTCAGCGAAGCTTTGTCCATCCTCGATAATTTCCTCAACCCCCTTAAAATCCGACAGACTCACCCACTCCACGTCATCACCCAGCATAGCCCTCAGCTCAGCGATTTTCCCCGGATTGGTACTAGCAACCAGAATTCGTCGTCTCATCGATTCCAGTCCACATTAGCTCAGCAGTTTCTTTAGCAGCGCTCGCTGAAAGTGAAGCCGGTTCTCAGCTTGGTCGAACATAATCGAACTTTCTGACTCGGCAACCTCGTCGGTGATTTCAAGGCCCCGATAAGCAGGCAGACAGTGCATAATCTTGACACCGGCGGGCGCGGATTTGACCAGCTCGGCATCGATTTGAAAACCCGCAAAGGCCTCGATGCGTTTTTGCTTTTCGTTTTCTTGGCCCATACTTACCCACGTATCGGTATAAATAATATCAGCCTCCGCTGCCGCCTCAGCCGGATTGTTCGTCTGCCGGACGCTGTCAGCCGATATCTTATTGGCCTCCAAAATCGATTCATCGTCGAGTTCGTAGCTGGCGGGCGAGGCAATCACCATCTTCATATCGAGCTTCGCACACGCCATCGCCAGAGAGCGAGCGACGTTGTTGCCGTCACCAATGAATGCGATTTTTATCCCTTCTAATCGCTCAAAATGTTCGCGGATAGTGAGTATATCAGCCATCGCCTGGCACGGATGCAGCCGGCCAGTCAAAGCGTTTATCACCGGAACTGTCGCAAACTCAGCCAGCTCGACGATGGTCTGATGCTCGAATGTCCGCGCCATTATCCCGTCAACATATCGGCTCAGAACCCTCGCAATATCTTTGACCGGCTCTCGCTCACCGATACCGCCGATATCTTCAGGCTTAACATAAATCGCGCTGCCGCCCAGGTCTGTCATTGCAACTTCAAAGCTTATTCGCGTCCGCAGACTCGGCTTTTCAAAAAGCATTGCAAGCGTTTTGCCGTCAAGACACAAGTCCTGCTTACCGCTTTTGTATAGTTTCTTCAGTTCACTGCTTTCGCGCAGCAATTCTTTTAGCTGTTCAGCCGAACAATCATTTATTGAGAGAAAATTCTTCATTCTGTCCTCTGCTTAGCTCTCAGCCAAAACGCCGTCAAGAATTTCGATGGCCTGGTCGATTTGGCTGCGGCTGGCGACCATCGGCGGCATAAGCCGCAGAACCGTATCATTG
>Ga0114918_10005323_pt1 | contig 11043 bp, 20 predicted proteins | sample LantaG_FD_87015 | JGI IMG/M metagenome (GOLD analysis project Ga0114918, IMG submission 87015) | Deep subsurface microbial communities from Baltic Sea to uncover new lineages of life (NeLLi) - Landsort_02402 metaG | ecosystem: Environmental > Aquatic > Marine > Oceanic > Sediment | place... | reverse complement strand
TAATGTCAATAAATGCGTAGCAATTCCCTAACGGGTAATGAAGCAAAAATAAACTAGAAGGAGAAAAAACGTGGCTATTAAAGTAAAACCAGTTGACGCATCTGCTGTAAAGTGGTCGGAAAATGCCTCTCGTGCAGCTGCCGAGTATGCAACCAACGCTGAGGCGGCAGCCGACGACTGGCAGAGAGCTACCGTTGCCTCGGCCGACAACTTTTACCAGGCAGTTTCGGCACCGGGCGTCAAGGAGCGCTTTCGCCGCGGCGCAGCCAAGGCTGGCGCTGCCAAGTATGCCCGGAAAATACGCGACGTAGCCAAGGACCGCTTCGGCCCAGGAGTGGCCGCAGCGACGGACGACTTCAAGGCCGGCGTCGAGCCTTATCTCTCTACTATAGCGGCTCTCACCCTTAGCCCTAGAAAGCCCAGGGGTGATCCTGCTAACTACAGGAGAGTAGAGGAGATCGGCAAGGCGCTGAACGCCAAGAGGCTGGCCCTGCTTGGTGGCGGAGGAGCGTAGTAAGAGATGAACTACAGATTAGCAAATATCCTAGCTGAGGAGTCGGCAACAACAGCCGGTACCAAAACCATTGATATCGATGTTGCTGACCCCATTTCCTCTATCAGTCTGTTCTTCAGGGGGCAGAACAGCTCTGATACTCCCTTGGCTCATCCTGCCAAGATGGTTAGCAAGATAGAGCTGGTAAGCGGCAGTGATGTCCTTATGAGCTTATCCGGGATGCAGGCTCAAGCCCTCGACTTTTATCACAACAGTAAGCCTCGAATGAACAAGCTTATGTACGTTGAAGATGATTGGACGCGGATACTGTTCAACCTGAACTTTGGCCGGTTTGAGTATGACCCTCAGTTTGCCTTCGATCCCAAGAGGTTCACCAACCCCCAGCTGAAAATCACGCATAATAAGGCGTTAGGAGGCTCTACTTGTGATATTGCCAATATGGAAGTGTGGGCGCATTGCTTCGATGAGAAGATTGTCTCGCCTGAAGGCTTCCTGATGGCTAAGGAGTATTACAGCTATGCTCTGGGAGATGATACCTATGAGCACATAGACCTGCCCAGAGACTATCCGTACCGGATGCTGTTGATACGTGCATTAGAACCTACCTATGCTATCTGGGAGATGTTTGATAAAATCAAGTTAGCATCCGACCAGGACAAGCACGTAATCATCGACGGCGACACTCGCCAGCTGCTCAAGCTGCTTGATGAGAACTTTGGCCCTTACACCGAAACCATCCAGGGCAAAGTTGCCACCGGTAGTGTAGGGCATTACCTGACTCCCACCTCGAACTGTAACGCCCTTGTTGGCTCTGGCGGCGGTACCAAAGATTACTTCCAGGCTTATCAGCCCTGGGGCGGATACCTAGAAGTAGCCGGTAATGCTGCTGGTGCTCAGTTCCAGGCGCTAATGCACGGGTTTGCCCCGCATGGAGCGTTGGCTATACCCTTTGGAGACCTTAAAGATCCTACTGACTGGTTCGATGTAACCAAGGTAGGCTCCTTGAAACTAAGGATACACGCTACAGACGGGTTTACTTCAGCGAGCACCTGCGATATCGTCCTTCAGCAATTACGGAGATACTAGGAGTGGAAGTAGAGAGCAAGGAGTATAGCTGGAAGTGGGTAACTGCTGACGAGCTCCTGTCTCATGGAGCTTGTGAGTTCCTTTATGCTCGTCTTACTCCACCAACTGATGCAGCTAGCGCAATCCTCTATGATGGTGAAAACGATTTAGGGACTCAGATACTAAAGATAGCTACTGGCGGTCTTTATAACTCTGAGTGTAAGCCCTCAAAACCTATTTACTGTCGTAAAGGACTCTACGTAGGTAGTCTCACCGCTTTGGCTGGTTTACTGGTCCAGTGGCGTGAGCTGGGCCATGGTGCATAAGGGGGCGATTTAACCGGGGTGAACCAGGGGCAGGCTGTCCCGGCAGCGGTTGACTTCTCTTCCGCTGACCTCCAGCCTGCCCTACTAAAATACGATGCTGTTCATAGCGGAAGTGAACATACCGAAGTTGACTCTTGAGGCAAGTCCGGTAGTGCAGACCTTGAAGATTGCGCATGGCATCATCACCTGGGTTAGCGTTTTCTTCCCCCCTGGCTGTGCTAGGTTAGCTCATGCTGTTATTCTGCATCACGAGCATCAAGTCTGGCCGTCAACTGAAGGCATGAACCTGGCCGGTGATGCATGGCCTATCGAGTGGCAGGAATACTACGAGTCTTATCAGCCGCCTTACGAACTCAAGATAAAAGCGTGGAATGAAGATGACACATATCCGCATAAGATTACAGTCCGAGTGGCAGTTTTACCCAGGAAGGCTATCATAACCTATCAGGTAGCCGATGCTATTAAAGGTATGTTTAGCTTACTATCACCAAAGCGAATTTTCTCAGGAGGCGGCTAGATGCCGAAAGGGCAACCTGATTTCGGGCCGTATGCAGTAAAACAAGTAACTGCTTCCTTAGCAGATATGGGAGAGCTAGCAGTAAGGTTAGGTAGCATCGACTCCTATGACCGCAGAGGCAATGTTGTTTATCTCGACGACTTCGAGTCTCCGATTTTACGGTGGGATGCCGCAGGCTTTCCAGCTGGCTACAGTATTTATTTAGACAGCACTAATGTCAAAGCAGGCGCCCAATCGGTTTACCTGATACCGGCTGCGGGTATAGATAGTAGTGCTCTGATAAGCAAGTATTTTACCACTCTCGGCTCTCTAAGAACAGGTCTCGAACTTAGCTTTTGCTATCTTCCTGATAAGGCCTTTCTGGGTTTCTATCTTACTAATTATAGCCTTGCTGGTATGCACTATGCTTTCGCAGTGATAGATTCAGTAAAAGAAGAGCTTAGTATTTACTTAGGTGATAGCACCTGGCAGAAGATAGCCGACGTTAACCCTGTACACCCATATAGACATAAGTTCATTCCTGTCAAACTGGTAGCTGATTTCGCTACCGGTAAATATGTCAGGTTGCTTTACGGTAATACGGAATACGACATTTCTAGCTATGCCATACCGTTCACAGCCGGAGAACAGGTGCCGAAGATAAACGCTCAAATTATTGTCTCCAACCAGACAGCCGCACAGCAAGACGTCTGGATTGATGATGTTATAATCACAGAGGAGGAGCCTTAATGAAAGGAGAGGTGAAATAAGATGCCTGCTAGTACTTTGTGGATATGGGATACTGCTAACAGTAAGTGGGTAAAACTAGCTGGTACACCCGCAGGAGCCATGTCAATTCACGCTATAGTTGAGGAGCTAAACGACATCGAGGACGTAAATGTCCCTGTGCTTACTGACGGCTATGTCCTGTACTGGGATAGCGCTGCCGGTAAGTTTCAACTAAAGGCAGGAGTTGGCGGTTATACTGAAGGAGCTAGAGCTTACCATAGCGCTAATCAAGCTATTGCAACCAATACTATAACTATTCTCGCATTGGATAGTGAAAGATATGATACAGATACTATCCACGATTTAGTAACTAACAATAGTCGTTTGACTTGTAAGACTGCCGGGAAGTATCTCATAGTAGCACAAGTTACCTTCGCTACTCATGCGACAGGATATAGAAGTATATCTATAAGACTAAATGGGTCAGACCTTATAGGATATAACCTTGCTGACGCTGTACCGGCAGACTGGACTTCTTTTGCAACTAGCACTATTTACGACTTGAGCGTTGATGATTATGTGGAATTAAGAATTTTCCATACCGCAGGTGAAAACATCGATGTTCTTAGTAATGCTCAATATTCTCCTGAATTTATGATGCAGCGCATTGGTTAAAGGAAACGATAGATGAAATGGAAGCTTTAACGATTGCTTTGCTGGTGATACTGCTCGGAAACCAAATCTACCTGGAGCGTAAGGTGGCTAAGTTTGGTACTGAGCTTACACATATCAAGGAATGTCTGCAAAAACGGAAGAAAGGAGGCGTAGAGGAATGAACTTCAGGAATTACTTAGCTTTGTGTGCTTTCATCGGGATAATCCCCATCATGTGGATAGCCAATGGCGGTGGACTTATCGACCTGGGAGACACGGTACTTGGTGCTACTATAGTCGTGTGGACACTTATAGCCCAGTTCTACTTCAGAAAGAAAGAGTCATAATGAGCTTACCTATATCTAGGTGGTATTACTGGTTTTGGCATGATGTTTGCCACCGGCCGGAGCCGTTTACCTACACGATGAGACGGCACGCTCTTTTGCATCCGCTATGGTGGATTATCCCACCTCTTATCGCTCTTGCTATGGGCGGTGGCTATTACCTGTTAGTCGTTCATCTATGGGGCATCTTGTGAGGAGATGAAAAGATGAGTGGCCTTTGGGATTACTGTTTTAGCGAGTGGCTTTTCTTGACCGTAGCTTTGCTTATCGTCTGGCTAGCTGGCTATTTTACAGGTAAGCTAAAATAAAATGGAGAGGAGACTGTTATGGCAGCAGAATACAAGGTCCTGAGCATCGACGAAATGACTCGCTTATCTGAGATTGGTGGCATCGAGCATTACTACCGGCATCAGATTAAGACGAAAGGTGGTGTCATTCTCACAGCGGACATCGATGAGAAGAACTTCACCGCTGAGAAAGCTGCGCCGATCCTGCTCAAAAGAGCTTTAGACGCCGACAAGATACTAGCCTTATAAGCCGAGGTACGTACTGCGGCATTAGTGCAATGTATTTTATTGACAAGATAATCGAGAGGCTCGACAGCGCCTCGAGCTCTTTCTATTCAGCCGGCCAAATAGTACACAATTGGGTCTGGCCCTTTAACCTCTTGGCTGCACCTCTCGGCTATCTCCAACAAGCCTTCAGCTCTCTAGCTTATTATGCCGGCTCGTTTAACACCTGGGCTGATGCTGTAGTCGCATGGCTAAGTGAAGTCTTTAGTATCGACCAGATTGTCGCTTATCTCCGGACATGGCTAAACATGGCGGAGCTCGCTTGGGGATGGTGCTGGAACAGCGTCGCTAACGTAACTAATATCATCAATGACTGGTGGGCCTCCGCTAAATCCTCAGCTCTTGTCCTTATCACTAATTTAGAGAGCTGGGCTGTCGGAGAGATAAATAGCCTGAAGCAAACTGTCCAGAGCATAATAAGCGACATCGGGAGTTACGTTACTCCTATTCTAAACACGTTCAGGGACACAATTTTAAGTTTAATAAGCGATGTCGAGAACTGGACAAGAGCACAAATCAATAGTATTAGTAATACAATCTCAGCTTTGATTAGTGATGTTAGGAATTGGGCTGCTGCGCAGCTTAACAATGCTAGAGATTTCCTTACCGGTTTAATTTCTGACTTGAGCGCTTGGTCAGTAGCACAGCTTAATACACTGAGAGACGCAATCACTAACCTTCTCGACTGGGCTTCCTTATGGCAATGGATTACTAGCTGGTGGAACGATAGGCTAAAAGACATACAAGCGCTATTTAATAGCTGGCTAAACGAGTGGAGTCCATTCTGGGAAGGCTGGCAGGACGTTAAGCAAGACGTTATTACGTTCTTAAACGACCCCTTGGAATGGCTTTGGGCTAAATTCGCCGACTGGTTTCTAGGAAAGGAGTGAAATGGCTACACCTGGTGAGAGATTTAAGAAGTGGGTAGATGATTTCGCCGTAGATGTGAGGGACCGGCTGCGCGGCTGGATGACATCCTGGTTGAGCGGCGGGCTCCTCGAGCTCATAGAAGGTATTGAGCCTGAAGCTATAGACACGATGTCCGATGTTATGACCCGGCTAAAAGAGGACCCGAACACCCCTGACGATATAAGGGCAATAATCGATAAGGCCATTACCCCGGGAAAGCCGATACCGCTGCTCGTCATGATCCCCCTGGCGGTCATCGTGCTTGCCCCCATGCTGTTCTCCTTATCACAGCCGTTGGGTAAGCTGGTGATGTACCCCCAGGACCGGAAGTTGCACAGCTTCCGTCTGGATCCAGCCGCGGTGATCACCGCCTGGCGCCGGGACCCCGAGAAGTATGCCGGGCTCTTCGACGACCTCAAGGACCTGGGCTGGAATGATGAGCGGATAGAAGCCCTGAAGTTCGTTACGCTGTTCATGCCCTCACCTCAGGACCTGGTTAACTGGCAGGCTAAAGAGGTATTCGAGCCTGAGATGATAGAGAGGTACGGGCTGGATGATGAGTTCGGGCTGCTGGATCTATCGCTGTTCGAGAAGCTGGGAGTTACCGAAGAGCAAGCAAAGAATTACTGGCGCGCTCACTGGGAGCACGCCTCTTATATGCAGATCAGGGAGATGCTTCACCGCGGCGTTTTATCTTTGGCCAAAGAAATGCCGGCTCCACCGACTACCAAGGCAGGCTGGGAGGCCCGGGACGCCGAGGGCGCTAAAGCTATGTACGACTGGTACCGGCTAGTCGAGATACCGCCGTTCTGGAGAGACAAGCTGACCGAGATGGCCTTTGAGATCCCCACCCGAGTCGACGTCAGGCGGTGGTGGGATATGAGGACCATCGACGAGGAGCGGCTGAGAAGTATCTACCACGCCCAGGGCTACCACGGAAAGGACCTGGACGACTACGTTGTGTGGACCAAGGTATATGTCGCCTTCCCCGATCTACTGGCCCGGTGGAAAAACGGGTACATCACCGAGGACGAGGTTAAGTCGGAGCTGACCACATTGGGTATGCCCGCCGACAGGGTAGACGAGCTGATGGAGACTAAAGTCGCGACGGTCAAGGGAGAGAAGACGGCAGCCGAGCGCGCGCTCACCAAGACCGACATCATTAAAGGAGTTAAAACTGGTACGATCACCCGGGTAGAGGGCGCGGAGTTTTTGATGGACCTCAATTACGACGAGGACGAAGCTAGCTTCCTTTTGGACATAAACATACCGGCAGACGAGACGGAGCCGGTTATAAAGCAGCGAGAGCTGACCAAAACCGACATCCTCAACGGGCTCAAGGCGGAGATAATCACCGAGGATATAGCCAGGGCCAGGTTGATCGAGCTGAGGTACAGCCCGGGAGACGCCGACTTCCTGCTGAAGATATACCGAGCGGTTATCTCGCCGCCCACGGAGACACGGGACAAAGAGGCGTCGAAGGCCGATATTTTATTGGCGGTAAAGAAAGGGCTGATCACGCCCGAGGACGGCTATCTCATGCTCCTGGACCTCGGCTTTACACCCGAGGCGGCGCAGTTTATACTGGCGGTGAGGGCTGAGACTTCGCCTTTCAGCCCGGTTAGCTATTCCGAGTTTAAGGACCTGACGCACAAGTACCGGATAGCGTCAGGCATGGAGGCAAAGGAAATGCGCGAGGAGCTTAAAAAGGCAGCCGATGAGGTGGTGAGGCTTACCAAAGACGTGGAAGCCCTGAAGCTCTCGATCGAGGAAGAGGAGAAGGGGCTGATCAAAGAGGAGGTCCTGCCGGCAGCAGCCACCGCCAGGCGAGACGAGCTCCGGGTAACTCTCCACCGGGCGGAGGCTGAGCTCGAGCGCGTTAAGTCCGAGTACGAAAAGCGGATCGCCGAATGGAGGCATGGGAAGTAGATGAGACACCAGGACGAGAACGACGAGGACCTGGAAGAGGGAGAAGAAGAAGAGAAGAAACCGGCCGGCACTCCGGGACCTTATGCCTTGAAATTTTGACCAGGCGCGGGGAGACACTACACGAAACAAGGGTACCATGACCAATCCCACGCAAAAACTTTTTCATGCCCTTTCTCGAGGCTCTCAGAGCGCCGCAGATACGAGCTTTTTTTGCCATCAGCTATAAATCGCTCTGGCCAGAGCGATTTTTGAGGAAAACGAAGCAACCCCGGCAGGCCTGTTTACCCCCTCTTGACAAACCCCTCTATAGGTGCTATAGTATCTATAGAACATTTAAAGGAGGTAAACGATGGAACAGAAACACGGTGAGTTTACATTGACGTTCTCTCCGACGACAGGGGAATGGGCAGCCCTCGATGCAGAGAGCCATGAGGTAGACCATGATACCAATTACAATGACCTGCTTACTAGGCTTGATAAGCGAGCTAAAAATGCTGTCAAGAGATTTGAGGCTTACCTTCACCGTTATATGGAGCTCAAGAAGGTCACAGTGACTTCAGTTATTGCTAGCTCTGGTTATCGTGGTAGTCCTGAGTGTTGGGTTAGCGATGGTTCTTCACATTCCAAGACACCGGCTAATTCTATTTATCTTCCTACAGAGGACAATACATCTCTTAGTACGCGTATCCAAGGCATCGAACAACAAGTAAGAACGCTTAACGGAGAACGAGAAGAATTGGTAAAACAACTGAAGTCATTGGCAGTTATGATTGATGATGCCGATTGCCACTTATCGGAAGTTGAACAGATAAGGCGATTTCTGGGGAGAAGCGGCTAGGTGCGAAAGATCTACAATAACGCAATAGGAAAGTAGGTAATGAAGCCTAAGACGATTTGGTTGAAAGAGGAGACGTACCAGAGGCTTGACCGGCTCCGGGAGAAGAGGGAGTCCTTTGACCAGGTAGTGAGTCGGCTATGCTGGATCTTTGAGCACAGAAAGGAGGTGAACCATGGCAGAGAAAAACACACAGAAAGCGGCACGGAAGGCCTACTATGAGGCCATGAAGGACTCAAAATAGATGGTAAATCAACCAGCAGCACCAGGCAACAGCACTGATATCCGGTTAGATGGCCCAACGGTCGACATCCATGTCCCGAAGATGCCGAAGGTCCCCTGGTTGATTGCCAGAGGAGCCGCCACCACCGAAGGCATCCCGGTCGGGCTCTGGATCGCCAAGGCTATCCTGCATGAGTGGGAACGGCGGACAAACTATGGAGCATACTAAGCTGGCCAGGGCTTGCCCTGTCTCCCGGCCCCTGGAATGGGAATCTCCAGAACAAGCGGGCCGGCATCAGGAGCGCCGGCCTCAGCCAGCTCTCGCAGAAGCGGGTACCGCGCTCAGCCAGATACCGGGCCAGGACGATAGCCAGCTTCTCGAGTCGGTAAAGATTGGAGATTTGAGCATGAGGACGGAGCACGAACCGGTTGATCACGCGGACCAAACCTTCGCTTTGCAATTTTTTGACGGCACGCCAGAAGGTGCGCTCGGAGCAGCCAGGCTCCCGGGCTATCGAAGCGGCCTTAGGAAAAACAGCTCCGTAATAGGTGTAAAGGCGGAGAAGCCGCAAGACGACCTCACGCTCGGCGCAGCTAAAGCCCAGCGTCCCGGCGAGACAGTCCCGAATATCATCGAACTTCTTAATAAACAGCCCCGTCGACAATGCCCGCTGAGAGGCTGGCAGACCATAACGTACTCTCGTATCTCGTTTACTAACTATGATCTTAGTAGCACTACGTATGAGGGCCTTATGGTCTGCCAAGCCTTGTGTAACGATGCTTTCCGGGGGATTAGAGGGTAAGGACTTGACAGGAGAAAACGTTTGTGTTACTTTAGTCTCGGTGTCTGTGTACTTCATGGTACACCTCCCATATAGGGTAGTCCCTGGCTTTGTTGGAGCCAGAGCCAAGGACTATCTTATTTTATTCCCCGGGAAAAGTCAATAGAACTTGTGTACTAATTAAACAGAGAGAGGAGAGCGAAATGAAACTCAATAAAGCTATTGAAATATTAACCCAACTTGAACGAACACTAGCACCCATTATGTCCGCAGACGGGACCGATGCCATCAAGTTGGGCATCGAAGCCCTGGAAGCTGTTGCATTCTGGAGCCAACAACAATTACCGCAGCACCAAATACACTTACCAGGAGAGACCAAAGAATAGCGAAAGGAGACGGAAATGAAACTCAGCAAAGCTATTGAAATCCTAACCATCAATAATGACCATAACCCTGATTTCACTGATGCCGACAGGCGAGATGCCATCAAGCTAGGTATCGAAGGCCTAAAACGGTTACAGCACCTACGGGGTTACTCTATGACTCAAGTTGATACTAGGCTACCAGGAGAGACAGAGGAATAATGGAACTTATAATGCTGCTTTTCGTTCTGCTGTGTGGAGCGTTAGCTATCAGAGAATACTATCGAAGAAAAGGAGGACACTAATGGAATATCTAGTATGGATACCTGATGAGTTCGAGGGGTGGAAGTATGTAGAGTGCGAGGACCTGAAAACCGCCCAGGCGGAGATTTTGAAGGGCCTCATGGCCGGCAAGGAGCCGCTGCTGACGGTAGCCGTTCCTTATGATTTCAATATCAAGGTAAAGGAGGACAAGATCGGTGAAACTCAGAAAAATAAAGCCAGGGGACATAAAGGTCCCGGAGCTGAGGGTGAGGGCGAGGTTCGACCAGGAGATACTGGCGCAGTTCCAAAGCTCGATAGCGGAAGCGGGGATAGTGGCCCCGGTGATCGTGTGCCAAGTAAGTGAGGACCTGGTCCTTGTAGACGGAGCTCATCGTTTAGAGGAGGCGATCAAGAACGATCTCCCGACAATCGACGTGGTAATCTTCGAGGGAGACATGGTAGACGTCCTCACCAAAAACCTGTTCCTTGACCACATGAGGGGTAAAACCCCGTTGTCGGACATGGTTAAGGTTATCGGAGCTCTCTACACGGAATATAACCTCGACCCGGACCAGATCAGAGAAAAAACCGGTCTCACCCGGGACTATATCGAAAAGCTGGTCCGGATCTCTAAGGCAAGTCCCACGGTCCTACAGGCGGTTGACGAGGGGGTGATCGGCATCGGCCACGCCTTTGAGTTATCTCGCTTGTCGTATGCCATTCAGCAGGAGGAGGTTATTGCCAAGCACCAGGTGTGGCGCTTCTCCGTCAAAGAGCTGCATGACCAGGTGGACGCAGTACTGGCTGAAATGGAGCTGATCAAGACGGCGGCTCCGGCGGAAACCCCCGGAGAGCAGCGGCCGGCAGCTACCTACCACTGCGAAGGCTGTAAGGGAGAAGTGGAGCCTAGATATTTGAGGCCCGTAATGCTATGCCCGGACTGCTTTGGTGGAGTCTGGAGGCTTGCCAGGATCAGTGCGCCGGTAGAAGTGGAAAAGCCCGAGGAGACACCCTCCCCCTAAACAGTTTGGTTTCCGATGT
>Ga0114918_10005322_pt1 | contig 11044 bp, 11 predicted proteins | sample LantaG_FD_87015 | JGI IMG/M metagenome (GOLD analysis project Ga0114918, IMG submission 87015) | Deep subsurface microbial communities from Baltic Sea to uncover new lineages of life (NeLLi) - Landsort_02402 metaG | ecosystem: Environmental > Aquatic > Marine > Oceanic > Sediment | place... | reverse complement strand
GTTGCGATGCGGATGGTCCGGTCGCATATACAACACAATCTTGCTTTAAAAAAGGAGATCTATTATGGTAACTAAAGCATTCACTTTTCCGCGTTCACATTTCATCGGTTTTGACCATGTGTGGAACGAGATTGAACGACTGTCAGAAATGGCAGACAACAAACTCTATCCCCCACACAACGTAGTCAGACACGATGAAACAACATACTCGATTGAACTTGCTCTTGCTGGATATAAACGGAGCGACTTGACTCTCGAGGTAAAAGATGGTATACTTGTTGTTAAAGGTGTGATCGGTGAACCTGAAAGTCCTAGCGCGCGAGAATATCTGCACAAAGGAATTTCAGCCAAGAAGTTTACAAGAACCTTTAGGTTGTCAGAACACGTTGTTGTCGATGGGGCAGATTTTGTGGATGGACTACTGGTCATTGACCTGAAAGTGGTTCTCCCCGAAGAAAAGCGCCCGCGTTTTATTCCCATTGGCCAAGACGAATCTAACACCTAAAGGAGAGAAATGAAAAAACTGGCAATCGTTGCCTTATGTTTCTTTTCTTCATTCTCTAGCGCTAAAGATATCGAGGAAGTTGTCGTAAAGGCGAGACAGATTGAACTCGTCATTATAAAACTGTCCGAGACTCATAAGCAGAATCCTATTACAGGGAACTGGCATTATGTGGAGCAAAAGAAGAAAGAAGAAAGCGCAGAAGAAAAAAAGAAAAGAGCGTAACAACCACTCGCTCCTTCGGGAGCGAGATCTATTGAGGTAATCTGTGTGATAAAAGGTTATATGCAAGTCGACCTGAACAATCCTTTGGCAGTCCGATACCTTGACAATACTTTGAAATCGTTTGAAACTGTTTCTGATATATTTCAGATCGAAGTGATTCAATGTATTACTCCCGAAACGCTACTCCCCGAACTAAAAGACTCGCCCAACCAAGACTTTCGATCCCCACAAGAAAACGCTTCATTGCATTCTAATTATCGTATGATGAAAAGAATCGCCGAAGGTGAAAAATTCTGGATTCTAGAACACGACACGTATTTTAGAAAAGAACACGAAGATGTTTTCAGAATGATCATGAGTAAGTGGTGGACAATGCCAACCGCCTGTTTAGGAATGTCAAATGAATTTTATACGGCACAGTCACCAATCGCCAAGATCTATTGCGAACTTGTTGAAACTGGAACGCGCAGAAACGCGCTGGGGATACTTCACCTAGCGACAGACTTATGGGCGAAAAGAAAGAAACATAAATCAAACACAATATACTGGCCATGCGACTGGTCTTTAGATCCGCGATGGGTCAATCTCACAGGAGTCGGCGCTTCTTGCTCCGAAGCGCATCGAAATCCTGCTGTGATACTCAATTCGCCAATCACTCAAGCGGTTGATCTAAAATACGGCAGTACAGTAACCGACAGAAAAAAGACTCATCGTAAAGGTGTTTTTGATCCATCTACGATTTACACTAAGGAGAAACATCCAGACGTTCATTGGATCGATCTTGACAATCCATCAGAAAAGTAGTATAATTACACTATGAAATTTTATACCAATGTGACCCGACACGGGAACAAAATACTTTATCGCGGATATGATAACGGCAAGCGTATTCATCATCGCGTCCCATTCAAACCAACTCTTTATGTAGAATCTTCGCGCGCCACTGGCAAGTACAAAACGTTGTACGGCAAGCCAGTCGAACCGATGGAATTTGATTCTATGCGCGAAGCGTCTGACTTCGTAAAGCAGTACGAAGATGTACCCAACTTTGGTGTGCATGGACAGACCAACTTTGTCACTCAGTTCGTCTCAACTCATTTTCCAAACGATATCAAGTACGATTACGATCGGATTAATGTGTGTTATATCGACATTGAGGTTGCTTCGGATCAAGGATTCCCCGAACCAGAAGAAGCCAAACATCCTGTGATATCAATTGCTCTTCGCAACAATCAGAGCGACAAGTATTATGTTTGGGATTTGGGTCATTACGACGTATCCAAATGCGAACATGAGGTTGATCATTTTCATTGCGAGACCGAGAAGAATCTGCTAATGTCGTTTCTTGGATGGTGGAAGTCAAACTATCCTGATGTTGCGACGGGTTGGAACTCTCGACTGTTCGACTTTACCTATCTGATCAATCGTATGAATCAGATCATTGGCGAAGATCACACTAAACAGATGTCGCCATGGGGGTTGATTCGCGAGAGAAAGATTCCAACGATGGGTGGTCGTATTCAGATTGCCTATGATATCGAAGGTATCGCGCAATTAGATTACCTTGACCTATTCAAAAAGTTCACTCTCAACACCTATGGTCAACAAGAATCCTATAAATTGGATCACATTGCGCATGTTGTATTGGGTGAGCGCAAACTGTCGTATGATGAGTATGGTTCGCTCCACTCATTGTACAAAAACGATCATCAGAAGTTCATTGACTACAACATAAAGGACGTTGAGTTGGTTTGGCGTCTTGAACAAGAGATTGGTATTATCTCGCTTGTCATGACAATGGCGTATGGCGCAAAAACAAACTATGGCGATGCGTTGGGTACAACTGCTATCTGGGACTCGATCATCTATAACGAATTGATCGATCAAAACATCATCGCGCCGTCTCGTCCGTCGATAGATCATGATGCTGGTAAGATTATCGGTGGTTATGTGAAAGAACCTCAGATTGGTTCGCACGACTGGGTAGTATCGTTTGACTTGAACTCGCTCTATCCCAATATTATTGTACAGTATAATATGTCACCCGAGACTATGTGTTATGATGAAAGCGTCGACACCGCAAAATGCGCTAACGGTGCGATGTTTCGGAAGGATTTTGAAGGCGTCATTCCCAAGGTAATTCGAAAGTTCTATGACAATCGTGTCGCCACTAAGAAGAGAATGCTTGAATTGAAGCGGGAGTACGAGAAAGCACCAACAAAGAAACTCGAAACACAGATTGGTCAGTTAGACAATCAGCAGATGGCAATCAAGATTCTTATGAACAGTCTCTATGGTGCGCTAGCCAACAAATACTTCAGATATTTTGATCACAAAATCGCAGAAGGTGTGACGCTCTCTGGTCAACGAGCGATCAAGTGCGCAGAGAAGTCCGTCAATGATGAATTAAATAAACTTCTGGACACGGATGAAGATTATGTGATTGCGATCGATACCGATTCGGTTTATATCAACATGGCGCCCTTAGTCGATAAGTTTAAGCCAAACGATCCTGTCAAATTCCTCGATAAGATTTGCAAAGACCATTTTGAGAAAGTCATTGCCGCAAATTACCAGAGACTTGCTGACGAAACCTCTGCGTATGAGAATCGCATGGTGATGGGTCGTGAGGTCATTGCCGATCGTGGCATCTGGATGGCAAAGAAAAGATACATTTTGAATGTACATAACAACGAGGGTGTTCAGTACGCCCAACCCAAGTTGAAGATGATGGGTATCGAAGCAATCAAGTCTTCGACTCCGCAGATCGTTCGTGACAAGTTCAAAGAGATATTTCAGGTTATCATAGAAGGTACTGAATCAGGAACACAACGATTCATTCAAGACTTTAAGTCCCAATTTAGGAACCTTACGCCTGAAGAAATCGCATTTCCTCGCGGTGTATCTGAGATGGAGAAGTGGTCGGATCGTAAAATGATCTATGGGAAGGGCACGCCCATTCATGTTCGTGGTGCTTTGTTGTATAATCACCACCTAAAACAATATGGATTGACAGATAAGTATGAGCGTATACAGGCAAGCGAAAAGGTGAAATTTATATATCTAAAAACGCCAAACAAAATCAAAGAAAACACCATAGCATTCTCCACACAACTCCCAAAAGAATTTGATTTGCATTCATCAATAGATTATGACACCATGTTCGAAAAAACCTTCCTAATTCCGTTGCAACCCATCCTAGATGCTGTTGGATGGGATCATGAACCAAAATCAAGTCTTGAGGATTTTTTCGGATAATATGTGCTCGGTAGACGGTTTTACAGGTAGACAACCTTTCACGCTTGAACAATACGCTTCGATCAATCAAGATCGCGGACCAGACGGAACAAACTACTGGTCTGACGGTCGGGTTCATATGGCGCATTCGTTACTTCGGATACAAGATAATCCGAATCAGACGTCCCAACCAGTATCGAAAAACGATAAGGTTCTCTCTTACAACGGCGAAATCTACGGACTGGAGCAATTTGATACAGACTATCTGTTTGATATTCTTGACAATGGCGAATGGTCAAAACTGAAGACGAACGTGAATGGTATGTGGGCGTTTTCTTTTTATGATACTAAAACAGAAACGATTACTTTATGCCGCGATCATTTTGGTGTCAAGCCGCTATATTATATGGTAATCGACGGAGAACTGTTCTGGTCATCAACCACAAAACCTCTGATAGCCGCGCTGAAGAAATTACAATACGGTGTTGAGCAGATAGAAAATTATGAAGAATTTGAGATATTTCAGGACGCGTTTTGGTTATCTCCTTTCACACAATTTCGATATATTAAAAGACTTGGTCCAGGACAAATTCTGAACTGGTCGGTGAAACATCGTAAGATGTTGCCGCACGACAGTTTGTGGAGTCAATATAGTGTAGCGCCTAATTTCGCCTATGATCCAGACGAATATCGAGAATTGGCGGAGAAAGCGTTGAGGGAATCGTGCACCGCGCCTAATGTCAAAAAGTGTTTGTCACTAAGCGGTGGATTAGATTCCACTCTAATCGCTTCACTAAACAGAAACCAAGACAATTTCTTTTGTAGCAGCGTTGAGTTTGAGAATTACGTTGATAAAAACACCAAAGTCTCGTTGATGCAGGAATCTGGAATGGCTAAAAAAACCTGCGAAGAGATTGGTTTACCTCACACTAGCGTAACGATAGATCGAGATTATTCTAAATTCTTACCCGAAGTTGTAGAAAGACTTGGCGATGTAATGTGGATCTCATCTCGAACTGTTCCTCGCCTAGAAAACATTCGCAACGCAAAAAGAAACGGAGCGAAGATATATATCACAGGGAACTTGGCCGACGAATTACTCACAGGATATAATGGTCATTCTTGGTATTTTCACAGAGATTCCCAACCGGATCAGATGTACGATCCTGCGCTTAAACGGTTTCATGATTTTCCTTTGCATGTCGCGCGTTCTTCTGTCAACGACTTACCTTCGCTGATGGATCATTTCAATCGAAACTCTATGTCAGAAATGATTGACTGGTTCCCCTTGAACGCTTTTGGTTACGATCAGATCAACAACAATCTGTTCATACGAATATTATGCTCTACCGATAGTTTCTGCGGATTGACCGATGGTCTGGCGGGTTCGTTTGGTATTGAGAGTCGCGTTCCTTTTTTGCATCAAGAATTCGCAAAATATGTTATGAGAATACCTTCTGCGCATAAACTGAGAATACCTTGGAAAAGAGAGCAGAGATCGGGGGAAACAGTCGGATCGCCTAAGTACGGTGCTTACAAATGGTTGATTCGTGAAGAAATGAAGGATTATATTCCCGATCATGTACTGTACAACGAATATAAGGTTGGTTTTTCAACTCCATGGAACTCGAGATCGTATGGCAAGAACTTGATGAAGCGGAGATCTGAGAACAAACCTGTGTTTGATCGTTTACAAAACATGTTCGCGTTCGATTGAAAACTCTTGACATTTGAACATTATGGAAGTATAATGATTTCTGACGTGTGATATTTTATGTGAAACGATTATAGGAAATTTGTTATGTCGGTATTGAATACTTGGGGCGAATATATTCCATTATTCCCCAACGATGAACGCGCCACCTTTGGCAGTGAATATGTTGGATTCTGCAAGAAAAACAATGAAGGTTACAACATGGGCGGATGTTATATGTACGCTTATGATCCAACTGGTAAGATTGTAGATTGCGATCCAAACCATCTAGACGAAAGGATAATCTATATCGGAACCGCCGGATCGTCAGAACATCGCGGCATTTGTTCTCGCACTCTTGATTTTACTGGCACGATTATGCGCGGATTTAAGCAGAAGAATCCGTATGAGAATGGAATATATTTTCGGGCTCTATTTGGAGAAGAAAATAAGCGGCACTTATACGTCACATACTTTCCGATGGGATATGGCAAAAAAATAAAGATACCGGCGCACAATAAAGAGAAAGAACTTTTGGACGAATATAAAGAATGTTATGGATCCTTACCGAAAATCGACGGTCGTCTCCCGCAAGCGACTATAGCTCGAGAACACGCTAGATGTCTAACTCCAAAAGAACTCGAGGAGCACATTGAGCATTGCATTAAACTTCTATCTAAAGAATCAAGCGTCAAGTTCAACTATGTATTATAGGTAAATCGCGATGTATTCTCTGACCGTATTCAAAAATCGATACGATAACAAAACTCACAAGACGTCCTCTATGAAAACATGGAATGACTTCGTCGATGTTTTGAAAGCGTCATCGAAACGCGAACTGCCCGATAAACAGTCGGCCGAGTTGATCAGTCCTGCGGTCTATGCTGAAGGAACAACTCGGAGTAATAAGAATGTTGAGTATTGGGGTAAATGGGCCGCAATTGATGTTGATGATTATGATGTAAAAGGAGATGAAATTGAATCAGTTATTGTTAGTAAGTTTTTTAAGTATAACTTTGTCTGTTATAGTACTGCAAGTTCTACGGTTGACCATCCAAAATTTCGACTTGTCTTCGACCTTAGTCGAGTCGTTGGAAAGGATGAAATCAGACACTTCTGGTACGCACTCAACACTGAGTTTGACGAAATCGGAGACAGACAGACTAAAGACCTTTCTCGAATGTACTATGTCCCTGCGAACTACTTTGACAGTTATAACTTTTTCTTTTGTAATACTGGGTGCGCTATTGATGTCGATTACCTTATAGCGAAATATGAATACAAAGAAAGAACGGGTAATTCATTTATAGATAGATTGCCCGAAGAATTACAGAAAGCGATTATAGAGCATCGTAAACAATCATTAGATAAAACGCACATATCATGGTCAGACTATCGTGATTGTCCATTTTTCCCAAAGCGTCTTGCGATGGAATATCAAACTATCACGAAAACTGGTTGGTACCATAAGATGTATCAAATTATGGTGGCGACAGCGGGTAACGCGATTAGACGCGGATATCCTATAACCGCAAAGGAGATCGCAGAACTCTGTCGCCAACTTGACAAAGACACAGGAATGTGGTACAATAATCGACCGCTTGAGAAAGAGGCTGATCAAGCAATCGAATATGCATATAGAAACGCCTAGGAGAGAAAAATGACTGAAGAAGTAGAAAATGTAGATGGTGCTATTGATAGCGCCAATCTAAAACTAATCGAAGATTCACCAAAGGAAGTTGCCGCAGCGGCAGCCGCAGGTAAGTTGAAAATCGGTATAATCGGTGACAACTATCTTGCTGATGCCACTCGAGCGTCGTTCGACACCAAAGTCACCGACGTGAATCATGTGACTGATGGCGAATCAATGTCAGAGCTGATACAGTGGAAACCCAACGTTGTGTTCATCTGTACAGATATACCGCTGTTGAAGAACGACGCTCTTGATGACGCCCAATTTATCAACAACGTATTGATGGTGGCGAATCACACTGTTGCTGGTGTTTGTGTAAAAACAACAATCAACAATGAAACGATTGAACGATTGGTTTCGGCTGTTGGTTTGGAATGGTATGCGAATAAACTTGTGTACTCGCCTGAAGTGCACGAAACTGCCGAGGAAGTGCTCAATGGTCGGTATATATTGTTAGGCGGATCGCCTAGCGCGCTGGAGGCGCATCAAGAGATACTTCGCAACAATGCGTACCTATCTATGAAAGAAATCTTCACAGGATCTTTAGAGACAATTGCGTACGCTAAACTTGGTTTGGCGGGATTTAAGGCGGTGAAACAGACGTTTTTCAATCAATTCCACAACGCGATTCTTGATATGGGCGGGGCGAATCCAACTCATGTACGGAGAATAATTGAGAGTCATCCTGAGTTTACAAACTCGCTGATGTCTATTCCTACATTTATTCGGTCAACTGTTTCGAGTGAGGTTTCAATAAAACAATCAAAGTCGTATGGCGGTGAGTATGCGAACAGTGATGTGAAAATGCTAACAAGTATGACTGATCGACTAACACTACTTGATGAATGTATCAATTTACGAAATCTAAAGGATTAAACTATGTCATTGATGGCAAAATTAAAAAAGAATTCAAGGGTTGCGGGTACTGCAACACTTTCACAATCAGAGTTTTTTGGTGAGCGAGAGGTAACTCCAATTGATGTTCCGATGCTAAATGTCGCATTGTCTGGAAAGTTAGACGGTGGACTTGTGTCTGGACTCACCGTTCTTGCTGGACCTTCTAAACACTTCAAAACTTCGTTTGCGTTAAAAATTGCTTCGGCGTATCTGAATTCAGATCCGGAAGCGATCATGTTGTTTTATGATTCAGAGTTTGGTTCACCCCAATCTTATTTCGAAACGTTTGGTATCGATCTTGATCGCGTATTACACACGCCAATCATGAACGTTGAAGAATTGAAATTCGATCTGATCAATCAGTTAGAAGCGATGGATAAGACCGACAAAGTTATTATCGTGATTGACTCAATCGGCAACCTTGCGTCGAAGAAAGAACTTGAAGATGCGATCAATGAAAAATCTGTTGCGGATATGTCTCGCGCGAAGGCGCTGAAAGGTCTGTTTCGTATGTCCACGCCGTATCTGACGATGAAGAACATTCCGTTGCTTGCTATCAACCACACCTACAAAGAGATTGGACTATTTCCCAAAGACATCGTTGGTGGTGGAACTGGCATCTACTACTCGGCCGACAATATCTGGATTCTTGGTCGTCGACAGAACAAGACCGGAACTGAAGTTACTGGATATGATTTCATAGTGAATGTGGAGAAGTCTCGTTATGTTAAAGAGAAGTCTAAAATCCCTATCTCAGTTTCTTGGGACGGCGGCATTGAGCGGTTTAGTGGTTTGTTGGATATTGGTCTTGCCAGTGGTTTTGTTGTCAAGCCTTCTAATGGCTGGTATCAATTGGTTGATGTTGAGACTGGCGAAGTTCTTGGAACCAAAGTGAGAGAAAAAGAAACACTGACGGAAGAGTTCTGGAAAGACATTTTGGACAATCCTAAGTTTCAAGAGTTTGTTGAGAAGCAGTATTGTATTGGTCAAAAGACTATAGTCAATATGGACGAACTTCTGGAGATTGATGATGACTGATGGCGCGCTTGAAGAAAATGTCCATTACCAACTTGTGCCTATCGAAGAAGGCAAGAACAGTCAAGCGTGGGCGGTTAGATTTCTAGAAGGACCACATCCGGAGACAGTAATTAGATACGGCAATATTGCATTAGATCCAAAAGACGATTGTCTTAGGTTTAATTTTGAGATAGAATCAACTCCGGACAACACATTAACAGTAGAAGATTTGACCGTGCAGGAATATGCCGCCGATGTGCTTGAAAGTGTTCTAGCGCAAGCGGCAATCGATGGTAGTTTGGCAACAAAGGAATCTTAATGCAGATTGATTTAGAACAAACAATTCTACGAAATCTATTGACGAATGAACCTTACATGCGTAAGGTCATTCCATTTGTCAAAAAAGAATACTTTGAGGGGACATATAGATTATTATTTAATGAGATTGGTCGATTTATTGGTAAGTATAACAAACTGCCTACACTCGACGCGTTCAAGATTGAGATAGATCAGTCTGACAAATTCAACGAACAGACTTATGGTCATGCGTTGGACGTGTTACCGACTATCTTTGATAAGAAGACCGAGAACGAACAGTGGTTGTTAGATACGACTGAGAAGTGGTGTCAAGATCGCGCGATCTATCTGGCAATCATGGAATCCATAACTGTTATTGAGGGTAAACATCAACAGCTGACTAAGAACGCGCTACCAGACATTCTCCAGAGCGCGCTAGCGGTCTCTTTTGATACAAACATAGGTCACGACTACCTTGAAAATGTGGATGAACGTTATGCGTTCTACCATGAACAAGAGGAACGAATACCGTTTGACCTAGACTACTTCAATCGTATCACCAAAGGTGGTTTGCCAAACAAGACGTTAAACATTGCGCTTGCGGGCACGGGTGTTGGCAAATCATTGTTTATGTGTCATGTCGCGGCGAGTGCATTGTCACAAGGTCGCAACGTGTTGTACATCACAATGGAGATGGCAGAAGAACGTATCGCAGAACGAATCGACGCCAATCTAATGAATGTTGCGATCGATCAACTCGAAAATATGACACAGAATATGTTTCGTGAACGCGTAGAGAATATCGCCAAGAAAACCAATGGCAAGTTGATCATTAAAGAGTACCCAACTGGACAGGCGCATTCGAGTCACTTTCGCGCGCTTCTGAACGAACTGAAGTTAAAAAAGAAGTTTGTGCCAGAACTTATCTTTATAGATTATCTGAATATATGCGCATCATCAAGAATGAAGGGAATGGGCGGTGCAATTAACTCATACAGCTATATCAAGTCAATCGCTGAGGAACTGCGTGGACTTGCAGTTGAATTCGATGTGCCGATTATGTCTGCGACACAGACTACTCGATCTGGATTCTCAAACTCAGATGTTGGATTGGAAGATACTTCAGAATCCTTTGGTCTTCCTGCAACTGCTGATCTAATGTTTGCACTAATCTCCAACGACGAACTAAATAGTCTTGGGCAGATTATGGTAAAACAGTTAAAAAATCGTTACAACGATCCGAATGTTGATAAAAGATTTGTAATTGGGGTTGACAGATCAAAGATGAGACTGTATGATGTTGATGAGTCGCAGCAAAACATCTTGAATAACGAAGACGTGCCTGTTTTTGATAAGACTCCATCAGGAGTAAAACTAAAGGGCATAAAAGTATTCTAGGGGAGACCTCACATGGATCCGTATTTGCACACAGCAATTGCTACAGGTATGTTATTCGTCTCGTATCAGATAGGAAGATACAATG
>Ga0114918_10005321_pt1 | contig 11048 bp, 9 predicted proteins | sample LantaG_FD_87015 | JGI IMG/M metagenome (GOLD analysis project Ga0114918, IMG submission 87015) | Deep subsurface microbial communities from Baltic Sea to uncover new lineages of life (NeLLi) - Landsort_02402 metaG | ecosystem: Environmental > Aquatic > Marine > Oceanic > Sediment | place: Baltic... | reverse complement strand
CGGGCAATGGTCCGTGACGCACAGATCGTTGTCGATGGTCTTGGGGATGTGGAACACGCGCAGCTCGTAGCCGCCCGCGTCCGCCATTTCGTTGACGATGCGGGCCGTGTCGGCCGAGTCGTTCCCGCCGATGTAGAAGAAGTACCGCACGTCGTGCTTCCTGAACACCCTTAGGATGTCTTCGCAGTAGGCTTCGTCGGGCTTCTCCCGGCTGGAGCCCAGCGCGGCGGCGGGGGTAACGGCGATGGCCTCCAGCTTGCGCTTGGGGAGGCGACTCAAGGGAATGAACTGCTCTTCCTTGATGCCCTGCACGCCGTGGCGAGCGCCGAGCAGCTTGCCCACCTCGGCGAACCGGCTGATCGATTCGATCACGCCGACAAGCGACTCGTTGATCACGGCGGTGGGCCCGCCGGACTGGCCGATGACTGCATTGCCTTTGATTACGTTCGCCCTGGTCATGGTTGCTGCCGCCTAGCCGGCGCAGTAAGGCCGCTACGGCTTGGTGAGTATCTCCCGCTCGACGAGAGTGGTGTCCCACTGGCCGCGGACGAACTTCTCGTGGGACAGAATCTCGCGGCATAGCGGAATCGTGGTTTTGGTCGGGACGATGACGAACTCGTCCAGGGCCCGCCTGGCGGCGGCGATGGCCTCGTCCCTGGTCGAACAGTGGACGATAAGCTTGCCGATCAGGCTGTCGTAGGTGGGCGGGATCTCGTAGCCCTGGTAGATGTGAGAGTCCCACCGCACGCCGGGCCCGCCGGGGGCGACGAACGCCGTTACAACTCCGGGGCTCGGGCGGAAGCCGTTTTCCGGATCCTCGGCGTTGATTCGGCATTCGATGCTGTGGCCCCTCTGCCGTATATCGCCCTGCTTGAAGCCGAGCTTTTCGCCGGCCGCCGTGCGTATCTGCCACTTCACCAGGTCGATCCCCGTGATCATCTCCGTTATCGGGTGCTCCACCTGTATGCGGGTGTTGACCTCCAGGAAGTGGAGCTTCTCGTCGGCGTCGAGCATGAACTCGACGGTGCCGGCCCCGTGGTACCTGGCCTTTGTCGCCAGGCGAACGGCCGCCGTGCACGCCCGCTGCCGCAACTCCTCGCTTAGGCCCGGCGCGGGTGTCTCCTCGATAACCTTCTGCCGCCGACGCTGCACGGAGCACTCCCGCTCGAACAGATGCACGATGTTGCCGCGCATGTCGCCGAGCACCTGCACTTCGATGTGGCGGAAGTTCTCGATGCACTTTTCCATGTACAGCCGGCCGTCGCCGAAAGTAGCCTCCGCTTCGGCCGACGCCTGGCGGAACACCGTCCTGAGCGTAGCCTCGTTGTGCGCGAAGCGAATGCCGCGTCCGCCGCCGCCGGCAGCGGCCTTGACGGCGACAGGATAGCCGATCTGCTCGGCCAGTTTGACGGCATCGTCAGTCGATTCCACAGGTCCGTCGCTGCCTTCGCTCATGGGCACGCCCGTCTGGCGGGCAAGCTTGCGGGCCTGAATCTTGTCGCCAAGCAGACGCATGCTCTCGACCGACGGACCTATGAACTCGATCTTGCAGTCACGGCAGACCTCTGCGAAATGGCTGTTCTCGGCCAGGAAGCCGTACCCCGGATGAATCGCCTCGACGTCCGCGATTTCCGCAGCCGCGATAATCCGCGGGATGTTCAGATAGCTCTCTGCCGACGGGCCAGGCCCGATGCAGATGCGCTCGTCGGCGAGATGCAGATACCCGGCGTTGCGGTCGGCCTCGGAGTAGACCACGACGGTCTCGATGCCGAGTTCCTTGCACGCCCGGATGATTCGCAGGGCGATTTCCCCCCGGTTCGCCACCATTATGCGTGAGAACATGGTCGGCGTCCCTTCACTAGATGGGCCTGACGCGGAACAGCACCTGCCCGAACTCGACGGGCTGGGCGTTCTTCACGCAGATTTCCGCGATTGTGCCGGAACATTCGGCCTTGATTTCGTTCATGACCTTCATCGCCTCGATAATGCACACGACGGTATCGTCCGTGATGCCCGCACCGACCGTGATGTAGGGGGCGGCGTCGGGGCTGGGCGACGAATAGAAGGTGCCGACCATCGGCGAGGTGATGTCGATCAGGTCGGACTTCTCGGCGTCGGCCTGACCGGCCGGCGGGGCCGGGGCCTGGCCAACAGGCGCCGCCAGCGCCGGAATGCCGATTTCCGGCTCGCCCACGCCGCCGCGACGCAGGACGATTTTCCTCGCGCCGTTTTCCACGTGGACTTCGGCGATGTCGTTGGCGGCCATCAGGTCCACCAGCTCCCGGACCTCGGCCATGACCTCAGCGGCCTTGGGGGTGACCTTCTTCGCGGCGGATTTACCGGCGCCCTTGGCGGAAGCGGGGGGGTCCTTCTTGGCGGCCTTGGCTTTCCCGGCCTTCTTGGCGGCTTTCCTGACCATCGTATTTCCTCTTATCGCAGAACCATTTTCCTGATGTCGACCGGCAGCGAGCTTAGGCGCCGTCGGCCTTGTGCCGTAACGACCACGTCGTCCTCGATCCGCACGCCGCCGACGCCCGGCAGGTAGATGCCCGGCTCGACGGTTATGACCATGTTCCCGGCCAGTCGCTGCTCGCCGCGGCCGGCGACGACCGGGCCTTCGTGAATCTCCAGACCCAGGCCATGGCCAACACCGTGCATGAACTCATTGCCGTAGCCTGCCTCGGCGATGACGTCTCTGGCTGCGCGATCGACGCTTTTGGCCTTTATGCCCGGCCTGACGGCCTTCAGCCCCGCGGCCTGGGCGGCGACGACGACCTCGTATATCCGGCCGATCTCGGCGGGGATTGTATCGGTGAACACCACTCGCGTCAAGTCGCTGCGGTAGCCGGCTAGTCGCGCGCCCCAGTCGATCAGCACCGGCTCGCCGGGGCGGATTCTGCGCGACGTGGGACGGTAGTGTGGCTGTGACGCGCCCTTACCGGCCGCGACGACCGTGGGAAAGGCTGGCCCGTCCGCTCACGCAAGGGCCATCTGGTAGTCCAGCTCCGCCGCCACCTGTCGCTCGGTCCGCCCGACGAAGGCCCGCTTGCCCCGACGGAAGAGCACCTTGAAGCCCTCCTCGGCGGCCCGCACGGCCCGGGAGATCATGCGGACCTCGCGGTCGTCCTTGACGAGCCGACACTGCCCGACCAGCCCGTTGGCCGGCATGAGCTTGCGTGATCCGATCACGGCCTCCAGCCGATGCCACGCCCGAACGGTCAAGTGCTCGTCCTGTGCGCCGAGGCGGCGGACACCCCTGCCCTTCAGCGCCGCGGCGATGCCCGGCCAGAGCCGCCCCACGCGCACTTCGACGCCCAGACAGTCCCGGTGGGCATGCTCACCATAGAGCGGCGAGGCCGCCAAACACGTCCAGCCGGCGCCGATCAGGACGGCGCCGTCGTCGCCCTCGTATCCGGTGAGATAGAACATGTCGGCCGGGCGCGTGACGACCACCCCGTCCAGTCGCGCCTTCTTCATTCGTCGCATGAGGGCCCGGCGTCGGGCTGCGAACATGTCACGGTCGCGGCCGATTGGTTTATTCGCGGCTGTCATGTTCCCTTCCGGTTGCGTTTCGAATGTGTGGCGGCTCGCCGGCGGGCGAGCGGTGAGTCTATTCCCTGGGCAGGACCGCGCCCGTGCCGGTTACGGTCTCGGTGTAGACCCTGGTGATCTGGCCGTCGCGGATGTCGATGGTCATCTTCGGGCTGGACCAGCTTTGGGTCTCGCCGGCAGGGCTCTTGTAGATCAGGCTGGCGTCCCTGACGGGCTGATTCCCCAGGAAGCCCAGCACCACGGCCGAGCCGCTACGGCGGTTGTAGGCAAGCTGCTCACCGCGGATCTGCACCGGGCCGTCGGTCATCTCAACCTTGCGGAAGGCCGAGAACAGCTCCAACGGGCCAAGCCGCGGGCCGGATTCCCAAATGTCGCCCGAGACCGTCTCCTGCGCCGACGGCGTGGAGGGCGGGGCGAACTGGGCGAAAAGCTCCCCGCAGCGCAGGCTGCTCTTGCGGCCGGACGCGAGCCGATCCCATTCGGGGACATTCAGCCCCGGCACGACCACGACCTGATCGCCGCTGCGGTGAATCATCTCCACGTCGCCGGAGAGCTTGACCTGCCGGTCCAGTTGTATGAGCTGCATTTCCCGCGTCCACAGAAAGGCCGTCTGCGAGGGGGCCTCCAACGTGGGGTTGCCGGCTGCGTCGGTCGAGGCCCGCGGCTCGCCGTCGGCGGCGGCTACGTCATAGTCCTCAGCGACCAGCGTACCATCCCCGAACACGCTGAGCTCCTTGGCGGGTATGTCGTACATCAGGCGATCGCCGGTCATTTGGAGTCGCCCTACGAGCTCGCCCGCATCATTCTCGCGGCGGCTGTGTACGACGACGTCGTTGAAGGCCATGATCATCGACAGCCTGCGCTGGCTGTAGCGTTCGATGTTCAGGCCCAACCGGCGGGAGGGGGCCTGCTCGTCGGTCTCTTCGATCGGCTCGGCCGCGTCGGGCTGGGGCTTTTCGAACAGCACGCGAAGCTGCCGGCAGGCCATGGAGTCCATTTCGCTGGTCAGTTCGACGTCGCCGATGAAGTTGGCGTCGTTCTTCTTGCCGTAGTACTCCATGCGGTCCTGCCAGGTGATGTCGACCGGCCTGGATGACGGCAGCGGGTTGCCGCTCAGGTCCCGGTCGGTGAACAGCCTCATGTGCCCTTCGTCGATCACGACGGCTGACTGAGTGTCCTGGTCGAGAAATATCTGCACGCCGGACAGGCGTCGATTGCCCTGGATGATCTCGGCGTGCCCCACCTCGCCGGCCAGCACCCTCTCCCGGTACGACCTGCCCGACCCGTCATCCTCGGCGGCGTCTCCCGAGCCGAATAGTATGGCCGTGCGTTCGATCACGTAGCTTTGTATGCGCTCGGCGCGTGCCTCGATCGGCCTGTCGGGGTCGCTGGTGTCGGAAATCGTCACGCCGTCCATTGCGTGGACTTCCGTCGGGCGGAGGCGCGTGGTGATTTGTCCTTCGTCGTCGATGTCCTCAACTTCGTCGAAGAAGATGTCCGCCGCCCCCGCGCGGATCAGGCTGCCCTCCTGCCGCGCGATGACGCCGCTGCTGGCTCGGGCGTTGTGCGGCGCGCCGTCGACCATCCACACTTCCATCTTGTCGCAGCGCAGGAAGTCGCCCGCCGGCAGACCGTCGTCTACCGGCCCCGTGCCCGTTGCCTCGCCGACACCCGCCGCCTGGCCGACCGGCGAGCCCTGCATCAGCACGACGTCCTCCGCGAACACGGCGTACTTGATGTACTGCCGCCGCTGCTGCTCGCTGCCGTCGTCGTCGGTGACGGTCTCCGTGCCGAAGAAGGCCTTGGCGTCGCCCCGCCAGGTTATGCTGCCCGCGTCGGAAAGCGAGCCGATCTGCGGCAGCTCGGCGTCGCTCGGCCGCTGCTGGGCATCCTCCGGGGCCTGAACGATCGCACCGGGGCCGGTCATCGTCACCTTCCCGTCCGGCAGATCGAAGTGCAGGTTGGGGGTGATGATCTCCTGCCCGCCGGTGAGGTACATCCTGGCCGGCTCATCGACCGTGCCGATGAGGTCGCCGGTCCTGGCCGGATGCCGGAACTCGGCCTGCTGACACGAGGCGATCGCCTGGGGGTCTTCCAGGTGCACTGAGTTTCCGACGGCTGTCACGACGTAGTTACGGGGTGACGGGGCGGGCGTGTAATCAATAGGCGTAATGGTCATCGGGCCTGACCAGGCAATAACGACGGGCTCGGCCTGCGGGCCGGCCGGTGAAGCGGCGTCTCCACCGTTGCTGTCGCCCTCACCTTCACCACTGCCTGGCGGGCCGGCGGCGCGGGCGCCATCGGCAACCGGCTCGGCCGGAGCGCCCGGCTCGATCGAGTCCCCGCCCTCTTCCTCACGGACGCGCTCTTGCAGGCCCTCCTGGGTCTCGCCGCCCCACTCGAACTGCAATATTAGCGTATCCGCCCCCCACAGCCGCCGCGAGCCGGAGTCCACGCTGACGCTGTCGTTGAACACCGCCTCGTAGACATTGTCCACCTTCTCGGCGGGGTCTTTTTCCTCAGCGACGGGCGCGGCGGTTGCGTCAGCCGCAGCGTCGCCGTCGGTAGCCTCGTCGGCCGGTTGGGCCATTGATGGCGCGGCACTATCTGTCGAACGGTCCTCCGTGTCGGCGGCGCGGTCGGCCTCCTGCTGCCCGGGCATGGCGATCAGTTCCACGTCAGGCGGGATGTTCTTGATTTGCATCAGCCCGCCGTGGGTTATCTGGAACAGCCGCAGCTCGTTGGGCTTTTCGTTCCATTGCAGGACCAGCCCCTTTCCGCTGATGTCGGCCTCCGGCGAGAAAACCACGACGTTATTGTCAGTCTTGATCTCCAGTTTGTTCTCGTTGAAGCTCAGGTCCTCGGCGTAGATCCGCACCATGTCCTCGCGACGATCGTCCAGGCTGGCGAAGAGGTCCTCGGCGGTCAGTTCGCTGCCCAGGTCCGTGAAGCTGGGCCGCTCGGCGTCCTTCGACCGGTCGAGGTATATGTGGACGCTCATGGGGTTGTCCGGGTCCGTGCTGTAAACCCGTCCGCCGCGCGGCGTGAAGCTGCCTCCGGCCACTTCCTCCAGCCGGAGAACGGCCTCGTCGGCGGTCACGTAGACGCGCTGGCCGTTCGGCTGGCGCAGCTCGATGCACGGATTGTAGGCCACGTAGCTGCCGTCGTCCCGCTTGCGCCAGTTCGGCAGGATGTAGATTCCCGAAAGGCGGTGCGTTTCGTCGTCGCGGTCCTCCAGCCTCAGCCAGGTGCCGCTGTCGGGGCCTGTCTGTAGGGACGGCTGGCCCGCGCCGGGCGGATTGGCGCGGGCGCCGGCTTGCCCGGCGCGGCTGCGGCCGCCTGGCTGGTGTGCATCGCCGGAAGCGCCCTCCACGGCCCACTTGACGACCACAACCACCAGCAGAAGCAACAGGAAGCTGCCGACCAGTATTATCAGTCGCCGTCTCATTGCGTCTGCTTGTCCTCATTCATGTATCGCGCCAAGACAGCCTGCCAGTCGCCGGCCGCCTTGAGAATGTGTTCGATGGTCTCCCGCACGGCGCCCGCGCCGCCGGGCAGGTCGGTCACGTAGTCGGCAGCATCGCGCACCTCGGCCGCCGCATCCGCCACGGCTACGGCAAATGCGCAGCGCCGCAGCATGGGCAGGTCGGTCAGATCGTCGCCGATCACGGCCGTTCGATCGGGCGAAACGCCAAGCTCGTCGAGCACCTCGGCCAGCGCGGCCAGCTTGTTCCTGGCGTTCATACGCACCGCATCCACGCCGAGTTCCTCTGCCCGCCGCGTGACGGCCGGGCTGCTGCGCCCCGTCACGATCGCGAGCTTCCGCCCGCACCGCTTCCAGTACTTCATGCCCGAACCATCGCGAACGTGGAAGCTTTTTATCTCTTCGCCGCGGTCGTTGTAAGTAATCCGCCCGTCGGTCAACACGCCGTCGACGTCCAGCACAAGCAGCTCGATGTCCTTCAAGTCAGCTTCGGCCATTGCTCACCGTCTTTATGCCCAGCAGGTCCTGCACGTCGATTATGCCCACCGGCTTGCCGGCTGTATCGACGACCGGAAGCTCGTCTATGCGATTGCGGTTGAGGATCGCCAGGGCATCAGCGGCCAGGGCGTCCTCGCCGATGCGCTTGGGATCGGAGGTCATCAGTTCGCTGATCGGCATGGACCACACGTCCTTGCCGCCGTGCTCGACGAGCTTTCGGCGAAGGTCGGCGTCCGTGAAGATGCCGCTGAGCCTGCCGTCCCCGTCCACCAACAGCATAGCGCCGGATCGCCGCCCGGCCCGTTCAGCCTCAGCCAGGGCCTCGCCCAGCGTCAACGCGTCGCTAACCAGGTTCAGGCACTCGCCGGGACGGAAGCTCATGACTTCCTTGACCGTCAGCAGCCGCCGCATCAGCGTCCCTCCCGGATGGAAGGCCGCCATGTCTTCCGGGCTGAAATGCCGCATGGTCATCACCACCAGCGCCAGCGCGTCGCCCAACGCCAGCATGCACGTGGTGGATACCGTCGGCGCCACGCCGTGCGGGCAGGCCTCGGCCACCTCGCCGTAGGTCACCGTGATGTCGGCGTGCCGGGCCAACTGCGAGTCGGCCAGGCCCGTCAGGGCGATGAGCCTGGCGCCTCGCCCCTTGATGTGGTCCAGCAGGCGGATGATTTCCTCCGTCGAACCGCTGTGCGACAGGGCGACGACGATGTCCCCCCGGCCGACCCGACCGAGGTCGCCGTGCAGGGCCTCCACCGGATGCAGAAAAATGCTCTGTGTGCCGGTCGAGGCCAGCGTGGCTGATATTTTGCGGGCGATGATGCCGGCCTTGCCTATGCCCGTCAGCACTACCTTGCCCGTGCAGGCGAATACCGCCTCGGCTGCGGCGGTGAAGGATTCGTCCAGCCGGTCGGTCAGGGCTAGTATGGCCTCGCCCTCGGCGGAGAGCACTCCGCGGGCCAGTTCAAGATTGACTTCTGTCTCGCTCATGGGGATTGCATTGCCGTGTCGGCATCGGTCCGGCGGCCACACTGCACGTTGGCCCATTCGTACCCGATGGCCATACGAGCGTTTCCGTAAGTGCGTTCTGCCAAGCCGTGCATTATGCTTGCTGGCAAGTGGAGGGTCAAGTAAAAGGGAGTCCGCCATGAGTAACCTGCTTGCCAACATCATTGTGCTGGCGCCGCCGCTGATTTTCAGCCTAACGATACATGAGTACGCCCACGCTCGAATGGCACTGGCGTTCGGGGACCCCACAGCCAAGATGATGGGGCGGGTAAGCCTTAATCCCTTGCGCCACCTTGACCTGATAGGCACAATCGCCCTCTTCCTGGTCCACTTCGGCTGGGCCAAGCCCGTCCCCGTCAACCCCGCCAACCTCCATCCTCGCCGGGCCGGCAACATCGCCGTTTCCCTGGCTGGGCCCATGAGCAATCTGCTGATCGCCGCCGCGTGCGGGGTAATCCTGCGGGCGGAGCACGACTTGCAGCTCGGCGAGCGCTACGGCCTGCTGGTCGGCGCGGCGCCGGTTCTGATGATCACGATGGCGATCAATCTGGTCCTGTGCGTTTTCAACCTCGTGCCGCTCTTCCCGTTGGATGGGCATCACATTCTGCGGGAAATCCTCCCGCTAACGAAGCAACTGGAGTACATGCAGTGGCAGGTGCGGTACGGCCGCTGGGCGCTACTGGGGCTTATTTTCGTACCAAGGATGATGAATGCGCCCGGGCCGCTCAGTTATCTGTTCGACAGCGTGATCGATCCGGTCGTTGCCTGGGTCACGGGCGGCGGGGCCTGACGCCGAGCGTGATGGGTGGGGAACCGTAGTCGCCCGCACGCGTCTAACAGCATGTGACCAACGGTGTTGTGTGTCGGCCCGCTCGGCGTGAGGTTTTGACAGCGCAACCTTCTCCCGCGTATAATTGGTGCGACCATGGTGCGAACGCCCGCTGCTACTGCCTGTCTGGTAATTCCCATCGTCGTGTTGGCGTTGGCCGGTGCGGCTGCCTATGGCTCAGACGAGGCGCCCGCCGAAACGCCGCGCGAGGCCGTTGACCGCATACTCGTCCTCACCGACGACGAGCAGGACGCCCTGGACGTCGCCCAGACCCGCAGGCAGGACTACGAGGAGACGGCCCTCTACATGATGCTCAACCGGGCCTGCCAACTGCCGCAGTTGCCGCCGGAGCAGTTCGCCCAGTTGCAGCGCCCGCCCTACCGCAGTCTGCTCGCCCACCCTGAGCGCTACGTCGGTCAGCCCATTCGGATGACGGTTCTGGTCTCGACGGTTTTCAAGGAGACGTCCGGCACGGACCACGAGCCGGACCTGCTGTGGCCCGCCGGGCGGGAGCGGTGGATGATCCGCTGCCTCGACGCCGACGGGGACGTCCAGCAGCCCATGCTCGTCGTCTCGCTGGTCGATCCGGCGGCGCTGCTGCACAAGCCGCTCAGCGACGCCGACGAGCCGGTGCAGGTGTTCAATGCGGCCATCGCCCCGCTGGAGCTGGCGGGCGTTTTCTACAAGGTGTTCGAGGCCCGGGAGTCCGGCACGCCGGAACACCCCGCCCCGCCGCAGCCGCGGTCTTATCCGCTCATAATCGCCTGGCAGCTCGGCGTTGCTGCGGATAAGCCCGCCGGACCCGGCGCCTTGCCGATGACCATGGCCGGAGTGATTATCATCGCGCTGGTCGCGCTGCTGGTGGCGTTCCTGTTCCTCGCGCGTCACATTCGCCGCACGGGCAGGCGCCCCGACGGGCGGGGCGGGCCGCTCTGGCCGGACCGGTACCGCCCGCTGCGGGACGTCACGCAGGACAACCTGCCCGCCGACGAGCGCGACGAAGCGAATGAAGTCGACCCGCAGCTCAAGGCGGCCGTCGAGGACTGGCGCAAGGAACGCCCTGAGGACAAGGCCGATGGATAGGACCGTCACCGTGCAATTGGCCGATCGCAGCTACGATGTCCGCGTCGGCGCCGGCGTGCTGGGCGAGCTCGGCGGGCTCGCCCGGTCGCTGCCTGCGGCGAGCTTGGCCGTGGTCATCGCCGACAGCAACGTCGCCGGGCTCTACGGCCCGCGTGCGGTGAAGCTGCTCCAGGAAGCCGACCTGGCGGCGAGGCTGGTGACGTTCCCGGCCGGCGAGCCGAGCAAGACACTGGCGACCTACGGCCGGATTCTCGACGAGCTGCTGTCAGCCGGACCGCCGATCGACCGGCAGACAGTCATCGTCGCCCTCGGCGGCGGCGTTACGGGCGACCTGGCGGGGTTCGTGGCGGCGTCGGCCCTTCGCGGGCTGCGATGGATTCAGTGCGCCACCACGCTGCTGGCGGCCGTCGACGCGTCGGTCGGCGGCAAGACCGGAGTGAACCACTCGACAGGCAAGAACCTGATCGGCGCGTTCCACCAGCCGGCCGGCGTGCTGATAGACGTAGACCTGCTGAAGACGCTGCCGCCCGGCGAGCTGGGCAACGGCCTGGCCGAGTGCGTCAAGCACGGCGTCATCCGCGACGAGGGCCTGCT
>Ga0114918_10005320_pt1 | contig 11051 bp, 7 predicted proteins | sample LantaG_FD_87015 | JGI IMG/M metagenome (GOLD analysis project Ga0114918, IMG submission 87015) | Deep subsurface microbial communities from Baltic Sea to uncover new lineages of life (NeLLi) - Landsort_02402 metaG | ecosystem: Environmental > Aquatic > Marine > Oceanic > Sediment | place: Baltic... | reverse complement strand
CTACCTGGCCGACCTGCCGGATGAAGCAGCCCTGCGAGAACTGCTCGCCGGCGCGCCGGTGGAGGTGATCGTCACCTGCCGGCCCGTGCGGCAAGGCGGGCTCTGCGACAGCGACGAATCGGCCCGTCTGGCAGTGCTGAAGATGGCGGGCCGATGCGGCGCGGCGTTCGTCGATGTCGAGGATGACGTGCCCACAGCCGATCGGCCGGCGGGCGCGGAGGTGATCCTCAGCCACCACGATTTCGACCGCTGCCCGAGCGACCTCGACGAAATCGCCGCCGGGCTGGACGCCTCCGAGGCGAGCGTCAACAAGGTCGCCTTCGCCGCGGCCGGGCCTGACGAGGCGCTGCGAGCCTTCGACGTCATCCGCGACAGCCGAAAGCCTACCATCGCCATCGGCATGGGCGAAGCGGGCGTCGTCTCTCGCGTTCTGGCCCGCAAGTTCGGCGCGGCCGGAACGTTCGGCGCCCTGGCGGCCGGCGCCCAATCCGCGCCGGGGCAGCCGACCATTGAGCAGTTCAAGCACCTGTACCGCTGGGACGCCCTGGGCCCGGTGACGGCCGTCTACGGCGTCATCGGCTGTCCGGTGGGCCACTCGATGAGCCCGGCCATTCACAACGCCGCCTTCGACGCCGCCGGCGCCGACGCCGTGTACGTCCCCCTGCTCATCCAGAGCGGCGCGGACAACTTCGACCGCTTCATGGACGCCCTGGCCGCCCGGCCTTGGATGGACTGCCGCGGGCTAAGCGTGACGATTCCGCACAAGGAAAACGCCTTGGCCTACGTCGGGGCCGACAACTGCGACGAACTGGCTGTGCGCATCGGCGCGATCAACACGATCACGATCGACCCCGGCGGCGAGCTGCGCGGCGACAACACGGACTACGCCGCAGCAATGAACGCCCTGTGCGACGCGATGGAAATTTCGCCGAGCGAGCTGGCCGGGCGGGCGGTGGCCGTGCTTGGCGCCGGCGGAGCGGCCCGGGCAATCGTAGCGGCGCTGGCGGCCAACGGCGCGGATGTCACCATCTACAACCGCACGGTCAGCCGGGCTGAGGCGCTGGCCGGGGAATTCGGCTGCCGCTGGGCGCCCATCGCCGACGCTGCTTCACTCGAAGCCGAGGTAGTAATCAACTGCACGCCGATCGGCATGTATCCCAGCGTAGATGCCGCCCCCATCCCGTCCGTGCCGCCTTGCGTGAAGGTCGTCTTCGACACGATCTACAACCCGCTGACGACGCGCCTGCTCGACCAGGCCTCGCGCGCTGGCTGCCGAACGGTGAGCGGCCTGGAGATGTTCGTCAACCAGGCCGTCATGCAGTTTGAGATATGGACGCATCGCACGGCGCCGCGCAAGGTGATGCGGCGCGTGGTTGTCGATCGCCTGTCGCCCGGCGGCTGACCGTTGCGAAGATTGCAACGTTGGTGCTTGATTTCCCGCCGCGGGTGAGAGAGTCTATGAAGTAAGCATGCAACCGATGGACATAATTATCCCCGTGTTCGTCTTCGCGTTCGGCGCGTGTATAGGCAGCTTTCTCAACGTGATCATCTACCGCCTGCCTCGCGGGCAGAGCATTGTCTTCCCCGGCAGCCACTGTCCGGCATGCGGACGGGCTATCAGTTGGCGGGACAACATCCCCATCGTCAGTTGGCTGGTGCTGCGGGGCAGGTGTCGCCGCTGCGGCGTGGCCATTTCACCGCGGTACATTCTCATCGAGGCGGTCACGGCCGCCGGCCTGACGGGCCTGTACCTGTGGTACTTCGTGCTGGAGATGCGATTCGGCATGGGCCCGCTCGCCAGCGACTGGCTGACGCTGCTGGCCCACGCGGGCCTCTGGGCGGGGCTGCTTGCGTGCGCGGCCACGGACGTGGAACACTGGACCATACCGCTGGAGGTGTGCTGGTTCGTGTCGCTGCTTGGCGCAGCGGCGGCGACGATTGATCCCCCGTCGGCCGCCGTTCTGCCGCGCGTCGGGCCGACCGTCGGCGCCATGTCCATCGCCGCGGGCGTCGGGCTGATTGCCTCGGCGTTGTTGCAGCGCCACGGGCTGCTCCAGCCCAGTTTCATCGACGCAGCCGAGACCGTCAAATGCGAAAGGCCCGACTCGGCCGGCAAGGACAACGGCAGAATTATCGCGGTGGCGGCCGGCAAGGAACACGGCGTGAGTCCGCGGCGCGAGATTCTGCGCGAGGTGCTGTTTCTCGCGCCGGCCATCGGGCTGGCTGCCGCCGTCTGGCTGGTGGTGCGGCTCGTGCCCGCCGCGGACCACTGGACTGGTCGGCTGAGCGACCCGACGCAACTGGGGCGGTTCGCCCATCACTTCGTTGGCTTCCAGGCCGCCTTGGCAGGCTATCTTGCCGGCGGACTTGTCGTGTGGGGGATGCGAATCCTCGGCACGTTGGGTTTCGGCAAGGAAGCGATGGGCCTGGGCGACGTGCATCTGATGGCGGCCGTCGGGGCCGTCACCGGATGGATCGTGCCCACGCTGGCGTTCTTCATCGCGCCGGTGTTCGGCCTGCTGTGGGCGGTCAAGCTGCTGGCGACCGGCAAGCAGCGCGAGTTGCCGTTCGGGCCCTGGCTGGCGATGGCAAGCTGCTTGGTCATGCTGGTGTATGATGGTATTATTGACATATTCACTACCGCACTCCGCCCGGGTGCGGGCCTGTAAGGGAGATGATGATGAAAGCTAAACTGGTAGGCGCCTACGTGGGCGCGGTTGTGTGCGGGTTGGTGGTATTGGCGGCGGCATTGCTGGTGATTCTCCAGTGGGCCGTCAGCAGCGAGTTCTCGCTGTTCGGCAAGCCCACGACAGTCAACACCGCCCTGCTGATTCTCGGGTGCGTGGTCTTCGGTGCGCTGCTCCCGTGGGTCTTGAAGCTGCTGCTGCACTGCGCGATGATGATCGGTCAGCGCCGGCGGGAGTCAGCGGCTCTCGGCAAGGCGGCCGCCAAGGCCGTCACCAGGCAGAGCGCCCCGACGAGCCAAGAGTAGTCTCAAGACGCGGAGTGTGGCACGGCTTGCTTGCCAAGCCGTGCAGCCGTGGAAACACGGGTTGCAAGCAACCCGTGTCACCTGGAACGTATAGATTCACGAGAGTTTCCAGACAGAGCCTACTCTCAAGACGCGGCCCGCGGGCGGCAGGGCAAGGCCAGTGGATGTGCCGTCGCAAAATATTTCCAAATTCTGCGAAAAAGCCCTTGTTCGAGCGTTCACTAAGAGTACGATTACGAAGGAGAGGGGCCCCCAGGATTCACGTTTGAAGCAGTTTTGCGTCTCATTGAATCCATAAGCCCGGCACGGAATGCCAGGCTCTCAAGGCGAAGCTCACTTGGCGGGCCAACAGAACTTAACGCCTATAGGAAGGTTTTGACCATGACAGAGGAAACATCACCAGTGCAAGCCGTCCAAGCCAATGGCGAGGAAATCAAGGAGATGAACGCCACCGGCATACTCGAAATCACCGAGAAGGGCTACGGCTTTCTGCGCCAGGAGAAGAACGACTACAAGCCCACCCCCGGTGACGTGTTCGTCGGGAAGGACTTCATCCGGCACGGCGGGCTGCGGACGGGGCTGTCGATTGAAGGCCACGCCTTGCCGCCCACCAAACGCAAGGGCGGACCCAAGCTCGACGCGATTCTGGCGATCAACTCTACGCCGGCCGATCAGTACTCCGACATCATCTCCTTCAACGAGCAGACGGTCGTGGACCCCCACCCGATGCTCAAGCTCGAAACGCCCGGCGGGCCTCCCGAAATGCGAGTGCTCGACCTGATCTGCCCGGTCGGCAAGGGCCAGCGAGGCCTGATCGTCGCCCCCCCCAGATCGGGCAAGACGATCCTGCTCCAGCAGATCGCCAACGCCATCGCCATCAACAACCCCGAATGCCAGGTCATGATCCTGCTGGTCGACGAGCGCCCGGAGGAAGTGACGGACTTCCGCCGCAAGTGCACGGCCGCCGACGTGGTGGCCTCCAACAACGACCAGGAGATTTCCAACCACGTCCGTATAACCGAGTTCTCCCTCGAGCGCGCCAAGCGGGCGGCCGAGTGCGGACAGGACGTGGTCATCCTGCTGGACAGCCTCACCCGCCTGGGCAGGGCATACAACCGCTACATCGAGGGGTCCGGGCGGACGATGACAGGCGGCGTGGACATCCGCGCCCTGGAAATACCCAAGCGCCAGTTCGGCGCCGCTCGCAAGCTCGAGGGCGGCGGCAGCTTGACGATACTGGCCACCTCGCTCATCGAAACGGGCAGCCGCATGGACGACCTGATCTTCGAAGAGTTCAAGGGCACGGGCAACATGGAGCTGTCGCTGGACCGCAAGCTGGCCGAGCGGCGCGTCTGGCCGGCCATCAACATCCCGCAGTCCGGCACGCGTAAGGAAGAGCTGCTCGTCGAACCGTGGCAACTGCCCAAGCTGCACATCCTTCGCCGGTTCCTGTCGACGCTTAACGTGGATGAGGAAATACCCCAACTGCTCAAGGCGCTGGAGAAGTTCCCCACCAACGAGCACTTCCTCCGCTCGCTGGAGGTGCGGGACTAGAACCCCACGCGTAAGGGCAAACACCATGAAAGAAACGGGCCGATCCCGATGTTTCGGGGCCGGCCCGTTCTCTTGCTGGATGGCATATCGCCCGGCCGAGCCGGACGTAAGCCTTTCTCTAGGTCTCGCTAGAGGACGGCATCCTTGGCGGCCTTGGCGATCCGGAACTTCAGGACGGTCTTGGCCGGTATCTTGATGGCTGCGCCCGTTGCGGGATTCCGGCCCATGCGAGCCTTGCGATTGACGAGGACCAGCTTGCCGAGCCCCGGAATAGTGAAGCCCTTCCTGGCCTCTTTGCAGGCCAGCGCCACCAGCGACTCGACCACGCACGTGACGTCCTTCTTGGTAAAGCTTGTCGCCTCGGCGAGCGCCGTGAGAATCTGGGACTTCGTCATCGGTTTTGCCTTAGCCATGTTATCGCTCCTTCTCAACAGTTAAAGACCAAGTCCACTTACCCGGGACAGCCCGAAACTTAGCGGCCCCAGAGACCTTCTGGCAGCGGCCATCGCTTCCCGGCGTCAGGCTACGTCGCCTGAAGTCGACCGGCATTATGCAACCGGCCCAAACCGGCGGTCAAGCGAAAATATCAATGATAATCAATATTATCAGGGGCATCGGCGACCTGCCTGCCGCCCGTCAATGCTGCGCGCCGCGCGAGCGCGGCCCCGCCCGGCGCCCGGCGAGTGCTATTGCGACGCCGATGTCCGACGGATACAATCCCCCGAACCGTCGTGTCGGCGGACATGCAAGGCAAGCCGACTACGCACGGAGAGGTGCCGGAGCGGCCGATCGGGCGGCATTGGAAGTGCCGTGTACCTTCGGGTACCGTGGGTTCGAATCCCACCCTCTCCGTTCATGTGCGAAGGCCCAGCCCAAAAGCTGGGCCTTTGTGCATGAATTGAAGATTCGTGGGATGAGAAGCCACGCGGGTTCCGCGCAGCGAAAGACGCTCCGTGGGTTCGACCTGCCTGCGGCAGGCAGGCACCGCCCGCGAGCGAAGCGAGTCGAAGAACAGGCGCCTGCCAAGCAGAATCCCACCCTCTCCGTTACCTTGACATCCCCGTTTGGCAGGCCGACTGTACCCAAAACTGCTGATGCCGGAGCAATTACTCCTTGCCGAAGCTGAGGAAGTGCTTGACGGCAACCCAAGACGTGATAGAAACGTCGCAAGGCCCACGGTGGTCGTGGGTCGGAGCCCTTATGAGAAATGTCAATTGAGACGTTGGGAGCACTTATGCCGCGCGAGCACGTGATTGAAACCTGTGAACCAATCCTGGAGGCAGAGGACGGGCTGATTTTGGGTAACGGCGATTTGTCGGTCAGTATCTATCAGCGGTCGGAGCATCTGGTCTGGCGGCTGGGGAAGAACGACGTGTGGGACCGCCGTGTGGACTACTCCGACGACTACGAGCCGGCCCACATCGATGAGATCAAGCGAGGCCTTCGGGAGGAGGGGTGGATTTCCAACAGCTATCGCGGCGGCGAAGCCCACGCCACCAAAGGCGCAGCCGACCCGAAGCGAATGAACGAGATCTGCGAGGTCAACCCCGGCTACGCCAAGCGCCCCTACCCGTGCCCCAAGCCCGTCGGCGAGCTATGGATGCACCTGCCGATCGACAAGCACGCGATGACGATCCGCCAACGGCTGATTGTCGAACGCGACGAGTGTGAGATCACCGTCTCGTGGCCGGACGGTTGTGAGATTCGGCTGCTTGCCTTCGTCCACCCCACGCTGAATGTGCTGGCCGTCCGGTGGCAGGTGGTCAACTGGAACAGCGACACGGCGCTCAGCCATCAGGTGCCGGTCTGGTTCAGCGTGTTTCGGTGGGCGGACCCGACCGTCGAGCAGTTCCGGTTCACGCTGCAAAACCGCGGCCGTAATCCGTACATCGGCCACCCGGACGACCCCGACAAATGCACGCCGCTCGATCCGCCGAGCTATCGCGAGTTTGAGGGCCATTGGGTTATCGAGCAGACGTTCCATCCGGATCTCGAGTTCACAGATGGCTTCAAGTACTTCATGCTGCCATTCACCACTCCGGACGGGCTGGTTATCGACCCGGTCGGCGTGGGTCCCTCGCCGGACAAGGCCGTCCACCTCTACGGCAACGACGACGTGCTCGAAGGCTGGATGTGTCTGGCGATTCCGTGCAGCAGCGATGACGGCGGCTGCGAGGCCGAGGCCAAGCGGTTCATCGCCGCGGCCGCGGGCGACGTCGCCGGCGCCTGCCAGCGGTGGCACGCCGAGAACCTCGTCGCCGCTGAAGCGTTCTGGGCGAAGTCGGCTATCGAGATAGACGACGCCCTGCTGGAGAACACGTGGTATGAAAACATCTACCTTCGCCGCTGCACGTACCGGCACGATGTGATCGCGCCGGGGCTGGCCCTGCCGTCAACGGTGCAGGACTACTCCATGTGGCACGGCGATTACCACATGAACTTCAACTACCAGCAACCCTTCTACGGCGACTTCGGCGCCAACCACATCGACATCGGCGATGCGTACTTCCCCGGCCTGCGGCACATGATCGACCTCGGGCGGATCATCGCCAAGGACTCCTTCGGTTTCCGCGGGTGTTACGTGCCGCTGAGCGGCTATCCGTTCCCGGTTGAAAAGGACCCGTTCGGTACGGGCTCGCTGGCGCGGATAATCTACCCGACCGGCTGGACCGCGATCCACTACTGGTCGCGCTACCTTCACACCTACGACAAAGACTGGCTGGCCGAGGTCGGCTACCCCGTCATCCGCGACTGCGCGTTGTTCCTGACGGACTTCCTCGAGCTGCGTGACGACGGCCTGTATCACGCGTTTCCGTCGTGTCAGGGAGAGAGCTTCTTCACCGGCAACGAGGCCGACTTCACCGATCAGCCGCAAGTGGTCCGCAACATCCGTTACTGTCTGGCCGCGGCGATCCAGGCCGCCCGCGAGCTCGACATCGACGCCGAGCACCAAGCCGAATGGCAAGAGCGGCTTGATAAGCTCGTGACCACCGACGAAACACGCCCCGACCTGCCGGCCGAGCGGCGCGAGCGCCTCGAACTCAACCCGCCGCAGTTTACGTGCGTGGACCACGCGGACATCCTGCCCAAGCCCGGCGATTTCGCCCATGACCTGAGGCTGACCATGGACAGCCACATGTGGCGGGCGAGCTTCAACACGCTGCCGTGGTTCTGGCTGACGCGACTGCGCAACGACGTATTCGACCCGGAGACGGAGCTGGATCTTGTCCGCGCCCACATCCGCCGCTGGCGTACGCCCGGCGCGCACCTGCGGTCGATGACGGCCGGCGACCACGGCTTCATTGGCGCCTACGGCGAATCGATGGGCGTGATCCTGCCCATTCAAGAGATGATGCTGCAAAGCTGGGATGGGTCGCTGCGCCTCTTCCCCGCGTGGCCGAAATCAATGAACGGCCGCTTTACCACGCTCCGCGCGGAAGGCGCTTTTCTCGTCAGCGCCAGCTACTGCGACGGCTGCGTGGGGCCCATCACGCTAACCAGCGAAGCCGGTAATCGCGTTCGCATCGAAAGCCCCTGGCCGGCCCAAGCTGTCGTTATCGACCAATGCGGCAAGTGCCACCCCCATGCCGTCGAAGACGGCCGTTTCATCTGCTTCGACACCGAACCGGGCCGTCGCTATGAAGTCGCCCCGGCGGGCGGCCCAGGGCCATCGCTCCGTCGCTAGCGTCGCTCCGTCGAGAAGCCTACTCCGCCGAAGCCCGCCACGGCGGGCAGGTGGGCGAGACCTGCTTGCGGCGGGCAGGCGCCCATGCCACTTTTACCATGGGCTGCCAGGCTTGCTGCGCGTGGCTGCGGCGGCTAACATGTATCCAACAGCGAGGGCGTCCACATCGGGCGGCCACTGGTCGCGTACCATGAAGACGAATTGAAACGGGGAAGACAATGACACCTACATCGACCGAGACCGAACGCGTTCAAGCCAGGCGATCACGCCTGCGTATGGTTTGCCCGGCGTATCCTGCGTTCAACATCTACTCTGGCCCGGCCAGGTCCATGACCGCCCTGGGCCCTGTGTGCATCGCAACGGCTGTCAACGACGTCGCCGGGTGGGACGCCGAGATCATCGACGAGAACAACTACTGGCGTGGGCCCAGGGACACCGACGGCAGGCCGGACCACGCCGCCCTTCAACGGGCCAGGCCCGCCGACGTGGTGGGCCTGTACGGCGGGCTGACCAGCACGATCCCACGGCTGATCGAGATCGCGCAGGTGTACAAGTCCCTGGGCGTGCGCACCATCGCGGGCGGCCAGCATTTTATCGAGGAGAACATCGCCCAGCCCCTGCACAACGGCGTGGATGTCGTGGTCCTGGGCGAAGGCGAGAAGACCATTGCCGAGCTGCTGGCGTGCTTCGATACCGACGGGGACCTCTCGGCCGTCAAGGGCATCGCGTTTCTCAAGGACGGCAAGGTAGTGCGGACGCCCCCGCGAGAGTTGCTGACCGATTTTGACGAGCTGCCCATACCCGATTACTCGCTCCTTCGCCATGCCCGAATGAGGATTTACTCGGTCTCCGGCATCCGCGGCTGCGCAATGCACTGTGAGTTCTGCACGGTCAAGGCCAAGCCGCGCTTCGCCACCTCCGAGCGCATGATGGAGCAGTTCGCATCGATCTACGAGAAATGGGGGGGGAGGGTCTTCTTTATCGTCGATGACCTGTTCGGTCAGAATCGCAGCGACACCCTCCGCCTGTGTCAAATGCTGGCCGACTATCAAAAACAGATACGCAAGCGCTTCGTGATTACGGTCCAAATCCGATTGGATCGCGCCCGCGACGCCGAGCTGCTCAGGGCCATGCGCCAAGCGGGCGTCAACACGCTCGCCATCGGGTTCGAATCGCCCATCGCCGAGGAGTTGGACGCGATGAACAAGTGCCTCAAGCCGGAGGATATGATCGCCCTGTCCCGACTGTACCATCGGGCCGGATTCCGCCTGCACGGCATGTTCATCTTCGGCTATCCCAGCAGAGAGGCCCACCCGTTCCGGATGGGCGCAGCCGAACGCGTGCGGCATTTCCGCCGCTTCATCCATAAGGCCCGCCTGGACACGGTGCAGGTGCTGCTGCCGATCCCGCTTCCCGGAACCGAGCTGACCGAGCGCCTCCGGGCGGCCAATCGAATCTACTCCACCGAGCACATCGGGCTGGAGTACTACGACGGGAACTTCCCCATCATCGAGCCCGACGCGCCATTGACGGCCGAAAGCGTGCAAGCAGGCATTCGAAAGATCATGGGGCACTTTTACAGGCCGAACCGCATGTTCTCCCTGGGGCTCCACATTCTGTCTTTCCCGGTGATTGCCTTCTACCTGCGCGGGATCCGATCCGGGTGGCGGCAGTGGTACCGCCGGTGGATGAGGAACCTGTATCGGGCGGGCGGCTGGCTCCTGCTGAGACGTTGGAACGCCGCCTTCAAGGCGGGGAGATTCCCAGACAAGCTAACGGCCGCGAAGGACCATCTGTCCGCCGATCAGCAGCAGGCCGAAACGTCCGGACAGTATTTATCAGCTCCCTCGCAGCCCGCCCGCGCCGCCGAGAGTCAGTCCTCAGCTCCCCAACGACAGACTTGACAGCCAACAATGCGGCAAGGCCTGTCGTCGGGCGCAGCTTTGGCGACGGTCGTCGGCGTGCTCATCGAAGTGCCGATCATGCTTCTGCTCATGCGGGTGTGCCTGCGGACGCAAGACTGGTTCGCCGCACCGGCCGAGCAGGCGGCATGAACGGCCCGAAGGCCGCGGGGGAAAATCTTCGGCAAAACGATTGCAAAACACCGCCCCGCAAGTATCGTGGCTGCCCTGGGCGTCGGCCGTTTTGCCGGACGGCGCCCTTCGAGACAACCGACGCACGAGGAACGATTCATGGCGAAAGAACGAGTTGTTGTTGTCGGCGCGGGCGGCATTTCCGGCGCGTGGTTCCCGCCGCTGATCGACGAGAAAATCGAGGTCGCCGGCGTGGTCGACCTGAGCCTCCAGGCCGCCAAGGCGCGCGTCAAGGAGTACGGACTGGACGCGATGGTTTCGACCGACCTCAAAGCTACGCTCAAGAAGACCAGGCCCGACTTCGCGCTTGACCTGACGGTACCCGAGGCCCACTGCACCGTCACGTGCACGGTCCTGCGGGCGGGCTGCCACGTCGTCAGCGAAAAGCCCATGGCCAACTCCATGGCCGAGGCACGGCGCATGGTCCGCACGGCCGAGAAGACAAAGAAGCTCTACATGGTCAGCCAGTCCCGCCGGTGGGAGCCCAGGCACGACTCCATTCAGCGCACGATCGCCAGGGGCGAGCTCGGCCGGATGACGACGGCCAACTGCGACTTCTACATCGGCGCGCACTTCGGCGGCTTTCGCGATGTCATGCCAAGCCCGCTGATCCTGGACATGTCCATCCACCACTTCGACCTCGTGCGGTACATGACCGCCACGGACCCCGTGGCCGTCTACGCCAAGGAGTTCAACCCCAAAGGATCGTGGTACAAGCACGCGGTGG
>Ga0114918_10005319_pt1 | contig 11054 bp, 7 predicted proteins | sample LantaG_FD_87015 | JGI IMG/M metagenome (GOLD analysis project Ga0114918, IMG submission 87015) | Deep subsurface microbial communities from Baltic Sea to uncover new lineages of life (NeLLi) - Landsort_02402 metaG | ecosystem: Environmental > Aquatic > Marine > Oceanic > Sediment | place: Baltic... | reverse complement strand
GGGGGGGGGGGGGGGGGGGGCGGGGGGGGGGGGGGGGGGGGGGGGGGGGGGGGGGGGGGGAGGGGGGGGGGCGGCATGTCTGTGTGTGTGCTTCCCCTCTTCCCCTTCCAACGCACCCGTTCCTCGTCGATGCCGGCCTTGCAGACGGGGCAGGCCCGGCAGTGGCTCTGCACCTGCATCCACCTGGTGTGTGAAGGGCGACAGAGAGGGAGAGAGAGCTGGTGAGAGAGAGAGAGGTGATGCGGCGGCGGGGCTTTTTCTTCTCTTCTGTTTGCCCTCCTCCTCTCCTCCTCCTCCCCTCCTCCTCCTCCTTCACCGATACAGGCAGGGCTAGCAGTACAGGTGGCCGCACAGCGTGACGACCGGCTCCCGAGCGACGTCGTAGCAGACGTTGCAGTCAAAGGCGCCGCCCGTCGCGTCCTCCTCCTCCTCGTCCGGGGCGGCGGAGGCCGCGGCGGACGGCGGCGGGCCGACCGTCTTTGCCGGCGCGGCCGGCGCGGCGCCGGCGGGCGCCACCTCGCCGGCCAGGTCCGCCCCCTCCTCTCCTCCGCGGGGCGAGGGCGACGCGTCCGCGGTGCGGTCGCGCTGCTGGGCGGCGGGCAGGAGCGGCTGGGCGAGCGCAGCCGGCGCGTCCATAATTCGCCGTGGGCGTGTGCGCGTACGCGCCTGCTTCCTCTCTCCTCTCTGAAACGCCCGCGCTACGGGCGCGGCGCGTGTGAGTGTGTGTGTGTGTGGGGGGGCGGGGACGCGGGTGGCCGTGCGAGTCCGCGTGTGTCTGCGTGAGGGGTTGTGGGGGCGGGGCGGGGCGGGACCTCCCACTGTGGAATGGAGAGAGAGAGACAGCGGCCCCCTCTCTTTTCTTCTTCTTGACCCTCCAATCACCCTCGCTCCCCATCTCACACCACACCGCCCAGGCGGTCGGGTCCGGGTGGCGGGCGATGACGGGCGGCAAATCAATCATCCCGCGCGATCGCCTCGTACAGCCCGCCCGCCCGCTGCACCGCGCCCACCAGCTCCGCCTCCAGCACGCCCCACCCGGCGGCCGGCACGTCGCCCCCCACCCCATCCACCCGGGCCCGGAACCGGCGCAGCGGGTCAGCCAGGGCGTGGGCGGGCGCAGAGCCGTCGTCATACGCGTCGAACAGGCCCGTCGCGCCCCGCTGGAAGAGGCCCAGGGCCTCCGTCGCGGCCGCGCCGACGCGGGTGCCCGTCGTCAGGTGGGTGACGTGCAGGGCGTACGCGTTGGCAAACAGGCGCAGCGCGTCCGCGTCGGCGGGGGACAGGGCAGAGGCAGGGGTGGTGGTGGTGGCGGCGTCAGCGCTGCCAGCGCCGCCAGCGCCGCCCACGCCGGCCGCGCACCGCCGGCCCAGGGCGCTCAGGTAGGTGGCCGCCAGTTTGGCGGGGCCGGGTGGGGGTGGTGCCACGGTGAGGGGTGGTAGGTCGCGGCGGCCGCCGCCGCCCGCGCCGCCAGCGCCGCCACCGCCGCGGCCACCACCACCCCGCCCTGCCGTCGCGACCAGGGCCGCCAGGTCCGCCGCGGCCGCGCCGGACCGGTCCAGCCCCGCGGCCGGGCCCAGGGCCGCCAGCACTCGGAAGGCCGGCGACAGGGCGGCGTCAGCGTCGGCGTCGTCGTCGGCGTCGCCGGCCCGCCCACCCGCCGCCGCCGCCGCCCGGGCGGCCGCCAGGGCGCCCCCGACAGCCGCCTCCAGCGCCGCGTGCGCCGCGGCCGCCCCCGCCAGGAACGCGGCGTACCTGCCCTCCCGCCACACCCACCGCTCGAAGGGCGGGGGCCCCCGCTCCGGCTTGCGCCCCTTCCCCGCCGGCCCGCGCGGCGGGGCCAGGGCGCCGGAGGCGTGCAGGGCCTCCAGCGCCCGGGCGAGGCGGGTGTAGAGGGGCTGCTGCTGTCCAGCCGCGGCGGCGCCGCCCGGGGCCGCTGCCGCTGCGGCTGGAGTGGCGCCGCCGCTGCCACTCCCCGCCTGGCTCACCGCCCCGCCCCGCGCGTAGGACACGACCTCCAGGTTGCCCAGGGCGGCGGTGGAGGCGGCGTCGGCGTCGGCCGCGCCTGGGCCGGGCACGGCGACCGCCGCGGCCTCCCCCCCTGCCTCCAGCGGGCCCCACCCGGACACGGTCACGCGGTCCACCCGCCCGGCCGCCGCTTCGGCCGGGTCGACGGGGGAGGCGTGGGCGGGCCGGGACGCGCCCTTCTTCTTCGTGTCCTCTTCGTCCGCGAGCGCCACCGCCCGGGCAACGGCCGCGTCCGCGGTCATCGTCTTGACTGAAGACCGTCCGCCGCCGCCGCCTCCTTTCCGCTTGGCCGCCTTGGGTGGCGGCGCGGAGGGGCCCGCCCGCCCAAAGCCGCGCTGGGGTGGCGGTGTTGCTGCTGCCGCGGGTTCGGAGGGCGGGCTGTCCGGGGCGGTGGCTGGCGCCGGCCGGAGGCGGCTGGAGGAGGAGGGGGCAGGGAGGGGGAGGGTGTGTGAGGAGGGGGCCCAGCTTGATTGGTGGCGCGCGCACGCGAAAGCGGAGGAGGGGTGAGAGAGAGGAGCGGGTGAGAGAGAGGAGCGCGCGCACGGAGCGCGGTCGCCCTCGACCAACGCAAACTAAGCCGCCCTCTGGCTCCCCACACTCACCCTGCGCACCTGGGGCGGGTCAGACCCTGCGGCGGGCAGGGTCTGGCGGCCGACCGACAAAACGCAAGCGCGGCCGGCGGCGGCATGGGAGAGAGAGAGGAGAGTCTCTCTCTGTCCCTCAAGGGCGGGCGGGCACGCCGAGGCACGCGACGCAGGCACGAGGATCTGGCGACCGGTGCTGCTGCTGGACAGGTGCAGAGGGTTCGCGAACGACTCCGCGCGTGGTGGTGGCCACCCCGCGTGTTTTGCGCGAGACCAAAGAATGAAATGAAGCGTCCGCCCTTCACCACAACCCTGCCCCCCCCCCCCTCTCTTCTCTCTCCGTCCGCTCTCTCCTTCTCCGCTGGAACGCGCCCTCACCCCCGCCCCGGCGGCGGCGAGGGCGACCGCTGGCGGTGCACGGCCAGCAGCGTGGCTACGTGCACCCGGAAGGGCGCCCCCACCCGCCACGCCTGTGCCGCCCCGAACTCGGCCGCGGCGGCGGCGGCGGCGGCGCTGCCACTCCCACCCCCTCCTTCCCGCGCGGCCGCCCTGAGCCCCCGCGCCCAGGCCCGCAAGCGCCCCAGCTCGAAGGGCCCCTGCGGCGGCAGGGCGCCGCCGGGCGGCAGGTACCACCACCCTCCCCCGCCCGACCCGGAGGACGCCACGATGCCTGACAGGCCGGCCCGCAGGGCGGCGGCCAGCTCGTCCGGCGGGGGGGGGGCGCCGCCGCCGCCGCCCCTGGGCGGCGGCACGGGTGTCGCGGTCGCGGACCGCGGTGGGAGCGGCGGCGGCGGCGGCGGCGGCGGCGGCGAGCGCGACCGGCGCGCCCGCTTCGAGTCGTAAGGGGGCGACCCCCACTCGCCGCCCCGCCGGGGGTCGGCGCCACCGCCCCCACCTCCCGCGCTCGCTCCCGGCCGGCCGGGCGACCGGGACCGGGGGCGGCGCCACTCCTCGTCGCGCGGCGGCGGCGGCGGCGGCGGCGAGCGGGAGCGGGAGCGGCGGGAGCGGGAGCGGCCCCCGCCGTCTTCGTCCCAGCGAGAGGAGCGGTGGCGGTGGTGGTCGCTGCGCGCTCGCGGCGGCGACCGCCGGCCGCTGCTGCCGCCGCCGCCGCGTCGCCGATCGTGGTCGTCCGCCTCGCGCCGGCGGTCGTAACGGTCGTCGTCCCGCCGGTGGCCGTCTGACGGCAGGGCGCCCTCTTCGTCCTCCGGCGACGACGGCGGCCGCCCGGGGGCGGGGTGGTGGTGGCCATTGGCGCCGCCAGCTGGGCCAGCGCTCCCACCTCCTCCACCTCCACCACCTCCACCACCGCCTCCTCCTCCCGCGTGCTGCGCGTTGAACGCATCCGCGGCGGCCTGGGCGGCGGCCCGGGCGGCGCCGTCCGGCGGGGGCGGGGGCGGGGGCGGGGGCAGGGCGCCGTCGGACATTTTGCTGTCGGTGTGCGTGTGCGCTTTCTCTCTCTCTCTGTCTACGCTCGACCCCGCGCCGCTCAATTCGGGCGCCGCTTGCGGCTGCTTCGAACTTAGCAGGAGGGGAGGGACTAGGAGGATGGGTTGGGCGTGGAGAGATCAGGGCGCGTCACGACGCTCTCTTGCTCCCTCTCTCTTCGCGCCGCCCATTAGCTCTCTGCGAACGTCTGCTGCTCGTCGCTCTCTTGCTCGCTCACTTTTCTTCTACGAATGGGCCCGCTCAGGAAGCACAAGAAGGGCAAGGCCCGCCCCCCCGACGGGGCCGGGCCCGGCCCCTCCGCCCCCACCCCATACGACCAAGCCGCCCTCCTGCGCCGCCTGGAATCCCACGCCCGCGCCTTCTTCGGCGAGGAGGAGGAGGAGAGCGAGGAGGACGCGTGTGCGCCGCCTTCGGCTAGCCGGCCGCCGCATGCGGCGCCCGTGCCAGCGGCCGATGGCGACGCCTCCACAAGCGACGACAGCTCCGATGAGGAGGGCGTAATATCTTCCTCCTCTGAGGACGAAGAAGAGGGCGCGCGCGACGCCCGCGGCGGCGCCCACGGCGCCCCCCCTCCCCCAACCCGGCGCCCGCCCGTCGTCGTCGTCGCCGGCCCCAGCGGCAGCCGCCGGGCCGCGCCGCCCGCCACCGCCGCCGCCGCCCCTCCTCCTCCCGCCCTCGACCTCCGCGCAGAGCGCAAGGCCCTCATGACTGGCACCGTGGACGTCACGGCCGACGGCGGCCCCCTGCCGGCCTGGAAGCAGGCGCAGCAGCGGCGGCCACACAAGAAAAAGCAGGAGCCCGCTGCAGTGCTCGCGCCGGCCGGCGCCGCGGACGCGTCCGCCATGCCGACCAAGGCCGAGTTTGCGGCCATGCGGCGGGAGGTCGAGGACTTCGGTAAGAAGGGAGCAGAGTGGGCACACAGGGCGTGCGCGGCTTTTTGTCTCTCTCCATCCTCTACCCTCGCCTCTCTCTCTGTTGCCCACCATCATCATTTTTACCTTTCTCCATTCTCTCTCCCTTCCCTCCCCAGGCGTCGCCAACCTGGACAAGCGGACCCGCTCCGCCGCGGAGACCCGCCACCTGACGTCCCTGGGCTTCCCGGCCCCTAAACGCCCCCGCATCCCGGCCTCCATCGGCCTGGGCATGGCGTCCAAGCAAAAAGAACTTGCCGCGGCGTCGCTGGAGGCCGCCATCGACGCGGGCCTGGTGTCTCGGTCGGGTCTGGGCAAGAAAAAACGGCGGGCGGCGGAGGCGGCCCGCCGGGCGGCGGGGGCCGGCGACGGCGGCCTGGACGGGAGCGGGCCCCTGCGGAATGGTGTGCTGTTTGTCAAGGAAGCGCCCGTCAAGAAGCGGAGGGGCGGGGGGAAGCGGTTCAATGTGGACAAGATCAAACTGTAGAAGAGATGAACTATGAGAGGCGGGCGTGCGTCTTGATGGCCGCGTCGGGCCACCGCCGGCGGCGCTGGCCCGAGGAGAGCAAAGGTTGGAGAGAGAGAGGAGGGGCCCGCCCGTCTCTCTCCCGCCTCTCTCTCTCACAGTCTCTTCAGCTCCCCCCCGTCCCACACAACACCACGCCATGCCCGTTCCCCACCCCAATGTCGCCGAGGGCGGCAAGTCTGTCGCCGTCATCGGCTCCGGCGTTACTGGGCTGGCGGCGGCGTGGCTGCTGAAACAGTGAGTGTTGTGTGTGTGTGTGCAACAGGGATTGGCCAGGGCGGCGGCGCGGCGGATCGCTCACGGCGCCGCTGCTGCCTCCTCCTCTCGCTACGCCGGCGGCCGCCGCCTTCTTGTCTGCCCTACCACCAGACCGATGCCTATCCACCCTAGCTTGCGACCTGGAGTATAGCGGGTATTGAGCGCGGAGCGCATGGCGAGCCACGGGGCGCCCTTTTACCTGCCCCGATTGGAGAGAGGAGAGAGAGGGCCCGCACGGCGCAACCGCACCCTGGCGCGTGGCGTGCTCTCCCTCTCAACCTCCCCCCCCTCTCTCTCCTTTCCTCCTCTCAGGGCCGGCGCCAAGGTCACCCTGTTCGAGAAGGAGGCCACCTTTGGCGGCCACACCCTGACGGACGACTCGCTGGGGTACCCTGTGGACCTGGGCTTCCAGGTAAGAAGACAAGAGAGAGAGAGAGAGGAGAGAGGGACAAGAGGGGGAGAGGAGAGAGAGACCAGAGAGAGAAGAGAGCATGCACCTCCCCCTATTCACCCCCTACTCCCCCTTTTCCTAATTCCTCTCTTCTAGGTCTTCAACATGACGACGTACCCCCACCTGGTCGGCTTCTTGGAGGACCTGGGCGTGGCGACCGAGCCGTCCGACATGTCCTTCTCCCTGTCCGTGGGCGAGGTGGGGCGGGCGCCGACCCTGGAGTGGGGCTCGCACGGCCTGGCCTCCCTCTTTGCCCAGCCCGCCAACGCGGCGTCCCCCGCCTTCTTGGGCATGGTGGCGGAGGTGGTGCGCTTCGGCCGCCTGGCGCCCGAGGTGCTGGACCCCGCGTCGCCCTACGCGAGCCTGTCTTTTGGCGCCTATTTGAAAGCCCGCCGCTTCTCGGACTTCTTCACGCGGCGGTACGCGCTCCCCATGTGCGCGGCCGTCTGGTCGGTGCCCGCGTCGGCCGTCCTGTCCTTCCCGGCGCCCATGCTGGTCCGGTTCTGGGCCAACCACCACCTGCTGGACCTGACCCAGCGGCCCGTGTGGCGGGTGGTGAGTGGCCGGTCCCGGTCCTACGTGGAGGCGGTGGTGGCGGACGTGAAGGACGGCGGCGGCGCCGTGCGGGCCGGGTGCGGGGTGGCCCGGGTGGAGCCCGCAGCGGCTGGCGGCCGCCCGGCGCGCGTCTTCACGCCCGGCGGCCTGCCCGGGGGCGAGGCCTTCGACGCCGTCGTCCTGGCGGTCCACTCCGACACGGCCCTGGCCCTCATCGGCGGTCGGGACGGCCCCGCCGCGGCCGGCCCCTGCGCGGCCGCGGCGGCCGCCCTGGCGGGCCTGCCGTACGGCGAGAATGAGGTGGTCCTGCACACCGACGCCGGCCTCATGCCGGCCGCGCGCGCGGCCTGGGCCTCCTGGAACTGCCTCTCCCGCCGCCCCGCCGGCACCCCCGAGCCGGCCGACCCGGCGGCCGACGGGGCGGCCGTGTGCGTGACCTACTGGGTCAACTCCCTGCAGCGCCTGCCGCCGGGCGCGCCCGACACGTTCGTCACCCTCAACCCGCCGCCCGGGTGCGAGCCCGCGCCGGGCACCGTCGCGCGCCGGCTCTCCCTGGCCCACCCCGTCTTCGGCCCGGGCACGCCCGCCGTCCAGGCCGCCATCGCGTCCGCCAACGCGACGGAAGCCGCCACCTCTCGCCTCTACTTTGGCGGCGCCTGGGCGGGGTACGGCTTCCACGAGGACGGAATGCGGGCGGCGGTCGGGGTGGTGGGCCTGCTGACGGGAGGGGCGCCCCCGCCCTGGGCCGAGCGCGTCGCCCGCACGCCCTCCCCAAAGCTCTCCCTCCTGGACCGGGCCGCCATCGCCGCCTTTGACGCCTTTGCCCGGCGGGCGCTGAAGGTGGGCCGCCTGACGCTCATCCTGCCCAACGGCGCCCAGCTGGACTATGGCCAGCCGGCGGGCGAGGACGTCTCCCCGCCGTCCTCCATCCCGGCCTGGCGGGGCGCGCCGCCCCGGTCCGCCGTCGTGCGGGTGATCGACCCCGCCTTCTTCCGCCTGGTCGCCACCCGCCACGACACGGGCCTGGGCGAGGCCTACATGGCGGGAGCCTGGGAGACGCCCCACTTTGGCGGCCTGCTGGCCGTCCTAGCCGCCAACGCGCCTCACATCGAGGCCGCCCGCTCCGCGTTTGGCCCCGTCTCCTGGGTCGGCGACCGGCTGCTGGCCGCCGCGCACGCCGCCCGCTCCAACACGCGCGCGGGGTCCCGCGCCAATATCGAGGCCCACTACGACGCCGGCAATGCCATGTACCGCCTGTTCCTGGACGAGACGCTGACCTACTCAGCGGGCGTGCACCTGCCGGGCGATGCGGGCCTGGGTGGAAAGGGTGAGAGCGGCGGGTTTGGCGATGCCGGCCTCGCGGCTGCCCAGGTGCGCAAGTTGGACGCCTTGCTGTCCGCCGCGTCCCTGCGCCCGGGCGACCACGTCCTGGAGATCGGGTGCGGGTGGGGCTCCGCCGCCATCCGGGGCGTGACCACCCACCCGGACCTGCGGTGGACGGGGCTGACGCTCTCAAAGCAGCAGCTGGAGGAGGCGACCGCGCGCGTGGCCGCCGCGGGCCTGGCGCACCGCATCACCCTGCTCCTGTGCGACTACCGGGACTGCGCCCCGCCGGCCGGCCGGTCCCACTTTGACGCCGTCTTCTCGTGCGAGATGGTGGAGGCGGTCGGGCATGAACACCTGCCCGCCTACTTCAGTGCAATTGGCCGCCTGCTCCGCCCGGGCGGGCGGGCCGTCCTGCAAGCCATCTCTGTCCCAGACACACGGTACGAGGCGTACACGGCCTCCTCCGATTTCATCCGGGAGCACATTTTCCCGGGCGGCCACCTGGTGTCCATGGGCGCCCTGGCGGACGCGGCCAATGGCGTTGCCTCTGGACTGCGGGTGGTGGCCGTGCGTGACGTGGGGCCAGACTATGCTCAGACCCTGCGCGCCTGGCGGGCCGCCTGGGAGCGCGAGCGGGCGGGCGTCCTGGCCCTGGGCTACCCAGACACCTGGTGGCGCAAGTGGCGCTTCTACTTTGCGTACTGTGAGGCCGCGTTCGATGCGCGCTACATCCACGACTACCAGATTAGCTTTGTGAAAGAAGCGGGGAGCGCTGGCGGCGGCGGGGCCAGCGGAAGCAGCGAGGCGTCGGCGACGACACGTGCGACCCCTCCCGCCCTCCTGGCCCCGCCGCCCGCGCACCCGCCCTCGCCCCTCGTGCCGCAGGCCCTGCTGGCGGCCTACTGCTTCCTGGCGGGGCTGGCGGTGGGGTCGCGCCCGGCCCTCTGGGCGGCGCCCCTGGCGGCAGGCGCCTGCGCGGCAGTGGCGGGCCTTGCGTGGGTGGCTGCGCCCGCGGCTGTGACTCTCTCTGGCGGGCGGGCGGCTTGGGCGGCCGACTGGGCGCGCCTGGCCTCGGCCTCCGCCGCCGCGCCGGTCGCCGCCAGCCTGGTCGGCGCCCGGCCGCTCAGCGCGGGCCTGGCCTGGGCGCCCAAGGGTAAAGCCGGCCAACCCGCCCTGGCCCTGGCCGCCCTCCTCGTCGCCGCGTCGGCGGGCGCGCACGGGTTTGCCGTCGCACAAACAGTGTCCGGCGGCCTGACCCGCCGGTCGCGCGCGCCGCTGGCCCTGCATGCCGCCACACTGGCCCTCCTGGCCGCCGCCGCCGCCCGGGCTGCTCCCGGGCCCCTGTTCACGGTGGCCTGCCTGCTGCTGGCGGAGGCGCCTGCCGCCGCCGCCGCGGCAGGCCGCCTGGCGGGAGCGGCCGGCCGCCCAGTCGCCGCGCGCGCCGCGGCCGCGCTGGAGCTTGCCCTCCTGCCCGTGGCCGCCCTGCTGCCGCACGCGGCGGCGGGCGCGGCGGTGTGGGCGGACGGCGGTGCCTCGTTTCCCGCGGCCGGCTACTGGGGCGCCGCCCTGGCCGGGTGCGCGCTCCTGGTGGCGGCGGACGCCCGGCGCCTGCGGAGTGTAGCGGGGGCGCTGGTCTCCGGGGGCGGTGCTGCTGATGCCGCGGGGGCGCGCCGGGCGCCGGCCGTGTCCGCGGCCGACGCGGCATCGTCGGCCAAGGCGTCCGCTCTAGCTGCCGCCGCGGTGGCGAGCCCCGATGGGCAGCTCGTGACGGAGCAGCACGCGCACGCCGAGTGAGAGAAGGGATGGGAGAAGGGGAGAGACGAGTGGAGGGGGGGGGGGAATGGAAGGATGGGGTGTTTAAAGGCGCTTTTGTGATTTCTACAGGCGGTGCGTGCCTCTCTCTCTCTCTCTCTCTCTCTTCAAACGGGCGCCACTTTGAGCCCCCCCACCGGCGCCATGGCGGCCGCCACCCGGGGCGCGGCCGCCGCCGTCGCGGCCGCCCGCGCGTTGCCGCGCGCGCCCTCCGCGCGCGCTTTGGCCTCGGCCCGGTCGCCCCGGCCGACGGCTTCGGCCGTCGCGCGGGCCTCGCCCGCCGCCGCCGCGGTGGCGGTCGCGGTCGCGCTGTCGCCCGCGGACGCAGCCGCGGCCGCGGCGCTGGAGGCGGCGGACGCGGCGGCCGAGGCGGCGGCCGCCGCGGCGGACGCGCCTGCGTTGTCGCCCGCCGCCGCGGCCGACGCGGCCGCTTCCGCGCGGTCGGCCGCCACGGACGCGGCGGCGGCGGCGGCGGCGGCGGCGCCGCCAGACCCACCGGAAGCGGCCGCCGCGGCGGAGGCGGACCCGCCGGAGGCGGAGGCGGAGGCGGAGGCGGACGCCGCGCCGGAGGAGCCCTTGTTTACAGCCGGGGGCGGGGGCGGGCCACCGCCGCCGCCGTCCAGAGCGACGTGCTCTCCCCGCGGCGGCCCCTGGTCCACGAAGCCGCCAAAGTCGGCGCGCTCGGGGAGCGGGGGAGGCGGTCCATCATCCTCGAAGTCGTCGCCCTCGTCATCGCCGTCGTCGTCGGCCGAGGCGGAGGCGGAAGCAGAGGCAGAGGAAACGGCAGGAGGCGGGGGCGGCGGGGGCGGGGGCGGGGGCGGCGGCCCGCCCCCCCCGTTGTCGCACCCGAAGCCAAAGAAGCAGCCGACCATCTGGGCGCCATCGCACAGGAAGCCGTCCAGCAGCCAGGTCAGGCGGCGGCCGGAGTGAGAGATGGCCAAAGGCGCGACCGCCTCGATGACGGTCGTGTCGGTGAAGGGGGCGGCTGGGAATGGAGAGGGGGAGAGAGGGACAAAGGAGAGGGAAGGTGAGGGCGGGTGGGAGAGAGTGGAAGGGCGAGCGGAAGGGGCGCCCCCCCCCCCCCCCCCCCCCCCCCCCCCCGGGGGCGGGCGTGCTTTTCCTTTCTCTCCCCCCCCCCCCCCCTCTCTCCCTTCCTCTTT
>Ga0114918_10005318_pt1 | contig 11054 bp, 16 predicted proteins | sample LantaG_FD_87015 | JGI IMG/M metagenome (GOLD analysis project Ga0114918, IMG submission 87015) | Deep subsurface microbial communities from Baltic Sea to uncover new lineages of life (NeLLi) - Landsort_02402 metaG | ecosystem: Environmental > Aquatic > Marine > Oceanic > Sediment | place... | reverse complement strand
CCGGTCCTATTTTTGTCAAATGTTGAGCACGACCCCACGGAGTAATCGGAGCTGCTACATCACCATCTGACCACCATTTATCTTGTCCCGGACGTAATTTTTGTGCTGCCATTAATCCATCTCCTTCTTAATTTGCTCAACAATCCATTTACCGACCATCACAGGGTTTTCGTAGCTGTCGGAACCCCCCATGAAATGCAGGACTTTCTCTTTCCCGTTGATTTTTGCCGTAATTCGCTGTCTCGTTGAAACCGTTACGATTCTAAAGGGGTCTTCAGGAAAAAATAATTCAATTCGGTAAGATTTGTCGTTGTAGTATTGAGGGGCATCGATGATGACCACATCCTCACTTTTCCTCGTAACCGAAGATCCGGTCCAGAATTGTTTCTTGGCAAATCTCACCAAGTAGGCAGCCACATCATTACGAAACTCAGTGGACATCTTAATGTCCATATCGGCCAGAATTTTCCAATTGTCCTTCAACGACCCCCCGGCAGCCTGCTTCAGAATAGGGATAAGATGCTTTCGAAACTCTGGATGCTCATTGGCCAGCTTCTGTAATTTCTCGATCATCACCAAACTCCTGTAGTCTCATATCCACGTTTTTCAAACCATCCTTGTAATTTGGAGAGTTTCTCCCTGTCCCCAGACCAGAATTCCAGAGAGTCGAAGCCCTCTTTGATTCCCAAGTCAGGTATGGAATCAACTTTTGCCATTGCAATCTTCCCGTCACGGAGGTCTCGCATCAGATTTGGAAGACGTTTAATGTCCCCAGCACCGTAGACCTTGAATCGGAACTCAGCCGTGGCTTGTTTCAGAATCCACCGCCGTGCAACTTCCCGTGTCATTATTATTCGTCGTTCTCTACTATCATCAGCCATGTTTCACCAATACGTTTATAGGGTAGCCCAAAGGCCGCTGAGTACATACCCAGCACCCTACATTAGGGGTGTCATAGGCTAAAAACCGTAGAAACGGAATTAACGGAGGCAATGAGTGATTTTATCATTCCAAACAGAACGTTGGACTTCTCGGAGAATATTGAGATGCTCGGCAATATACTGGAAAAGAGACACATATTTTTCGAACTTTTCGTAATCCCTCATCCGATTAACAGACCGTAAAAATCGATGTCTGACCAACCCTTGGGTTACTCCAAGTTGCTTGGCCACTTCAGATTGGCAAGTGGTCTCCCACATCAGAACCATAATTCGGACATCCAGAGGATCGGAAAGAAATCCGGTCAAATCGGCCATCATTTCGTCTTTGTTTATTGGTGGGAGATACATCAGGAACCGGATTCGATCAGCAGCCCGACTTAATCGATAACAAACGGTAGGCTGACTGACACCAAAAATCTCGGCAATATCGGTTTGCCGGAGCTTTTTGAAGTAATAAAGATCAACAAAATCAGCTTCACGGGGGGGTATCAGGACGAGTATCTGCTTGACATCATTGATTTTATCCCAATCCTCGTCGGAGGGTTCTTCAAAAATGCTGTCCATGTAAGCCATACCGTCTTCCACACAAAAACGGGCTTCCATTTCTGCAGGATCTACTGAATGTCCTGACCAAGGTGGCATCTGCATATCCTCATCGGTTTATCAGGGATAGCGCAAAAAGCATAAAAAAGATATAGACATAATACCAAGAAAGAATTTTTTCGTCAACACTTACTTACAAGTAATAACGACCCCACCTCTCGGTTTCTTCTTTAGAACCAAAAACTCTTTATCTTGACAAAAAGTTGCAAGTTTTTCTTCACTGATATACATACGCCGTCTTTTCCGATCAATGGTTTTCAGACCGATGTGCTCATCACCAAGCCAAACATCAGCAGTTGATTCAGGAATAAATCCATTCACGGCAATATCATATTTGGCATTCCACATCAGATACCCGGCCCTTCGACCCCAGGGGGTTATAGGAATCTCAAGAAACACCATATCATCTCGAATGACTTCGATAAAAACCAACGGTATTCCTGTAATAACATTCATTGAACGAAGTTGAAAATGGACATAAGCCGTATCCCGGCCCTTACCTTCTACCACCCCCTCCAGTCCTTTATAAGTACCTTCAATGATTTTTACGTTGTCCCCAATTGCAACCTCAGCCCCGATGATCCCTTGAAGTTGCCGACGAAGACTTTGAATCTGAGAATCCGGGATAACACTCAAAGTCCGAATATTATGAGGACCCGACGAAGTTGAGATAACTTGTTCAACGTAAGATTTCTTTTCCAGACGGAAATATCTGGTTTCCGGCATCAGACCAGAAGCAACAAAAACATAGCCCTCCAACAGATACACTGTAGAAGTCCGATGACCTTTTTTGATTGTTGTAGCAGGGATAAATATTGGAAAATCGGCATCGATATTGAGGTCGTACCTAAGCGATCGATCTAACGACCCATCTTCAATTTTGATCCCCCCCAGAGGGGTCAACTCGATAGCCACCCATGTCAGTCCATCTCGTATGTCCACAAATACTCTCGTCTAGTTCTGTCAGCCTCAGCCCAAGCAATCTCCCAAATTCATTTGTACTCAGAATACAGGATTTCTCCTTATTGGATTCTGCATTATCAGAACTTCGTTTTCCTACTGCCCGCTCATCAACATACACCCCCCCGCCTCCACCATTCATAGCAGGAGACCTTAATACTTTTGCTACTTTACCACCATTCTCAGTTTTTTGCTCCATAGTTTGAATATTTTCAGTAGTTTCTAAAACTAAAGGCTTTTCAGGTTTCAAACTTTGAGGTACGGATTTCTGAATCAAAGGTGCAGGAGTTGGGAGATAGACCACTTTTTCCTGACTCACCAAACCACCCCCATGATGTAGTTGGCTCACATCACAAAGCAACATCGACTTAGTTGCCCGTGTTGGTCGGCTTGCAAAACAATTTGCCATTGACAATAATGCGGGGCCGTGTTGATCGTGAACAGTTTTAATCTGTTCAGCATCCCAATAGAGAGGGGGTTTTACGGCACCTAAAGAAACATGATAAACCATCATTGCCACATCGGCCAGTTTTTCATAACAAGTAACAGGAGAGGTTCGTTCCAGAATTCTTTTTATGGCATCTATAGATGCTGGTAGGTCTTTCCCTAAATTACTTAAAACGTCCAAATATGCAGTATTCAGATCGAGCCGGAGATAATCCACAACATTTTGTTTATTGATTTCTCCAAGCAGAGACACCCCCTCAATGGCCTTGATAGCATCTCTAACGTGACACTCGACACTTTCGGCAATCAGAACCAAAACGTCTGGATCATATTTCAGACCTTCTTGCTGACAGATATATTCTAACCGGCCTGCTATTTCTTGAGGAGACACCGGATGAATAACGAAAGCTGGAGCACATCTGGAAAGGATGGTAGCACGCATCTTCTCTGGTTCCGTGGTACAAAAAATGCAGACCAGTTTCTTGTCTTGGGACCCCCCAATACTTTCTTCGAGAGGCTTCAGCATTGCATCCAGAGCATCACGACTCAATTGATGAGATTCATCGAACAAATATATTCGATGTTTCCCAGAGAAAGTCATATACTGAATCTCTTCAATAACTTTCTTCATATCAGCCTTGCCGGAGTTCGTGGCGGCATCAACCTCCACGAACTCCTGACAAGTACCAACCTCAATCAATGACCTACAGGTGGCACATTTGTTACAAGCATCTCCTGTATCAGAAGGGTTCTCACACAATAAAGACCGTGCGAAAATTCGGCCTACTGTTGTTTTTCCGCTCCCAAACTGTCCGGCAAAGAGATAAGATTGCTGGAATCCGGTACCAGTACTGGCAAACCTCCGTAAAATACGAATAGTGTTCTTCTGACCCAACACTTCGTCATAGGTCAACGGCCTGTATTTGGTATCGTAACTCACAACAATTCCTTTCCTTAGCCAAACAGTTCTTGAAGAACATTCGGGTCGGCGGCACTGCCTGTGGTTCTCCAGAACCCGTTACGTTCGATCTCTCCCTGGAAAAAAGACACGTCAGGGATTCGGACGAAGTACTTAGGATTGCCACTCTTATCTTCTTCTGCACCACAGGCACAGAGGTGATGATCGAGAAGGGCGTAACGTTCCGTGTCGGACATATTCGTCCAAGCATCGGCAGCCAGCGTAATGACGAACTTGTAATCGGTATCACCCAAGATCCCCAACAAAGGAGGTGCTTTGGCAGTCTTTCCGACGATGTCCACGTCTCCGACCTTCGAGGACTTTTCCTTGAACACCACGGCAATCTCATCGATTACCATAATCAAATGGGGGTGGTGTTTGGTTACCAAGTCTTTCATAGACTGGACCACACTGTCTTCTGCTTTCCAAATTTCAGCCATTGTAAACACCTTTCAATTAAAAGGGAATGCTTTTCTGACGGCTACTATGCCACCGGCATCCCAGATTTCACCAGGGTCTTTTCCACCTTGGTAGGTTATATCCCGGCATTTGAGTCCTGCTTGTCTGAGGGCATCCAAAGCACCCCAATGGTACTTACCGGTTTCATCTTTATACCCTAAAACTCCGTGTCTACCAGATTCATCCCGATCATAAACCATATGAACCCAACCTTTACAGAACCGTTTCAAAAATTCAACGTGCCGCCGAGTCAGCTTTGCCCGGACGGAAGCCAACACAGCATCAGTTTCAGGGACAGCCCATTCGAGAGGGGCCTTGTCAAACAACCCTTCTCCGATCCAAACATCACCACCAGCCCAAATCTTTTCTATAGCTCCACGAGTACCAAGCCAGAAAGGGCTCCAGGCTGCTTCAGGAAGCCTGTAATCGGTGATAAACTTCTGGTCTATAGCACGAGCCTCAAATCCAATAATAATGCCTTTAGGAGACCATACGGGGCACAAGGCCATATTCTTCAATCGATCCCCATATGGACCATACCGCCGAGCAAAATCCGAATCAGGGCTTGGTTCTTCCGGGGGGGCCCAAGTAATCATACCTTCCGATTTGATAGTGCTCTCCTTTAGACCACGGCCAAGCAGGTAATCCTCTACCTTTTCGGAAAGTTCACATTGTTGAATGGTATCACTGAGCCAAGTCATTTTTTAAGTCTGTCCACCAGTTTTTCAGGATTGTGGTTAAACCCGACCCCATAGGGGTGTTCTCCAACAGAGGGGCTGCTTGTGTCGGCAATGATTTTCTTGAGCTTATCCGTATCCACGACCGAAACAGTTTCCTCACCCTTTTTCAAAGGGCCCTTCTTTTTCAGGATGGCTATCCCCCGACTGGCATTATGGACCAAGGCTGCCACCCGTTTACCATCCAAATGCCCGATCATACCGACGTAATCTCGATCATGGGGGATCACGACAAGGCACCCTTTTGGAATCCACGATGACGGGCGTATGTGTAAATGGCTCTTTTCCAGCAGCCATTTTGGCCACTTACTTTTTGACATCGGAGGGATGAGGATCTCAATCTCATTGAGGCCATAGAAATCCAGGTATTGGACAGCCTCCTGCAATCCTTCTTTTGTGTACGGTTGGACACTCCCCCAATTGTCGGCCTCACTTCGTTTAATAATAGCCATCAGGAGTTCCGTAAAGATGGCACCTGGAGTCACTTCCCGCACTGCAGCCCTCACTACATCACCCGGGTGGGGCACCTCAACCCAAGCCACCCCTGTTGAAGAAGTTACCAGATAAGGAGCACAGAGAGGATCAACTGGAATGTTCTCCACCAATAATGGAGTCTTTCCTTTATCGACTGATTTTGATTGAAATCTCCGTACTGTCAGAAAATTACTCATTCTTCTTCTCCATCAGGTGTTTCTGGTACGAATTCCCCCGGATCTTCCAAATCCAAATACTCATCCAGATCACCTATATCTTCCAAAACCCACATCAGAGCAGCCACATCGGGGTACTCAAAAGCCAGTTGCCCCCGCTTATTAGGGTCACTGGCCAGTTCCTTGAATGCTGCTTTTACTTCTTCTTTGGACTGGACAGGTTTGAACCAGGAACATTTTGCAGCATGTTGAATACAATCCTCAACATCTGCATCACATACAATTTGATGTTTTCCTCGATTTGAGTACTGACACATCCCAAGAGCTTGTTCGTGAAAAACACCCGGTTTATTGTGGATGCAGCCGGACGGGCGATACAATGCCCGAATACGTTTCTGAAGATGTCGAAAAAGAACCTGTTTCAGTTTATGACGTACTTTTCCTTCACCTTTCATGAGTTACTCCGAATCAGTTCAAATTTAGCTACCCCGTCTTTTTTTACAATACGGTAAGCTCGATCAGCACATCCAACCAGTTCAGGATTATGGCTCACAAGAAGTATATCCACACCTAACCGAGAGCATAACGTTGAAAGGAACCGCCCCATATTGATGGTGTAGTTGTCATCGAATGCAGGTAAAGATTCATCCAACAGCATTAATGAACGAAGACCACGACGTAGAATGATGATGAGTCTGAGCAGAATAGACTGCACAGTGGCTACAGACCCTCCGAACGAATCACTACTCAACCCTTCAACTTCCATCCCGTCAGCATATCTTTGATTTGTTAGAATATCAACAGATACTTTCCCACGGGAAGTCTCCACAACAGCTTTTACACTCAAATCCTGGTCATCGAAAACAGCTTGTAGCCCTTCCGTCAGAAGTCGTTCCACAGCCTGAATTCCAATAGTAACCTCTTGGTCAATCATCTGACGGAACAATTCTGCAACTAACCCCAACTGTTCTTCATCCTTAACCAAACGGTCAATATCGACCGTTATGGCTTTCAGACGATTAACCATCCCATCCCTCTGACCTACAGCCTTATCAAGACGGGAACGGAGTCGGGTTAATGGAAAAGTGTCGTACTTCATTTTTTAAGCCAGGACATGATTGTGATGAAATTGTCGCCGTTTTGGCCATCTTCATCTTCAAACTGAACTTTGGAAAACCGGATATACCCATTCTTTTTCGTCCGGTTAATACCGATCCGAAGAGTATCCTCTTTGTAAAGGTTCATCACATCCTCCAACCGAGGTCTGGCAACCATAAACCCTTCAGGGGGGAGATCAGGGATCGGTTCCGAACCATCTTCAAACTCTCCCGACTCAAGTACGTCCAGTTCCACAGTACTCATTTTTTCTGACATTGCACTGTGCATAGTCATCAAAATAGGCCCTGTTGGATCAGGCCGATTGAAAATCAATCGAGGTTCCGTTATTGACTCAGCAGAAGATACCAAATGTTTGACACCCAACATCAACTCATTAGTGTTGATAACCCACCAACGTTGGTCATTATCTGCGGGGTGGTTAAAATGGGGGAAAACATGAATCGGTTTGGATTCCACAAACAATTGGTCTTCACACCGGAAGAAGTTTGTGTTGGGGCCTTCAAAAACCTCCACGTCTTCGGATTCGTGTTTCTCCAAAAAAGACACGATACTCGGGATATCCCGAATATGAACCCTGATAGTGGAATTACCCCACAAAGGACTGTACACCAGTGATGCCCCTCGCCGATCAGCCGAAGTCATAACTCCTGAACGTACTTCACAAAGACAATACTCAGGAGAATTGGTATCATCCTGGGAAGCAAACGTTTTGGAAAACTTCAGAATATGTGCCAATCGTCCGGTATTGATCTTCGAGGTCACTTTGGAGGCGGCATACATTTCATCCCAGTAAGGCCAGTCATCAGGATCTAAAGATTCCCACTCAGAGGGTTTATGTTTTTTGTTGTCCGTAGCCACAACTGTAACAACTTTTGTGTTCACATCATAAGAGAACGACAGGGTTCCAGCACCCTCTTTTGACTGAAGCCACACACCCAAACGCCAACCTTCAATAGTAAAAGACCAAGACTTAGGATCAGTCGAAGTTTCCTCAACGGCTGCAATGAACTGACTTCTTGCTGCCAGCCTGCCGTTATGTGTTAAAACTTCGATCCTATCCATATTACCATTCAAAGGACGACGGAACAGGTAATGGCTACTCTTATCGGTAGTTGTCGTCGATATTGCCGGAGCCACAGTATCCAAAGCTGCTTTCAAATCTTGTTTTGCTACGAGAAATTTCATCCTTGTTGCTCCTCTAGGAATGGGGTTACTGAGGACTCAGCTTTTTGGATACTTGCATCCAAGGCTGCGGTCTCCTTATCAAATTTTTTGTTGAGCTTCTCGATAGTATCTTCGAGATCCTCTGGCTTCAGTTTCTTTTTCTTGCAGTCTTCCTCAACCTCGGCCAAGTCCTGACGAGCACTGTCCAAACGCCCCTGAACTCGGGACACCTTAGACTGTACAGCATCACGCCGTTGAATCAGACTATCAAGTATTTTTTTCTTGTCTTCTGTCATATTAGTTACCTCCGACCTCTATTACCCTTTTTTGACAATCAATCCTCAAAACTGAGAGTCATCATACCATCAGACTGCTCCAATGTTTCGGAAGCTCCCCCTTTTACCTTACGAGTTTTCTTGCTGGCCTGCCGTTCAGGACAGATCGGTTCATAATCACAGAATTTGCAGGTCTTATAGGTCGGAGTTGCCGGGAACAGTTCTTTATCCATCCCCTTTCGGGCTGCTACAGCCCGTTCAGCCAGCCCTTTGAGATCGTCTTTGGTGAAATTCACCCACACGACACCCGGTTCTTTTTCGCCTGTATCATTCCCATCCACATCAAGAACAGGGTCTCCAAACGGATAACGGTAGTAAACGAATCCCAACCGATCTGGATATTGATGATAAGCCAAGAAATAGCACAGGGCATACCACCGAAGTTGGTCATCATCGGTGTAGGTCATCAAACCTCCCTTGCCATCTTTGTACCGACGACTGTTTTTCCCGTCCAGAATGGTCGTACCTGTATCGTCTCTACGGAAAATCAGGTCGGCTCTGCCACCAATCGGATTATACTGATCGACATAAGCTACCAAATCCACCTCAGCCTTTGCATAAGGGCCAAGAAACAGGTTGGCTTTCAGCGTCCTCATATAACCCATCACACCATCTTTGATGGTTTTTAGCATCTCATCCTGAGTCATCCCGGCAATCCGCCAGTCAATGTACCTTTTGGCACATTCAAGTTTAAAAGACTCCTCAGCCATCTCCAGAAGACGATCCCTCAATTGCACCGGACTCAACAGCTTCCATAACTCATCATTGTAGAATCTCTCAATAACCCATTGGATAGCCGTACCCATTACTGCGTGATGCTCCGACCGTTGATATGGTTTGGGTTTCTTCTTGCCAGGACCCCCACCACAATCGATAAGTCCCCACCCCCGATTCCATAAGAATTTTTGAGGACATTGTTCATATGTGTCGAGGCTTGACCAGTATAACGTGAAATTTGACATTTTTTGCTCCTGTAGCATAAATAAATCCCCGACCTCTATTTTACCCACGAAAGGCAAAAAAGTCGGGGATTTATCAATAAAAGGAGCTATTATTCAGACTGTATTCCACACGGCAAAGTCATATGGTATGAATCAAATCCTCCGATGGGGCCTTTCCACCAACATCGATAATGACAGGTATTACCATTTTTGTCGAAATCGACCGACTGAAGTTGGCAAACACCCTGGTAGTAAAGATCACCAACAGAGATAACTTGATGGGAAGAATCCATCGAAATCATTGCAAGTTCTTGATTGTCGATCCGATTACGTTTGATTTCGTGGTGAAGACTCTTGATTTCCTGACGAAGAGCACAATCAGATATCCTTGCCTTTGCCAGGGTCAGTCCTGCTATGATAAGAAGAACCACCAAAACCCACAATATCACCGGCCCGACTCCGTGCCAATAAAAAAAATCATAGACAGCTGTGAATTTTTCTTTCATTTCCCTACTCCTTGAAAAAATCTTTTGCCCATTGGAATTGAAACCCACACCGGGCAGCAAATGTTTGATCGGTTTTCATATCTCCAATCATAATGCATTGAGCCGGATTAAGCTTGTACTTCTCGATGAAGTAAACCCCCATTCCCGGCACCGGTTTCCGCCAATACGAAGAAGGAGCACCGGCAGCATCCGTTGCAAACAAGTATTCAATATCAGCATCCAATTGACGGTTCGTTTCGAGAAAACAAGCCACAGCCATCGGCTGAGACACATATCGTTCGTGTCCTGGTTTTTTTGAACAGCCAGATTGGTTGGAGACCCCTAAAAGTTTGTAGCCTGCACGTACATAATCGTCCAGCACTTGTTCACGATTTGGGAGAACCTTCACATCAGAAGGAATCTTCGGATAGATATCCCCGGAAATGGTTTCACGGAGGGTTCCATCGTAATCCAACAAAAGAGCCTTATTCACATACTCAGGCCCAAGATCGATAGTCACAGGAACCTCTTCAATCGTTGTAAACCCTTCAGCCCCTGTTGGCTTTTCGACACGTTTCCAGTAGGCAAACTGAGCCATCGGAGGAAACATATTGGGGTCTTTTCGATGTTCTTTATATTCGTGGGGAAGAAGCAGTTTCCCATACCGTTGAATCTGCCGTCGGGCAGCAAAGAATTGAGCCTGTTCTGCCGTAGTTTGCATCCATTTCATATGGATCGGAATCCCTAACCGGCTGGCAATGTCGATAATCGAGGCACGAGAACCGACAGTACCGTAAGTATTGTCCAAAATGAGGCTTTTCCCACAGCCTAAAAGCTGTGCTGCCTGTTGGTGTAATTCCTCAAGGGACCCACCAGATTCATCACGGTTCAGTCGGACATGATCTTTCTGGTATTTTTTAAGGGTTGTGGTTTTTCCACCACCCGGAGGACCGGCAATCAAAATGATTTCTTGAGTCATCCTAGACACCATTCTTCCTTGGTCGGGACTTCACTGGCCTTGTAGATCGATGCACATTCTTCGCAGCAAGCTACTTGGTCGGTGTCTTTCCGAGCATAGATTTTTGTCCACATCGGTGTAGGTTTCCCACAGAAACAACAGGTTTCAAGAGGGCTACCATCAAATTCTTTAGGTTCTCGTTGTATTCGTACCATTTTCCAACCTCCTGTTACTTCAACAACCCACAACTTCAGGATTCTAAGCCAGAAAACCCACTTTTCAGTGAAATTTTGTCTT
>Ga0114918_10005316_pt1 | contig 11059 bp, 4 predicted proteins | sample LantaG_FD_87015 | JGI IMG/M metagenome (GOLD analysis project Ga0114918, IMG submission 87015) | Deep subsurface microbial communities from Baltic Sea to uncover new lineages of life (NeLLi) - Landsort_02402 metaG | ecosystem: Environmental > Aquatic > Marine > Oceanic > Sediment | place: Baltic... | reverse complement strand
TCGTCGAGAAAACCGTGACGCTGAGCGCGAGCGACATCGGGGGGCATCCGGGGATGGTTTCGCTCTCCTTGTTGCCGGACGCCCACACGACGGATGCGATCTATCTTTACACGGCCTGGCTCGAGTACACGCGGGCTCTGCGTACTTCGTAAAGGACCCGGCTTCGTCTTTGACTACGCCGAGGCAAAGGAGAAAACCCATGGCGATCGGACAACTGCTGATGACCGGGGCGACGCGGAAGAAGAAGGCCCTGCCGGAACGGGCGACGGCCTACAAGTGGATGGGGAGCCCGGAGCGGGCCTCGGCCGTGGCGGCGGGCGAAGCGACGGCCCTGGCGGACGCCACGGGCCGCGCGCGGGAGCGGACGGCGCGCGAGCGCGGCATCCCCACCGACTACGAGCCGGGCCAGATCGCCGCGACGGCGCGGCCGGATTCGTTTTTCGTGAACGATCCCACGCGCCGGGCGGGCGTGGAGGCGAAAGAGCGGGTTGCAGGCCGAGACTTGATGACGAACGCGCCAAGCCGCAAGACCGCCATGGGCGATCCGTTCGGCCTGAGCCGGGGGACGGGCCTCGGCCCCGTATCGACCGGGGCGCCGCCGCAACTTCGCAAGGGGGGTACCTATCAGGTATCCCTGACGGGCGGGGCAACCACGTTCCCGGCGGACACCAAGATTTTCCCCGGCGGCGCGGCGGCGACCGAGATGACGTCCGGCGGCCAAGTGCCCGCCGGGCTCCCCGCCGGCCGTGAGGGCGGGTTCGTGCGCCTGCGCGGGAGTTACCTCTCGCCGGAGCAAGCCGTCATGCAGGCACAGCGAGAAGGCAAGGCGCGGCAACAACATATCGCCGGTCCTTACGATCCGGCGGCGCAAACAGCGCTTCGTGCCCAACGCGGACCCTGGGAGGAACGCCGAGGCATTGAGAGTCTGGCGACCGAGGGGGCGGGGCGTGCCTTGATGCGGGCCCAGGACAGGGCGGGTGCGGAAGTGGCTCCGGGGATGGCGCAGGCGGGGCTTGAACAGGCCCAGGCTGGCGTCGGCAGGACGCAGGCGCAGACCGAGGCCCTGAGCGCGCAGGCCAATGCCTTGAACGCGATGGCGCAGCAGGCGATGAGTGGGGATGTCCAGACACGGCAGGCCGTTCAGGAGGCGATGGATTCCGCCACAGCATCGGGTGCGCCTCCGGAAGTTATCGCCACGCTGCGGGACATTCAGATGGGGCAATTCGGCATGGAGCGGGTCGATCCGGGCGTCTTGGAACAGGTTTACGCCATGCTGCGGCCCTATGCCACGTTGCTCGGCGGGGTGCTGGCCGGGCCTGCGGGGGCCGTCGCCGGCGGCGCCCTTCCGGCATCTCCTGGACCGAGTTACCAGCCAACACCGGCAACCGGGGCACAGGTGATCACCGGGCCGACGGCAGCGCCGGCGGCGTCCATGGCAGGGGCCGGCCCCGCCGCCGGAGCGCAGGCGGGTCTGCCGGCCGCGGCGGAACAGGAGGAGCGGGAACTGTACGAGCGGTTGAAGGCGAAGTACGGGGTCTAAGGGTGCGGGCGTCGGATGAAAACCAAGTGAAAGGCACGCGCGATGGCCCAAAGGACGCCGGGAGTGCTTCCGAGGATGCAGGCCAGCCACAGGTGGCCGGACGAGATGGGCGACTCGGGCGACAGGGCGAGGGTGCTGAGGAAAAGGGCCCAACTCACGAGGATGACGAGAACGATCTCCAGCGTTCGCATGGCATGGTAAGTATGAACCGGATTCTTGAGAAGTCAAGGCGAAAATGATCGACACGCGGGCCATCCTGGCGAGGCTGAGGGCGGAACAAGGGCCGCTGCCGGCCCCTGCCGCGCCATCTTCGGGAATGGCCGCGAACATCGGCGTTCGGGCAGGGGGAGACGAAGGCCGGTTCCGACAATGGTATTCCGGGCGAGTGCAATTCTTGGCGTCCAAAGGGCAGCGGCTCAATCCCGATCCGGATGCGCCCGAGCATTTCTACGATTACCGTAAGGCTATGAGGGCAGGAGCAGAACCGACCCTTACAGAACACGGTGACTATCGCTGGCCGGACTTGGGTAAGTTGCCGGGGCATCCTGTTCCGCCAGAGATTTTCCCTGCCCCGAACCCGCGGGCCGTGCTGGACCGACTGCGCGTGGAACAGGGAGCGGCCGCGCCGACGGGTCAGGCCTTGATGGCGGCGCCGGCGGCACCATTCACCCCGCCACCTTCTCCGGGAATGGCAGCGACCCTTGGCGTGCAGGCGGGGAGGGTGGCCGCGCCTCCCGCGCCGCAACCGGCCCGTGCGCCAACCCTGCATGACGTTCCGCAGCGTGAACCGAACGCAACGGAACTCGAACACTTCCGGCTCCACCCCGAAAACGCAGGCATGGCGACGGACGACAACGCCGTAATCCTCAACCCGTTCTCTACCTTGAAGCCAGAGCAGAAAGAGGCGGTGTTGCTCAACGAGCGGGCGCGGGTCCACATGAGGCGTAGCGGTGCTCGCCCGACCTTTGCTCTCACTCCCGAACAGCGCGCCCAGTTCAAAAAATACTCGGCGGACGAACAAGACATCCGGGAAACGATTGCGGCCCGGCATTTGTCTGGCGACCCAAGCGGTGGCCCTTACACGCCTGAACAAACGGCTTGGGTAAAAGAAACGTTCGGCGATCCGGCGGCACAGGCGGAAGTCCAGAGGCGCGCCGCCGAGACGGAACGGCAGCGGGTTGACCCGACGACCTACCTTGGCGGTGCGCGAGCGCCCGAACCGACGAGGGCCGAACGAGCGATAGGATGGGCGGGTCAAAGAGTCGGCGTACCTCTGCTCATGGCGGGGCGTGCGATTCCCGGCGGCGAACTCGGTTATCAAGCCATGCGGCGGTTCGCTCCGGAACACGCACGCGCGGCCGCGGGAGCTGTGGAAGAATCTCTTGCGGCAACGCCGACGGTTCCGAAGTGGGTTCCGGGCCTCGGCGGCTGGCAACCGGTCCGGACGGCCACGCAGATTGCCCCGTATGTTCTCGGCGGTGCGGCAGGCGCGGCGGGGGGCGGAATACCGGCGGGGTTGATGACGGTTGGGGCCGGGCAAGCGGGCGCACGCGGGATCGGACGAGGCATGGCGCCGCTGGACGTAGCGGCGACTGCGGCAACCGGCGCGCTCGAAATGGGAGTGATCGGCGGGGCGTTCCAGGTGGGCGGAAAGTTGACGCCGAGGGGCAAATGGTGGCGGAGTTTGACGCCGACGCAGCAGGCGCAGCGGGTCATGGGACTGCCCGCCGGACCGCCGCCGCCGCCGGGCGCGATGAAGATGCTCGGGGAGAAGGCGGGGCGGGTTGCGGCAAAACCGATGGAGCGGGCTATTATCGGTGCGGCGCGTCGTGGCTATCCTCGCGTGTCGCGCGAGTTGGCTTTCTTGCGAGGCAAGATGGCCCCGGACCTTCCGCCGCAACTTCCGAAGTTTTACATCGATCTGCGCGAAGCCCTGCGCGGTCCGGTGAAGCCGCCGCCGTTTAAGGCCGCGGGCCTGTTACCGTCGGGGATCGGCGAGGCGGGAACGATGCAGTTGCCGAGCCGGAAGGTGATTCAGTCGCGGTTGCAGTCGCTCGGCGTGGACGCGCTGAAAGCGGCGGGATATGCCGCGCGGATTGCCAAGGCCCTCGGCCCGGCAGGCGGCGACATTTTCAAGGCCGCGATTGCGGTCGGCGTGCAGGAAGGCTTGGCGCGGAAACTGGCGGAAGCATTCGGGCGCGGCATCGAGGCGGCGCCCACAAGCGACCAAGCAGCGCGCGTTCAGCCGGCCCCGCCCGCTCCCGCTGAGGCCGCGAAAGAGGCGTGGGAGATGACGCGGGCGGAGGCTTATCAGGCTGGACCACCCTCTGAAACTAAGCCGCCGCTTGGCAATGTGTGGAATCAATCCACGCTTGCTATGTGGCACGAAGTCGAGGTTGAAACCGCGCTGCGAGAGGGCAAGCCCGTTCCCCCCGCCGTTCTCGCCGACTACCCGGACCTCGCCAAGCTGGAGGCCGCGCCGAAGGCTCCGGCAGGGGCAGCGCCTAAAGTCGCGCCGAACGCCACGAAGGCGGCCGAGGTGCAGGCACGAAAACTCGGCATCGACCTCGCGACGGTCCGGGGAACGGGACGGAAGGGGCAGATCCTGCGCAAAGACGTTCAGAACGTTGAGAAGATACGGGAAATCCGGGCGGCGAGCGAACGGGTCGGCGCGCCGCTCCGGCCGGGGACCATCATCGAGCAGACGCGCCAAGCCCTCGAGGATGAAGGGTTGCCAACGCGGATGGAGGGGCCTGGCTTGCCCCAGGAGCCACGGCCGGCTGCGGACGGGGCGGAAGCCGAAAAGGGGGAGATCGCCCCGCCACGAGGCGGGGAGACCCCTTCACGGCCCCAGAAACCGCCTGTCACGGCCGCGCGCAGGGTTCCGTTAGCGCCAACAGGAGGCGAACAGCCTTCAGCCGGCCAGGAGCCCGCCTTCGCCGAGGCTACGCCGGGGCAGGAGGAGGCGGTGCCGCTGGAGGTGCTGGCGGCGGGCGCCCCGCGGGCCGCCCCGACGGTTCATGCCTTCGACCGGATGACGCCGGATGAACTCGTGCGGATGCTCAAGAAAATCCCCGGGCCCTACGGCAAGACGGTGGCCGACACGCAAGAAGTCGGCCAGGCGGTCAAAGCGCTCCGGCAGGCACAGAAAAACCGGAAGGTCGCGGAGGCGGCGGCGAAGGAATACTTGAAGACGATGCGGTCGGCCTATCCCGACGCCATCGAGGGCGCGGAGGGCGTGTCAGCCGTGCCGCTCCTGGAGTGGCTGAAGGGCGACAAGATCAACGCGTGGATGGGGTTGCAGGCCGCCCCGGAGATCCGGGAGATGCTGGAAGGCCGGCCGGACCTGGCGAAATACTTCGTCCGCAAACAACCCAAGGTGAAACCGCCTCAAGGATACCTCGATCAGGTGACGGAATCGGCGATGAAGGATCCCGACAGCGGGTTCCGAGGCGAGACGACGAGCGCGTTCCTGGACCAGATGGTGGCCGAGTCGGGGAAAGCGGCGGCGCCGGGGGCAGGGAAGGTTTCGACGGAAGAGTCGCTGCGTCGGCTGGCCCAAGACATTCCGGAAGAGGCGGGCGCGGAACTCGTGGAACGGGCCGATGCCCTGGCGTCGGAAACGAACGCGGTCGAAGCGGCACGCGAAAAGGTGCTGGCCTCGGCGGAACCGTACCTGGCGGTGGGACGGGAACCATCGGAAGTGGAGGTTGTGGAAGTCGAGGCCGGGCAGGCGGTGAAGCGGATCGCGGGGCTGCGGCGGCAACTGGAGGACCTGCGGACCCGTGCGATGGGCGAGCAGACCCTCAGCCAGGCGTTGCGGGAAGATGTGATCAAGGTCGCCCGGACGATGGCCCGGCGGTTCCCGGAATTGGGGCCGAAGTTCTTGACCGAGAAACTCGCCGCCGTGGACTCGCCCAAACAGGCCGAGGCGCTGATCGACTGGATGCAGAAACACGCGGCGGTGGCCGAACGACGGGCGGTCCGCCTGGGCGTCGAAAAACGCATGGCGCGAATGAGAAAAACGGTCGGGGCGCTCGAAGAACCGTATCACACGCGCGTCCGGGAGGCCCTGGACGCCTTCGACCCGGCCCGGCCGCGGGAGCGGACGGTGCGCGGCATCGAGAGCACGATCGCCTTCGTGGATGAGCACCCAGGGCTGGAGCCCCTGCTGCCGCCCAAGAGGCTGAGGGACCTCGCGCGTCTGGCGAAGAAACCCCTGGCGGACCTCGACCTGACGGAGTTGCGGGATCTGGATGGGTACTTCGAGATGTGGGAGCGCCTGGCCGAGACCAAGGGGCGGCTGAAGATCGGTCAACATTTGCGGGATTACTTCGCGGACGTGGACGAGGGCGAGGCGCAGATCCTCGCCTCGGGCCGGGACGTGCCGGCGCATCGGCGGGCGGAGGGTACCTGGAGGCGGATCCTCAAGCGCGGCGTGCTGGACGCCGGCACGATCAGCCGCGACCTGGGCGGGGCGAGCGATCCGGTGGACCGGGCGCTCGACGCGGAGGCGGCGGCGGCGAAGGACTCTCAGGCGACAAGGTATCTCGCGCGGAACCTGTGGGAAGGCGAACGGGATGCGAAGAAACACCTGGCCTCGTTCCTGAAGCATACCTTTGAGGCGTGCGGGGCGGCGGACCTGCCGTTCGGCTCCAAAGCGATGATCGCGGCGATGGAGGAACGGGTGACGGTCGAACTGCCGACGGCGACGGACATGGCCGGTCGCAAGCGCGTGGGACGCGTGACGATGAGCGCGGCGGAACTGGCGGAGACGGTGCTGGATTACGAGGATCCGAACACGGTCCGGCAGGCGGCGCTGGCCGGGGATTGCTGGCAGATGCCGAGGACGAAGGACTTGGCCCGGCCCGGGCCGACGGACCCGAAAATCCGCTTGGGCGTGCAGGACGTGGCGGCGCTCCGGGACGCCCTGGCCGCACGGCCGAAGGTTCAGCAACTGGCCTATGCCCTGCATGAGATTTACAACGACCCGGCGACGTTCCGGGCGATGGACGATGCGGTCTTCGAGTTGGACATGCGGCACCTGATCAAAGAAGGCCCGTACCATCCGCGAAGCCGGAACTGGCAACTGGAGGGGCCGCCGCGGGTGCCGGAAGCGTACAGCGACATGCGGGACGTGTTCCTGGAGCATCTGGGTCCGGCCCAGGCGCGGACGGGCACGAGCGCGGCGGTGGTCCACGGGAACCTCTTCTCGAAGGCGATGAACCACTTTACGGTCGTCTCGCGGATCGTCGGCATGGCGCGGGCAGTCCGGGGGGCGTGGATGTTCCTGGACTCCAAGGCGATCAAGCGGGCGATGATCAACCGGCACGGGACCGGACTGCCGGACTTCTATAAGGCCGTCATCCGCAACCTGATGGGGACGGGGATCACGCAGCCCTCGACGACCGAGGCGATCGCCAAAGAAATGATGCACCGGTTCGCGGTGGCCGCGCTGGGGCTGCGGGTGCAGACGGGACTCCGGCAGGTGTGGAGCACATGGAACACAGCGGACGTTCTCGGCGCAGACGCGGTGGCCCTGGGGTACAAAAACTTTCTCTCCCACAGGAAAGAAAGTCTGGACGAACTGATGGCGGCGTCGCCGATCGCGTGGCTCCGGTTGCACTACTACGGCGGGACGGATGCGCTCTTGAGCGGCCCGTCGGCAACCATCGAGCGGCAGTACGGAAAGAAGACCCTGGGCGAACGGTCGCTCGTTCTGGTGCGGATGGGCGACGGCGTGGGTGTCGGCGCCCTGTGGGAGGCGTGCAAGGCGTGGGGCGCCAAGCACGGCGTGACGGACACCGAGACGCTGGGGCGGCTGTGGGAAGATCTTCTGAACGAGGAGGGCGCCGGACCGACGACGGGCGAGACCTACCAGAGCCTTCTGGCGACGGAGGCCCGGCGGAGCGTGCTGGCGCGGATCGGGACGTTCTTCGGAAACTTCCGCAACCGAATCGTCAACAAGATATGGAAGCGCGTCATCGACGTGCGGAACCGCCCAGGCGACGGGGAGGCGTGGAAGCGGCTGTGGCGGGCGCTCGTGGTGGTTCTCTTGGGGACGACCGTGCCGATGGTCGCCATCGGTGCCGGGTACCGATGGTTTTCAAGCGGCGGGAAGCGAAAACCTACGGGGACGAGCCTCGCGCTGGATGCCGTCGAAAACTCGGTCGGCAACGTCTACCTCCTGGGCGATGCGTTCTACGCCGGGCGGCGGGTGCTGGAGCGGGGAACGGTCTATGGGGCGGGGGCACGGCAAAACCCGTTGGCGCGGGTGGTGACGAGTTGGATCCAGGGGGCGGGTGGCGTGTACCTCGGCGTGGACCAGGCGATCAGCGGCGAACGGTACAAGGCGGGGACCCGGCGGGGACAGCGAAGGGCCCCGCGGACGCTCGGCCGGGCGGCATCGGCGCTCCTGGAGGCCGTGGGCTACTCGCTGGGGTTGCCGGTGGCGCCGCTGGCGTACTGGCGGGGCGCCCTGCGGTTCGCGGAAGGCGAGGGAGTCGCCGGCGAGAAGAAAGAGGGAGCGGACGCCGAAGCCCTGGCCTGGAAAGCGAGCGGCGAGGGCGCCGGGGCGGCGGAGGCGGTCGAGAAGTTGAAGGCGGCGGGCGTCACCTACATCGAGGCGCGGCGGGCGCTTCGGGCGGCGATGGTTGCCCGCGGCGACCGGAGCGCCAAGGCGTGGTTCGAGCGGGGCGCGGCCCTGCGGAAGGCATGGTTCGCCGCCAGACAGGCGGCGTAGGACAAGGAGAGACGCGATGGCGAAAACACTCGTACCGCTCATGACCTCGGAGAAGACGACGATGACGACCGACGCGGCGGTGACGCTGATCACCGTGCCGGCGGGGGCGCGGTACACGCACGCCCTCTTCGGCAACTACTCGGAGTACGACGCCCTGGTCTCGATCGACGGCGGGACGACCTGGTTCCTGGTCGGCGGAGGGGAAACGAAGGGGCTCGAGGACGTCCAGATATGGCAGACGGTCCAGGTGAAAAACGCGACCGCGGGCGAAAACTGCGTGGTGAACGCGGAAATCTGGTGACAGGGAACCGGGCCCCAGTAGCAGACCGAACATCCGGTCGCTACGGGGCGGTGAAAGGAGCGGACCGATGAAGAAGCGAACGGTTTTGAGGGTGGCGGGCGCCGTGGTGTTCGGCGTGGTCTTGAGCCTGGGCGTGCTGGTGGCGATGGGACAGTCGGGCGGGCTGACGAACGTTTTCCTGAAGGCCATCTCGACGGCGGTCCAGACGCTGGACAACACCATCAAGGTGGACGACGCCGCCTTCACGCCGGCGACGAGTTCGGTTTCGATGATGGGCGCCGAGTTCGACGACGCCTCTCCGGACAGCGTGGATGAGGGCGACGCGGGGGCCCCGCGCATGAGCGCCAACCGGAGTCTCTACTTCACGCTCCGGGACGGGGCGGGCGGCGAGCGGGGGGCCGGCGTGATCGCCACGATCCTTTCTCTCAAGAGCGACCTGAGCAGCGTCGCGGGAACCGCGACGAACGTGGACGGGGGGAACAGTGACGCAGGCACGCAGACCGTCACGCTTGCGGATGATGACCCGGCGGTGGCGAGCGCGGCGACCATCGCCACGAACACGAACACGCTGGCAGGGTCGGCGACGACGTTCCAGGTTCCGGTGAAGATTGACCAGGGCGCGGCGGGCATCACGACCATTCTGGCCTTGGAAGCGGACAAGGTGATTTACCTGCACGCTTTGGTGGGCACGATGGACGTTGCTGGGACCGTGACGATTTCCTACGACGACGATGGGGCGGGGACGAACGCGGTGACGTTGACGGGGAACATGCCGGTCGCGGCGACGGGGGGCATGGTGATTCCGTTTACGGCCGACACGCACGGGTGTTTGCGGACGGCGACGGCGAAGCAGTTGACCATCACCACGACGGGCGGCAGTTTCGACGGGTACGCGATTGTCTCGAAAGCCGCTCCGTAACCTTGACGTGAACTGAGGAGATTTGCCATGAAGCGATTCTGGCTTTCGGTTTTGCTGTTGCTGGCCTTCGCGCTGCCCGCGTGGGCCGTTCCCAAGACGACGAACTGGACGGACGGCGACGCGGGTAACCACAACTTCGACGATGCCGACAACTGGTCGAACGGGGCGCCGGTGGATGGGGACACGGTGCAGTTTCTCAACGGCGACCTGACTCTGCCCGACGCGAACTTTCCCAATGCGGGCGAGGTTTTCGTCCTTGTGCTGGACGGGGCTTCGGCGGGGACGGCGTGGGTATCAGCGCCGTACTTGACCGACTTCTGCGGCGCGCTCGACTGGGACTATTCCTCGCTCCAAGTCGGGGCGTCGGGGCGGAACACCGACGTTATCCATGTCAATAAGGATTCCGTCGTGGGCGGAACAATAAATGCTTATGGCAGGTGTTGGTGTGTGGTTTCCCTGCCGAACGCCAGCCTTACAATAGAGTCAGACGGAAACGGAAATGACAGCGATGGCATAACGCTAACGCAAAAACTTGTTGTCAAGTCCGGCGGAGTGTGGGGTACAACCCTAGGCCCCACGATTCTCAATGGTGGATGCGACTTGGCGGGGAGGCTTGCAATGAGAGATGGGGGAATCCTGGACTCCGCCAGTCCTATTAATATCACAGCAGATGGTGCAGAAATCGACTGGAAGGCCCCCGGTCTCGGCAGCGGTGGTAGTATGTCCGGCGGCATCGACGCCAACGGCCACCCTGTGACGCACACCGAAACCACCGACGCGACACTCACCTGCGACCAGCCGGGCGACCTGGAACTCGGCGGCGACGCGCCCGGCCTCGAAGTGACAACCTCGGCGGCAATCGACCTCGACGGCGACCTCAACATCCTCAAACTCACGATGGGCGCGAACGTGACTTGTGCGGCCGAACGGACGGCGACGGTCGGCGCGGGCGGCTTCGAGATGACCGCCGGAACGCTCGCGGGCACGCTGAACGTGGACCTCAGCGGCGGGGCGGGGGACTACACGCAGACCGCCGGGATTATCGACACCGGCGCGACGCTCAATGTGGAGGTCGGCACGGGGGCGGTCGCCTGCACCACGCTCACCAAAACCGGCACGCTGAACATCACGACGAGCGGCGCGGGTGATACAGAATGGACAGAATCCGGCAGCGCGCCGGACTCGCTAACGGTCAACGCGGCCCGAACCTTGACGGGCAATCTGCTCATCAAGTCCCTTGCAGGGTCGGGCAGTTTGGCGCTCGGAGCGAACATGCTCCAAATCTATCTGCCGAGCGTCAACAATTTCTGGACCTACACGGGCACCGTAACGGGGACCGGCATAGTCCGCATCCTCGGCAACGCGGCTCTCTCGAACACCGCGCCTATCACGCTGGCGACGACGGGCCAGGTGCAAATATGGTGCAGTGCCAACAACACTTACACGTTGAACGGAAAACTGACGACGGCGGGCGCGTGCAACATCGGCGGAGCAGCCGGGGCCGCCATAATGACTGTCGCCTGCAACGGCGGTGTCCACATCGGCGGGAACCTCGCC
>Ga0114918_10005313_pt1 | contig 11066 bp, 9 predicted proteins | sample LantaG_FD_87015 | JGI IMG/M metagenome (GOLD analysis project Ga0114918, IMG submission 87015) | Deep subsurface microbial communities from Baltic Sea to uncover new lineages of life (NeLLi) - Landsort_02402 metaG | ecosystem: Environmental > Aquatic > Marine > Oceanic > Sediment | place: Baltic... | reverse complement strand
GGCAACTTTCGAAGCAGCCGTAAGTGTACCATTTACAGGAACGTTGACAATATCACCAGAAGAAGCAACTTCATCTTCATAGTTACGGTTGACTGAACTAATGAGTGCTGACTTTGAGAAAACAGCTTTCAGGACCTTGTTGCTCCAAACTTCTGGAATAAAGTTTGCAGCTTCAACATCGTGAGCAATAGTGTTTTCCGTATCGTGAAATTCAAATCCCAACATCGGGATTAACATTTGTTTGCTTGACATATACTACACCTCGTTATTATTGATGACATTTGGAATGTCATTTATGATTCTGTTTTCTTTTGCAGCCAATAAGATTGCTGCTTCGTTTTCAAGATAGAACTTACTATCTCTTAACTGACTTCTCTTGAACGTAGGCTTAATACCAACATCGTTGCTCGAAGCACTCACTGTAGGCTTAACAGCATTTGTTCCAGGCTTCTGTATACTCTTTACAAGATGCGGTTTCTTAGAAGCCAGATTCTTGATAGCATCGTCGATAGATACCTTCTCACCACTTGTATTTACGATTTCAAAGTTATCGTCTAAAGTCAGTGTGCCATTTAACAACTCGACAACATCATCAGGCTCGAAAAAGTTAGCTTCGATAGCTTTTGCTCGAAGAAGCTTTGATACCTTTTCGATTCGTAAAGCCTCATGAAGCTTAGCTCGCTGTTCGTCTATACCTTGCTTGACTTTTTCTTCGGTAACACTGGCAGAACCTTTTACGACGCCTTTGCCGAAGATAGCTGAATAAGTCTCATTGTCAGATAGTTTTAAGGCTTCGACCTTTTGTTCAAGAGTTAGAGGAATTGATTTTTGGTCGCTATTCTCGACCGATTTGTTTGCATCTTTCATATTAGGATATCTCCGAGACTATTTAGGGATAGTCGACCCAAGTATAAATAGTAAAAAACGGGGAAAAGCGTAACTGGACTTTGGACAAAACCCTCGATATCGTCTCTCATATTAAGATTGTTATAAATGTTAAAGTGATAATATTATAAAATTTTAATACGTGACAACGGCAGAAAACTCACTCACCTTTTTTCTTCTTAGCCATGTGTCTTTTTATTGCCGCTTCTTCCTGGGCACGAAAAACTCTCCTGTTTCTCTGTCTATCACCTTGTATATCTTCTCTCAGACCTTCCTCTTCAATCAATTCTTTAAGCGTCTTTTTGGGAATATCCATCATATTAAAAATCTCCACCCTGGTTCCATACGGTTGGCTATATTCCGGAGCCCTACGCGAGCCCTACGAGCTCCAAGAAGCTAAAAATTGCTATGGAATGATATTCAGAAACTAAGTAATCTTGAATTAACGTTTTTTCTTCTTCTTGATTCTCTTAGCGTCTTTAGCAGCCCTTTTACCCTCAAACCCGAACTCTGTAGGCTGGGTATATTTTGAAATGTCGAATAAGTAACCTGTCTTGTCTTTTTTCTTTCTTCTCATCAGTTCTCCAAGCAATCTGTAAGACCAAGCAAGTCTTGTGGGATAAAGTGAATGTAGATTTTCTCTGTTATAACTACCGAACTATGACCAAGAAGTCGGGATATATGCTGGACACTAACGCCTTTCTTGTAGAGGGTTGTCGCAAAGTAGTGTCTAAGGGCATGAACACCAAAAGATGGGATGTTTGCCTTGTCTCGAAGTTTATTGCACAGATAAATCAAGGCACAACGGTTATTCTTAACGAATTGAAGCTTACCACCATTTGGCTTGTATTTATCAAGGATAGTTCTGGTTGTATTATTTAACGGAATTATGCGATGTTTACGACCTTTGCCGATTATAGATAGATACTTTCGGTCGTTTGATATATTTGCCCAAGTTAGAGAATTGAATTCACTGGCTCGGAGACCTGTATTGGCTATGAATTCTATGATATCCTTCTCGTGTGGTAGCGAAACTTCTAATAATACCTCGTATTCGCTTTGGGATATGATTCGGGCTTCTTTATAGGCCAATTTAATCTGGGTTATATTTTTAGCGTAGTTTTCAGCATTATTATGGGTCATATTCCACCGGCAGAAAGACTTGATAGCTATAATATTAGTGTTTACCGCCAGTTTAGAAATGCCAGATTCAAGTCTAAAATCAATGAAAGACTCGATAGATTCAGGAGTTATGGGTCTTTTCTTAAGAAACTTGAGAAACTGAGCTAATACTATATTGTAAAGCTCGCAAGTCGCTGATGTATAATTCCTATTGCAGTATTTCTGCCAATCACTTACTAATGAGTTTAACTTTTTCTCTTTCATATTATACTAATAAGCACGAAGACGTCTTTTTTAATCGGATTTCTTACTTTTATGCTGGCTCTTATCAACACAAACAGGATGGCTCCCCTTATTGGGCCGATCGGGATAGATTATGTCGCCGCTTCAGCCGAAAAAGCGGGTATAGATGTCGAAGTCATTGACCTCGGTTTAGCCGACCAGCCAGAAAAAGTCTTGAAGGATTACTTTTCCTCCCGAGAGCCTGAATTGGTCGGACTTTCTTTTCGAAATGCCGATGATTGTTTTTGGCCCAGTGCGGACTGGTTTGTTCCCGGATTGAAAGATACTATTAAAACTATCCGTGCTATTACCAAGGCTCCGATCGTCATCGGCGGCGTTGGATTTTCAATATTTGCCAAGTCAATTGTTGAGTACACCGGAGTTGATTTTGGCATATTAGGCGATGGGGAGACGGCAATAACGGCGCTGATTCGTCAGTTGCAGGCAGCAAGAAAATTTGAAGATGTCCCTGGTCTTATATGGCAGGAAAATAACAGGATCCACAATAATCCGCCATCCTGGCCAAATTCGATTTCATTAGGTACCGCCCGCAATTTCATTGATAATCCAAGCTATTTTAAGCTGGGTGGACAATGCGGACTGGAAACCAAACGCGGCTGCAATCGGCACTGCATATACTGTGCCGATCCGTTGTCAAAAGGAACCATGCTGCGACTGCGAAATCCATCAGAAGTCGCTGACGAGGTTGAGTCATTGTTATCGCAGGGAATCGACGTATTGCATCTTTGCGACTCCGAGTTCAACGTGGATCGAAACCATGCTTACGCGATCTGTGAGGAATTGAACAGACGCTCACTGGGAGACAAGATTCGGTGGTATGCCTATCTGTCACCTACACCATTCGATGCCGATCTGGCCAAGGCGATGGCACGGGCCGGATGCGTCGGAATAGACTTTACGGGAGATTCAGGCTCTGAATCGATGCTCCGGACGTACCGCCAACAGCACACTAAAGAGGACCTTGCCACAGCAGTCAAACTCTGCCGGCTGAACAAAATCGCCGTCATGGTAGATCTCCTGCTGGGCGGACCGGGCGAAACTCCGCAAACAGTACGAGAAACGATCGACTTCATAAAGAAAATTAGTCCCGATTGTGCCGGTGCGGCACTCGGCATACGCGTTTACCCCGGCACCGCTATGGAACAAATCGTCGCCGAAGAACTCCGGGACCAAACGAATGGCAACATCCGGCGAAAATACAGCGGGCCCATAAATCTGCTCAAACCGACCTTTTACATCTCCGAAGCCCTGGGCGAGCAGCCGGCGGAGTTGATAAGGGACTTAATCGCCGGCGACCGAAGATTCTTCGAGCCTGCCGTCGAGACTCTCAATCAAGCAACAGACAGCAGTGATGCCGCTAACTACAACTACAATGAGAACTTATTGCTGACACAGGCGATCCGGGAAGGTGCACGGGGCGCATACTGGGACATTTTAAGACAACTGCGAAACAAATGATCGCATACACTGAAAAGACAGGTGACAGCCAAGCGGATCTTATCTTGAAGAACAATTAAATGGAAATCGAGGCGGATTGGAAAAAACCTTCAACGCGTCCAGAGATTTCCCGGGAGAATGGACACTTCTTCGCAGCAGCGGAAGATGTGGGATAAGTCGCCCAGGGAATCTGCCGGGAAGTCCAAATAGATTCGGAAATAAAAGCTTGCACATGTTCCGTGCAGCACGTAATATGACAATTGATTTGGCTGCAAGGTAACAGGAACAGCTCGTGAACAGTTCTTACTTTTGTAACGCAAAATGTGCTGTTGTCAATTGACGAAAACAGTATTTAGGGAGATTATGCTATGAAAAAGTGGAATGTAGTTGTTTTGGTTGTTGCGTGTGTGGTTTTGTCGGTGGGACTTTCAAGCTGTCGCCGATCAGAGGACCAGGAGAAGGAGAAGGTAGTTGATTTGTCCTATAGTATCTTTTTCCCGCCCTCACACATCCAGTGTAAGACTGCCGAGGCCTGGGCCGAAGAGATCGAGAAACGCACCGACGGCAAGGTCAAGGTCACCATCTATCCGGCGGGTACCCTGACCAAGGCGCCTCAGTGCTATGACGGAGTAGTTAACGGTCTGTCGGACATCGGCATGAGTTGCTTCGCCTATACACGTGGACGCTTTGGTCTGCTGGAAGGGATCGACTTGCCCCTGGGCTATCCCAGCGGTCTTGTCGCTACCCGTGTCGCTACTGAAATGGTCCTCAAATACAAGCCCAAGGAGGTCTCGGACGTGCATGTGTTGTATATTCATGCACACGGGCCCGGGATTCTTGCTTCCCGAAAACCCGTCCGTGAACTTAAGGATCTGGCCGGCATGAAGGTACGAGCGACCGGCTTGTCTTCCAAAATCGTACAAAGTCTCGGCGGTACACCCGTCGCGATGAGTCAACCCGAAACCTACGAAGCCCTGCAAAAAGGCGTTGTTGAAGCAACCTTCTGTCCGGTAGAAACACTCAAAGGTTGGAAGCAGGGCGAGGTCATCAACTCCATAACCGATTCATCTGTCATTGGTTATACCACGGCCATGTTCGTTGTGATGAATCAAAGCGCCTGGGATCGCCTCAGCCCTGAGTTGCAGGAAGTATTCACTCAAGTGAGCAATGAGTGGGTCGACAAACACGGCCAGGCATGGGACCAGGCCGACGAGGAAGGTATGGTTTTAATCAATAAGCTTCAACGCGAGGTGATCAAGCTTTCCGAAGAGGAGAAACAACAGTGGAAAGACGCCGTACAGCCGATTCTTGATGAATATATCACCAAGACGGCCGAGCAGGGCCTACCCGGCAAGGAATTCCTCGCTGATGTCAAAAGCCTGATTGAGAAACTATCACCGAAAGCGGGACAGTAGATGAAACAATCGACAGGTCTCAATGGGGCAAGCGGGGCCGTCTTTAGCTTATACTCGCGGATGCTCTGTCTCATTGTGCATATCCTTGTTGTATTGGCCGGTTTTGGTGTATTGACGATGGTCGCCGTGACCTGTATAGACGTGATTTTACGTCTGCCGGGGATCAACCGTTCGCTTTTTGGCGCGTACGATATTGTCAAAATTACCGGTGCCCTGACTCTGGCTGCCACCCTTCCGTATACTACCGCAGTCAAAGGGCATGTGGCTATCGAGTACTTTTTCCACAAGCTCAACCACCGCGGCCGCATCGTTGTCGATACAATAATCCGCCTCATGGGAATGACGCTGTTTGCGTTCCTCAGTTGGCGAAGCTTTATCTACGGCCTGAACCTTTATCGGATCGGCCAGGTCAGCCAAACCCTCCAGCTTCCCGTCTTCTGGATCCCTTATGTGATCGGTTTCTGTTGCGGTATCGTCGTCCTTGTGATCGGGTATAACCTCGTCCATCCGGGTCAGGAGATGATCAAACCATGACACCAATTCAAATCGGCATCATCGGTAGCGTCCTGCTGCTTGCCCTTTTGGCTGCCAGTATGCCGGTGGCCTTTGCAATGGCCATTGTCGGTTTTTTGGGTTTCGCCGTTATCCGCTCCCCCGGGGCGGCTATGAGCATGATTACGATCGACCTGTACGATACGTTTTCATCCTACTCCTTAACGGTAATCCCCCTCTTTGTCTTCATGGGCCAGATCTCCTTTCATGCCGGAATCAGCCGGCGCCTCTTCAATACCGCCTATAACTGGTTGGGCAGACTGCCCGGGGGCCTGGCAATGTCCACCGTAGGGGCCTGCACCGCGTTTGGCGCAATTTGCGGCTCAGGTCCTGCCACCGCAGCGACTATGGCCTCAGTAGCCCTGCCGGAAATGAAACGCTACAACTACGACATGGAACTCGCTTGTGGAGCCGTTGCCGCCGGAGGAAGCCTGGGGATGCTGATTCCCCCCAGTGTGGTTTTTATCGTCTATGCGATCATGACCGAACAATCGGTGGGCAAGCTGTTTATCGCAGGGATTGTCCCGGGCCTGCTCATAGCCTTTCTTTTCTGTCTGACGATATACCTGAACTGCAAGCTTCACCCACACCTGGGACCAACCGGACAGCGGGTTAGCTGGAAAGCCAAGTTCGCATCCTTAGCCGGAGTCTCCGAAACGCTCATCTTGTTCGTTATTGTCATCGGCGGTATGTTCGGAGGCTTCTTCACACCCACCGAAGCGGCCGCCATTGGCGCCGCCGGCAGCCTGGTCATAGCAGCAACCAAACGCCAGTTGACCCTGAAGATGTTAACTCGATCTCTACAGGAGACGGTCCGAACCTCATGCATGGTCATGATCATCGTCACCGGAGCAGTCATCTTTGGGCACTTCCTGGCGGTGACGCGTATTCCTTACGAGCTGGCCTCGTCGCTTGCGATATTGCCCCTCCCGGGTTGGGTCATAATGGGATTGATTATCCTGTTTTATCTTTTGGTCGGCTGCTTTGTCGATGCTCTGGCGCTTATCCTTCTGACAATCCCCATCTTCTACCCGGTCGTCATGCAACTCGGTTTCGATCCGATATGGTTCGGTGTGATTATCGTAGTAGTCACGCAGATGGGCGTGATTTCCCCGCCGGTTGGCGTGTGCGTTTACGTGGTCAGCGGCATTGCGCGGGACGTTCCTTTGCAGACTATATTTCGAGGGGCCCTGCCGTTTCTTGCTGCCCTGATCGTTGCCGCGATCATCCTGATCGCATTTCCTCAGCTATGCCTGTGGCTCCCGAATTTGGTGAAGTAGAAAAAACAGTGCAGTTGAGAATCATTAGGAGGCTATGAAGATGACAAATTCTCTAAAGCCAACAGAAACGGCTTTTCAGCACATCCTGTTCTGCACCGATTTCTCGGAAAATGCGAATTTCGCGTTTAATTTTGCTGTCGATGCAGCGATCCGCCGCCCCGGCAGTCAACTATATCTCCTCCATGTTGTTCCCGAGACGGAAGCTCAGTTCTGGAAATCGTATATCTATGAAGTGGATGGTGTCGACGCTAAAGCCCAACATGACATTAACGAACGAATCGATCAGACCTATCGATCAAGGCTGCCCGAGGGCCTGGAGCTGAAGGTCGAGTTCCGCATCGGAAAAGACTACCAGGAAATCCTCAATTTTACCCGCGAAAACCAGATCGACCTGATCGTCATGGGGCGGCAGGGTCATAGCGCCCTGCAGAAAGCTTTCTTCGGAAACGTCACTGAGAAGGTTGTCCGAAAGGCCGACAGCGCGGTCCTCGTAGTGCCGCTTAGTTACCGCGAAAGGCTAAGCAGCTCCTGAGTAAAGACCATGCCGAAATATGCTCTCGCCCTTCTACCCCTTTTGAGCCATTTGCGTTGTTTGGAACTGCTTGTGTTTTAGGGTAGTTACAAAAACTTCAAATTGTATTTACCCCGCTGTTTTGCTGTAGTATCAATCTCATTTAATTAGAGCCGATGATATCTTTCTGTAAGCACCTCGGACAGTGCAAGAGTTTTAGCTTTCATCTGCCAAAACGGCTCAAACTAAATGGAATTATTATTATGATTGGTATAACAAATAATTCGAATTCGGAATATATCCGGCGAGTTTTGTACTTACGGTCACTGCCTTATTTTGCACGCGATATCCCGATTGAATGATGGTACTGAAATCTGCAAGAGGGCTTGCGTACATGAAACTTGTTCGGTTCGGATAGTTCTGCCCTCGTAGGTATCCCACCATTCGAGCCGATACTTGCCGGGCAGTAGTCCCCTAATTTCGATTGAAGCATCCGCGACCGGCGCCGGCTGTCTTTTCTCAGCAATCTGGTTCCACCATGTAGCCTGGCTATCGGAAATCCAGATGTATGCACAATCGTCGCCTTGATAACCCAATACTCGAAGTCGCTCGCCGGTTGCGGCGGCATCGGTCTGCCGGAGTCCCGCAAAGCAGACGTCCGCCAGGAATGCCGACAGCGGCCGGTAGTGCTTATAGGCATCCTGCTGGTCGAGCAGTTCCCACCACCAGAACATCGCCGTGCCGGAAGCACCCGCGAACGCCGAGGCCCAGAGCGAAGTATGGAAATTCACGCCTTCGGTATCCTGCTTCATGTAATCGCTCAGACCCCATTTGATATCGGCCAGCCCGAATTCGGCAATAAGTGCCGGTTTGTTCGGGGCATGCTTTCTCAAAAACTGTGCCCTGTCGATCACTACTGCGACTTCGTCTTTGTACTCCTCTTCGGTACCGGGACGCATATAGCGATGCAACTGGCCGATGTCCAGAGCCGAGTGACGGCAGTCTTTTGCCGAAGGGTGCCACGTGCTTGTTGCACGAAGGTGGTGGTAAATGTCGATGCTTTCGAGATAGTCACCAACTTCGGCATAGAAACGATCGGTCGGCAGGCTCGGATCGATCTCATTGAAATATTCCCAGGCGGCCACGCTCGTCGAATAACCCCAGCGTGCTACGGCATAGCGCATGAATTTTTTGGCGTATTGAATAGCCGTTTCGTATTCCGCGCTCCGGTCATCGGAAAGATGCTTCATGTACAGGTCACGGGTCAGCATGCACAACATCAGGTAGATGCCGTTATTTTCCGCCGCTTCGACAAGCTCATCCAGCATAAAACAGTCCACCTGGTTGTACACGCCCAGTATCGGCCGATTCATATCCGCCTCCCACAGCAGCTCAGGTGAGTCCGGCGTCTCTTTCAGAGAGAATTTGTCCAGCCAGACCGTGCCGGAACCGACCGGGCCCAGGGTTATCTGCCCGAGCCAGAATTCGTTCTCCCCGGCGGTAAACTCCCGTTTGAAACCCTGCCATTTTCTGTCACCGGCCGAGTCGAAGGGGATATCCCAATTATCGCGGCCCACGTTCACCCGCAGCCCGGTCGCATTCTCCGCCATGAATCGCCCGGCAAGTGTGTAGCGCATCTTCGGCCGCAAAGCCACCGGATGAAAAGGTGATACTGTTAGCAGCTTGTTATCTATTTTTACACATTTGCGAGCAAACGGATCGTTTTCACTGCCGGGGACCGGAACAATTCGCTCGCCGCGGTTCCACGAGCGGTCCCAGGCGCTCTTCTTCGCCTCAATCGCCATTGCCCAATCGTTGCAGCAGGTCCAGACGCGAAGAAAGTTTGCTCCATTAGCATTGAGTTTGCCGAAAATCTCTTCAGCCCCGGAGAGAGTGACATGCTGGCCTTCGCCTATGAATGCCAGGTTCTGACCGATGGCAAAAAAGGGCGTGCCGTCGCTTAGCTCCATGAAACGGGGATCTTTCCCGGAGACACGGAGGAATCCTTTGCTTGAAGAAGACACACATTCGAATTGAATGCTCTGCGAATGAATCGTGCCTGATTTATCTTTCAGCCGCGCTGTGGCAAAATACAAGCCCGTCTGTGTCGGAGCAAAGCGTGCCTTCCATGTGCCGTTACCAACGGGGTAGTACCAATTCATCCGCTCGCGGCCCTGATTAAGTTTCCGCCGCTCGTAGTCCTGGCAGTAGAACGCAGGCAGTGTCAATTGCTCACCACCCGGCGTCTTCAACATTACAACCATATCGACCTCTTCCGGGTCGAACGGATTATTATAATGCCTTTCAACTTCAATTAGCAGCTCCAGCTTCTTGTATCTGCCCGCTTCAGCTCTCGGAGCCTCGATGCTGATTTTATCCGAGTCCTGCCCGGCAGAGACAGCAGCGGAAAAGATTATCAGAATAGCCGGCAACAACTTCCTCATAAGGTGCCCCTTTGTTTTTGTCGTGTTCTGTTATTGCTCCAGCCAAAGATAAGCCGGCCCCAGGATTCCTGAAGGCTCCGCCCTGGCCGTGCCGCGGAACTGGTCCGGGTCCAGCGGGCCGTTCCAGAACCAGAAAGGAACCTGCGTGAAAGCACGGGGAACATTCTCGAAGCTGGCAAGGTTGTCCGAAACCTGCGGCGAGTCTGTGGGATTCACGAACATAAAAACGAGGCTGATATATGCAAAAATCGTCAATTTAATCTCCACCAATAATACGCAGACAAGAAATCAGATCCGACTGCCGCAACCGAACGTATCTGTCTGGCGACCTTCATTTACATAAAACTAAATCAACTTCACGGCACAGCAAGTGTACCAAATCCCATTGCAAATCTCAAATATTCGAACATAAATACATATTTACACACCAAGAGGATACACACAGCAAATGCACTTGAACTACAGGCCTTATATGTTACCATACACGCTCGCTGCCTGGATGTATTCCGCAGCAGGATTATGAACGAATCGCACATGGAACGGATTCAGAATTAGAATGGATAAGGATCAGCATATAGTACAATCACCCGTACAGATCCGGGTAGAGAATACCTCGCTCTGTAACGCGCGATGCACGATCTGTCCGCGAGAGCAGTTGAGCCGCCCGATGGGCACTATGCCGTTTGAAGATTTCCGGTCGATCGTCGATCAGTTCGACCCATCCACCCTGAAGGACCTCCACCTCCAGGGTTTTGGTGAGCCCCTGCTCGATAAAAACTTTGTTCAGAAGATTCGCTACGCCAGAGAGAAGCTGCCCGATACGCGCCTCTTCTTCGTGACCAATGCATCTCTCTTGCAGGGGGATCTGGCCAGAGACATTATCCGCTCCGGCGTGGACAAGATTAAAGTCAGTTTCTACGGCGTAAGTCCCGCGGAGTATGAGGACATCCACCGGGGACTGAAGTACGATCAGACAAGACGGAACATTCTGGACTTTGTTCGACTCAAAAAGGAACTCCGGTCCCGAAAGCCGACCCTTAGTGTCAAGTACATCGGATCGATTCCGAATTGCGTACGATTCGCGATTCAGTGGATCGGACGCACAAAAGTGGAGTTC
>Ga0114918_10005311_pt1 | contig 11069 bp, 8 predicted proteins | sample LantaG_FD_87015 | JGI IMG/M metagenome (GOLD analysis project Ga0114918, IMG submission 87015) | Deep subsurface microbial communities from Baltic Sea to uncover new lineages of life (NeLLi) - Landsort_02402 metaG | ecosystem: Environmental > Aquatic > Marine > Oceanic > Sediment | place: Baltic... | reverse complement strand
GGGGGGGCGGGGGGGGGGGGGGGGGGGGGGGGGGGGGGGGGGGGGGGGGGGGGGGGGGGGGGGGGGGGGGGGGGGGGGGGGGGGGGGGGGGGGGGGGGCGGCGAGGGAAGAGAAGGACGAGGTGGGGCGGGAAGCGACGGAAGAGGAGGGAGGAGCAGCCGCAGCAGCAGCAAATGACCGCCGCCCGCTCGCCAGGGCCCGCGAGAGGCTCGCCGAGGCGACGCTGCCCGTGCCCTTTGCGCTCCTGCCTCCCAGCGCGAGGTCGAGCTCGAGCTCCTTTTCACCGCCGCCCCTGCCCGGCGCGAGGGAGATCTCGCCACGGGAGCGCCGGCGCCTCCGGGCCCGCGCTCCTCTCCCTTCCTTCCCGGATTTCGCCGGCTTCTTCAGGAAGAAGCACTCTCTCTCCGAAAGGAAGCAAGCGGTGGGAAGCAAGCGAGATCGAGGAGGGGAGGAGAAGAAGATGGAGGTCGACGAAAAGGAGGTCGAGGAGGAAGCACCGGCGGCGGCGGCGGCGAAAGAAGAAGAAGAAAACAGCGGCGATGACGGCGACGACAGCTACGACGACCGCGAACGCCTCACCGAGGCCCTCGAGTGGCTCGGGCTCGCCGCGTCCCTCTCCGCGCCCTCCGTGACGCTCACGGAGAGCAGCGAAGAGAGCGCAAAGGGCAACGGCGAGAAGGGAACGAACTCTGTCGACGTCTGCTCGTTCGAGGGGCTTCTCGGCTCCGGCTTCGCCGAGGAGGCCCTGGGGGCCGCCGCCGCCGCCGTGTCCTCGGCGAAGGACGGGGGCGGCCTCCCGTGGGCGGCGCTGGTGATCGTGGGCTTCCCAGACTCGCCGCTGTCCTGGACGAGGAAGGCGACGGCGGCGGCGGCGAACGGCGAAGGAGGAAAGGCGGCGGCGGCGAAGAAGAAGGAGAAGAAGAGGAAGACCTCTTCGGCTCCTTCGGCCCCGGAGCCCGTCCGCCTCGGCCCCGAGGCCTGCCGCGAACACGCCCTCTTCGTGGTCGTCGTCAAAGGAGGAGGAGGAGGAGGAGGAGGCGGGGAGGGAGGTGTTGGGTGCCGGTTCCTCGCCGCGGTCGCGAGCGGCGGAGGGGACGGGTTTGCCTCGGGGCTCTTGTAAAAAAAACAAGGAGAAAGGAGGAAAAGAAAAGAAAAGAAAAACTCCGCGTCTGCTTCGCATAGCCTCTCTCTCTCTGAGCCGCCGTTGCGACGCACCACAATCGAAAAAAAAAAAAACCAGCCGGCCCCCCTTTCTTCTTCAAAACAAAAAGAAAAACCGCAGCCACAATGGAGGGAGTCTTCCCCGATGCACTCACGCCCCTCGTCGAGGCCGACCCGGAGGTCTTCGGGATTCTCGAGGACGAGAAGAAGAGGCAGTGGTGAGCGAGAAGGGCTGGGGCGAGCGAGAGACTTGATGGATGGATGATGATGATCCCTCTTCTTCGGTTGCTGCCTGCTTGCTCTCTAAAAAGAAGAAAGGCGCGCGCCGCCTGCTCCGTTTTCTGCAGAAACATCCGAGCACCCCCTGTCCTTTTTTCTCCTTGGTCCGGCCCTCGTGCGCCTCCGTGCGCTCCGAGCCTCGCGATGGAGCGCCTTCCTCTCCGCACACGCGCGGTGTCGGAGAAGAGAGCCCCCTTGGAGCTGCCTTGAAACGGCGTGCATGTTTTTGAGGTCGATTTTTTCGCGAGGAGGCGCGCCTTCCCTCGAGCGGGCGCGCCGCCGCCGCCGCGACGAGAAAAAAAAAACGGTCAATCGATTTTGGCTCAGCACGCTCCCCTCCTTTCTTCCACCTCCTCACCTCCACACTCCTCGAACAGGACCGGAATCGAGCTCATCGCCTCGGAGAACTTTACCTCAATGCCCGTCATGGAGGCCCTCGGCTCGTGTATGACCAACAAGTACTCGGAGGTGCGATGGCGACGGGAGAAAATTCGGAGACCGAATCCAAAAAAAAAAGGAGCAAAATTTCAAAAAAAGGGGAAAACGCCGCGACCTCTTCGACGAGCGACCTCCTCTGCCTTCTTTCTTCTCTTCCTCTTTCTCCTTCTTTCTCTCGTCTCCTCTTCTCATCAGAACGAAAACAACCACCTCTCCCAACACACCCACGCTCTCTCCATCCGCAGGGCCAACCCAACGCTCGCTACTACGGAGGCAACGAGAACGTCGACCGCCTCGAGCTCCTCTGCAAGGAGCGCGCCCTGCGAGCGTTCAACCTCGACCCGGCGGCCTGGGGCGTCAACGTGCAGCCCTACTCGGGCTCGCCGGCCAACCTCGCGGTCTACACCGCGCTGCTCAACCCGCACGACCGCATCATGGGCCTCGACCTCCCCTCGGGGGGCCACCTCACGCACGGATACTACACCGGGAACGGCAAGAAGGTCTCCGCCACGTCGATCTTTTTCGAGTCGCTGCCCTACAAGCTCGACCCGACGACGGGGTGGATCGACTATGACAAGCTCGAGGAGAAGGCCGGCGACTTCAGACCCAAGATGATCATCTGCGGCGGGTCGGCGTACCCGAGGGACTGGGACTACGCCAGGCTGAGGGCGATCGCGGACAAGGTGAGAGGGTTTTCCCTTCGGACTCTGCATTTTTTGTTTTCACGTTTTCGTCTTTTTTTTTCCATTCCTCTTCTTTCTTCTTCCTCTCTCTTTTCCGGCGCCCTCTGTCTTTTTGACTCTCTTTCTTTCCTCTCTCTTTTCTCGACTCCCTTTCTCTCCCCCTCTCTCTCTCTCCCTCTCTCTCCCATTCTCTCCCTCTCCCTCGTTCTCTCCGACCGGATCAAACAGGTCGGCGCCCTGCTGATGTGCGACATGGCGCACACCTCGGGCCTCATCGCGGCCGGGGAGCTCAAGCAGCCGTTCGAGTTCTGCGACGTCGTCACCACCACGACGCACAAGTCGCTCCGCGGCCCCCGCGCCGGCATGATCTTCATGCGCAAGGGCCCCAAGCCCGCCTCCGCCCTGAAGAAGGGCGAGCCCGAGGGCACCTGCTACGAGATGGAGGACAAGATCGACTTCGCTGTGTTTCCCTCGCTGCAGGGCGGCCCGCACAACCACCAGATCGCCGCGCTCGCCGTCGCGCTCAAGTCCGTCGCCACGCCCGAGTTCAAGGCCTACGCCAAGCAGGTCAAGCTCAACGCCGCGGCGCTGGGCGCGCGGCTCGTCCACCACGGCTACAAGATCGTGACCGGCGGGACCGACAACCACCTGGTGCTGTGGGACCTGCGCCCCGAGGACCTGACGGGGTCCAAGGTCGAGAAGGCGTGCGACATGGCGCACATCACGCTGAACAAGAACGCCGTGGTCGGGGACGTCTCCGCGATGGCCCCCGGGGGGTGCCGCATCGGCGCGCCCGCGATGACGTCGCGCGGGCTCAAGGAGGCCGACTTTGAGAAGATTGCCGACTTCCTGCACGAGGCGCTGCTGATCTGCAAGGACGTGCAGGCCTCGTCGGGCAGGCTGCTCAAGCAGTTCAACGCAGGGCTCGCCGCCGACAAGAGGATCGCCGACCTGAAGACGCGCGTGGAGGCCTTCGGGGCCTCGTACCCGATGCCCGGGTTCGTGATCGACGCGAGCAAGGCCGCGACGAACGGGCACTAGGAGGTTCTTCCTGCTTTGAGAGCTTTTTAGATGGAGAGAGAGAGGAAAAAACAGAAAAAATGAAAAAATTCAAGATAAAGCAGCGAAGAAAGGAGGAAACAGAAAAGTTTCTTCCTCTTCGTTCTTTCCCTTTCCCTCCTCTTCAACACCCGCAAGAGAAAATGTGCTTGTTTGTTTTCTACCTCTTCCGCTGTCCTGGTTGCGTGTAACGAGATTTCGGATCGAGAGAGAGAGAGAGAGAGAGTAAAGAGACGAGCAAATGATGGAAATAATCCTATAGTTTTTGGTACTCGTTACAGTTGGAGAAAAAGAAAGAGAGAAATCTCAGTCCTCCTTGTCGTCGTTGTGCCAAGGAGGCAGCAGCCACGACGCCGGATGGCCGCCACCGAAGAGGTCCGACAGAGCCTCCGAGAGAGAGAGAGCCTGCGGAGGAGAAGCGGCGCTCCCTCCCTCCCCCCCGGCGGCCCTCCCCCTCTTCCTCCTGCTGCGCTCGTCGGCCGCGCTCTCGCCCGCCGAGACCCTCCGCGCCGCGTCCGCAGCGACGCGGGCGACCCCGACCCCCGCGGCCGCGCCCAGCGCCGCGAGCCCGAGCGCCGCCGCCATCCAGGGCGGGGAGGTGAGCAGGAGGAGGGGCCCGGTCCCGAGGAGCGCGAGGAGGAGCGCCGCGGCGCGGGAGCGAGGAGGGGCGGGAGGGGGAGGGGGCGTCGCCGCCGCCGCCGCTGGCGGCGGGGCCTTGCCGAGCCGCCAGCGGACGGCGGCCCGCGGCGGCGGCGCCGCGGCGAGCGGCGGCGCTTTCCGCTCCAGCAGGACGGAAGCGGCGCGCGTCCACGAGCGCCCCACCTCGACTCTCCTGCTCACGAGCAGCGCCGCGGAGCCCAGCACGGCGTAGGCGGACCCGGCCAGCAGCCAGAACAGCAGCAGCGCAAAGTGCCTCCCGCTGGGGTGGTGCCGCGGCTGGCGCCTCCTCCCGCTTCCCTCCTCCTGCTGCCGCTCCCCTCCTTTCCCGCCGCCGGCGCGCAGGGACACGCAGGTCCCGACGAAGGAGCAGTGGGGGTCGACGTCGGCCACGCAGGCGTCGCAGACGAGGCAGTGGGCGGCCCCGGGGGGGCGGTGCCCTCGCTTCCTCCACGAAGAGAACGAGGCGCGCGGCGGCGGCGGAGGAACGGCAGCGGGAAAGGGCCGAAACATTTGCGAGGCAGCCAGAATCTCCCTGCCGCTCTCGCCGCTCCTCCACCTCCTCCTCTCCTTCTCCTCCGAGGAGCGCCTGGCCGCCGCCTCGACGCACAGCTCGCAGCGCTCGTGTCCCGCGTAGGCCCCTCGGGGGACGCTGCTCCCGACGAAGACGGCAGCAGCCGCGGCGCCCCCTCCTCCCCCTCCGCCGCTCACGACGCTGCCGCCGCCGCCGCTGAACGCGGCCCCGCTGTCGCCGCTGAAGCTCACGCTCGCCGTGTCCTCGTCCTCCGGGGTCCTCCCGACGCCCGCCGCGGCGACAACGACCCTCTTGGGGCCCCGGCCGGAGCCGGCGCCCGCCGCCTGCGCGAGCAGGGCAGCGAAGTGGAGCGCGACGTTGAACGAGACGGCGGCGGCGAGCGCGTCGGCGGCGAGCAGCAGCCACGGGTGCCGCGCCTCGTCGAAGAGGGCCGGGAGGACCCAGCCGACGCCCAGGACGGTCGCCGCGGCGATGGAGAGGGCCGAAGCCAGCGGGAGGAGGAGCCTGGCGAGGAGGCGGCGGGGGGCGGAGAGGCGGCGGCGGCGGTCCCTCTGGAACCATCGCCGCCGCTGGCGCTCGCCCCCTTGGTCTCTCGACGTCGCCTCTTGCTCTTCCTCCTCTTCCACTCGTGTCACGGCGCCGCACCACCCGCAGCTAAAGGCCAGGGCGGGCCTGCCCGTGCCCGGGTTGATCGGGACGGCGACAGTGGCGTCGCAGGCCCAGCAGTCGAGCTGCTCTTGCTCTCGCTGTTGAGGCGGCGGCGCGCTGCTGGCGTCGCCGTTGCTGCTTTTGCCTCCGCTTCCTTTTGCCGGCGCCATCGAAATGTTCTCTTTTCTCTTCAGTCCTCTCCTCTCCTTTCAATTGCTACGTTCCTGGAGAGGCTGTTCTTCGTCTCTTTTCCCACGGCAAAGCAACTAGAGCGGCGACGCTTCTCGGCACTGCCAGGGAAGAGAGAGAGAGAGAGAGGGCGGGAGAGCGGGAGAGCGGGAGAAGGAAAGAGCGAAGAGGAAATGGGAACGACGTTGACGTCTCTTCGAGAAGCAAACGTCGAGTTTTGAAGCTTCGAGCTTGTCATTGTTTTCATTTTTTTCATTTATCTTTTCGCTTTTTTCTGAAACGCCTGCACCTCCTTTCTTCTCCTTCTCCTTTCATCTTCTTCCGTCTCCACCCCTTCATCCTCTTCCATCCCCCAACCGATGGAGAGCCTCCTCCTCCTGCCCCAGCAGCAGGGCCCCAAAAGGCCCTCTCGCCGGGGCGGCGAAAGAGGCAGCGGCAGCAGCGGCAGCGGAGGGCGGTGGGCCCTCGCCCTCGCCACCGCCGCCGTCGTCGCGCTCGCGGCGGTTTCTTCCTCTTCGTCCTCTCCTTCGACCTCTCGTCCTTTCGTCGGCGTCTTTCCTGTCCGCAGGGCCCCCCCTCCTCCGTCGTCTTCTTCTTCCTCCTCCTCCTTCGCGCCCGCTTCCAGGGCCCGCCTGCTCGCTCAGAAGAGGCCCGCTTCCGTCGTCGCGACGACGAGCATCAAGGAGAGCGCGAGGTGAGAAGAGGAGAGAAGAAGAGGAGAGAGAGGAAAAAAGAAAAACCTCGCGAGCCCGTTCGAGTGCCTTTTTCCTTTTTTTTTTCAAGAAAAATAACGCCTCTGTTTTTTTTCTTCTTCCCTCTTCAACGACGCTTGCTCACAACCGCTCCCTCTTCCTCTCTCCTTAAAAAAAAACACTCACAGCTGCTACTGGACCTGCGGCGGAGAGAACAGCGACACCGCCTTCCTCAGCCGCGCCGCCGCCGACGCAGCCGCGGCCTCCTCCTCGTGCCCCCCGCCGCCGCACGCCACCGCGTCCCCCTGCAGCCGCTTCATCGTCTCCGCGCGGGCTGTCGCTCCCTCTCCTTCGGGGTCGGGGCAGTGCGAGCGTGTGTGCTCGAAGAAGGGAGCGGGGCTCGGGGCTTCGTGCCGCGGAAAGGCCTCCCCGCTGTCGCCCGCCCCCGCTTCGGCTCCGGCCTCTCCTCCTCCTCCTCCGCCGCCACCGCAGGAAGCCCCGTCGCCGGCCGAGACCGCAGCGCCGACGCCGAAGCCGACGCGCCGGCCCGTGAGGCCCAGGGGAGAGCCCGCGCCCGCGCCCGCGCCGGTGGCCGCACCCGCGCCTGCGAGTACTCCTGCTCTGCCTCCCGCTCCGGAGCTGGAAGCGACAGAAACGCCTCCTCCGGTGACGGAAACGCCGCAGCCTTCTCCTCCCGAGACGACGGCGCCGCCGCCGCCGCCGACGACGACGACAACAACGCCGCCGCCGACGACGCCCCCTCTTCCTCTTCCGACCTCGGCCCCTTCCGCCACGGCCAAGCCCAGGCCCAAGCCCGAGCCCGAGCCCAAGAACAGGCCTCACGCTCTCACGCCCTCAGACCTTTCGGCCCCCTGCGGGCTCATCTGCGACGGAGGAGGGCAAGGACCCGCGGCGACCTCGAAGGGCGGCGATGACTGCTCCTCCCCCTCGTCGTCGCACTCGCTCTCGCCCGAGCTCGCCCGGGCGATCTCGGCCGGCGCCTGCCGCGACGCCTCCTCCTTCTCCTCCTCCTCTTCCTCCTCCTCTTCCTCGGAAGTCGTCGTCTGCGGGGCCCAGAGCGGCGGCGGCGGCGGCGGCGGCGGCTTTGTCGTCGAGCGCGCCCTCGTCGAGGCCGTGGGGGGAGGAAGATGCAGGCCCGCTCCGTGCGAGGGGGGGGGCGCGAAGGCGGCGGCCGCGTGCGGCACGGGGAAGACGGGCCCTTCTCCGCCCCCGCCTCCCGCGCCGGCGCCCGCTCCGGCGGTCGCTCGCCGGGTCCCTTCGACGCCGCCTCCGGCGGCCGCGGTGCCGCGGGCCGCCCCCTCGGAGACGGCGCCTCCGGACGCTCCGGAGCCGGCTGCCGCGAGGGCGGCTCCCGCTCCGGCCCCCCGCTTGAGCTTTTCCTCGGGGGCCTTCCCCGCAGCGGCGGCCCCGGCTCCCTCGCCGGCGTCGCAGACGCCCCCGGAGGAGGAAGGAGCGCCAGCGCCGCCGCCGCCGCCCCCGCCCCCTGCGACGGAAGCGCCTCTCCCCTCTCCTCCCTCCCCTCGCTCTCCTCCCTCTCCTCCATCTCCTGCTCCCCCTCCGACCAAGTCCCCTCGCCCCACCATCGTCGTCGCGGACCGCCTGCCCCCTCCCCCGAGGGGGACGCCGGAGGCGACGCCCGAGCCCCCTCCTCCTACCCCTTCCCCTCCCCCTCGCCCTCCCTCCCCGCCGCCGACGGGGCCCCCGACGGCCGCGCCCGCCCCCTCCGACCCCGCCTGCCCCCGCCGCCCCGCGCCCGCGGCCCTCTGCTCCTCGGGCTCGCTCGCCGGGGCGCGCGCGGACCGGCTCGTCGACTGTGCCGGCTCTGCGCTCCCGGCCTCGGTCGCGCTGTCCCTGTCCCAGGTCGAGCGGTGCGTATCGCTCTCCTCGGGCTCGCCGCCGCCGCCGCCGTCGCCGCCGCCGTCGTCGTCGTCGTCGGAAGAAGAGGGGCAGCAGACGGGCCCCTGCGCCGCGTCGCTGCTCGTCGTCGACTCCGAGGTCTGGCGTGCCGCCCGCGAGGGCAAGTGCTCTGCGCTGCCCTGCGGAGAAGCACTGGCGCCGCCCCTCAAGGGGGGCGAGCCGGGCCCGACGCCGATGCCGCCCCCCGCCGCCGTCGCCGTCGCCGCCGCCGCGGTCGCGCCCTCTCCGTCGCCGTCACCGCTGATGCTGCCCGAGGAAGAACCAGAAGCAGGGGAGGAAGAAGCCGCGCCCGCCGGGGAGCCCGCTCCCGCGGGCCAAGGGGAGGACGGCAGCAGCAGCAGCTCTCTCGGGGACGACCCGGAGCAGCCCGGGTACACGACGAGCCTGTCGGGCGTGCCCCGCGGAGGGACCAAGAGGCAGCAGCAGCAGCAGCAGCAGCAGCAGCTGAGGGAGAAAGAGGCCTCGCCGCCGGCGCCGGCGCCGGCGCCGGCGCCCTCGCTCTCCCCTCCCGCTGCCCCTCCTCGTCGCTCCCCTCGCGAGGGAGGCAACCCCGCCGACGACGGCGGCGACTCCACCAACGCCACCACCACCTCGATCGGCTCGGAGCTCGCGGCGCGCATCCGCGGCAGGGCGGGCGCGGGGGGCTCCTCTCTCTACGAGCAGCGCCTTGCCGAGCAGCAGCAGCGCGGCGGCGGCGGCGTCGTCGTCGTCGTCGGCGGCGGCGGCGTCGGTGTCGGCGGCGGAGACTCCGCGGCGGCGGCTCGGGAGGGCGGGGAACAGCCCCCGCCGCCCCCTTCGCCGCAGCGGGCCGGTCGCCCCCCCTCCTCCCGCGGAGGCGGGGCGGCCGCGAGGGTCAGCGTGGCGGCCATCGCCGCGCCCGTCGCGGTCCTCGCCCTGCTCGCGCTCGGCGGCGCCGCGTCCGCCTCCGCCGTCCGCCGCCGCAGGCGCGGTCCCTCGGGCTTCGGCCTGGGTGCCGGCGGCGGCGTCTCGAAGGGGACTGCTGCTCGCCGCCTCCACGAGCAGCAGGGCGGGGGCCCCGACGACGACGACGACGCCGAGACCTCTGCAGACTGCGGCCGCTCTCTCTGCCAGCAGCAGCAGCAGCAGCAGCAAGATCAACATCAGCAAGAGCAGCAGCAGCAGCAGCAGCAGCACCAGGCGCCTCGAGCCGGCGGCGCCGCAGGGTTCGACTTTGCCGTCGTCGGCCGCTCATCGTCGCTCTTCTCGAGGGGCTCCTCCTCGGCCTCCTCGCCCGACGGCCGCGGCCTCTTCCTCGGGACCCAGGCCGCCGGCAACGATGCCTGGGGCCGTGGAGGAACCGCGACGTTTTCTTCTGCTCCCGGCCTCGGGGGGAACGAGCAGCAGCGCTCCTCGAGGGCGAACAGCGGCGGAGGGTGCAGCAGCGAGGTCCCTCTTCCTTCGCGCGCCGCCGCCGCCGCGGTCGTCGCGGCGAGGGCCGCCGCCGCTGCCGCGGCCGCCGCCGCCGGGTTCTTCCACTCGCCTCCCGCTCTCTCCGCCTCTGCTTCCGCCCTGCCTTCTCCCTCGGGCTCTGCGGCCTCCTCGGACGGCAACGGCTCGAGGTCCTCGGCCTCCCGCAGGGCCCTCGCCGGCGCGGGCTCGCTGTCCTTCTCCGAGCTGCTTCAGCAGCAGCAGCAGCAGGGGCAGCAGCAGGAGAAGGAGGCGAGGAAGAGCAGGAACAACGACAGCTCTTCCTCCAACTCTTCGACTTCTTCTCTCTCTGGCCGCAACGGAAAGGACAAGGGCACCAACGGCGGGGGCTCGTTCACGGTCGCGTCGCTGCCTCGCTCGCGCTGAGGAAAGAGCGAAAGTTAAAGAAAAAAAGAGGGAGGGAAGCAAGCCCGAGTTGGTTTGTTCCCCATTTTTACCTTTTTTCCCTTTGGACAAAAACGACTTTGATTTTCAACACTTTGATCACTTTACTTTTGACTGCACGCGACACGAGCGGTCCTTTCTTCGCTGTCTTGTCCTCTGTAAATCGCGTGAGCGGAACAGAGGGGTAGGCAGGGAGCGTTGTCTTTTGGTCTCTCTCTCTTTCTCTCTTCCGTGATGAAAAAAGTTGACAAGGAAAAAAAAAAGAGAAAAAAGCTCGGCTCTCACTCACTTCAGCCATTGCGGCATCGTTCATTCTCCCCCTTCTTTCTTTGCTCTCTCTCTGTCTTCTCCTCTTTCTCCCCAACTCTCTCTCTCTCTCTCTCTCTCTCTCTCTCTCTCTCTCTCTCTCTCGATGGAGTGGATAAAGAAGCTTGACCGCAAGCTGGACGGCACCGCATTGGCCAAAGCGCGCGATGCCGCTGTCCGAGGCGTGAAGAAATTCGCGCTCAACGAGTCGGAGCTGGAGATCGCCACGGAGGAGGCGACCAACGGGGAGCCCTGGGGCCCGCACGGCACGGCCATGGCCGGTGAGTTGAAGAGGAGAGGGAGGGCTGCGGGAAAGAAGAGGAGAGTCGAGAGAGAGAGATGAGAGGAACGAGAGTTTCGGTTGGAAGAAAAAGAATCGATGGCATGCCCTTCCTTGTCGTCGGTGCGACCCTCTTTGCTCCTCAACCTCAACCCCCCCCCCCCCCAATCTCTCTCGCTCTTCTCCAATCAACGCCAAACAAAAAATCAGACATCACCAGGGCCTCGTTCGACTCCGAGGGGTACCGACAAGTGAGTTTGATGATCGAAGAGAGAGAGAGAGAGAGAGAGAGAGAGAGAGAGAGAGAGAGAGAGAGAGAGAGAGAGAGAGAGAGAGAGAGAGAGAGAGAGAGAGAGAGAGAGAGAGGAGCG
>Ga0114918_10005310_pt1 | contig 11071 bp, 19 predicted proteins | sample LantaG_FD_87015 | JGI IMG/M metagenome (GOLD analysis project Ga0114918, IMG submission 87015) | Deep subsurface microbial communities from Baltic Sea to uncover new lineages of life (NeLLi) - Landsort_02402 metaG | ecosystem: Environmental > Aquatic > Marine > Oceanic > Sediment | place... | reverse complement strand
AGGCATACCAATAGAATCACCAAGGCCATATTTTGATGAAAGACGAAGCGTGCCATTATCCCCAAGTAGAACACCGTATGATGTATATGGCACCCCATATGGAGATCCATACTATGATAGACAACAACAACAATATCCACCAGGGATACCCGTACAACAACAACATTCTCCACAACACCCCTACCAAACATTGGAATCGGAGCTAGCTAGATTTATTCAAGTAAACCAATTATTAAACAAAACTGAGGAAAAAAACCCAGCTTTAGAAAGAATAGAAAAAGATAACCAAGAACTTAAACAACAACTACAAAAACTAAATGAAGAACGACAGAGAGATATAGCTGATGAATTAAATCAGACTAGACTTAGCTACCAGCAGGAGCATCAAAGAAGACAAGACTTGGAAGAAAAGCTTAGACAATCAGAGCTCAGACAAAGTCAGGGGGCTCTGTCTGACACAGATATAAGATATCATGAACTCAAAGACAAGCACGCTCTTGAGGTAATGAAATTAGACGAAAAAGGCAAAACACGGGAGGCAATCGCCAATGCCGTTACAACAGGTTTTTCCCAAGTTGGTATTGCTATTGCCCGTACTGCCTCAGAGGTAGGAACTGGAGAGGCAAGGCCCATGGACGGAGTTACAGATGGTAGACACATGTGGCAAGCTCAATGCCCATACTGCCAAACAAACATTACTGCACCACTATCGGCAAGTCAGGTAACTTGCCCAGGTTGCGGAAAAGAGCTGGCAGTAAGTCAGGAAGAGCCACCACAACATCCGCCTGAGCCAGCTGGTGCTGGTTTTTCTATAGAGCCAGCCCAGCCCGTGGTAGAAACAGAGATTTATGAACAGCCAACCGAACAACCGCAACAAATACCTGAGCGTTATGGCGGGGAGCCACGACCCGAGCAACGAATGGCGGATACTGGGAGAGTCTCACAAGCGATAAGGCAGGAACTAGAACCACTAGAACCTGTACCTGAAGTTTATGAGGAACCACCCCAACCCGAAGTACCATTGCCTCCACCAACAGACACAACCGACGATTTAAAACATCAACAACCAGAAACAATGCAAATTCCTGTAGAACAACCAACAAGTAATACAATAGAGAAGATAAATGAAGAAAGCCAACCAGTTGATGAATTTAGTTGTCCCGAACCCGGATGTGGAAAATCATTCAAAACGGAACTACAGCTTAGAGGCCATATAGGCGGTGCCCACGGAAAGAAAAAGAAAAATAAGAAAAAGTGAAACAATGGGCTTTGATATTAAACAATTTGGAGTAAATCTTGCTCTTGGTTTTGCAGTAGACATTGTACGTGGCTGGTTTAATGAACAGCTAAAAGACATACAGCCAAGCGATCTTTATGAAGCAATTATACAAAACAACGATTTATGGAGTGTTACGCCAGAAAAACTTAGAAACACAGGACACAAGTTCAAACAAACATATGGTGCATTATTTGAAAAATTCGAGAAAGAGATAACAACAGAATTGTTATTGGGATGGATGCAGAAAGACCATCCTGTTTTATTCAGCACGATCATCAATACTAACATCAGTGGAAACAGAACCGGAATAATGTGGTTTGATAACCAAGTAAGACAAATCAAACAGAAAATCATCGAAATGTAAAAATACCTGTGGAGAGATAGGTAAATCATATGTACCCTGATTTAAAATATCAAATAATAAGCGGAGTGTTTGCATTAGCAGGACAAGGAATTTCAGGCTTTCTAACACGCCCACGATATGAAGATGACGAAAAACTCCTTGAAGAGTATTATACTGAGGCACGAGAGATCGTAAAGAAAGACGAACAGGGTAGGGAACGAGAAAGGAGATACAGAGCACAACCACAACAAGAAGAGCCGTTACCAGAAATACAACAAACAGATTTAATACCAGAGAAGATTGGAGGCGGAACGTTATGTTTGCCATGTTCTAGGGATCACTTCAGTACCGTGTCTGGTGCTCTCAGCGAGGCTTTGCGTTTTGCCCGAAAGGAAGGAATAAATCACCCTGAAGTTCAAAAGAGAATTGGAATGGCTCTTGATGAATTGAATATGCTTGAGAGGATTGATCTTGCACCCGAACAAATGGTCACGTTGAGGGGTAAAGAAAAAACCCTTGCAGAATGGGGATTAAACAGCTCCCGTGACTTGAGACATAAGATAACAATAGTACAAACGCCAGACGACCTTGAATCCGCTGCTGCAGATGCATCCAACATTAGAACACAATTCATGCGTCAACTTTGGGAAGTAGCGACTGTTGATGGAACAATAGACAAGCTCTGCAAAGGTTTGAAGGAAGAAGAAAAAGAACGCTGCATGTCTACCATTGCAAATATACTAGATGAAAAAACACTAACGCCGCCATAGGCGATAAGCCTCATTGGAACATAGGATACGGGGAAAATAAGTCGTAGAGACTGGCTGTTCTTGCCAATTCATGGGAGATGCCTATGTCCCCCTCTGGTCTCGGAAAGTATCTCCACCCCCAATACCAGTTTATCGCCGGCGACTGCGTTCAAGACTAAAGAGGTATAATATGACAATAAAAGTAAAACTCAGAGGAAATAAAGCAATCGTGAGATTTAACAACCAAATGGATGAGGGCTACTTTGTACATGTACTGCGAAGTGCAAGAGATAATGGGCAACCACATCCGAAGATAAGTCTCAAATCCAACGGGCAGGAGCTACCGCCACAAAAGCCAGAAAAAACAGCAGAGCAAGTGATTAAAGACAACAAGGCAAAAATTGTTAAAAACGCCAAAGCAATGGAGGTTAAATAATGGACCCAATTGGTAGCCTGATAAACGGCATGGCCTTTGCATTGGGCACGGTCATAGTATCGACTATTGCAATATACATCGGTTTCAGACGGTCATCTAAGTTCATAGAAAAGATACTTACTCAGATTGCAGCAATGTGGAAAAAAGTAAAAGAAGAAGTATCCATAGATGCTCAATTGAATGCAAAGAAAAAGAAAGGCAAGAAATAATGAAATGGTGGATTGACAAAAACGACATACTCAGGCTCTTGATACAACCTGAAGCAAAAATAATAGACATCGGCTGTGGACCAAATCCTGTATTTGATAATGCAACCAATGTTGATAAAAGCATACAAAATGTCCCAAATTTTATCTTAGCAGAGGCAGAGGCTCTCCCATTTGAACAGTTCGAATTTGACTATGCTGTACTTAGTGAGATTCTTGAGCATGTTGTTGACCCAAAAAAGATTCTTGAAGAGGCACAGCGGGTTGCTAAATTTGTTGTTTTTACAGTACCAAACGAATTCCAGTGGGATAAAAGATTAAAACCTTTTTCCCATCCAGAACACCTGCGTTATTTTACTGAAGAGAGTTTGTTTGATCTAACTATAAAGGTTGGTTTGCAGGAACCAGAATTTATAAAGATATGCGTGATGGGTTGGAGCCATTTCATCATATTTGGTTTTTCAAAAAATAGCAATATAGAAAAAGAGATACGAGATGAAAGACCTGAATGGGCTTCTCGCTTTATCCCATGGAAGGAGAAAGACAATGCTATTATCTAACATAGTTATGAAAGGCTGTTTTGTCTGTCACGGTAAAGGGCACCATTTAAGCCATAACCAAGTTGACAAAGTCAAGGAAAAGTGCTATGATGCTAAGAACAAAAGAATTAACCGGAACTGCGTTGAGCGAAAACTAAAAGAGCCTCCTGCAGTCTGTGAGATCTGTCATGGGGATTTATTCATATTTTACCCACACATCTAGCATAAATTTTATATAGTGTTTTGCGATACACAATACTACATGGCACGAATTCGTATACCTCATTCTATAACGCTTCCGAAAGAACTGGATGACTGGGTGAACTCTTTGATAAAAACAAGGGAGTTTGCTAATATTACCCATGCTGCTGAACGAGGGTTATATCTTTTAAAAGAAAAAATGGATGGTGCTTGAAGGATGAAAGATATGAGAGTAGGAGCAAAGGAGCTGGTGAGATGGATAAGAAAATAAAAGACGCGATAATTGGAATCATACTTGGTATAATATTCGGTGTAGCTGGTGCTTTGTTTCTGCAATGGCGTTTGGAAAAACAGATGGAAAGAAGAGGATACAAGCTAAGCTGCTATTGGGAGAAACAATGACAATAATATATTCAAAAAAAGTAAAACCATCTTCGCTTGCAAAGATCAAAAGATCAGATGCATTTATTGCATTGGTAACGGAGAACTTTGTTAAAGAAGAGGGAAGGATTGACGAATGCAGAATAGCAAAGGCATGCAATAAACCGATGTATGCCATGGTAAAAGAAGGAATTGAATGGAACTTGGAGTTTGAATTTCCATGGCGGAAGATCTATTACTACAAACGATTAGAGGAAGAGGGACGTGAGATTACGGAGGACATTCAGAAGGATTTGGGCTTATATAAAGCAGTGCAGGGATTTGATGGGAGCAAGAATGTGCAGTAACTGTATGGAACTCTTCGAGTTTGATGATAACGACGTACGGCCTTTTGTCTATCACGAATGTGAAGATGGAACAATGATGGCACACAGAAACCCAAACGCATTGGGCAAAAAAACTAGCTATACATATTATCCAAAACATGAACCCACATCAAAGAAAAAGACACTGTGGAGTAAATATTTCTGAATGGGCGTTGAGGGTTAGAAAACACGGTTTTGCATCCGTTCCTCCGCCCTTGATGCCCACCGAGAGAATATGGGAATAAAAACAAGAGTATATGAAATTGAAGAAGATCTCGCAATCAATATCCCAACGGATGTTTTGCCACCAAGTAAGATGCAGGTAGTGGAAGAAAGAATAGAGACGCCCGGATATGAGGCAGAGACAGAAACATGGTATCACGTCATCGTTAGGCCGTACAAAGGAAGGACTGCGTTGTTGCTGACGCCAGACATCAGCATATCTCCATTGGAATCAATGACACGTCTTGGACTTGACCCCGACAAACCAATCTCTGTAAGACTATATGGCTCCCGAAGATGGATTAACGCACACCTTTATCATGGATACCATGGCAGAGTTTGGATTCCGGCACCGATAACAAGAAAGACACGTGTACGAGATTACACAACGTACCCTGTAATAATAAAAGGGACAACACTGCCTCGAATAGAGATACAGACAGTCAGACGAGAAGTACGTGATGTAAAAGTAGACCACATGGGTAAGACATATCCCACTGAAAACTATGCACCAAACAGGTGGAGATGGAGAATGCCAAAAGAAATAGACTGCTATCCCGTGATGGTAAAAGCAATCGGCATGAACATCTATCCTGAGGCGCAATGCCATAGAGAAGACGAAATAATTCTTATCGACTTTATTTTTTCAAAACCTTCCGGGAGGGTTGTTTCTGAAGCGATGGGATATGCTTTTAGAAACATGGCGGTTAGGAATTACACTGCCACGGTCGAAGTAGACTACCCATTTTTATGCGAAATTCGCGCTACTTATCTCAGTAGTTGCCCCTTAACATATTATCAGCCAGATGAAACACACAACATTATGCTAAAGAATGCTTTGGAGATAACCGTATACAACATTCTACAGTATTTCTTCCAAAAATCTAAACCTGAAAATCCTTATTCTTCGATGTCTTGGGCCGACCATATCGATAAGATAGACTTTACAACAACTGCGGTGAAACTGCGTAGAACATATCCGAAAATAAAAATAGACGAGCCATGGAAAGGTAAATATTTAGACTATACTGCTGAAGGGGAAGGCGTTCCTTCAGAGCAATTTGGAGTTGAGAAGCAGTTCTATCAATGCATCAAATATGTCCGAGTTTTAAACGAGTCATCATATAAGGAAGGAGGAATAGACCGGTGGGTTTATACTGATGCTGACATAAACTCAATTGTATTAGCAAATCAAAGAACGAGAATGATTGCAGGATTGAAACAAGAAGTGGATGTAGATATGAATGGCTTTATTTGGAAAACCTAGCCCTGGATTTGGTAACTATTGCCATGAAAGAGGCTATGTGCTATATCTAAACTGGAAAAAAGAAACATTCACAGTAACAGATTAAGAAGTGTTAAAAATGTTGAATAAAACAAAGATCACCCGAGTCACATGCGATATCGACACAAAGAATATAAATGATATAATCAAATGCTTGAAAACCTTTAAAAAATATCATTTTGACAAGGAACTGCAAATCAAACAATCTCCATCTGGTAGGGGTTTCCACTGTACTTGTTGGGCGGATAAAGGCGTAACATTAAAAAAGTTATTAAAGATTCGTAAAAAAGCAGGAGATGATAGAATAAGAATTATGCTCGACGGAAAAAGCCACAGACAGATACAGGTTTTATTTACCAGCAAGAAAAAAAACAAATCAGATTTAGTAGTAGACAACATTCCTATGGAATATGAAACTCAGGGTGAAGAAACAAATGTCAAAATATCATTTGGAGAGACATAAAAATGTTGCGGGATTCTAAGCCAACTCGTTTTTTGAAGAGTTACATCCCATCCCCTCCTAAAAGAAGAGAGTCGGCTCAGCCCGATACAACAGGAGAATAAATGGTAACACTTAAAGAACACAAACCACCCGAAAGACACCTTCGTAAATGTGGCCATCCTAGCGATTGGTCACTCGACCTAATGGACTTGAACGGAATAATCATAAGCTACTGTATGGGGTGCGTTATCTCCAAACTTGGATTGAGGCCAGTGGCAAAACACAAAATTATTAAAGACCGGCAGTATCCCCAAGGACATCTTGTCAAGATATGGGGGGAAAGTTAATGATTCAACTATGGGGAACAGACGCATGCACTCCTTGCAAACAAGCAAAGATGTTGCTGGACAAACACAGAATACCATACCAGTGGGTAGATGTGCGTTTTATCAACTTTAATGGCATTATCCCTAGATTAATTTTGGAGGACGGGAGAGAAATAGAGGGATTGCCTGAAATAAACAAATATTTGAGAGGACGAAAATGACACAACATCTTATAGAGCAAGAACAAATAAGACTTAAAGATAAATATTCTAGGTTTCAACAACAAGAGATAAAACGAGCTGATGATAATCTACAAAAGAATATGCGCAGCATAAGTTGCCGCCGTCTCAAATATTGTTTGACTGCCGAGACTAAATACTGCATGTATTGCTCTTATAACACGACTCGTATAGCCCCAGTGGGTCAAGACTACTTTAAACCAAAGATAGCAGGAATAACATTTTTAGGTGAGGGACTATGATTCGACATATTTTGTCGATAGTTGGATGTATTGCCGGTATAATTGTTTGTATATTCTCCTATTTCTTTGCAGTTAGAAATAATGAATATTTTGCCTGGGCTGCCCTTGGATTTGCAATTCTCACCCTGTTGGTCTACTGGAATCTCAAAATAGAGCTTAAAAAAGACACTTAAATAATGTTTCGACAAACTTTAAATACGGGCTAATTATTTTTTAATTTGTGGTTAATGTGGAAGTAACTCCCGAAATCATAGCATATATTGTCTCGTTAGCACTAGGTGTTATTTCTTTAGTGGCTGGAGATAAATATTTGAAATATAAAGCCAAAGCATTCAAATTTGCATCAGCATTAAAAGTTACAATTGATGCAATTGAGGATGATATACTAACTGAGGACGAAGTAAAAACTATTATCTCTCACTGGAAAAGCGTTTTTGAGGAAGCAAAAACCCTCATTAAGTAATCAGGCTTTAGGAGAATTTTTTCTACTCACTAATTTAATTGGTGATGAATATAAATGGAGGTGAAGTGAGATATGGGTATAGTAGACCTGATTAATACCTTAGACTGGCGTGCCCTTGCTCTGATCGGCATAGGCTATCTAGTTTTCAAGTTCAAAAAATAGTCAAACTGTCAATAGTAAAATTTAAATCCTATCCTACAATTTAGAATATGGTCTAAATGGCAGAAGAAGACTTGACTAAAGAAGAGTTGATAGCTGAATTTGATGTAAGATACCAACCAAAACACGCCACAGAAACAAAGAAAAATAGCAAGTCAACCAACGTCCTAATAATTGTGGCTGTCATAGCTCTGGTCTGCTTTGTATTATTCTATGGAGACATAGAACTGACTCATTCACTTGAGGATTGGATTGGTGGAGAGCCTGAGGTAATAGAACCCGTACCAGCAGAAGTGGAACTATGCAGATTTAGCGATTTACACAGCAATGTTTCGGTAAATATCGAGATAGAGCTAACAAATCTTGGAGAGACTACGGCAAAAGATATTTCAATATATGTCCGAGCAAGTAATCAGAATGGCACGACACTATACTCGGGAAATCTATCACTGACCGTTGTGCTTTTACGAGAAGGTGAGAACTGCTCTGCGGTATACTCAATACCAATAGACTCTGGCGATACAACAGTTTCGCACACTATAGAAGTCACATGGTATGAGGGAAGAACAAGCTATCATAAAGAGACACCCCTCTAATTTTTTTCTACAAAAGCTTTAAATGTTAGATTATTCATATTTACTTTGGTGATAAATTGGTAGAAGTACAAGATGATGTAAAATATTTTTCAGTTACCGTTACAACGCCGCCCCCACCAGAAGGACAAGCAAGAATAGATAACATTGTTGCACCAACACAAGTTCAACAAGGGGAACCATTTAATGTAACCTACGATTGCCACAACGATGGCGGAGCAGATGAACTTTATGGTTTCATATTTGACACTGATGCCCAAGCAGAGATGCCAGGAACACGATGGGTAGAAACCATAGATGGCGGTGCTGTCAAGAATGTATTGCATTCATTCCTGAATGGAATAAATACTGACATACATGCAGAGATAAGAGCGGGACACATGGAATAACCAATGTCAAACGATCTGACAATCAAAGTTAAAAAAATAAAAAATTACAAAGAGAAGCCATTAAGAGTAATAACGACGGTAACAGACCCGATAAAAGCACAGGTACATCATTTTCCACGAGCATCAAAAGTTGTTGTTGAGGCAAAAGAGGAATAAAATGTATGTTGTAGACAACATCGTTTCAAAACAATCTATTAAGCTTGATGGGAATGCCGAAATTCAAGATCTGGCTTTTCCATCTACAATAGACCCAAATACACCTTTTGAAGTTTCGTATAATGCTATAAATCTACGGGATATATCTCAAAGATTATGGGGAAACATAATTGACGCTGATTCTGGTCGCATTGTCCCGGGAAGTAATTGGGAAACAGACGTTCCAGCTGGTGGAGTATATTTTTCGGTCGCATCTTTTACAGGCATCACAAACACATTTAACGGTGCTGCGGTCATAGGACACATAGAAAAAGGTAAAGCGGCCTGGCCCATGCTAATACCAATCGGTGGGATTATAGCTATGATAGGAATAGCACAGTGGTAATATGGAAGTAGAGGATGACGTAAAACAGATAACGATTCTTGTAGAGTCCCTAGGCGACATAACGATTTCCAATTTACAATATCCCAGCCAGGTAGATGTGAATGAGCCATTTGATGTAATCTACGATTGTGTAAACAACGGATCACCGGATGAACTATGGGGAGTAATGATGATTTTTGAAAGCCCAATATCCAGCACATATTGGATTGACATCGTGGAGAATGTCAAACAAATAACAACTCATTTTAATGGAATACAGGCGGATCTTTCTTTAGGTATCAAAGTGGGGAGAGCATGACAACGGACAATACTGTAGACTTACATATTATTAAAATTTCCAGACCCGAAATCGTCTCTTTTGATTGCCATCCAGGTCTGGCAGACCTGCGTAGCAATGAGGGATGTTGCTGTGGTCTTACAAAACACACCTATGATTTTTTAGCCAAAGCCGGTAACATCATTGTATGTTGCATAGCTGGATTAGCATATACCGGACCAGTAGAGCAGGATAAATATTATGATGTAGAGCTGGAATCGTTATATAATGGTCAGTGGTATTACAAAGGAACATTTTCCATACATACTAATAGGGAAAACCCAACACCTTTTGAATGGGATTGGTATCCATTTGCTGCTGAAGGTATCCGCCTCAGGATGAAGGATTATGGTTATCTTGACATGTCATTGGGGCTTATCCAATTTGGTTTGCATCCCATAACTGATATTACAAACGAGCAGGAATGTGCAAGTATGAATGGACATTATTATAATGGTCGCTGTCATCTCCTGCCGCCAACATGCAGCCAAATAAACAACCAGCAAGATTGTGTGAATCGTGGGTGTTACTGGACAGGTACGGAATGCCAGCCAATACCTGAAGCATGTACTGGATGGTGTACAGAGCAAGATTGTATTGATGCTGGTTGCGAATGGTGGGGGCCAGACAATCCTTATTTACCAAATACATGCCATGAAACTGGTATGAAAGCAGTATCTCTTAATGTTGACCCCGACCAACCTGCAGATATTCACAGTAATGAATTACCAGGAACCTCGGGGGTTGTTTCTTTCAATCTACCAAACAGAGTAAAAGCATACAGAGCCATAGGGACTATCATGCTTGCATACCCTGGACATCAGGGTGTTACTGACTGCAATTTTTATATGGATGCGTATGGGATGTGGCAAAACAGAATAAGAATATCCTTTAATATTGCCAAAGATTTTGATGAGGATTTCAATAAAACAAGTGAATATAAGAGATACGGCACCGTTTTCAAGATCGGGTCAGGGTACGGCGAACTGACTGTAGATTCATTAAATATGATTTTTATATATAAGGATGCGTGATAAAATGGCAGATATAAATAGAATTGAACGCTGGTTTGATTCCATGGAAAAACTAGGACAAGCAGACATACCTATGGAAATTGATGGACAAATAATGACTCCACGACAATATCTACAGAAAGTAAGGGGGGCATTAAATGGAGTTATTTAATTCTACGGCAAAGGACTTGCTTTTAACAAGATTGGAGAAGAGGTACGAACAAAGAAGATTGATAGATATATATCAAATTGATCCAGACACTGGAATGGCGCGGCATCTTACACCAGAACAACAGATAGAAGAAGCCCGCAAAGGCACAGCTATAGGTGAAGAGATACTTT
>Ga0114918_10005309_pt1 | contig 11071 bp, 10 predicted proteins | sample LantaG_FD_87015 | JGI IMG/M metagenome (GOLD analysis project Ga0114918, IMG submission 87015) | Deep subsurface microbial communities from Baltic Sea to uncover new lineages of life (NeLLi) - Landsort_02402 metaG | ecosystem: Environmental > Aquatic > Marine > Oceanic > Sediment | place... | reverse complement strand
CTTGTTCTTGTAAATTAAATTATTGAATTTAATTACATTTTTTAGTATAATTACATTATAATAAGTTTCAATTAATTTAATAAAAAAGGAGAATACTTATGGGTACATCATACACAGGATCATACACAGGATCATCATACACAGGATCATCATACACAGGATCATCATCCACAGGATCATCATACACAAGATCATCATCCACAGGATCATCATACGCGCAGGGAGATTCTCACCAAGTCGTGTCTGCCGCGCAGGGAGATTCTCACAAAGTCGTGTCTGCAGGAACAACTTCATTCGATTTCCAAAAAATTATTGGTTTTAAAACCCCTAATGAGGTCCCTGAAGCAAAGGATGCTGGAAATAAAGAGAATTCTCCTCCTAGCAAAACATATTCACCTGCCGATAAGAAATACAGTTTGACTGATACTTTTTATAAACGAGTAATAAAAAATAGTTCTAAAAGTCTCTTGGGGTCTGTAGCTGATCAAACGCCGATGCAGAATCAGGAAGTAAATACTGAACTTCCAGCTGGTGCAATATTTTCAATGGATTCGGATTAATTCATCTTGTTGAACTCTTTTTTAAAAGAGAATGTAGCAGAGCTAGATAGCCCTCTTTGAGCCGATGGCCCAGAGAGGGCTTTTTGGTGTCTAGGGGTAGTTTGTTTTGGAGGGCGAGGTCGAAGTAGTCGCCTTGGTGGTAGAGGCTCCAGGTTTGACTACGAAGCTGGAGGCTCTTTGGCCAGGTATGATTGGGTAGGGGCTTTTGGATGCAGAGGTTGACGGGGCGCTTGCCGTAAGGGGCAAGGCGGTCGTAGATGAGGCCGTCGCCATCTTTGTCCATGTTGGTGTAGTAGGTGGTTTGGGTGCGGAGGTATTGCTCGGTTGGGCTGGGTTTGCTAAAGGTATGGTCATGGAGGATCCATATGAGGGTTAGGCCGAGGGAGGTGTAATCGCGGGTGCGGGCTTTGGCCTCGGTGAGCGCCATAGGAGAGTATTGGATCTCGTAGACGGTCTGGTTGTGGAAGACGTCGGCGATGCGGTTGATAGAGGAAAAAGGTTTTTCGAGGGTGGTGTTTGGGCCGAGAAGGGTTTGGAGGTAGAGTTGGACGCTGAGGTGGATGGCTCCTTTTTGGGCTCTTTCGCAGTTGGTTTCTTGAGGGTGGTAGAAGTGGGGGGTAGTTTTGGGGCCTGATTTGAGACGCAAGGGGCTCTGGCATTGTGGACATGTATAGTTTTTTCTTCTCTGAGCAGAAGATGCGTGAATGAGGGTATTTTGCTCTAGAGCAAAGATTTGCATGGGAGGTAAATCTGTTTTTCGGTATAATTTTAATCCTGGTTAAAGTATACAAATATCATCATGACAAAAGAAGAAGAATCTTCCGCAACATATTCCACGTTATTCAATCAACAGCATCAGCAAAAAATTGAAGAACTGGTCACCTTGGCTAAAGACCAAGGTTACGTCACCTATGAGGAGATCAATGAGATCCTTCCGATGAGTTTTGACTCAGCGGATCAGATCGATCAGGTTCTCATTTATCTTAGTGGGATGGACATCCAGATCCTCAATCAGGCTGAAGTTGAGAGGCAAAAAGAGCGGAAGAAAGAGGCCAAAGAGTTAGAGGGGATCTCTCGAAAGTCGGAAGGGGCTTCGGATGATCCTGTTCGGATGTACCTTAAAGAAATGGGTTCTGTTCCTTTGCTCACTCGTGAGGAAGAGGTAGAGATCTCAAAGCGGATCGAAAAAGCGCAGATCCAGGTGCAGAAGATCATTATGCGTTTCCGCTATTCAACGCGCGAAGCAATCTCCATCGCGAATTATCTACTGACTGGGAAAGAGCGTTTCGATAAGTCGATTGCAGAAAAAGAGGTGGAAGACAAGCAGAAGTATCTTGTCTTAGTTCCTCGTGTCATTGAGCTCCTTATTAGGGAAGACGATTTTTTGCAGGGGCTAATGCTGCAGATGCGCGACCCAAAACTTAAGAAGGCCGACAGGCTGAAACTATCTGAAGCAATTGAAAAATGTCGTATCCGCACACAGGCGTATTTGCGTCGGATGCATTTCCGCCACAACATCATCGAAGACTTCTGTGAAGTAATCATGAACGGCTATGACCGGTTCATTATTTTAGAAAAAGAGACCGAAGAATTAGCCCCAAGAGCGGAAAAAAATAAGTTCGCTGCCGCAAAGCTTTCAGCTGTGAAGCGCAAGCTCGCAAAAAGAGAGCTCGCAGCAGGACGCAGCATCGATGAATTTAAAAAAGATGTCCGGATGCTTAGCGCTGGATGGACAAAAGCCAAGAGGCTAAGCGGGAGATGGTCGAGTCGAATCTTCGCTTAGTTATCTCCATTGCGAAGAAGTATACCAATCGGGGCCTCTCATTCCTTGATTTGATTCAAGAAGGAAACATGGGGCTGATGAAAGCCGTAGAGAAGTTTGAGTACCGAAGAGGGTACAAGTTCTCTACTTATGCTACTTGGTGGATTAGGCAAGCGGTTACTCGCGCGATCGCCGATCAGGCGCGTACGATTCGTATCCCTGTCCACATGATCGAGACGATCAACAAGGTCTTGCGTGGCGCAAAAAAACTCATGATGGAAACGGGCAGAGAGCCCACTCCAGAAGAATTAGCTCAAGAACTGGGCCTCACACCAGAACGGGTTCGCGAGATCTACAAGATCGCTCAGCACCCGATCTCCCTTCAGGCTGAAGTAGGAGAGGGTGGCGAGAGCCAATTTGGAGATTTTCTTGAAGATACAACAATCGAATCGCCTGCCGAAGCGACCGGTTACTCGATCCTCAAAGACAAAATGAGTGAAGTTCTCGATACCCTCACGGATCGAGAAAGAACTGTCCTTATAGAGCGCTTTGGCCTGCTCGATGGCAAGCCCAAAACTCTCGAAGAGGTGGGTATGCGCTTTAAAGTGACTCGTGAGCGGGTCCGTCAGATTGAAGCTAAGGCTCTGCGCAAGATGCGCCACCCCACTCGCGCTAAGCAACTTCAGGCTTTCCTCGATCTTCTCGAAGAAGAATAAAATATTTAAGTTATTACTATTCATTCTTTTACGTTTCGATTTTTTCGTTTGATGTGTTAAGATATTATCAAGAAAAATAACAGACTAATAGGAGAAAAAATATGGGAGCAGTACCACAAGTTCAACCACAGCAACCAGTAGTAATACGAGTTCAAGCTCAGGACCAAGGGCCTTCAGGAAGTTGGATGAAAACAGCTTTTAGAGTGGCGGTTTTTGGAGCAGCTGTTTACGCTGCATGGCATTTTGGTTTTGCACAGGAAGCTAGTTCTGCTGCTCGCGAAGGCGGGACTCTTTATCAGCAAACTATGGACAATCTCGCAGGGATGAAAAGCGAAGTAAGGGATCAGGCGTTTGCTTCTTGGAATGCTGTAAAGACCGGGATGCCTACAACAACTGAAGGGACAAACACTTCTCTCTTTGGGAATATATCTCAGTATGTCCCAGCAAGAGTGATGGAATTCTTTAATGGCGTGGATCAAACTCCTGCGGGCCAATTTGCCGAGCAAGTGCTTAATCAAACTCAGTTTAGCATGCCAAATATTGAAGTGCCAGGTGCCGATACACTTAAAGCCCTCACTGACAAAGCTGATCAAGCTACCTTTTGGGGTAAAGGACTTATAGCTTACTTGGTAACAAACAGTGTTCTAAAATCTCCTGTAGCAAGTCTCGCAGGTAAAGGGGTTACTGCTTTTACAAGCCTTACTTCTCCTCTTGCAAGACGCGCTTTCGGAAGATAATATTCCGATCTTGATCTAATCTGAGGGTTTCTGTCATGCTTAAGCGCTATGACAGAAACCCTTTCTATTACCAGCGATTACCATCTCATCTTTCTCCTATGCTACCTACGGAAGGCACCTATCTTTCTTCTCTCTTCACCCGTATGTAAACATATGGGTTTCATCGCGAATCTAGATATCTGCTCTTCCTCGCTTACGCCTAGGAGAAAGATTTGATGGCAACCACGGGTCTTTTTAATGACATTTTTTTAGAAGGCGGTCTTCTCAATGAGAAGTTGCAAGCTTACGAGTCTCGAGAAGGGCAGCAGCAAATGGCGGCCCATATTTGGACTGCATTTGAGCAAGATGCTACGGCTCTTTTTGAGGCGGGTACAGGTATTGGGAAGAGCTTAGCCTATTTGATTCCTGCTTTGATGTGGAGCTACCGTACCGGTGAAAAAGTTGTCATCTCTACGCATACAATCTCATTGCAAGAGCAGCTCATTGAAAAAGATTTGCCATTTTTGCTCGATGTTTTAGGACTGGATCTGCGCGTTGTCCTTGCCAAGGGGATGGGCAACTATGCCTGTTTGCGCAAGCTTGATGAAGTGTCGAACAAGCAGGGTGTTTATGATGTGTCAATTGATGCCTTAGTTTCTTGGTCGCAGAAAAGTACGGATGGAAGCAGATCGGCAGTCCCGTTTGCTATGCAGTCTGATACGTGGGGCAAGGTCTACGCAGAATCAGAAAATTGCTCTTATATTAAGTGCCCGCATTACAAGCAGTGTTTCTTCTTTAAGGCTAGAAATAAGGCGCAAGATGCCGATGTGATCATCGTCAATCACCATTTGCTCATGGCGCACTTGCTCAGTGAAGATGACCGAGCTATTTTGCCTCCGTTTACTCGTTTGATTATCGATGAGGCGCACCATTTAGAAAATGTAGCTAGATCTTCCCTTACGCAAGTATTGGATCGTGTTCGGATCATGAAGGCTTTAGGAAAAGTCCACTCAGAAGTGGATCCTGGATCGAGTCGTCTGTTTCATATCCGCGATCATGTAAAGGACAAGGGGTTGAAGACGCGCCTGGACATTGATCTGCCGGGAGAGAAAAGAGGTCTTTTAGATGAGGTGCACGCGGCGTTTGATCAGCTTGATGTGGCCTTTGCAAGAGGAGGCTCTTCTTTCAAGTGGAGAATCACTGAGCAGGTTTTGGCATCAGACGAGTGGCGAGAAGAGTTGATGCCCGCTTTTGGCGAGCTCAAGGAAAGACTAAAGCGGTATGTGGCATCGCTGCTCAGTATCGAAAAGGAGCTCGATGAGGAAACCAAAGGCAAGGTAGAAAATGCTCTCATTGATATTGGGCAAGCAGCTCAACGGCTAGAAGAGGTAACGGTGCAGATCGAGTCTTTCTTCAAGGAAGGAGACGTTCGCTGGGCAGAAAAAACGTATGAGGGGACCACCCTGTCTGCTGCTAAGCTCGATGTAGCGCCTTTCTTAGAGGAGAAGCTTTTTGAGCCCTTAAAGAGTGCGATTCTTTGTAGTGCAACTCTTAGCGTGGGTGGGAATTTCTCTCACGTGAAGAATAATTTGGGCTTGCAAAAAGAGGTGGTGGAAAAAATCTATCCTTCGCCTTTTGATTTCCAAAACAGAACCCGCTTGCTAGGCATAAAAGATCTCCCTGCGCCAAATAGCTATTCATTCATTAGTGAAGCAGCTGAAGTGATTCGCGAGGCTACCTCAATCACAGATGGGGGAGCGTTTGTCCTTTTCACTTCATATGACATGCTCAATAAATGCGCAGATGCTTTAGGGGATTTACCTATTTTAAAACAGGGCGATCGTCCTAGACATCAGCTCTTGGAAGAATTTAAGAAATGCCAAAATGGCATCCTTTTTGGAACAGATTCTTTTTGGGAGGGTGTGGATGTAGCTGGAGATGCGTTGCGGCTCGTTATTATCGTTAAGCTTCCTTTCCCCGTGCCATCTGAGCCTCTTCTGGAGGCTAGATCTGAGCTTTTACGCAGTCAGGATAGAGATCCCTTTATGGAAGATTCGATCCCCCAAGCGGTGATGAAATTCAAGCAGGGGTTCGGCCGGCTTATGCGCCGGGCAGAGGATCGAGGGTGCGTTCTGTGTCTCGATCAGCGCCTATTTGCTAGGAGCTATGGGAAGGTTTTCTTGCAGAGTTTGCCCGAGTGTGTGGTGTCATATAATTCTAAGGCTCTAATATACAGTGAGATGCAAGATTTTTATCGTTAATAAAGCTTGACATTTTATTTATTTCTTGTTAAGATTAAGCAAGATAGAGGTAATAAAATGTTTAAAGCAGTTTCTTCAACCCCCTTTGTTTTCCAACAGCCGCCTGATTCCAAAAAGAATAAGGCAAAGCGCTGCGTAATCTCTGCTTTATTTGGGGTCTTGTCAGTGCCTATGGTTTTTGTTTCAGCTCCTGCCCGCCTCTACACATTCGTTAAAAATCGATCTGCCATTGAGAGGCTTGCAGAAAAACGGTATGACGCGGCTTGCTCGGCTCTAGATTTAGAGGCTAAGCTATCGCCAGACATTACTCAGATCCAAGCTCTTTTAGAGACCCGCCCGAAGGGGAGCATGCATGACCATATGCAAAAGGTGCGAAGCAAAATCGATCGTGCTCTAGCAAAGAGTCCTCAAGGCCTAGACGCTACATTCTTACATCATGCAGCCCATGTAATGACAGTTTGCGCGGATGGGATGGAAGTATTTCAAGAATATGGTGAAAAAGCTATGGGAGAAGATTCAGGAGAATTTCCGCTGGTTAGATTAGCTTTTTCTTTGGACCGCGCTGTGAAGAAAAAGCCTTTCTTTAAGAAGGATACTGTTTTGGGGAAAATCTTCTGGACGTTTGCTCATCCAGAAAAAGCAACGAACTCCTTTTTCGATCACGTGGGATGGAGTCATCCTTTGGCTTATAACTCCTATCAACATGGGAATGCCAATGTGCGGATCGGTGCTTTTGAAGTAAATGGAAGTAAGATCCATATGATTTTAGGGCCAACTCCCACGTGTGATAGATTATTCGTGGGTCATTTACAGCACCTTAAAGAAACAGACATGGGGGTCCACGCGCAACATACTCTAGAATCTCCATGGCAAAAAGCGGAGAATGTGCGTCGTATAGAGCAGCAGCGCGTTGCAGAGCATTTTAAGGATGAGGTTGTCTATACCTTTGGTCATATCGAAAACAAAGGCGGGCGTCCTCATTTAAGGGAAGAAGGTGTTGCTCTTCCAAAGAATTTTACTAAGGCGCAGGCAGAAGGGATCAATACTTTGGCAGAGGAGATGTTTGGCTCTGATGAGCTGAGCGATAAAGCCCGCCGCCTTGGTTTGCAAACTCTTGTTGCGATCCAAGGGATATTCAATTTGCCCAAAGGAGAGCATTCCATGGGTCAAGCCTGTAAGCAAGATATTGATCGAGGGGTACTCGTTAATGTTTTGACGATCCTATTTATGGATCAACTCGCAAATCAACCTCTTACCGATGAGAGGATTGCACAAATTTTAGGGGTTGTTCTTCTTCGCCCTGGTTTAGTAGACGATCGGGCTATCTTAAAAAAGCGCTACGATGCTCTAAGCGAGCTCGTGCATTTTATCGCAAAAAAACCAGAAGTGTTTGATTCGATGAAGAGACATTTTTTGGGAAGTGTTTGGTACAAACCATTTGCACCCAAAGTCCTTCCTTTAAAGAAGAATTGATTAATTCAATTCCTCCAATCTTCGGCCCTTTTATACATAATGTAATCGCGCCATCAGTGGAGGGATTATGCAGTGTCTTTGCCCTTTTTGTAAGAAAAACATGCCAATATTTCTTACATATGTAATGGTAAGTCATTGACCATGAGGCAATTGTAAATATAACCGCTGATAGATACGTGATAACCAAAAAACACCCCTTGATTTTGTAAGAAAAACATACTAATATTTCTTACATGAAGAATAAACAAAAAAAGACAATCAGCATTGATTGTAAAATACTTAAAGCGATAAATGCTCTTGGGCATGGTGCTGTATTTGTTCCAACGGATTTTTTGATGTTTGGAAGTCGACAAGCTGTCGATCTTGCTTTTCACCGGCTTGTTCGAAAGCGAATTATTCGTCGCCTTGCAAGAGGGATATATGATTTTCCCGAAGAACACCCTGTTCTTGGAAAACTTCAACCGTCTCCGGAAAAAATAGCGGAGGCATTGGTTGGGCGTGATTGCACACGTATTCAACCGGCGGGCGCTTATGCAGCAAATATCCTGGGACTATCTGAACAGGTTCCAGCTAAAATTGTGTTTTTAACAGATGGACCAAGTAGAACGATAAAAATCGGCACGACAACCATTCAACTTCGGCGGACAACCCCCAAAAATATGGCGACGGCAGGGCGACTCAGTGGACTTGTGGTTCAAGCTTTCCGTGAATTAGGCAAGGAAAATATAACAGCAGAGCGGCTTGAACATTTAAAGCGGACTCTTCCATTAGAAAAACGGCAAGAATTACTCAAAGATATTCGACTAGTTCCGGAATGGATGCATTCCATTTTCAGGAAGCTGGTTGAGGAGGCTTAAATGAATATAGAGTTTTTAAAATTCCCTTCCAATGAACGTCGCCTGTACATCGAACAAGCAGCCATTCAGAAAAATGTATCTCCTGTCATTCTGGAAAAAGATTTTTTTGTATGTTTGTTGCTTCGTATTTTATTCGAGTCAGAATTCGCTGGTAGTCTCGTATTCAAAGGGGGTACTTCGCTATCAAAAGTTTTTGGAGCAATCGACCGCTTTTCTGAAGATATTGATCTATCGCTGTCTCCTGCTTTTCTTGGACTTCCTGAAACTGCTACCAATCGCAGTCAAGCCGACAAATGGTGGAAAAAAGCTGAAGCTATGTGCGAAATTGCTGTTCAAACCCAGATTATGCCAATGTTAGAAGCATCGACATTGGGCTTGTTAGGAGAAAATAAGCAGGTGCGATTTGAATATCTGAAAGACTCCCTTACCAAATCGCCGGTAATTCTTTTTCACTATCCATCATCTCTTCCAACTGGATTTTCCTATATTAAACGTTCCGTAAAACTCGAGTTCGGTTCCCTAACTGATCAGCAGCCAACTGGACATTATACAATACAACCTTGGGTTTCTGAGATTTTTCCTGCTGCGTTTCCCGATTGGCAATGTGAAGTCGTATCTCTAGAGATCGAGCGAAGTTTCTGGGAAAAGGCTACAATTCTACACGCAGAATATCACCGACCACTTAATAAACCAATGCGAGATAGGTTTTCACGTCATTATGCTGATACCGCGGCGCTAGCGAATCATCCAGAGGCAATCAAAGCGATTGATGACCACGACCTCCGAACCAAGGTCGTTTTATGGAAAAGTTTGTTCTTTGGTAGTTCGTCAGCAAACTACGTCGAAGCCAAACCTGGAGCCTTTCGCCTTGTACCTAAATTTGAAAGATTACTTGAATTGCGGCGTGATTATCAGTTGATGCGCGATATGTATCTTAATGAGCCCATCAGTTTTGATGATATACTAAGCATCTTGTCCGATCTGGAACATCGAATTAACCTCACAATGCCTTTATTCTCCTTAGGGAAGGACTGACTATTAAAGCAGTCTTTCCTTTAAGAATCCACTTCATAGCCTACTTAGGCTGCCTACACCAGGCGGCGTCATAGGTATTCTAGGAAGCACATAAGATAAACAGCAAAATACAAACGAACTGATAGATTTTGTGCAACTCATCTGATTAGCTAGAATTGATTTTTCGTGAGGAGATAGCTCCCTTTCTTGCCAAGGGGAATCTGAAGAAGGCGGGTTTGCTGGTAGGGGCTTGCTTGGAGGGAGGTTTTCTGTTGGGACGTTCCTGTTTATTGGAGGCGGCGCTGGAGCAGCAGAAGGTGTTGGGGGAATAATGGCTTGTTTGGGCATTCCAAAATGATATAAGCAGATAAAAGTGATTACCGCTGCGATCGCAACTCCACCGATGACGATTTCTCTCTTGTGTGTCTCTAAGGCTTTAGAGGCTTTTACCCTCGCTTCGACTAAAGCAGTTTGCATCCATTCAGTTCTGGAAGGATTCTTTTTCTCTAAAAGAGTTTTTGGTTCTTTCCAAATCGCACTACTAAATACTCTTCTAATTACTTGAGTTGCTGTTTGTAGATGTGTTGTGTAATCGTAAGGTTTTTCTGATTGTAAGATGGTGATCGGCAAAGTTACCACAGATAAAACTGCATAGTACGCTGTTTGGAAAATAGCTACAGCGGCCGTATTATAGACTGTTTTAGTAGCGAAAGTTGCTGCAATTTTTGCAAAATTCCGATCGTTTGCATAGGAAATACCCTTGCATTTGTATAAAGATGTTCGCACAGGAGGGGGCCGGTAGTTACCATTTTTTCTCTCTGTTTGATTATTAAATTGGAGCGTAGCGGAGTCGAACCGCTGACCTCTACAATGCCATTGTAGCGCTCTACCAACTGAGCTAACGCCCCAAAGTAGGATATTCTACCCTTTTCTTCTCTTTCCTTCAATTCTGAAAAAATCTATCCTTTCAAAGAATTTGAATATGGAGATATCTGTATTCGCTTTTGAGCCTTATCTCGTATATATGCACATCCCGACTCAAGAACTGGTTTTTCACTACGTCGGTTTTTTCTCAAATTTTTCATTCATTCCTCGTTTCTTGTCTATGAACACAGCAACTCGTCTTAGCTAAAAATTTTGAGGAGCCTCCTTGCTTAATCCCAAGTTTTGAATTGGTTTGGGTATACACAATTTCTTGGACTGAATTTACTGTATTTATCAGCTTATAAAGTAATTTTAATCCGTAGAGAAAGTTGAGATTTTTTTGTGTCTAAGAGAAAAATAAGACTCGTGTACAATCGAGTTATGAGTTTATTAGAGCAAGTAGCTGAGGTGCCTGCCGATCCCATTTTCGGGGTTGTGGCAGATTACATAGCTAGTCCTTATCCCGATAAATGTAGCTTTCTCATCGGCTATTACTTAGATGAAAATCTAAACATTCCATTATTAGATACGGTGGCAGAAGTTGAGCGGCGGCTTGTAAACAAGCCTTATAGTCGCAAGTATTTACCCATTGATGGGGACCCAGAATATCTCGAGCTGACCGAAAAGCTGGTTTTTGGCAAAAGTGATGAGCGGATTTGCAAAGTACAAACGGTTGGAGGGACGGGTGCCCTTTTTCTGAGCGGGCTCTTGGCAACGAATTGGACAGATCAAATTGCCATCCCAAAAGAGACCTGGGCCAATCACTGGAAAATTTTTGGGCAGGCAGG
>Ga0114918_10005308_pt1 | contig 11072 bp, 5 predicted proteins | sample LantaG_FD_87015 | JGI IMG/M metagenome (GOLD analysis project Ga0114918, IMG submission 87015) | Deep subsurface microbial communities from Baltic Sea to uncover new lineages of life (NeLLi) - Landsort_02402 metaG | ecosystem: Environmental > Aquatic > Marine > Oceanic > Sediment | place: Baltic... | reverse complement strand
TTTTCTTTTCTTGACCTCTAGTCCGAAGAGAAACAGAGCAACAGCGGGCCCTGAGAAGCAACAGGAGCTGCAAGAGCTAGTCCTCTTTTTTCTCGGTGGCGGCCGATTGATTTAAACAAAAAGATCGGCCGATTTCGGTTTGACAACCTTCGACCTCGAAAACGGGACAATGGCTTCTGCTGCTGCTGCTCCCCCTTCCCCCTCTCCCCCCCCTCCCCCCCCCCCCCCCCCCCCCCTTACCACCACCACCAGCTCTGGGACTACCGCATGGGGACACTCATCGACCGCTTCGACGAGCACGACGGCCCCGTCCGCGGCGTCGACTTCCACGCCTCGCAGCCGCTCTTTGCCTCGGGCGGCGACGACTACCGCGTCAAGGTCTGGTCGCACAAGCTGCGCCGCTGCCTGTTCACGCTGCTCGGCCACCTCGACTACATCCGCACGGTCCAGTTTCACGGGTCGTGCCCGTGGATCCTGAGCGCGAGCGACGACCAGACGCTGCGGATCTGGAACTGGCAGGCGAGGACCGCCGTCGCGGTGCTGACCGGTGAGGGAGTTTTTGAGAGGGGTTTTCCCCGTCCCCTTTGGGCGAAAGCGGAGCGGAGCGGGGGAGCGGAGGGACTTCTCTCTCGCTCTCTCTCGCTCTTCGCTCTCTCTCTCTCTCTCTCTCTCTCACACACACACACACACACACACAAACATCGCTCACCTCCTCCTCTTCTCTCCCTCGCGCACGCAACACACAAAAAAAACCGTCAACCCAAAAACCGAAAACCACCCACCCCCCAAGGCCACAACCACTACGTGATGTGCGCGCGTTTCCACCCGGGCGGCGAGGACCTCCTCGTGTCTGCCTCCTTGGACCAGACCGTGCGCGTTTGGGACGTTTCGGCGCTGCGGTCTAAGACCGTCGGCGCCGGTGCCGGCGGGATCGGCGGCGGGATCGGCGGCGGGATGGGGATGGGCGGCGGCGGCGGCGGGTACGGCAGCAGCGGCAACAACTCCATGTCCAACTTCGGGCCCCCTCCCCCGTCCCTGGAGCGCGGCCTCGGCTCCAACGGCTCCGGCGGGGACATGTTCGGCGGCGGCTCCCCGGACGCCTGCGTCAAGTTCGTGCTCGAAGGCCACGACCGCGGCGTCAACTGGGCCGCGTTCCACCCGACGCTGCCGCTCATCGTCTCGGGCGCCGACGACCGCCAGGTGAAGCTGTGGAGGATGAACGACACCAAGGCCTGGGAGGTCGACACGCTGCGCGGGCACGTCAACAACGTCTCGTGCGTGCTCTTCCACCCGCGGTCCGACGCGGTGGTCTCGGACTCGGAGGACAAGACGGTGCGCGTCTGGGACCTCGCCAAGCGGCGCGGCCCGGCGACGTTCCGGCGCGAGCACGACCGCTTCTGGGTGCTGGCGTCGCACCCGCGCGTCGACCTGCTGGCGGCCGGGCACGATTCCGGGATGCTGGTGTTTAAGCTGGCGAGGGAGAGGCCTCCGAGCGCGGTGCACGGGGGCAAGATCTACTACGTCAGGGACAGGTGAGAGAGAGGTTTGACGATGGAGAGGTTGGAAGGAGAGGGGGGGGTGGGGGGGTCGAGAGAGGCTGGAGTTTTTTTTTCCCCTTCGAGCGGAGCGGCAGCGGAGCGAGGAAGCTTTTCTCTTGTGTTTTTCCTTCGAGCGGAGCGAAGAAGCTTTCTCTCGTCTTTCCTTCGAGCGGAGCGACAGCGGAACGAAGAAGCTTTCTCTTGTTTGAGTGGAGAAAAAACTCCAAATTCGAAGTTTTTCGGGCTCGCTCGCCGCCGCCGCCGCCGCTTCCGCCGCTGTCGTCTTTGCACTTATTTTGCCTCTACCTCGCTGACGATGCTCTTTCTCTCTTTTCTTCTCCTCCTGCGGGGAACAACAACGAGAGAGGCTTCGGCTAACGCCACCTTGGCGCAGCAGCGAGAGCAGCAGCAGGCTGCGGCTCTCGCTCTCGTTGCCTTGCTCGTCACCTTTTTTTTGCTCCCTCACGCCGCGAAAAAAAAAAAAACATTCTCTTCTCCTCTTCCTCACCAACACCGTCACCGCCCCCTTCACCACCCACCCCACCCCACCCCACCCCACACAAACAGGCACCTCCGCTGCGCGGAGATCTCCTCGTCCGACCTCGGCGCCGCGACGGGGGACCCCTCCACGGCCCCGTCCTCCTCGGCCGCCGCCGCCGTCGCCAACGACAACCCGCTCGTCGCCGTCCGCCGCCCTCCCTCTGGCGGCGTCTACCGTTCTCTCTCATACAACCCGGCCGAGTCCGCGGCCCTTCTGACCTACGACGACGCCGAGGGCGGGGGATACGAGCTCTATCCCGTTCCTCGAGACAGCGGCGCGGCGGGAGGGGGCGGCGGCCGCGGCGCGGCGGCATCCTCCTCGGACCCTTCCCCGGAGCCCCGCCGCGGCGCCGGGGCCGGCGCCGTCTTCGTCGCCCGCAACCGCTTCGCCGTGCTCGACCGCGAGGCCAACCTCATCGCGATCAAGAACCTGCGCAACGAGACCACCAAGGCGGTCCCGAGCCCACTGGCGGTGACGGATGCCATCTTCTCTGCGGGAACGGGCAGGCTGCTGCTGCGCGGCAGCGGCGACAACACTGCTGCTGCGGGAGGCGCTTCTTCCTCTGCTGCTGCCGCTGCTCCCGCCAGCACTTCTTCGCCGGGGGACCGCGTCGTGCTGTTTGACGTGCAGCAGCGCGCCGTGATCGCCGAGGTGTCGTGTCCGGGTGGTGAGTTGGTCGGAGAGGGTTTTTTTCTTTTTTCATTCTCTCGAGAGTTTTTTTTTCCAAAAACAAAAACTTCAAAAGGCACTCACTTTTTTCCTTCTCCTTCTCCTTCTCCATCTTCTTTTTCTTTCTCTCCTCGCAAAATAAAATAACGACTCAGGCGCGAAATACGCCGTCTGGTCCCCCGATGGAGGCCGCGTCGCCCTGCTCTGCAAGCACGCCGTCGTCCTGGCCGGTGAGCTCTTTTATGATTTGGTTCTTGTTTTTTGTTTTTGTTGCTCGGGTTTTTCGACGTTGCTGCTTCTGCCGTCGCGCTTCTCTTTTTTTGTTTTTTTCATTCGCACACACTGCGAAACCTTTAAGCACCAAGGAAATCATTCTCTCTCTCTCTCTCTCTCTCTCTCTCTCTCTCTCTCCCTCTCTCGTTCTCTCTCTTGTTCTCACTCTCCCTTTGCAAAAAAAACGCCGGCGACAACAACAACAACGACAAAAACCCTCTCTCCAGACTCAAAGCTCGGCGGCGCCGTCACGGTCCACGAGACCATCCGGGTCAAGTCCGCCGCCTGGGACGCCGGAGGGAACGCGCTGCTCTACTCGACGCTTAACCACGTCAAGTACGCGCTCCCAGACGGGGACGGCGGGGTGGTCAGGACGCTGGACGCGCCGCTGTACCTGCAGGCCGCGGCGGGGAGGGTGAGTTTTTTTTGATTTTTTTCCTCGAGTTTTTTTTTCTTCCCCCCGGGGGCCGAGGTCGAAACTCAGAAGGAACAAAAAAAGCTCACTCTCTCTTTCCCTTTCTTTCTCCTCCTCCTCCTCTCCATCTCAACCTCTCCCCTCCTCGCTCGCCCCCCCCTCTCAACACAGGCCCTGCACTATCTCGACAGGGACGGCAAGGCCGTGGTCCTCGAGGTCGACCCCTCGGAGTACGTCTTCAAGCTCGCGCTCTCGCAAAAGCGCTTCGACACTGTCCTGGCGCTCGTCCGCTCGGGGGCCCTGTGCGGACAGGCCGTGGTGTCCTACCTGCGTGCCAAGGGCTTCCCGGAGGTCGCCCTCCACTTCGCCGGCGACGACGCGCGCGCGCGCTTCGACCTGGCCCTGGAATGCGGCTCGATCGAGGTCGCGCTCGACGCCGCGCGCCAGCTCGACGAGCCCGCGACGTGGCGCGCTCTCGGCGGCGAGGCGCTCCGGCACGGAAACGTCGCCGTCGCCGAGTTCGCCTACCAGCGCGTGCGCGACTACGGCCGCCTGGCCTTTCTCTATGCTCTTGTCGGGGCTACGGACAAGCTGGCAAAAACAGTGAAGCTCGCCGCGGCGAGGGGCGACGCGCGGTCGAGGTGGCAGTTCGCTACGTATGCGGGCGACGCCGCCGAGCGCGTGCGCGCGCTGGAGGCCGCGGGGCTTCCGGCGCTGGCCGCGGCCGCGGCGGCCTCGGCCGGGCTGGAGGAGGACGCCGCGAGGCTGGCCGAGGAGTCCGGAGAGGCAGGGGCGCGCGCCGCCGCCGCTGGCGCCGCGGGGGCGCGCCTCGCTACCCCTGAGGTGCTGCAGCGGGGAGAGAACTGGCCGCTGCTCTCGGTGTCCAAGGGGCTGTTTGAGAGCCTCGCGGCCAAGGCCGCGGCCAACGCCGTCGGAGCGGGGGGCGCGGGCGCGGCAGCAGCTGCTGTCTCCGCCGCTGCTGCCGCGACGGCATCAGCTGCAGCTTCTGCCCCGGGCAAGAAGGGCGCGTTCGACCTCGACGACGACGCGGAGGTGGATGCGGGAGCCTGGGGCGACGACGACGGAGAGCTTGACCTGGACGGCAGCGGAGGCGGCGGAGGCGGCGATGGCGCGTTTGCCGACGCCGGCGGCGACGACGAAAACGAAAACGGCGACGACGACGCCGGCTGGGAGATGGAGGACCTCGAGCTCCCCGATGTCGGCCGCGGCGGCGCAGCCGGCGGCGCCTCCGCCTCCGCCTCGTCCTCGAAAGCCTTTGTGGCCCCTTCGCCCGGGGTGCCCGTCGACGCGCGCTGGCTGAAAGCCGCTTCCGGGTCGAAGCTCGCGGCGGAGCACGTTGCTGCCGGGGCGCCGGACGCGGCGATGCGCCTGCTCAACTCGCAGCTCGGCTTCGTGGAGTTCGCGCCCCTCAGGCCCTACTTCCTGGAGATCAGGGCCGCGGCGGTCGCCGCGGCGCCGGGCCTCCCTGGGTGCCCCGCGGTGCGCGTGCCGCTGCCCGCGGCGCACTCGGCCGACGACGACGCCGCGCCGCCGCGCAACCCGGCGCTGCCTTACTCGCTCCCCTTGCTCGAGGCGAAGCTCCGCGCGATGTACAAGCACGTGACCGAAGGAAAGTTCTCAGAGGGGCTGAGGAGCGCGGACGCGCTGCTGCACCTCGTCCCGCTGACGGTAAGAAGAAGAAGAAGGAGGAGCTTTGGAGTTTCGGAGTTTTTCTTTTGGTTTTGAGAAGAGAGAGACGAGCGAGCGCGCATGGGCGCGACGGCGACGAAGAAGAAAGGGGAAAAAACTCACTCTTTTCTCTTCCGCTCTCTCCCAACCCAAACAACAACAACCACCGCGACCAGGTCGTCTCTTCCAGGCGGGAGGCTGACGAGCTCAAGGAGCTGCTCGCGATCGCCCGCGAGTACAACGTCGGCCTCCGCTGCGAGCTCGCGCGCAAGGCCGTCGCCGCCGACGCCGAATCTCCCGACGCCATCAAGCGCAACGCCGAGCTCGCCGCCTACTTCACGCACGCGAAGCTCCAGCCGGCGCACGCAGCCCTGGCGCTGCGGTCCGCGATGGTGCTGCACTACAAGCTGCGGTGCTTCGCTTCCGCGGCGGGCTTCTGCCGCAGGCTGTTGGAGCTGGGCGGCGCGCCGCAAAAGGTCGTCGCGCAGGCGAGGCAGGTCTTGGCAGCGTGCGAGCAGCAGGACGGGGGCAACCCCACCAACGCCATCGCCGACCTCGAGTACGACGAGCGCAACCCCTTCGACCTCTGCTCGGTGACCTTCACTCCCGTCTACCGCGGGAGCGCGTTCGCCGAGGACCCCTTCTCCGGGGCGCGGTTCCAGCCGTCGTGCGAGGGGCAGGTGAGCCCCGTGGGCGGGGTGAGCCGGATCGGGGCCGCGGCGACGGGGATGGTGAGCGTCGGCGGGGGAGGCGGCTCTGGCGGTGGCCGCGGCGCGTAGAGAAAGGAGAGAGAGGGAGAGTCTTGCTGTTTTTTGTTTTTAGAGAGAGAAAGAGAGAGAGAAAGAAAGAAAGAAAAAAAAGAGACAAAAAGGGGAACAAAAAACTACCAGGGGGGGGAGAGAAAAACAAGAGAGAGAGAGATTTCTATTGGGTGGTTTGAAAAAAACAAGATAATCTTTATCGAGCTCGCAAGTAAACAAAGAAACAAACAGAGAAAGAGAGAGAAAGCGGAAGAGAGAGTGGAGAAGAGAGAGAGTTTGGAGTGATCTTTGATGAAAGCGAAGCCTTTTCAAGTGACAGCGAGTGAAAAGCGAAGCGTTTCCCTTCTCCTTTTTCTTTTCTAGTGTGTTTTGTTTTTTTGCACGCAGTGTTTTGAGAGAGAGAGAAGGAGAGAAAGAGAGAGAGAGAGAAGGCAGGGAGCGAGGGAGTGGTTTTTGCGTTGTGCGTTTGGCGCGGAAAAGAGAGTGGAGAGTGCAAAAGAGAGAGAAGAGAGGAAAGAGAAGAGTGAAGAGAAAGAGAGCGCTGCGGTCGTCGCCGGCTTTTTCTCAACCACCGCCGCTCGAGCCTGAGCTCACACTCGACTTTTTACCTTTCTTTCTTTTTCCTCCGTTGTCTCGCTCTTTGTTCAGAGAACCCGGCCTTCGTTCTCTCTCTCTCTCTCGCGCGCGCGCGCGCGAATTTCTCTCTCCAGTGCGCGCGAGAAGCAACAGAGAGAGAGGCAGAGAGACACGCAACCGCTTTCGCGCTCGCGATTTTCGACCCCTTGGATTCGCGTCAAACGAGGAAAACACATCGAAACGAATTGGCCTATAGTAAAGCCTCTTTCCCACCTCTTTCACTACCACAATGGCGCCTTTCTTTGCACGAGACCGCAAGGTGAGTTGCTGAGCTTCTTAGTGGACGCCAAAAAAACGTATACAGCGAGCTCTATCGTGAGCCTCGAGAGCGCTTTTTCCAAATTGCATTTTGGACACGAGCATGCCCAAGATCTGCCCCTCCCTCTTTCGAGCATCTTGGCACCACTGTCGCGCCCGCCTCTGCTCTCTCCCCTCTCTTTCCCTCTCTCGTCCCGACGACAACGACCTCTCGCTCATGCTCGAGAAAAAACGCAAAAAAAAATCAACTAAAAAATAAACAGACGCTCCACGAGCAGTCGACGACAAAGCCCCGCACCAGGCACCTCGACGTCGCTGCCTCCTCGGCGGCCGCGGCGGGGACCCCGTCTCCTCCCCGCTCGTCGGCGCCCCGCTCCCCTTCGCCCTCCCGCGCCGCGCTCGCGGCCTCGGCGGAGCTCGGTGCGATCCTCGCCGACCGCGACAACGGCAAGAGCAGGGGCCGCTCCACCTCCCCGAGCAGGGGGAGGCTCGGGACCTCCTCCGTCGCTGCCGCCGCCGCCGCTGGGAGCGGAAACTCCGGCGGCGCCTCTGCCGCCGCCGGCGCCGCGGCCGCCAGGGACGCCGCCGACGCGGCCCTGGCCCGCCACCCCTCCGAGTCCCTCGCGCGCTTCTTCGGGTCGCTCCCCGGAGCAAACCTCCAGATCCAGCAGCAGCAGCAGCAGCAGCAGCAGCAGCAAGAGGGAGAGATGGAGCGGAGACCTCCTCGGCACTTGAGCCAGGAGGTCTCCGTCAGAGGGCTCCGGCGCGGGCTCCCTCCCTCGGCCCATCTCCCTCGGAGTCTGCTGAGGGGCGGCGGGCCCCCCGGGGCCCCTCCCCCTCCTCCTCTGACCCTGCTCGACGAGCCGCCTCCCGCGGTGTGCTTCCCGCCGATGGCGGACGCGGAGGCCCCCGGGCCCAGCCCCCCGCCGGCGCTGGCGGGGCTGTTTGGCAAGAAGAACGGTCTGGGAGACGGCGGCGGCGGCGGCGACGGAGCCCTCGCTGCCCGGGCAGCCGCGGCGGCGCTCGCGGCTTCTGCCGCGGTCGTACCTCCCTCTGCGATGACGACGCAACAGCATCAGCGGTCGTCGTCGTCGTCGTCGTCGAAGCTTTCTTTCTCCGCGGAGGAGGAGGGAAAAGAAGAGGAAGAGGTTGCCTTTGTCGAAGAGGAGGAAGATGTTTTCGTCGTCGCCGCTGCCGTTGCTCAGGAGCAGCCGCAGACGCAGCCGCAGACGCAGCAGAAGCCCTCCGCCGCCGCCGCCGACAAGAGCCACAGCAACAGCCTCCGCCTCGTCGCCGAGGCCCAGGAAGCCCTCGCGCCGACGCCGCTCCGTGCGCCCGTTCCCGCTCCAGCGCGTGCCGCCGCCGCCGTGGGCTCCTCGCCGCTTCTTTCATCCCTGCCGCCGCCGCCGCCACCGCACCTCCACAGGAAGACGGCGGCCGAGGCGCAGGCTGCTGCTGCTGCTGCTGCTGCTGCTGCTGCTGCTGCTGCTGCTGCTGCTGCTGCTGCTGCTGCTGCTGCCATCTCTGCTCCTCCATCAGAGCAAAGCAAACAAAACAAACAGAAGAAGCGCAGCTGGTTATCCAAGCTGACGCGAAAGGGCAGGAGGGAAGCGGCGGTCGCCGTCGTTCCCGTTGCTGCCCCCGGCGATGCTGTTGTTGCTGCTTGCAAGGAGGAGCAAGACTCCGTCTCCGCCTTCGTCTCGGCGTCCGATGAGATCTACCTCGCAACCGCTGTTGCAGAGGTCCTCGAAGAAGGAGCAGAAGAAGAAGAAGAAGAAGAAGAAGAAGAAGAAGAGGAAGAAGAAGAAAGAGAAGAAGAAAAGGAAGGAGAGAAGGAGGAGCAGAAGGAACAAGAGGAGGTCATCCTAGAAAAAGACCCCGTCCTCGCCGCGGCCGCCGCGGCCGCCGTGAGCGTCTCCGAGTTCTTCTCCGCCGACGAGGAGCTCGCCGCCGCCGCCTCTTCCTCTGCCGTCGCCGTCGCGGAGGCTGCTTCCCAAGACCCTCCTCCTGCTCCTTCTGCTGTTCTCGACGACTTCCAGCTGCCTCCTCCGATAAAAGCAGCAGCAGCAGCATCCCTCCCATTCGTGCACCGGACCGTCACCTCATCGGCCGACCGCGAGATCGAGGCGACGGACGCCGCCGCGGCCGCGGCCGCCGCCGCGGCGCGCGCGTCTGCCGCGGCCTCCGAGAGGCTCGTCGCCGAGGCTGACGCGGCCGTGGCCAGGTCGCACGCGGCGGACGCGCGCGCGAGGGCCGCGGCCGCGCAGGCCGAGCTCGCTCAGGAGACGGCCGCGAGGGCCGAGGGCGCCCTGCTCGAGGCGCTCGGGGAGGAGGCCGCGGGGGGAGACGGCGAGGCGGCTGCCGGCGGCCCCTCGCCCTCGCCGCTCAGGTCCCCCAGGAGCGCCGCCGCCGCGACTGCCGCCGCCGCCGCGACGGCGCGCGCCGCGGCGGAGGCCGCCTCGGGCGACGCCCGCGCCGCGCGCGCCGACGCCGACGCCGCCAGGGCGGAGCGCGACGCCGCGCTCGGCGAGGCCGCCGCGGCGCGCGCCTCGGCCGCCGCCCAGGCCGCTGCCAGAGAGGCCTCCGTCGCGCCGCTGCGGGCCCTGCTCGGAGAGCTCTCGGCCTGGAAGACCGACGCGGTGGGCGGGCTGCTCGAGGCGGAGCGCGCCGCCGCGGAGAGCGCGGCGAGGGCGGACCAGATGCAGTCGCGGGCGCACCGGGCCGGCATCGAGCGCAGGGCGCTCCTGGACGAGGTCCTGAGGCTCCGCGGCGCGGTGCGCGTGGTGGCCAGGCTGCGGCCTGCCGTCGGAGACGAGAGGAAGGGGACCTCGAGGTCCGACGCGAGGTTGTGGTCTCCTGCGAGGCTCGCAGGGAGGGACGCGGTGTGCCTCGAGCCGGCGCCCGGGGCGGCACTGGGCTTGTTTTCGTCGCCGTCGGAGGGAAACTCCTCTGCTGCCGCCGCCGCCGCAGCTCTCGCAGCTGCTCAGTCCTACGGCCACAGCTCCCCCTCGGAGTCCTCGAAGGCCGCTTCTGCCGCGCAAGAGGGAGGAGGAGACCTCGGCGACACTTCCGCTGCTTCCTCCTGGGCCTCGCGCCACCTCTTCCGCCTCGACCGCGCCTTTGGGGAGGGAGAGGCCACCGCGGCGGTCTACGCCGACGCCGTCGCGCCGCTGTCCAAGGCGGCCCTGGGCGGGTTCAGCGCGTGCGTGCTGGCGTACGGTCCTCGTGGAGGGGGGAAGACGCACACGCTGCTCGGCGGGGGGGCCGGAAGAAACGGGGGCGGAAACGGAAAGAGGGCGCCGGACTCGACCTCGGCGGTGATTGGCTCTCTCCTCCTCGCCTCCCTGTCTTCTTCGAAAGCCGCTTCCTCTCCTTCTTCTTCTTCTTCTTCCAACGACCCGGGACTTGTGCAGAGGGCCGTGCGCGACCTCTTCGCCTGCGCCGCCGCGGCGGGCCGGGAGCTCCGCCTGGGCGTCTCCGCCGTCGAGGTCGGCGAGGGGCCGGCGAGGGACTTACTGGCGTCGCTTGCGGTGCGCCCCTCTCCGCCGTCGCCGGGGCCGTCGCCGGCCGGGGGGGCCAGGGGCGTCGTCGCCTCTTCGCCTGTGCGCTCCAACGCTTCTTCTCCGAGGAACGCGACGATCGTCTGGGGCCGCAGCCCCGTGACCGCGGAGCGGGCCTTGGAGGCCGCGGCCGCGGCGAGGAGCGCTGCTGGCGTCGGCAGCAGCAGCGACACCGCCGCCTTTTCGTCGTCGTCGGCGGCGTTCTCTCCCTCTCCCTCGATCAAAAGCAACACCGCCGCCGTCTTCACCCTCCACGTCGACGTCAGGCCCTCCAATAGCTCCGCCTCTTCTTCTTCGTCGTCTTCAAAGGAGCTCTTGGGCTCCCCCCTGAAGAAGAGAGCGGCGGCAGGGAACGGGAACGACGGAGAGCAGAGCTGCTGCGCCGCGCTGCTCCAGTTTGCAGACCTCCCCGCGTGCGACGCCGGCGGCAGCTCTTCTCCTTCCTCAATTTCCTTCTCTTCCTCGCCCCTCAAGGCGGCCTCGAGAGGAAGAGCAGCGGAATCAGAAGACTCCTCCCCCTCTTCGCTTCTCGGCGGAGGCGGCGCTTGCGCCCTGACGGGCGGCGTCGCGGGCGGCCACGCCCTCGCTGCGCTCGGCGACGTCCTCGGTGCGCTCGCGCGCGGCGCCCCGCACGTCCCCTACCGCAACAGCGCGCTCACCAGGATGCTCAGCGCGACGCTCCGCCCGGGCGCCCGGGCGAGCTTGGTGCTCGCCGTCCCAGGCGCGGGGGCC
>Ga0114918_10005304_pt1 | contig 11074 bp, 16 predicted proteins | sample LantaG_FD_87015 | JGI IMG/M metagenome (GOLD analysis project Ga0114918, IMG submission 87015) | Deep subsurface microbial communities from Baltic Sea to uncover new lineages of life (NeLLi) - Landsort_02402 metaG | ecosystem: Environmental > Aquatic > Marine > Oceanic > Sediment | place... | reverse complement strand
GGTCCGTGCTGTCTACTGGGTCAGCACGTATAATATGAGATAATTGGGAATGGACACCTTCATAAATCTGTCGTAGTTTCATTATAATAATCGCTTGGGGTGAGTCACATGTAATTATTCAGCGAGTGTCCACCATGGTATTTTCGCCGAAACCAACGATCATATATGACGAGCCAGTATTTTATGATAGGTAATGCAGAAAACAGTACGAAGAGCAAAAAATGACACCTGAAGAAAAGAAGAAGAGATATCTTGACCAAAAGGCTGCAAAAGCCATGAATAAGACAATGACGCCCGAGAAAAGGAAGTACCTCGGGCGCAGGGTAAAACAGAAGGCACTTGATGCCAAGAACGCTAAAACCAACGAGTCAAGAAGACATAAACAAGGAATTATTCTTGTTTCAACTGCGGAAACCATGCAGAAACCATCTGTCATTGCTGGATTAATAGCAGACGGTATTCCTGATGACATTATCAGGTCTGCGCTTGAAGCACCAGCAGAGTTTCTAGTATCTAGACATCCAAATAGGAGAAAGAAATGAGTACTACGACACAAATCGAGAACGATTTGACGGCATCCGATCGCATATGTGTTGCTCTCGACAACATGGATGCGATGGGGGCGTGGCGGATTGCAGAGCAACTCAAAAACAAAGTCGGTTGGCTCAAGATCGGTATGGAGTTGTTCACGCTCGGCGGGCCAAAATTCCTCGGCAATTTGAAGACAATTGGTCATAGAATATTCTTAGATCTTAAGTATCACGATATACCAAACACTGTGTATGGTGCAGTCACCAGAGCAGCAGAGAACGGTGTTGCTATGCTTAACGTTCATGCTGCTGGTGGGCCCGAGATGCTCAAAGCCGCTGCAGAGGCTGCCATGAATGCAAAAACTACAAGAAAACCACTTGTAATTGGTGTTACTTTTCTGACTTCGCTATCAGATGACGACCTTAACAATTTCTTGGGATTCAAGGGAACTAGTCAAGAATTTGTTTTGAAGATGGCCAAGGCTTGTTTTGATGCCGGACTTGCTGGCGTTGTCGCTTCGCCGAACGACGCTAAGGTATTGCGGGAAGAATTTGGTCCTGACTTTATCATCGTGACGCCAGGTATTAGGCCGCTGTGGGCTGGCAAAAAGGGCGACCAGAAGAGGGTATCTACCCCATCTCGTGCTATAGGGGATGGGTCTAGTCTACTGGTTATAGGTAGACCTATCCATGGAGCAGACAATCCGGTAGTTGCAGTAAAGAAGATATCCGACGAAATAGCAGAAGCACTTAGAATTAATATAAAATAATTCTAGTGTTAGAACACAGTATAACCCATCTGTGTTCGGAGTTATTATGATCTGTCCAAGATGTCACCATGATTTGCTCGGTGAGCCAAATGAGGCGCACACCTGCACCAACTGCGGTCTCAAACGTCGACCAGTCGATAGGATAGTTCGCCGTAAAGACACAAAATTCACAGTTCTGCTTAGGAACATCAAACGCACCAGTCCCGGATCAGAAGTACAACTAGTCAAAAGAGAGTCAACAAATCCCGAATTTTCTGGTAGATATGGCGCATTTAAAACGAACGAAACCGACGTTTACTTTCTCAGGACGCCGACCGGTTTAATTATCGCATCTTCGGAGGATACTGACGACTTGGCCATTCTAGCCGCCGAACAAAATTGGCACGCCGACGATCCCGCAGAGTTTGCAATAGCAATAGAGAGGTTGAAACATGATTAACTCACAGGAAAGTTTGGTTGATGCAGCCAAGAAAGCTGGTATTCATATACCACCAGATCTGCGCGATTACGACAAATTATTGTTCCCTTATTGGGATTTGTTGTGTTTGGCGCAGCTTGAACGTCCACTACTCACTCAAACATCTCACTACGACAACGCTAAGATGATCTCGAAGATTCCTGTTGAGCAGATTGGAAAGATATCGTTTGGCGAAATAAAGGATAAGCTGTTATAGAAGCAAACACTCATCAACACACGTGAGGTTTATTTTAATGCGAACAATAGCATTTATCGATGCTGGCCAATTCAGACCGTCAATACTAATCAACAAGCTGCAATTAGCGTCGAACAAACGATTTGATTGGGATAAGTTTAAGCAGTTTCTTGATCACATCTCAGGTGAACAGTTATTCGACGCACATTATTTCGATAGCCTGGAAGCCGATGGCAATACTAGGCAACAGGCATTCCATAAAATGCTCAAAAATGGCCTCGGATTCAATCTGCATTTTAGCGATCTCAAGGAAAAGCGAACAACATGCCATAAGTGTAACGACACGCAGGTCGAATATGAACAGAAGGGTGTTGACGTTGATATAACGATCAGCATGATGAAACTGGCTTATAGCGGAGCTTACGATCAAGCACTGTTGTGTTCTGGTGATGGCGATTTTGCACCATTAGTCGAGTATCTTCGCGACTCTCTAGGCAAGCGTGTCACCATCGTTTGCTGGGCCGACAATATTTCTGCAGCCCTAAAAAATGCTGCGTTTAAAACGATTCATATAGAATCGTTTAAGAAAGAAGTTATCGGAGACAGGATACCACTTACCACAGGCGTACCCACAAACGTGCATTAGCGTGCCAGAAATAGCATGCTTATCAACATTATGCCAACAATGCCTATCAGCAAGAACGTTACTATATCAATTTGTTGTTTGTCATCCATGGCTTGACCTTGATTTTATTGCTGCCAAAGCATGTTGTATAAATCTTCCAATAGATTCGGATAGTCGCGGTTGTTCACGTATTATGCGTTCTATTTCGCCATCAAATTCTTCTGGCGATATTTCGTTGTCTTCACGCCGTTTAACCAAGGCATATACTTGGTTCGCTATGTCCATTAACCAATCTCTAACCAATGCCTACTCGGTCGTCTTTCGGGCGGTTCTGGCGGATTGACAGGTTTTAAATCCCAGATTGCTTCTTCGTCGTCGTCTTCTATTTCTAATGGTTCACCAAACATCTCGGGTTCAGGTTCTTTCTCAGGCCTCTGAGTTGGGGCAGCTAAATCACCGTCCGATGCATCTGTGTTTATTCCTTCGAGTTCATCATCGCCAAACGTACCTTGAAATTCACCATCAAAAGGTTCTATATTATACTCTAAATAACCCTCAATAATTGGGTGTGGATTCAGTGTGATCGTGATATCTGACGGTTTAATTTCAACATCTGGCGTTTTGCACCAACTGTATCCACCGCCGCTTTCATAGACGCTTTGATGAATATCGACTATATATGACTCGTTTTGCGTCTGGACCACTAGATAGGCGTGATCATCGCCTTCGTGGCCACCTTCGTATACATTACATTCGATATGTGTAGCTATTACACTGGTTATTTCTTTGCTGATTTCATCACAGATACCGCCGCCACCAAAGACTTCATCATACCCTTCTTCGTCCGGTGCCCATTCGTCATAGACTTTCTGAGCCGCCACTGCTATTTCTGGTCGCAATGCCTCCAGGACCCTTCTGAGATCGTCTGTTGACTCAGATATATTCTTATTTCGCTTACGCTTGCCCCAGCGTATGAATCGATCTCTATCAGACGGGCGGAGTAATATAGAATGCCGCTTCTGCTTGTCGGCATGTACCCAATGACCATCCTCGTGTAGCCTCGATAGTTTCATATCCTAGTTTTGAAAAAATATAAAATAATCCTGGAGGTAATCATGGATAAGCCGACAATCGACGAGCTAGCATCCTTAATAGGCGAAACACCCGACCTAGTTCTAGAGGAATCAGTTATTCTTGAAGCTGGGTCGCTTCGTTACGACATGCCAATGGAGGAGTGGGAAGGAAAAAACCACAATAAACAATCTATAATTACTAAACTTGTTAAGCCAACCGATAGGAGTTTATCAATAGATGCTAACAGATATATTTATTTGCCAATGTTTGTGTCTGAGTATAACCTTAATTGGGTATTTGGTGCAATGGCTGAGATGACCAAGAACGACGAAGGGCTTGAGGTTACTGGTAGCCCGGCGTGGGTTTTTGAAGGAAAAGTTCTACCTGAATTTCCAGAGCAATCCCTAAATGCCGAGATGTCTGCAGCTATGAACAGCGATATTAGTGATTCTATGGCTATAGCGACCGTTAATGGACGGCCTTTGTCGGAACTTGAAAACGACCAATTTTCGAGCAATATCGACACTACCGGTGATTGGCTTGAAGAGTTGAGGAAATTACTCAGAAGACACATAGACGACGGCAACGTCGAAGTTAAGCGAGCCAATCTACCAGAAACCTTACGAAATTATAAGGTATTGTCTGCCTACCTGCGTCCCGGATCTGTTATGCTATTCTCGCCGAATCGCGGTGAAGGACTTTATGTGGTGGCCAAGAACCTTAATATGAAGCATGACGAACTCGGTGTGCGTCCTGGTATGCCGTTCGACGCCGCAATTCGTTTGTTTTATACAGACCCCGAGGGTTTCTTGCGTACTGTTGAAAATAGGACCAGAGAAAGCGAACAAGAACTACATGGGCGGTCGCGCTTGTATCTGAGGGATTATTTGCGGGCGACCAAACAAGGTGATTACATTCAACGATCTGCGAAGCAGGCTATACCAATTATCAACGCCTATATCGAAGGCGACCCGATTCCTGATATGGAGCCGGGTCTTCTCGAGCATTTGGACCACACCGCATTCTTATATGATTAGCGGTCCAGCCGCCTGTCGTTATAACGCTTTTGGAGGATAGTATTGTGTATGCAGTATATGTGCGTGACAAGGATGGTGTGGCGTGGGATAAATTCAAAGACGATTTAATATCCCTGGGTGGTGTCTCCAAGACAAGAGCGTCTGCTGTTGTTGCTATTATCAAATTCCTTGGCGTATGTCCTGTTGAAACTGGAGAATACGAACCGTTATTAGATATCTGCGAACGGCTGACCGCTGGTGGCTATGATGCCTGGGTCACATTCCCAGACTCGCCAAAAAATGAACTGGTTCCAAACACCCCCTTCGCTAGGTGGTGCGACGGCATAACCACCGCCGATGAATTCGACAAAGAATGGGCGATTTGGGGCCGGGAGTCGGTACCAGAGAATTGCCGCTAGTCCGTTGGGTAGGAGGGTATCTCCTGTCCTTTCTTTTGGCCTTTCTCGCCACTATCGGCCCTTTGGGGCTCTTCAGCCAGATCGGACAAGAAGGCCCTTCTCTGGTCTTCCATGGCCTGCTCAAGCTTGCGTTCAAGATTCATTTCTATAAACGGAAAGTGTGTCATAATTACTTGCCATATTTTCTGTTTCTAAGTATGATATCTTCAGCGACTCTGGTTACATAAACCCATCCTTCTGGTAGTAATGATAAAATATTGTTGACGCCCAAGACAACATCTTCATATCGTTTATCTTGCATTAACTCCATCGAAATAAACTTTGTTTGTTTTAACATTCTTTTGCCGCCAATAATCATCTTGTATTCGGCACCCTGAATATCTGCCAAAACCAGATCTATCTTTGTTATATTGTGTTCCTTACAGAAACTATCTAAAGATCTAGTTTGTATGGTAATCTTATCTAGAAATTGTATGTTTTTAGGTCTTCTTGGCGTTTTTATTGGCTTTAAGAGTGACGAACTTCCACTAGCAGTACCCTTATGATTTATTGATGGATAAAAATCAGACTGTCCATCGGTGTCACTAATAGCACATTCCATTAATATTGCATTACGTGGCAGCACATGTTGTTTGAAAATCACAAGATTTATCGGGTCTGGTTCCCAGGCATATATTGTACCTCTTCCTTGCGTAATTTTAGCTAGTCTTCGAACATCAGCACCATTATGGGCTCCGAATTCGAACATAACTGGATTTTTAGCATTTATTAAGTGTCGTTTTATTTCTTCGCCCAAATACATTAGAGAATCCTTACCAACGATGGCCAAAGGTTATATTTATAGAGAACCAGCCTTCTGGCCTCCCTTATAGCTTTGTAGTCTATTGGTTTTTTTAGTTCTTCGTTTATAGTCTGCATGACTTCTTCTGGGTCTTTAGTAATATCGACTTCGGCATAAGATCCTTCCGGAAAGTAATCAGCTATATTTGGGCATCCCCAATAAATCGGCTTGGTATAAGTCAGAAAACAGTCGACTATCTTTTCGGTAAAGTAGTTATTAACTCTAGAATTTTCGAACGCCAGTGAATATTTATATCTAGCTAAACCGGCAAACTTACATCGACCAGGCAATGGGCCAAGATATCCCGGCATATTAGATCTTATACCAGAACCATACCAATCTATCCTGTGACGCTTACTATATTCTTTAATAAATCTGAATCGTGCCTTATGTCCCGGAAACGAAGATTTTCCGCTAATAATCGCGCTAAGCTTTTTTGTTTTATTCGGCACACCCAGACTTTCAAGAAATCTGAACTTTTTTAATACCCACCAGGTGCAGACATGATAATGATTTTTATAGCTCCCATAATATAAAGCGTTAGCAAAGTTGCCATGCCTGGCTAATGGCTCTCGCTGAAAAAACACCGTTTTTCTTCTATCAACATCACCCCCACCTCCCTGCATAACAACAAAAATATCCGCTTTTCTTTTATCGTTACATGATCTTAGACTACCCCACACTCCGTCGTGCCCTGGCGTATAGATGTCATAGTACCCAGCCATGTTTTTTTGCCAGCTTGATATGAAAAATATCTTAACCATACCGCCGTAAATATTTCTTATATAATACTGGATGTTTTTTCATCATATTAGTTAGTGTGGCCAACGACTTTTGCGAGACACTTTTAGCATGATGCTTTATGGCTTCACCTTTTGTTTGTGATCCAGCGAAACTATCGTAGTATTCTACGGAGGTTTTTTTATGCTGATCACACTGGGTTAAAAACGCAATAGTTTTGTCTGCGTCTAATCCCAAAAATTTTGATAGTTTTGTAATTTCGCGGTTTGGCTTAGATATGAGATCCTCATAGTATATTAACATTTTTGGCTCTTGCCACTCGTCGTATCTTCTAAGGACTCCAACATACAACTGTATCGATCCAAGCAACTGTTTGTGGTTGCAGACATCTCCGTTGCGAAATATCTCTTTTCCGCCGTGCCTGATTATCGCTTCTTTGTAGTCTCTAACAATTACAATTAATGGCCCTTCTTCTCCGCGTCTAAATTGGTGTCTTTTGAATAAAATCGGACGTTTATCTGTGATTGTTATGCTTGGAACTTTACAGTGTATTGGGACGTCAATTGCATTATTATCTCCAATAGTTGGTCTCCCGCTTATCGTTTCTACAATATATCTAATCCAAGTATTTCCCGATCTTGGATAGCTAACAAGTAATGTCATCGGACCGTACTTTCAACTCGAAATTTTTGTTTTAGTTTGAAATCGCAATGACCATATTCTATAAGACACCAGCCTCTTAACGGATGATGTTTTGATGTTCTTTCTGTATAAGCCGGATAAACTAAATTGAAACCTTCCACTTTAATGCTGTCTTCGATGTAATCAAATGAGCACGCCTGACCATGATATGAGTCATATCCAAATTTGCGTTTGCCAGGGACGAGGAAATCATCAATAAATATAAATGGCCGCGAGAACTTCGACGTAATAAACTCTATCTCTTTTCGAAGTGGCCAAATGAATTTGCCGCTGTCATCATGTGCGTCAAGCCAAAATACTGTGTTATGGCTTGCCATGTTTGGTTGCATTTCTAAAAAATCATATAATGCATCAGGAGACTCTTTATTCAGTATTGTGACTCTAGGTATTTTTGTAAATCTCTTAATAGCAGCATCGTATTTCTTGCTTGGCTCACAAGAAAATGGCTTAACAGATGGAAAGTGATTACAAACTGCCATCAGCGAATTGCCAAACGCCATGCCAGTTTCAACAAAATACTTAGATTTTCTGAGACAGAACCAAACAACTTTTCTAAGATAATCGTCGCCATGAAAACCCGGATTAATATCCATATCCAAACCTTTCGATGTCTGTGGCATATCTTTCTGCAACAAGTTGTTGTGTTTGAGCAGTATAATAGTGTCGATATGTTTTTCTGCCATCTGTTTTCATTGTATGCAATAAATCGTATTTTACGCCGATCAAATTGCACATTTCTGCGAAATCTTCAGCTATTGTCTCGAAATGATAGATATGTAAGTTTTTAGCACTTGCAGGAAATTGTATATACTGCGACTTGAAGTGCTCCTCAGCACGGTCATCCGGAATCCGATGCACGGCCTCGACAAACTGGGTAAATGACATGCCACTATTGAAGCCATATTTTTCCGCGTAGCAAGAAAATCCTTGCCAGATACCATTTATAAAAACGTCACTTGGAGAATCCTTAGACCTTGTATTCTCCTTCATTTTATTCAGAAAGCACGATATTAAACGATCCCATGGGTTCCTAACAAATACGAACCTTAGGTAATTTTTTTCGCCTTTCGAAGGAAATCCGACAAGATGGATGTTGGTATATTTCTTGCCGAGTAGATCGGCGCAGAATTGCTTCAGGCTAGTACACGCCACCTTCGGTATTGGGTAATAAACGAATTTATGTTTATTCACTACTATCGGTGGGGCCATAATTATTCTCAGCAGGCAAAATTATGTCATGAAGTATATCAGACCGACAATAAATGGTGCTGGAAGAGCCGGACATCAATTTACACAAATGTTGGCCGCATTTGCGATTGCCAAAAAATATAATCTGAAATATATTTACACACCATTTATTGGCAAGCAGAGTTATTGGAATGAACTGTTTGTCGTTCCTGGCGTTACATATAATTCTGTTGGTGTAACAAACAAAGTTTACATACCACGGGCAACAAACCATCGAAAGTTAAAAATCATATTAGAGCGCAATAAAGATTGTTTGTTTGTATGTGCCATGGACTTATTCAGGAAAATCTCGTGGGATTCTTTTAGATATCTAAAGAATTTGTATAAACAGCAAAGAAATCACCGCCATTTTGTTGCTGTGCACGTTCGAAGAGGAGATATAAGCAAGAAAGGAAATCGCAACAGATGGGTCGAGATTAGCCATTACTGTAATATTGTAAGGAACATTCGCAATTTAGACAGCAATATACCAATACATGTTTACTCCGACGGAACTATCAAGCAACTACAGGCACTGAAACGGTTTAATGTCGTATTTTACCTCAATACAGATACGCTTTCGACAATGCGCGATCTCATTGATGCTCGCATACTGGTAACTAGTAAAAGCAATTTTTGTCTGCTTGCCGCGTATTCTTCTAGAAATCTCAAGTTGTCAATATCGTTCCCACCATATTGGTATGACTTCCCAAAAGATAGAAGCGACATTTGTTTAGTCGATGAGAACGGGAATTTTGATAACGATATTGTAGCTAGTTATTGTTCTTCAACAATCTGACTATAGTCAATTGGCAGCTTTACTGCTGCCGAAACTTTTTTAAGCCAAGATTCGTATAAATCGACGCTTTCCGCTGCTGGGCAATATGGCATACCAGAATATGCATAGTACATTAATATTTTAGATCTAATATCGCGCAGTTTCTTATCTTTTATGTTCCCAAAAGAAACATGGATAAACGGACACGGTATAATGTCACCGTATGGTGTTAAATAAATTTTACGTGTTCCTGCTGGACATCCGGAAGAGTCATGATCAGTATGGACATGAGAATGTTGCTTAAGAAGTCTATTGAGTTTCGCTCGATCATTTCCTTTTGCGTCAAAAAGAAACTCGTCGTGTCCAGACCAACGTCCAACTGCAATGGCAATGTTAAATAAAAGATGGCATTTGTGTTTCTCAGCAAAATGTATCATTTTTTCAGCTTCACCAGAACGCAGACTTTGATGTGTTACTACGGCTGCCAATGACACTTGCAGACCATGCCAACGTATTAAGCCTATATTGTCTATGACTTTATCAAAACTACCACGTACTCCTCTAAATTCATTGAATTCATCAGCATTCACAGAATCTAGACTCATAGAGATAGCATTTGCGCCAGCTTTCTTTAGAGACAGTATTCTGTCATTATTCAATAACAATCCGTTAGTTTGAATTTTGATATGGCGCGCCTTGGGATTGATTGCCGCCATAATTTCCTCTATGGGATAGAGGAGCGGCTCGCCGCCAGTTATGTTAATCCTAAAAACATTCAACCAATTCAGTTCTGTGCTTAGCTTTTTATAATCGTCAAGTGTTAATACGACACGATCATCAGATACCATTGCTTGAGCGGAGCAATGCTTACACCTCATATTACACGTAAAACCTACCGAAATATCTAGTGTATCAAGTTTATTAACTTGCCTGCACAATTTGCTTTTTATTATATTCAGAAGTAGCTGCGGTTTAAATGGGCGGGTAAAATAATCTATTTTGCCAAGCAAACCTCTAATACTCATTAGCATCTATCCTTTACGATATACATCGATGGACAATATGCCCACGGAAACGTGCACATTTTAATAGTCTTACCTTTGAAAAAACAATCAACTGCCTTTGTTTCTCCTGGAAAATCAACAAATCCATATTCATCAAAAACGATAATACCACCAGGAGAAACAGCGTCATACATATGCTCTAAACAAGTTAAAGTTGGTTCGTACAGATCAAGGTCGAAGTATAGAAAACTAATTTTGAGTCCCTGGTGTTCATTCATAAATGCAGGTATGGTTTTGATAACATCGCCGACGATTAGATGTAGCCTATCTGGGATTAGTGATCTATTTGCCTTATATTCTTTAAATTCGTTTAGCACAAGCTCTTTATTAGTAGACACTCCACCAACACACATCTCTTTCCATTCGTGTTTTGAATGATCATTATCTGATATAGACGGAAAACCCTTTAAAGTATCGAAACCATATAAATGCCTATTGCAAGTAGACGGTGGACGCATCCCATAGTTAAAAATTTCTATCATCTGTGCTAGATAATAAAATGTAGCACCGTGTCTAGTTCCAAGTTCTACCACACTACCAGGAACGTGTGTTGACATTTTGTATAGTTCATATATGGCCAAACGCCGCGCAGCATAATCGGTGCGCAGATGAAATGACAATTTTTGCACTTCTG
>Ga0114918_10005301_pt1 | contig 11078 bp, 14 predicted proteins | sample LantaG_FD_87015 | JGI IMG/M metagenome (GOLD analysis project Ga0114918, IMG submission 87015) | Deep subsurface microbial communities from Baltic Sea to uncover new lineages of life (NeLLi) - Landsort_02402 metaG | ecosystem: Environmental > Aquatic > Marine > Oceanic > Sediment | place... | reverse complement strand
GGGCATGGCGGACGCGCGCCGCGGAGGGCGGGGCCCCCTCTCCGGCCGCGCGCGTTTCTCTGTAAAGGGTCGCGCGAAATGTGATAAAATTTTAGAAATCGGTTGTGCCAAGGACGACACATGAACGCTTTGAACCAAATTTTAGGGCAAATAAACCAGGATCCTTCCCGCATCGACGCCCTCCTGGCCAGCATGTCCCGCGAGGATCAGCTCGCGACGCTTGCTCTTTTGGAAGCGGCCGAGGGTCGGAGTTCCAGAAACGCGGCGCAGGAAGATTTTGGGACTTTTTGCGAAAGGGTTATGCCTGGGTTTCAGCGGCCGTTGCATATTCAGATCATTATCGACGCGTTGGAGAGGGTCGAAAGGGGTGAACTGAAACGTTTGATTTTGGCTTTGCCCCCAAGGCACGGAAAGTCGGAAACGACGTCCAAACTTTTTCTGGCTTGGTATATGGGCCGAAACAGCCCGCGCGAAGTCGCGTTTGCGACCTATAACCAGGAATACGCCAACCAGCGCGGACGGGCCGTTCGTGATCTTATGGCCAGCAGCGAATATCAGGAAATTTTCCCAGACGCTGCGGTTAAGATGCACACCTCTGCGTCCCAACGTTTTGAGACCGCGAACAAAAACCAGTTTTTTGCCGTGGGCGTCGGGGGACCATTGACCGGTCGTGGCGCGCATTTGGCCGTAATTGATGATCCGATCAAGAACCGTGAGGAAGCGGATTCACCAAACGAACGAGCGCGTCTGATCGCATGGTATCAGTCGGCGTTTCGGACGAGGCTTCACCCCGGGGGTGCGATTATTCTGATCGCCACCCGCTGGCATCTGGCCGATCTGACCGGCTATGTGCTGTCCGAGAATGAGCATGAGAATTGGGAGGTGCTGGAATTTCCGGCGATTCTTGATGAGCCGGCGGGCCAGCTTCTGGGCCGACCGATCGGAACGGCGTTATGGCCGGAGCGGTATAATCTGGACGAGCTGCATCAGATTCGAACGTCGGTCGGTACGCGAGAGTGGACGGCACTCTACCAGCAGAAACCCGTGCCGAATGGGGGTGGGGTTATCGAGAGGGACTGGTTGCGCTGGTGGGGTAGTGACAAACCGCCAGAATGCAGTACGATTATTGCGTCATGGGATACTGCGTATGGGCAGACACGAACCAGCGATTTCAGCGCGGTTACGGTCTGGGGTACGTTTCAGCACGAGGACATCGAGGGCAACTCGGTGCCGTGCGCGATATTGCTGGGGGCTCGACGGGGGCGCTGGAAGTTCGGCGACCTGAAGGCCCAGATGATCGAGATCGATCGGAAGTTCGGGTGCGATTTCACATTGGTTGAGTCTAAAGGGCCGGGGCTGAGCACGATCCAGGAGCTGCGGTCGTTGGGCTTGCCGATGAAGGCATACGTGCCGCGGGGCAGTAAGGAACATCGCTTGGACGCGGTGTCGCCGTTCTTCGAGCAAGGTCGGATATACATCCCGAAAGGGAAAGAATGGGCTGATGACTACATTGAGCAGCTGTGTAATTTTCCCGCGTCTCGGTACGACGACTACGTGGATGCGACGTCCCAGGCGCTGCGCACGATTCGCCTCGGCGGTGGGATCACGACAACGCTGGACGCTGAGCCGATGCGGCGCAGCGGCGGTGTGAAAGGGTATTGGTGATGGCGGTTGCTCCTACAGGCGGTTCAGGTTCAGGGTCGTCCAAGCGACTGCGCGGGGTGGACGTCGAGATTATCGACGACGGGTTCGAGATGGCCGACGAGGCCAATCAGGAACCGATCATCGCGGCGCTCGGCCCGAACGAACAGCCCGATCGGTTTTATGAGACCGAGTTCGATGCGCGGGGGAACGTTCTGGTTCCGCTGGCTGACGACATCGACGAGATTGATGAGTTCCCCGAAGACGTGCCGCACGATGCAAACCTTGCGGAATGGGTTGATGAGGCGGACCTGACCGGTATCGTCGGCGACCTGATCGACGGATACGATTCCGACCGGCGGAGCCGGAAGGAGTGGGAAGAAGATCTGGAGAAGGGCCTTCAGATGCTCGGGGTCAAACTCGAGGAGCTGAACAAGCCTTTCCCTGGTGCGTGTAGCGCCACCATGCCCGTGATCGAAGAGAACGCCCGTGCGTTTCAGGCCCGTGCGGTCAGCGCCATGTTCCCGCCCGAAGGGCCGGTGAAGGCGAAGATATGGGGCGCGGAGACGAAAGAGCGGAACGAAGCGGCCGCCCGGGTGCGGACCTATATGAACTGGCAGACGCTTGAGCAGATGCCGGAATATTTCTCGAATACAGATCAAATGCTGTATTATCTCGCGCTGGTCGGATCATCGTTCCGCAAAGTCTGGTGGGATGAGCGTAAGGGCCGGCCCTGTGCCCGTTTTCTGAAAATCGATAACATCGTTGTGAACTATGGGGCGCCCGATCTCTACGAGGCCGAGCGTATCACCCATGTGTTTGAGCTCTCCAAGAGCGACTACAACAAGATGGTTGCGGCTGGGGTCTACCGGAAGCTGGATCTTTCGGCCGCCCCCGAGACCGACGAGACCGAAAAGTCGATGGAGACGGCGGTCGATAAGATCACCGGCCAGTCGAAGCCCGCGGGGGAGAACGCCCTCGGCGATCGGTATGAGTTCCTGGAGATGTGCGTCGAACTCAATCTGCCCGGGTTCGAGGATATGTACGAGTCGGCCGAAGTGGAGATCGACGAAGACGGGATCGAGATTGAGATCGAAGCCGAGCCGACCGGAATCTCGCTGCCGTATGTGGTGACGATCGAGAAGACCAGCCGCCAGATCGTTTCGATCTACCGGAACTACGATGCTGAAGATCCCGAGCGCAAGCCGATTCAGCATTACGTCCACTACAAGTTCATGCCCGGCCTGGGGTTCTACGGCCAGGGGTACATTCAGCTGCTGGGCAATCTGCAGAAGGCGGCGACGACTGGCTTGCGGGCTCTCGTGGACAGCGGTCAGTTCGCCAACCTACAGGGCGGGTTCAAGGCGAAAGGGCTGCGGGTCAACAACGACAGCGGCGAGCAGGCAATCGGGCTCGGCGAGTTCGTCGAGGTCGAGAACTTCGGTGAGGATATCCGCAAGGCAATCATGGCGTTGCCGTTTAAGGAGCCGAGTTCGGTTCTGCTGCAGCTCGTGACCGGGATGAACGACATCGCCCGGCGCCTGGGTGCGGTTGTGGATATCGACATTGCCAGTGTGGGTACGAAGGAAGCACCCGTCGGGACCACACAGGCGATGTTGGAGCAATCGCTTAGCCAGTTGAGTGCGGTGTACAAGCGGTTGTATCGTGCTCAGACTGAAGAGTTCAAGATCCTCAAAAGGGTCAACCGTGAGAACCTGCCGGCAGAATACCCGTTCCAGATCGAAGGCGCAGACGCGTCCGTCATGGCAGCTGATTTTGATGTTGTCGAGATCGTGCCGGTGGCGGATCCAGCGGCGTATTCAGAAGCGCAGAAAATCATGAAGGCGCAGGGCCTTCTGCAGATGGCCAGTCAGGCGCCCGATCTGTACGATCGGCGCGAGACGCATATGGTCATGCTGAAGGCGATGAACGTCGACGGCGCCGACCCGGAGAAGCTGTTGCCGAACCGGAGCGAGCCGGAGCCGATGGACCCGGCGACGGAGATATACAGCATCCTGATGGGACGGCCGGTGAAAGCGTACCCGGCGCAGAACCACATGGCGCATATCCAGTTCCTGACGGCGAAAAAGGGCGATCCGATGACCCAGCAGGTTGCGGGTGGGAATCCGCAGCAGGCTCAGCAGTTGGCCGCCCGGATTGACAGTCTGATCGGGATGCACATGGCCTATATGAGCCGGCAGGAAATCCAGCAGGCCACCGGCATGCAGCTGCCACCGGCGTCGGACTACAGCGTTGTGAATCAGAACGACAACGCGGAATACGACGAGATGGACGAGCAGGCGTCGTACAATATCGCTGCCGCGCAGGCGCAGGCTGCACAGCAGCTCGCGCAGCAGCGTCAGCAGATGGCGCAGATGCAGCAGAACCAGCAGGCTGCGCAGAATCCGGCCTTGCAGATCGAGCAGGCCAAGCTGCAGCTGAAGCAGCAGGAACTGCAGCTCGATACGCAGGAAGCTCAACAGAAAGCGCAGCAGGGTCAGCAGGACATGATGCTCGACGCGCAGGCCGCTCAGTTCCAGCAGGAACTGAACCGGCGCGAACAGCAGCGTAAGGACCGCGAGACGCAGATCCGTGAACAGAACATCCGTGCGGATAACGTCCGTGCGGACAACAAACTGGCCCTCGACAGACAGAAAGTCGCGATCCAGGCCAGACAGGCCGCTCAGCGGCAAAACCCCCCTGCAGGAGACAGACGATGAAATGCAAGGTCAAGAACACTCAGCCTTCGGGCTCCGGCGGCAAGGCCGTCAAGGGCAGCGGCAAGAACGGCGCTGCGCGTAAAGGCACAGGGTTCAAGGGGACCTACTGAGCGTGAGTCCGCTCAGTGATCTTCTTGCGCGCGTGCGCAAAAAGTACAGCGAGCGCCGGGGCGAAATCGCTCACGGCCTCGCTGGTCGACGACTGAAGGAAGTCGATTTCCAGACCGGTGTCTACAGTGGTATCGGTGAAGCCCAGACAATTCTGGAAGAGGTGCTGAAAAGCTATGACGAAGACAGCCAAGGAAGCGGCTCGGGAACCGAGCACGGATAATGTGGTGGAGTTCAGCTCGGCGGCCCCCGGCCGTCCGTTCGGATACCGGGTGCTGGTGCAGGTAACTCCGGTGGTCGAGAAGGTCGGCAGCATCTACCTGCCGCCGGGAAGTGACGATGTGCAGCGTGAACTGGCGACGATCGTGAAGGTGATTGCGATCGGCCCGGCAGCGTTCAACAGCACCGTGAAGTTCGAAGGCGACAAGGTGGAGCCTGGAGATCACGTATTGATCGGCAAATACAACGGTGCCCAGATCAACATGAAGGACAAGAACGTCCCGCAATATCGCGTCATCAACGATGATGAGATCCTGGCGGTGATCGAACGTCCTGATGACATCCATCGGAGTGTTTAAGCATGGGAACGATGACGCACGGGGCCGACGGCGCGGCTTCATACGAAGACTCGGGAGGCCCGAGCGAAGAGTTTGAGCACGCCTCAGACGCCCCGGCGCAACACGTCGAGGTCGAAGAGGGCGATGAGCGGGCGCGGCGTGAAAACATCCGTCAGCAGTTCAAGCCGGTCGAGCACAAAAAGCCCGGAGAAGTCCCGGAGGCAAAAGCCCCCAAGGCGCGGGCGGCCGAAGACGACGATGAGGACGATGACGAAGACGAGGGGGACGACGACAACGCCCCCAACGTTGCCGCTGGGGCGCCGGAGCAGCCTGCGAAGCTGAGTCGCAAGCAGCTGCAGAAGCAGATCGAGGAGCGCGAGGCGGAACTGGCGAAAGAGCGGCAGCGCTCTAACCAGTTTACGCAACGTGAGCAGCAGCTCACCGCACAGCTCAACGATTTGCACAACCGGTATCAGCAATCGATTCCGGTGCATCAGAACAGCGAACGGCAGTTGCTGGAAGCGCGGCTGCAGGGCACACAGTCGCAGATCGAACGGATCGAGCGCGACCTGCGGGATGCGTACGAGAACGGCGACAGCGCGAAGCACGTCGAGCTGCTGCGGTACCACGGCGACGCGATGTTCCAGCTGAACGCGTTGCGGCATGTACAGCAGCAGAACCAAGCCCGGCAGGCCCAGGCGCAACGCCAGGGTCAGTTTCAAGGCCAGTCGCAAAATCAACAACGGCCTGCCCCACAGCAGCAGGCTGCGCAGCAGCCCAGCGCGAAAGCTGTGGCCTGGGCGGACAAGAATAAGTGGTTCGGTTCGGACGAAGTTATGACGGGCACGGCCTACGTCATCGACGCCGGATTGCAAAATGAGGGTTACATTCCCGATTCCCCAGCGTATTATAGGGAATTGGATAAACGACTTGTCGAAAAGTTCCCGGAAAAATTCGGGGGTGGTAAGACGAGACGAGCGCCTGTCGCGGGGGTCCGCAACCAGACCCGCAGGCAGGACGACGGTCGGCAATCCAAACTGACGGCACGCGAGAAAGATATGGCGCGTCGTCTTGGAGTGTCGGAAACGGCATACGCTGCACACCGAAAGTAGGCGCTTGCGGGCCTGAAATGAACGATAGCAAACGCTGAAAGTAGGAGAGTTAGTATGAGCCAGACCGAAGAGATTCGCAACGATCGCAAAGACGACCTTCGTGAAAACACGGATCGCGATGCGGCTAAAGAGCGAGTCACATATGAGGCACCGTCAGATCTGGCGATGCCGAATATAGGCGAAGACGTCCACCTCCGGTGGGTCCGAGCCGTCGCGGGTCGGTCGAAGGACGATGACGTCCGTTCGATCCAGAAACGTCTGCGTGAAGGTTACACCTTCGTTCGAAAGAGCGATGTCGGGGACCAGATCGTACCTATGCACCAGAAGGGCTCTCGGTTTGAGGGGGTTGTCGGGTTTGATGATGTCATCCTGATGAAGATCCCTCGGGAAAAAGCCGAAGCCAGACAGCGGCACTATGAGCAGCGGACTTCCAGTAAGACCGCCGCGATCGATGCGGATCTGTTCAAACAGAGAGATCCGACGATGCCGTTGGTGCGGGATAGAGACAGCCGCGAGTCAGTCACGCGTGGACGAAACCCGTTGTTCGACGAGTGAGTTCACGCAGGTTCAATGCGTGAAGCAGGAGAAAAGAAATGGCTAACGTTGATAGCCCGTTCGGTCTTCTGCCCGTGCGTCATCTCTCCGGCGGTGTGATCCGTAATAGCGTCTACCAAGGCGGCATTGCGGACGCGAGCACCACGACGATTTTCTACGGCGATCCCGTGGTATTCTCGTCCGGTCGGATTGCGCGGGCAGCTGCCGGCAACACCCTTCTGGGCGTGTTCGCTGGCTGTGAGTACACCGATGCCAACGGCGATCGGAAATTCTCGAATTACTACCCAGGCGGCGCCGGCATCACTGATGTCGACGTCATGGTTTATGACGATCCGAAGCTGGTGTTCAAAGTCCAGTCGACGACCGGTCAGACCCCGGCCATTGGTGATCGCGGCGAGTACGCCGATATGATTACCTACGCTTCCGGGAACACCACCACAGGCAAGTCGATCATCGAGCTGGGCGCACTGTCCGGCACGCCGGCGACGTTCCTTCTTCTGGATTTGTATCGCGAAGTCGATAACGCTTTCGGCGAGCATGCGGTCCTCGAGGTTGCCATCAACGAGCATCTGCTCGGTTAACCGGAGAGGAGGAGTAGCAAATGGCTATCAATCGCAGTCAGCTCGCTAAAGAGCTGGAGCCCGGCCTTCATGCCCTCTTCGGGATGGAGTACGGCACGTACCAACGCGAGTACGAGCAGATCTTCGAGATGGACTCTTCGGAAAAGGCATTCGAAGAGGAAGTCGCGCTGTCCGCCTTTGGGGCAGCACCGGAGAAGGGCGAAGGCGCTGCCGTGTCGTATGACACTGCGCAGGAGTTCTTCACAGCTCGGTACGTCCACAAGACCTACGCGCTGGCCTATTCGATCACCGAAGAGGCTATGGACGACAATCTGTACGATTCGTTGTCCAAGCGTTACACGAAGGCACTGGCCCGCAGCCACGCTCACACCCGGAATCAGACCGGCGCGAACGTGCTGAACAACGGCCACAGTGGGAGCTACACGGGCGGAGACGGCGTTGCGCTGTTCTCGGCCGCGCACCCGCTGGTCTCCGGCGCCAACCAGTCCAACACCGTTTCGGCCGATCTGTCCGAAACTGCGCTGGAGAACGCGGTCATCGCGATCGCTGACTGGAAGGACAACCGGGGCCTGCCGATCAACATCCAGGCTAAAAAGCTGGTGATCCCGACGCAGAATATGTTCACTGCTGAGCGGATCCTCAACTCCGAGCTTCGGGTGGGAACGGCTGACAACGACACCAACGCCATGCGCAATATGGGCATGTTCTCTGAGGGTGTTCACGTCAACCACTTCCTGACCGACCCGGACAGCTGGTATCTCATCACTGACGCTCCGCGTGGTATGATCCACTTCGAGCGTAAGCCGATGACGACCCAGATGGAGCCTGAGTTTGAGACTGGCAACTATCGCTTCAAGGCGAGCTGCCGGTACTCATTTGGATGGTCGGATTGGCGGGGCGCCTTTGGCTCGGCCGGGGCCTGACCCAACCAAACCAAGGTTGCGGGAGTATCATGCAAGTGGTACGATAAATGTGCGGTCGGGGTTGCTCTCTGCCTGACCGTACGTTTCCTCCCAGAAACAACAAACTGGGGCCAGGGCCGAAAGGCTTCTGGCCCCATTTTTTATGTCCACGTTGGCCGAAAGGCTGGAGCTAGGAGGCTCTGACGATGACCACTCATTTTTCAGGCGGTGTGAGTAACACCCAGACCGGCGATCCGCTGTACAAATACGGCATGCTGGATCCGACCAAATGGCACACGTTCTTTAACGACTTCGACACCTACACCGCTGCGGACTGGACGATCACCACAGTTGAGGCTGGCTCAAGCTCTGCGACCGAAGCTCTCGCTGACGCAGACGGCGGCGTTTTGCTCATCACCAACGATAACGCGGACGACGATTCCGACTTCCTCCAGCTTTCGGCGGAGACCTACAAGTTCGCCTCGAACAAGAAACTGTTCTTCAAGGCGCGGTTCAAGGTGTCTGACGCAACCCAGTCCGATTTCAAGATGGGCCTGCAAATCACCGACACGACCCCGCTTGCGGTCACAGACGGTGTGTACTTCCAGAAGGACGACGGCGACGCAAACCTCGACTTCTACGTGACGAAGGACAACACCTCCACGACCGCCTCTGCGGTTTCGACCGTCGTCGACGACACGTATCTCGAAGTCGCCTTCTACTACGACGGCGCGAGCGAGGTTCAATATTTCGTAGGCGGCACCAAGCTCGGAACGTCCGTCACCACGAACCTGCCAGATGACGAAGAGCTGACTGTTTCCTTCGGCGTTCGGAACGGCGCGGCTGCGGCCAAGACGATGAGCGTCGACTACATCTTGGTCGCGAAGGAGCGCTAGGATGCGGATCAGTCACACGGGCAACGGTAGTGGTGGCGTAACCGTCACCATCACCGGCGAGGAAGATGTGGTTCTGTTCTCAAAAGACTATGAGAACATGACGGGCGCCAAAGAGGCCGCCTACCACACCTTGTTGCGGATCAAGGCCGGCGAGAAGTTCGACGCGCCCCAGCCGAAGAAAACCCCCGCCAAAAAAGCAGCTGCCCGTACGACCCCAGCCAAGAAAGCGAAGGCATAACCCTTCGCCGTTTTTAATACGCCCGGGCCCAGCGCTCGGGCGTTTTCTTTTGGAGGTCCGAAATGGCCAGCGTTATGACCGTCACTGAAGTCCTGGACGGGCCCAAGCTCTATGTAGTCCAGGTAAACATCGACGGTGACACTTCGTCTGAAATTGCGGCCGGGACGGTCATTGACGTCTCGACGCTATCCAAAGCCCCGACTGACGTATCTCTGATGTCTGTCATCGGCAACGTCGGCGCTTTTGAGATCAAACTGCTCTGGGACGCGACGACCGATGTCATCGCTGCCACGTTTGGCTTGGGGGAGGTCGATCGTACCTACGAGGAGACCGGTGGCCTTGTGAACACCAAAGCATCCGGCTGGACCGGGGATGTGCTCCTGACGACGGAAGGTCTCACCGCCGGCGAGAACGCGTCGCTCCGAATGACGTTCCGCAAACGTGGCGTGAACAAGAAGCTGTAGGAGCACGCCGGTATGACGATGGCGCACGGGCTGACCAGAGGCGCGGCGTCAGGGGTTGAGGCCGGGGTTAACGGCATCCTTTGCAGCTTTAACACGGCGTAAGGTGTAAACATGGCCACATCCGGTTCATACGACATCGGCCTCGATGCGATCGACATTATCGACGAGGCGTACGAGCGCGTCGGCGGTCAGGTTTCGACCGGTAACGAGTACACCAGCGCTCGGCGTTCGCTCGATCTGCTCTTTCGGGATTTCGAAAACCGGGGCACACCGCTCTACCGGATCGAAGAGTTTACGACGACAGTGGTGGACGGCACGCAGAACTACACGCTCGACAGCGCGATTCTCGATATCGTCAATCTGGTCGTGCAGTTTACGGATGGCGGGACCACGACTGAGATCGTAGCGCTGCCGATGGCGCGTGGCGAGTACGTCAACCTGCCGGATAAAGCCTTCGCGGGGCGGCCGGCGCACTATTATGTCGACAAGCAACAGCTCACGACATCGAAGCTCTACGTCTGGCCGACAGGGGACACGAACAAGACGGAGACCTTGCGGTATTGGGCGATCATCCGTCACGAGAAGGTCGGAGCGCTCACCAACACGTTGAGCGTACGTGACAGCTTCCTGCCGGCGCTCATCTCAGGGCTGTCGTACTTTCTGTCGCTGAAGCGCCCGGAGCTGGACAACGAATACCGTACGCTCCTGAAACGTCAGTATGAACAGGATATGAGTCTGGCGTTTGAGGCTGATCGTCAGCTGGTTCCGACGCGGATCGTTCCTCGGGTGGGGTGGTAACATGGGCGCTGGACGATACGCGAGCGGCAGAGACGCCTGGGGCATTTGCGATCAGAGCGGGTTGCGCGTGCGCTATCGGGATATGAAGGTCCAATGGAACGGCCTGAAGGTCTCCCCGGAGTGGTACGAGGAGAAACACCCGCAGCTGGATCCGCCGACCGACTTTACGGATCCGCAGGCGCTGCGCAACCCCCGGCCCGACACGCCGGAGAGCACGAGCAACACAGACATTCGGACGCTGTTCCCGGATACTTCAGGTGGGGGTAATCCTCAGCTAGCGAGCGTGAAAGTTCTGCTCAAGGCAGACGGCACCGTGTTCACGACGGCTGATGGCCGTGTCCTAGTGAGGAACGCATAATGTCTACACCTATTAACGAATTCCCGATCCAGACAGAAATACTTGACCCGGCGAACTACCCGGAGTTTGTCGGCGCAACTGGACCCGCCGGACCTACCGGCGCAACCGGACCCGCTGGACCGCAAGGCGACGCAGGCCCAACAGGCGC
>Ga0114918_10005300_pt1 | contig 11078 bp, 23 predicted proteins | sample LantaG_FD_87015 | JGI IMG/M metagenome (GOLD analysis project Ga0114918, IMG submission 87015) | Deep subsurface microbial communities from Baltic Sea to uncover new lineages of life (NeLLi) - Landsort_02402 metaG | ecosystem: Environmental > Aquatic > Marine > Oceanic > Sediment | place... | reverse complement strand
AGTTCAGTTATCTGGAATTCAATTAATGTTGTTCTCTTTTTCTTCTTTTTCTCAATCATAATCATTTTCTACTAAGAAATGTGTATCTCAAAATTTTCACAAATCTTTTCTTTTATACATTGTCAAAGAAACTTCACCATATTTATTTATTGGAAATCTCTTTAAGTCCTCAACATTGATTTTGATGTTGTAGCCAGTTGTGCCTTTGTTTGTTTCAAATTCTTTTACGCTTCCTTTCAAGAAGTTTGATTGTTTGTAATCACTCATAATATATTCGTATAAAAAATAAAAAATTACTTTGCTTCTACTTCTTTTGTTTTTCTAGGTTTTCTTTTTCTATTCTCTTTTATTCGTAATTTTGTTTCTTTTATTTCTTGATAAATTTCTCTTGTGAATTTCCTTAATTCTCTACTTTCATTTACTACTTCTTTTTTTAGGAGAGTAATATCCTTTCTAAACAACTTGTAATTTTCCAATTTCTTTTCTGATAATCAAAAAGCGTTTTTAAATGCTGATAATTTGTTTTTGTAATCTGCAAGCATAATAACATATATTAAATAATAAAACTACATTTGTGGTTGTCTTTTGGCCATAGCTAAATCTCCTATCCTCATTCAATTCAAATGGTCTGCTAATCTATGTATATCCCTTTTCCTATCTTTTATCCAATCAATAACATCTTCTTGTAATTCAATCTCTGTGTGTTCCCTTATCAAATCCTTTTTCACTTTCTTGGTTGTTGCTAAATCAGAGTTGAAGTTTTGTCTTTCCACTAGAAATCTAGTGTCCATTTCTTTTGAAAGCTTATACATATTCCTAGTATATACCCTTGCTATATCAGAAGAAGCACAAGCAAAATAGTAAATCTCGTATTCCAAATCGTTTTGTATTTCTTGGATAACTCATTTTTTCAACTTATCAAAATATCTATTTATTCTTTTCATATATTCCTCTAATGGTTTGATATTTATATCTTCAAACTCTATCATTCTTTTTCGTTATGTTGTAAAATAGTTATTCAATAACTGTTTAGGTACGCTTCCACTTCTTTAATCTTACAATACAATTCAGGTATAAATTCAGGGTCATCAAAACTAATCTCTTGTATCTTCACTTCTTGTCTTTTCTTGTTGTATTGGTGAATATAGAATTTCCTATCGCCCTTAAAATGATTATATATACGGAACTGCCAGCTTTTCTTTATCATATTTTTAGACCACCGTCAAGCTTTTGTTTTACATTCTACCCATATATCATCATTCCCAAAATCAACATATCATAGTATTTTATATCATTCAACATATTCTTCTATTAATATCTGTTGGTCCATATCTTTATATTTTGTTGTAGCCATTAGGTCTTCGTAATCTCTACCAAACTTGAAGTATTTATTGTCAGGTGTTTTTAATCCTAATACATATCTATCGTGGTATTGTTGTCTATCATAATCAAAACTTCAAAGATGACTTCAAGATATATGTTTGATTTCATTTCCCATTATTTCTCTGTTATTACTAAACTTCGTCACTCTACTAATTCACATCAAGCAATCTCTTTTCAGTTCTTTATATCAGATTTTATTTTAGCATTATCAAATATAGGTTTTACTTCTTTGATATACTCTTGTGGGACTAATCACTCATCTTGTATCTTCAAACTTCAAACAGTTCATTTTAATGTTATTCTATGAGTAAATGTTTCTAAAATCTTTAATCAGTTATCATACATTTTTTCTTTTACTACTTCTTTGTATTCCTCATTTTCTTTTTTTAGTTTCATAATCTCTAAATCATTTGATTTTATGCTTTGATAATCTTCACTCATTTCTAGTTTTGCTTTGTGTTCAAGATTTTTGAATTGTAATTCAGCTATTTTGTTTTCTCTTGCTTTGTAGTCATCTAACAAATTTTCACTTTTTAAGTTTATTTCATTTTCCATTTTTACAGTTTACAAATATAAAAGATTATTTTTTTTGACAATCCATACATAATATATTACCGAATTTGTCTTCACTAAACTTTGCCACAGCACTTGATACTTTTGCCGAACAGGAAACACATACAGCTTCTGCTGTTTCTTTTACTTCTTTTTTGTCTTCTCATTTTCCACTAGCACTATTTCAATCATCATCACGGTCTGTGATTATATTGAATAATTGTGAAATGTTGTATCTTTTAGCATAAGAGATACAGCTTCATAGTTTTTGTGGGTCGTTGCTTTCAATCATAGGAAAAGCACTCTCAATAACTTCTCAACTTTCAGTATCAGCAACAACAGTATAGACACTTTTGTCTTTTGTGTAGTGATAAAGCAATAATCATCTCTCATTAAGAAAAGGTGTAAGAGTAGAAACCAAATTATCCAATGAAACATAACTTGATTTGAAAAAAGGATTTTTGCTGTCCTTACTTACGGATAAATTCAACTTTTGAATTTCCATAATTTTTCAGTAAATTTTTTGCATTGTACAGTATATAAAGGATAAAAACTACAAATTTATTATATATTCTTTAGCAAAAGCCAAGAAATCATCATAATGGTCTTCTAAATATAATTGCATATCATCATCAATCAAATTCTTATCTTCCAAAAACATATTTTCAAGTTCTTTATGTGTGAGTTCAATATACCTTTCTACAAACTTATCTAAAGCATTATTCCAAATTTTTCGTAATCACTCATTTTCAAATGTTCTTTTTTCATTACTTGGTGCATAATAATCCATTCGTTTCAAACAACTTCTAATTTGAAATCATAATGAAATTAATTCAACTTGTTCTTTTTTTAGTTCAGTCATTTTTGTACAGTAAAGAATAAAAGTATTATTTATTTGTATCTCCATTATAACTATTTTCTTCTATTTTTCAAGTCTTTTTTATACTTTTTTGTTTGTAGTTCTTAACTAGCTTTTATGTAGTTTTTTGTATATATTCTTAATTTTTACTACATTTACTAATTTGAAATCCTATAAATTCTTTACCTCTGGGAACTATCTTTTTTTGGATAGTAATCTCATATATCATCTTATCATTGAAACCATATTTTTTACATATTATATCTTGTATAAGTTTTGTTGGATTATCTATGTCGGATTGTTTAGATGAAAATCAAAAAATGTAATCTATTCTCAATTTACCTTTTGGTATTTCTATTGGTCTTAATAACATAAGGACTATTTTCTCATATTCTTTATAGTCTTTTGTCTTAAATCTTTTCCCCTGTCGTGCTTTATTTACTGATAGTGGTTTTATTCTTATCAATTCCATTTATTTGTTTTAGGATAAAAGATACTCTGTCCAATAACATTTGTCTATTATCAAAATTATTATGATTATGTATTCGCTCGTGATGTTTCAAACATAAATTTATAATATCACTTCAATCTTTACTATGTTTTCTTTTTCCCCTATAAGAACAATTAATATGGTGTTTATCTACTCATTGATTAGAACATCACTCAAACTCACATATAGTATAGTCAGATAGCTTTTTTTTTCTACTTTTGTACCAATCTATTATATAATCAAGCATATTTTACTTAATAATCGGGTAAAAGAGCTTCCCATCGTGTCTAAATTGCCTCTAAGATAGCTATAACATCTTGGACTAAGATATATCTATTTACCAGTATTTTCTTTCATCTGCGTATTTCCAACTCATATCTCAACTCAGATTTTTCTACCAATTTTATAGCTTCATATTTTCTTTCCTCTAAAATATCAATGTTTTTAGATATTCGTCATATTTTACCTCAAATAGATACTTTCTTCCAATGTTTCTTTTCTTGAAGTATTTTCATAATTAGTCAGAACAAATTAAATTGTTTTCCTTTAGATAATTTTCAATTTCTTGTATATCATCAAATCATCTTCATATTCTTGCTTTCTTTTCCTTTTCTCTTGTCTTTAGCTTTTCTTGGATATCTTTTGTAAATGTAAGTATATATGACTGAACTCAATCTATTTTTTGCTCATAAGCTTTTCTAAATTCATACTTGTTAAATAATACTCATTCAATCAAACATACATCTTTACAACTTTCCATATATTCTTGTAGTTCTTTGAGTGATTTCTTACTTGTTATTGTTATTCAGTCTTTCAACTCTATTACTAGAATTTGTTTGTATTCCTTAATATACATTTTACAGTTATCATTAAATGTTAAAACTCTGTTATAGTGTTTTTCTTTTGTTTTTCAAGTTCTTTTTTATTCAGTAGCTTTGTTTGATTATACACTTCAACATAATTTTGATAAATTTTCATAGGTCAAGAGCAAGGTCATTTCCAATAATTTATTTTCAAGCTTGCTAATAATATATTTGTAGCAAACAAAATTCTATTCTGTTCCACTTTTTCACAAAAATCTCAAAACTCTTTACTATCACAAATATGTTTAGCAAACATTCTGTCTTTTGATTTATCATAAGCTATTGAGTATTTATCACATATTCTTTTAAGTTCATTAATCAAGAAATCAATATCATCTCTTTTTTTAGATACCAAAACTTTTTGTTTTGTAATATCTTTAGATATTATTTCTTTTTTCTTATTGTCTTTTTTCTTATTGTTATTTGGTATAAATTTTTTTATAGTCGGATTATAAAAATTTTTATAGTCGGAATATAATTTTTCTATATATCTCATAGTCCCTCAATTTGCTTTCATCTTATAATTTACATTGATTAATCATTTATCCTTTAGCTTCTTTATTGAATTAGATATACTCTGTCCTCATAATTGAAATATACTTCATAGTTGCTCATTAGTAAAATAGAACCTACTACTTGCTTCTTGTAAGTAAAAATCAATAAATCAAAATACTAGACATTCAGTTATTGAAAGTCCATATTCCAAAAGCTTTGGATAAAATGGTATAAATTTTGGGCTGAAAATTAATTTTGCATTTTCTGTTGTTGCTTCTTCTTCTTGTTCTATTTCTTCTTGTGCGAACAATGCTTCTTCTATATTACTTCAATCACTTTGATACATAGTTATTCATTCTTTATTTTCCATTGTTTTGTTTATAATATAAAAGACGGCTTCCCCCCCCGAGTCAGACCGTCTTTTATGTGGGGGAGAACTTACGCTGACTGGGTATGTTTCTACATATAACAATCCTACATCTAAAGTAAAGAGGAAATTGTTTTATATTTTCCTACCAAAAATAGAATTTATTTATGTTCCTATTAAGTAGTTTGATATATGGTCTTATTCTATATAGAAATCAATTAGGAGCGTAGTATCTTGTAATTCATATCAATATATAATAGTCTTTGGATAGTCTTATCATTTTTCTAATCTTCATTTTCATCTCGCATAGAGGATAAAAAGTCTTTGAGTTTTTCTATTTGTCAAACTTCACATTTATTCCAATACATATCTCTTTCTATTCTAGGATATCAAGCTCTTTTATTTATATCTTTGAACTCTGATAAGTAGAAAGGTCAGTATTCAATATCTTCTCATATAACTATTCCAAAGAATTCGTTTTCTCAATCATATTCTAATACATACCAATCTCGACTACCATAGAAATAATGTAAATAACAAATTGCTTCTTTCTTTAATGCTTCTTGTTTTCAAATAAGTGGGATTTTTTTTGCTAATTCTTTTGTTATTAATTGCATAATAATAGAAAAAAAGATAAAAAAGGGGGGGACTATTTTATATCTAGTCCCAAGATAACCTTTGCTACGAATGTCCAATGGTATATTCAATCTTCAACAGCTTCAATCAAATCTTGTGGTGTATATTCACTATCATATAGTTTTATTCTTTTCAATAACTCTATAAGTTGGTCTTTGTTAGTTATAGTCATATTGATATATAGGAAATAAAGCTTATTTGATTTCTTCTATTTGTGATGTATGGAATAGATGATATACCTTTGGGTACATTCAACCTTTTTCTCAATCATCTTTTTGAAAAGGAACTCGAGTAATACCAAAGATTTTTGATTTTTCTCATTTCTTTACAACCATTCCCATATCTTTTCGACCTTTGAATGTTTTACAATCTAATCAAGGTAATCAATCAAATCAAAGACTATCCATTTGAGTTTTACAGAACATATAGCCAGTAGCACTCATTGTAGGGATAACAGCTTGGACTTTTTTGATGTCTTCTTGTGTCATAGTATCAATATCTTCTGCTACTCTTTTTGCTTCTTTTCGTTTTTCTTGTAGTGAATTATAATATACGGTTTTATCAAATTTTGGATTTTTCATTAGTACAGTAATAATAATATAAAAGGAATTAGATTAATCAATTTTCAATACATTCAACCAATTCTTGAATGTCTTTCTCGATTTGTTCATCAGTCATTTTGTTTTTGTTAGAGAAATAAAAACCTATAAACTTACCCAACCTAATCAATCAACATATATTTGTCAGTCTTTATTTGTTTTCTTTTTCTTTTCTTTTAGCCATTTATCAACTTTCTCTTTTAATCATATTTCTTGTTCTACTGGTTCTACTTCTACAACTTTCCCTGTCATCATATCACGATTATATATGTCTGTAAGTGGTCTTCTGATTATCTTTACCATTTGAATATGTTTAGATAAATAAAACTACCAATTCAATTTTCTTCTTTCTTCTTTCAACTCTTGTATTCTTTCTTCAAGAAGATTTATTTTGTCCCAATGGTTTCTGTTTTCTATATGATATGCTTTTCTTATTTTTTCTTGTTCTACTTCTGTTTTACTTTCGAAATCTTCTGTAAAATGTTTTCTGAAAATATCAACATCTTCCATTTCTTTTTTCTCTTTTCTTACTTCTTTTAATTTTTTTGCTATAACTTTATTCCTTTGTTTTACTTGTTCTTCTTTTGCTATATTCTTTATTCTAATCACAATATCTCTTTTTATAGATATTTTCAAATGGTCATCTAACATATTTTCCATAGCTTCAAAAGCAACCTCTTCTATGTGTTTATCTTTTCGGTCTATTTTTATATCATAGAATTGTTCAAATAAAGCTATATACATTCTCAACTCTTGGTATTTCTCTTGGATATTTTTACTATAATCATCTATATTTCTTGAGTAGCTTCATAGATTAATGTGTCTTGAAAATTCAAAATATCTAAAATTGATGTCATCTGAATTGAATTTTAATTCTGAAAACTTTTTTGCTTCTTCTTGTGCATACTCTACATACTTTTGAATGTCTTTTTTATAACTTTCTATTGAATAGAGGTTATAACTTAATTCACTGTAAATTTTTTCAATAATTCTTTCTTCTTTAGTTCGGTTGTATTCAATTTCTTCAAACTGTTTTCAATCAAACATCTTTTCATAAATAGGTGTGTTTTCTGGAATAAGTGTTAAGCACATTTTTTCTCTAAGTTCTTGTGCCATTGTGTTAAATTCTGTGTTTTTCATAATAAAGGGGGGTAAATAATAAAAGGATATTTCTTATTTGGTAATACCATTATAACTATTATATTTGATTTTTCAAGTCTTTTTATAGCTTTTTTATACTTTTTGTTCAAATTAAAAACCCTAGTTCATAACTAGAGTTTCCCGATATTTCGTGCATTAATCACTTTACTTCTTGAAAAAATGTTATATAATATAATCCTAATATACTCTACCATAATCGTATATAAATTTACCCCATATTATAGTATTATTATAATCGTATGTCCCTGTTTTTTCTATATTTTCCAAAAACCACTTACAGTCTTCTTTCTCTTTCCAGTAATGTGTTCTATGTATATGTTTTCCGTTCCTGTATAAAACATATATCCGTCATAGACACGGCTTCTTTATTCTAACAATTCTGTACTTGTGTTTTGGTTTTTCCATTTTTTTTTATTTTAGGGACTAAACAACAATCATATCCTGTTTTTTTATCATCTCATCTATTTCGGATATTTTCTTATTATTTACATTAATCATCTCCCTTATTTCATTTTTATACATCTCATCATTAGTAAGTGATAATTGTTTGTTTGCATTGAAGTTTATCACTTTACAATTATTTCTCATTCTTACCAATCTTGCTGTTTCTTTCTTATCAACTATATTCGCTTCCTTTGTGAATACATAAAAGACTTCGTGGAATACTCAATTTTGTATCAATCAATTCAAGTCTTTTACTTCATATTCATTATAGCTTCTTCAAGCTGAACTATCCACAATAAATGTTTTTCAATCTCTATATATCAAGTTCGGCCTATGTCCGTATGTTCTTGCTCAAAATTTGTTTCAATCTAATATACAGTCGCTTTGATAATCTTTATTGTATTGATAATTTCAATCATAAATAAGTCCAAGCATATATCATTTTTTGAGAAGTTTCCAAAAATTTGGTTCATCTCGTCTTACTGTTGAATAATATAATTTCTTTTCAGGATAATTCTTTTCAAATCGTTTCTCTGTTGCTCTCATAGCCAAGTCTGCTCGCCATCATCTTCCATATTGATATTGGGCCATTCAACTATCATCTTCGTGAGCAAAAACAACACAATCAAGCATATCTTTTTGAGTAGGTTTAAGGCCATACAAATAACAAGACTGTATTAATGCTCATACAATAGTACAAGCCATTTTGGTATTACTATAAACATATTGGTTTAATTGTGGAAAATCGTGTTGTGGGATAATTTCTAAATCATCAGCATTCAATCATAAATCCCCAAATTCAAAAATATCAATAACACTTCCTTTTATCACTCAATCATTGTGTTTAAAAACTCTTGCCATAGTAAATAATTATCAAATAAATCTATATACTCACTTCCAAAATCTCTTTGAATACTGTTTCAATCTTATAGCATTTCATCTCAATCAATTTCAGCCTCAAACTCAATTCTGTTCTAATACATTTACTTTTATTCAATCATTGTTTACGACTGCTATATGTCAATATCTACCATACAGAGAAATAATAATATCTCATTGTTTCAAGTCTGCTGTTCAATATATTCTTTGTCGTCTTTTGTCAAACGGTTTATATCTGTTATACCGAATTTGGTTTGCGTTTCAAGACCTTCCTAATTTTACTCAATAGACCTTATCCATATAATCTTTGAATAGGTCTACACATTGATATCAATAAGCGTGGTCATAATTTATTCTTTTTCATAACATAGTTTCAATATATTCTTCGTGTATCATTTTATATATTACTATGTAAAATTATTTTTTCAATGCCTTTACTGTGTTATTCATAACTTCATATAATCCACTAGCAGATAATCAAGCGATAATACCACCAAAAATAATCATAGCATTATTCATTGTAGTAATCTCCATAGCCATTACATATCAATAAGCTGCAGCAATACCTACAATACAAGTAATTATTCGCATAAACTTTACAAACTTTCCTGAAATAATTTGTTTAACACCCTGCATAAATACTGTAATAACAGGAACTAGAATTAATGCTCGTTGTAATTTTTCCATAGGAATAAATCAAAAGATAAAAAACTATTTTATTATTACTTGCGATATAATTGCACCAAATACAGTAAGTAGAACAAGTCCAACAAATCATTTTACAACCCACTCTGTCCATTTTGCAGCAAATTTCTTTTCCATTTTTTCTATAATTACATCAAACTTATCATTAAGACCATCGACTTTACATTCGATTTTATCTAATTTCTCTGCCATATTCTTGTGATTTAATTCTAAAGTGAGTATTCTTTCTGACTCTGCTGTCATTTTACATAAATGATTAAAAAATTAAATAGATTTTTCACAATGGTTTTTGTCTATCTTATCCAATAAACAACATAATAATTTACCCATAGGTTTTAATGTTCAATGTAATTTATTTATTCATAGACAATGTGATATTGTTTCATCTTCATCACCAAATTTATATCAATTTTTTGTAATCATAATATCATCAAATAAATACTGAACAAATACATTTCATAATTGGTCTATACCTATCGCAAGTGATTTGAAGAAAGCTGAAAGGTTGAAACTAAATCTAGTGAATATCCCATACAAAAATCCTATCGGTCATACTACAACCAACAATATAATAGCTGTTATGAATAATAGTAAATTTGTAAAAAGGTTTTTCATTATCAACTAAATCAAGCAATTAAATATTGTCTAATAGTGATACCACCAATATCGTTATCAAGCCGAGTGTAAGTAGTATCATTAGTAATAGCATCTACAATAGGTTGTCTTACTCATTGTAAAAACAAATCTATTTGCATAGTTATTCACATAATGAAAGGCATACCTAATTGTTCAGCAGCAGTAATATCAACTTGTTCTGTTTGTGCTATAAGTCCAACAGTAGCAATCTTCATATCTGAAAGTATATTTGCTCTAGCTTGTTCCCCTGCTTTTGCAGCTTCTTTCATAGAATATTTTTTTACTGTATTTATTGTGTGTCAATCTGTATCATCTTCGTTTATCCAAGTGATATTTTTATCTCTTGTTTGGATATACCCATATTCATCACGATTGTATACTATATTTTCTCTTACTACTAAATCAGAATATCCATTTTCATCATCATATTCTGCCCAGTAATTTACTGTCGCAAGTTCTCAATTATTGAAAAGTCTTTCTTTTTTGAAACCAAGTATATCGTAATCTTGTTTCAAGAAATTTCTTTTCCTGCTTATGTATCTATAAATTTTTAGGTCTAGTGTGTTCTCATCTTTATTAAGAATAACAAAACCTTTCCCAGTATATCAAGCATCATCTTTCATATATAACTTTACTCAATCAATACTTAGTTCTTGTGATAGTAAATTTTTACCTAATCATTCAAACATTATGATAGGCATAACCTCATAAGTATTTACGAAATTATATGTAAAAGTTTCCTGTCATTCAGGGATATTTATATCAAAGATTTCTTTTTGGTCTATAAATTTCATAATGAAATATATTAAGAAAATAAAATTATGTAGTCATTATTCAAGCCTGGGCAAGATATACTGTTGTAGCAAGTGTGTCAGGGTTACCAGTAGTTGTATTCCTATATATAATCAAAGATATTTGGTCGCCAGGAGCGTATCAAGTACCACTAAATACAGTATCTATATGTTCTACATCATAACCAGTATGTACTGGAGCTGTCCAAGTTGTTTCT
>Ga0114918_10005299_pt1 | contig 11079 bp, 21 predicted proteins | sample LantaG_FD_87015 | JGI IMG/M metagenome (GOLD analysis project Ga0114918, IMG submission 87015) | Deep subsurface microbial communities from Baltic Sea to uncover new lineages of life (NeLLi) - Landsort_02402 metaG | ecosystem: Environmental > Aquatic > Marine > Oceanic > Sediment | place... | reverse complement strand
CCCAGTAGGCACTTGGGAAAAGGAAACCTCCTAAACTGGAAATTTCCTTTGGTTTTAAGTATTAATTTGTCTTATAATCCCTTATATGCTTTAATTATTCAGCGTCTTCTTCTTCCATATCTAAGAATTCAGCGATAGCGATTTTTTGAGCATCTTGTTGTACGTTTGGTTGGAATAATGGTTCAGCGTGGTCGATTTCATGTACCCATAATACTGGGTATTGACGGTTTTTATCTATTGAAACATTTTCAGTTTCAACATAAATGAAACAGTCACTTACAGGCACGTCTTGGATTTCTTTACGAAATCTCAAATTCATAAATTTTCCGTCTTTTTTTGTTGTCTTAAACGTTGGGAATTTTTCACCTGTTGCCTTGTTTGTTGCTTGACCTACTTTTACTCTTAATTTTAACATCTTTTAAATCTCCTTTTCTTGGGGGTTACCCACGATATTTTAGTCTCTAGTGAGACTTTATAAGGGGTATCAATTTTTATCAAATTTGAAATTTTGTGATACCCTCTAAAAATCTACTCGAAATTTATTTCTTTAAGTATTATGGAAATACTTTGTTGTGTCTTTAATTCTTGTGTATCGTCTGTATAAATAGTTTTTGTATCTTTGTACTTTTTATTACGTAAAGTAAACTCTCTCATTTTTTGATTATTGCTTTCGTCGTCTCTAGGTTTATAAAATTTACAATTATGACCGTTTCCGTTTTTACAATATAATTCGTTTAAACATCTACAAGTATTATTTTTATAATTATATGCAAAACATAATTTACAACTTTCTAATAATGTCATTTTAATTTACCTTAATATCGGTATTAATCAAATTTGAAATCCTAGACCCTATTGAAAACAATTCTTCTAATTCTGTTTTGTCTAATAGTATATCAGCGTTTTCATATGTGCTATTTTCTACCTCTTGTAATAATTCGCTTATGATACCTAAACTACGATTTCTAAAATCCCTTAAATCCTTAACAGTTTCTTTAAACACAATGTTTCTCTCTAAGTACTCGTCATATTCTTTTGCACTCATAATAAAATTATCTCCTATCGCCGACCCCTACACCCACTTTTAATATTTGATAGTTTTACTGGAAACGTGAAACCCTGTAAGTCTTTAGTCGCTTACAGTCGCTAATGGAAAACTTTAAGCCCTCCCAAACAGGCTATCAATTAAGGTGTCCCCCTAACTCGATACCTAATTATACCATTTTTTAGATATTAAGTCAAGCAAAAAGGCGTGTTTTTTTCCATTATTTTGTAAATATTTTTCTTTAATTTTGGGTGGTAAAATATCTGTATTATCTATTGTTACTATGACCGCTTGGTAATCGTCTAAATATTCACTATATAAAGGGTTGCCGTCTTTGTCTTTTGAGTTACATAATGGGCTTGGTTTTGGGTTTCCGTCTTCTCCTAAAACGTAAAAACTTATATTACCTATTGTATCTAAATACCCATATACGTCCGTATTAAATGTGGTATTATTACCCTTAAAATAATAATATGTGTTGGAGTATCTTTTGATTTGGTCTATATGAATAATCACATCAAAAAAAGTCTCTTTTGGTCTCATATCATTTTACCTTTTTAAACATATATTTTGGGTATGCAATTATAGATAAAAATTTAAACCATTTATACGGTGTTACTTTTCTTAATTCTTCTCCCTCTTGTGAATAATATAATTCGTCCATTTTAGCTTTATAAACTTTATATTTCATTATTTAATTTCCTCCACTTTCTTTACTTTCTTTATATTTAATAAACTTACAAACTCTTTACTTTGATAATAAATACCAAATATTAATATTACAAATCCTAAATAAAACATTACTACATCATATACCGCTATACTAACTACACCTAAACAAGCGTAAATTAAAATTAAATTATTAATTTGCCAATGTGCCAATTTTTTTAAATTCATAATAAATACCTAAACTGTAAGATATAATGATACACCTTTTAATGTATCTTTAATATCTAATTTTAATAATTTCATAAATGATAAACTCGAATTATGCAATAAATTATTTGCCGTTCCTATACCTGTTATAACCTCATTATGCACAACCACTATTTTTGTATCGTCATTATCTACACTCATATTAATTAACTTTTTTCTTAATGTCATACCTGTATGTAATTCATTATAACGTCTATCTTTATTACTCATTATTTTTGTTTCATTCATATTTTAAAATCCTCCAATTTTTCTTTAGATATAATAAATGTTACCAAATTTTCAATATCTATAAAACCAACTAATAAAATATTATCTTTTTCTACTCTATCTTTCCAATCTAAATAAATCCTACTTAATACATTCTCTTGTGGTGTTAGTATACCGCACGGTTTATGTGATAAACCCTCTAAATATTTTTCATAATTATACATTATACTATTTTACCCCCTATTAATTCGTAAACCTCTTTATAATTTTTCTTTGAATAAATTTTAGATATTTTAGTATCAAATCCGTACTTTCTTAATAAAGCGTATTTTTCCCTACGTTTCTTATTAATCTTCTCCTTATTGATTTCTCTATATCTTTCGTTTTGTTTTTGTTTATTCAATTTTTGTCTTTCCTCCTTATTCTTTACATCTTGCAATTTAACTAAACGTCTATAATTTGGTAATGTAAAATCTTGAATATGATTTTCTCCGTCCATTCCTCGAAACAAATATAAAGGTTTCGTTTTTAATAATTCTTTAGATATTTTACTTAACCAATCGTCTTTTAAATGTATCATTCTTTTACTTTTCCCAGCCAAAATATCTATTTCTCTATTCTCGGTTTTTACTAATCCCAAATCTTCTACTTTGTATTTATCAAAATTTAATACTAATGGTGGAGATACTAAAATCCTTGTATTAACATTAATAATATTTGTATTTTGTGCCTCCGCTTTATACACCAATGACCTCCAATTAAAACTATTCATAACGACACCATTTTCATTTAATAATTCCGCTATACTGATACCCCTAGTTTTACCTTTGTATTTATCGTCACCTAAATAATATTCATAACGTCCACTACCTAAACACATAAATTTATTTACCTGTATTGGTTTTTCAAAAAATCCTAATGTCTTTTCTTCTCTCCAATATTTACTAGGTAAATCTGTAATTGTACCATTCCAAAATAGACTATCGGTCATAATTAATAATATTTCACCGCCGTTTTTTTCTATTGCTAAAGCACATTCCGTAATTTGATTTCTAACTAATGCCGTTATCACACTAGCATAAATAGGATTATAAAACTCTCCCCCTCTATAACCTGTCTTAACAATTTTACCGTCTATAATTTCGTACACTGGGGTACATTCATAAGATATACCGTAACCACTATTAGCACAGTCTTTTGCTAATTGTTGTGCGTCGTCTCCTACCTTTAAAAAATATTTTCTCATTTCTAAAAAAGAATTAACCGCCATAGTAAATGTAGAAATTTTGCCTGTCGTTTCTATATTAATCCAATACTCGTTTGAAAATTTACAACCGTTTTTTAATAATAATTCTCTACTTTCTAATAAATAACTTGCCCTATATTCTCCTACACCTCTTATATTTGTTATATTAGAAAATGGGTGTTTTATGGTAATTGGGTTAAAATTTAATGTCAATGGTACGTCAATATCTCCCCTAATAAAACAATATGAATTCTTAATTTTAGGTGGTATACCATAACCCTCCGTAATTTTAGCGTCTCTTAAATCATATAATTGTACCTCTTTAGAGGGGTACGCACTAGCAATATCACTCATAAAAGCCTTATCAATATAACCAAATTGTAATGTTTCTATATAACCGCCACTATAACTCTCATTTGCTATACAAAATAATTCTTTTGTTAAATCCTGTCCGTATTTTAATAACCACTCATTATAATAATTTGATATTGGTATACTTTTAACCTCTTCAAAAACTTTACGTCTTAACTTTTTTAACTCATTTTCTGTATCTCCAAAATCAATTTTATACTTATTGTAAACCTCCGCAACTATCGCCGACCTTGTAAGACTACCACTAGAAATTAAAGTGTTTGGGTAATGTTTAAATACCTTTTTAAAATTATCTTGTACCAATAAACCTAAATCCCTAACTACTCTACTATCTAAATAATTCGATTTTAAAACTATATTTTCTCTATAATTTCTGTCTTCCTTAAATTTATTCCAGTCCACGAGGTGTGCGGATTTATCTACTTTTGAATAATAATTAAATCTTTCCCCCTCTTTACTTAAATTATTACCATATAAACTTGCTATATCATAAGACCATACTTTATTAATAATACCCTTATATTTAGAAATATAATAAAATTGTATTGAAGACCTAATAATATTTAATATACCAAATTCAAAATTTGCTAATTTAATTTTTATTATAGGCTCTTCCTCCCATACTTTTTCTTTATTATTATATCTACCACTTATTTTACCAAATCTCTCTAAACTTGTTTTTTGGTCTTTTTCGTCTACTAATAATAAGAATTGTTTATATAAAACAAATGGGTCTAACTTATTCCAATATGCTATTGATTTAGCGTTTTTACTACAATATTTAATCTTATTAAATAATGCACCTATAAAATTATTTGTGTGATATTCATATTCTTTACCGTCCCAAAAACCCAGTAATTTTAATTGACTTGTCAAATGATTTGTTTCTAAATCCAGTCCTATTAAACTAATCTTTTTTGATTTTATTTTATTAATATTTACATTATTGAAATATGTTATTGTACTTGGGTGTTTAATATTACTATATTCTAAGTTAAAGTTTTCATGCCCTATATACATATCATTTTTCATTCTTGCCATATTTAAACCTCATTCGCCGACCCCTACAACCACTATTTTATCTAATTTAGATTTATGTTTTTAATGCTCTTGTGTATAAAACTTGATAGTTTGTATAATCTACTTTAAAATAATTCTTTGAATATTTTTCGTCCCAATTTTCCATAAACATCATAAATTTCATTTTAAAACCATATGCAAATGTATCGTGTAATTCTGGACTTTTGACAACATCTCCCTGTTTATCATATTCCTTATCTTTGCTTTCCCACTCTCTATTTATACGGTATACGTCATTTAAAATTGCTTTTGGAAATCTATTTATTTTATTATTTTTACCTACTATTTTAGTTTCTACACCCTCTAATTTACTTAATTCTCTTTCTTTTCTTTCTATACCACTATTAGACCAATACCCCCATAAATCCCTTTTAACCGACATAGGTAAATAAGAATATATTTCAGTATCTTCAAATAAATCTTTCATTAATAAATTCTCTTCTTCTGTACGTTCTTTGTCTTCTTTGTATGTTGGTTTACCGTCTACAAATTTATAAAATACATCTAATAAATTATCAATTTTTTCTGTTACATCATTATTAAAATCCTTTTTATCGTCCATATTATTACTCTTCCACTAACTCTAAAGTTTCTATATCTTCTTGTGAAATAAATTCGTTTGTATCGTAATAATCAAACATATCTGTTAAGTCTATTTCAAATTCATTGATAATCATATAACCGTCTTTTTGTCTTATTGTAATCCTTGTTTTATAATCTTTTAACGGTGTTATTTGTATAAAATAATATGTCAAACGTCTTAATCTACTCATAATAAATCCATAATCTTGGGTCGTATAAATTAATGCTATATTCCTTTTTCTAATTTGTGTAACAAATGTCGTTATCTTTTTTGCTACTGGAGATAAAAAATTATAACTATCTCCGCCCTCGCTGTGCATTTCGTCAAGTATCATAATACCGTCTTTTAAATCCTTTGGTAGTTTCATAATATCTACGGCTTTAACTCTTTTATAAAGTGATAAATCTAATTCATAATTACTAAAAATTGTTAAATCTAACCCCTTTTCTAAACAATATTTTTCAAATATATACGCTATAAAAGTTGTTGTCAATGTCTTGCCACTACCCAATTTACCCATAACACATATTATAGGGTAATCCAAAATTTTCAAATCCATATAATCTAACCTCCTTTTATAATGTATTTATTCTAATGTATTACCCATTAAACCTCTAAACTGTCCCCACCTGTTTCCGCCTGTTTCCGTTTGCATTTCGTTAGCAAATTTAAAAATTTCTTGAAATTCTGTACGTCCTTTACGACTTTTAGAAACACCATATTTTAAAATATATTGTATCAATTCATACATAACTTGACTTTTAAAAATCCCAGCAAACATTGTCGCTTTTGATAATACTAATACTTGTTTATCTGTAATATCGCTTTTTAATTCCATATTAGAAATATCATAAAACTCTTTAATTAATCTATCATAATAAATACTTTTATTTGTTTCTCTTTCTTCTTCGTCATTATTTTTTGTGGGGTTGTTAGACATAAATTTATCAAAGAAATCTTTAACCTCATTGTTTGTGTGTACGTCTTTTAATAATTGTTTATCTTCGATTTCCTCTTCTGTAATATCTTTATTTGTATCTTTTACCATATTTTAAATACCCCCATTACTTAAAAATTCTATTATTTTTGTTATCATTTCTTGTACGTTTTGTAATTCTGTATACAAGAAAAATCCTACACCTAATACCGCTACAAATGTCGCAATAGATAATAAATTACCTAATGAAATCTTTTCCCCTTTTGCAAACGAATTAAACATTTCACCAATTATTTTTGAATTAATTGCGTCGTGTAATTGTTTAGGACTATATTCTATTAATGGTCTATCTTTATCTAAAATATTTAATGAAATTGGAGCGTCTCCGTTAAATAAATATGTTGGTATTCCCTTTTCTAACATCATATTTTTATCATTTAATACGAACGATTTTTCGTCAATATTAACTATATTATGTTGTGGTACTAAGTAATAAACTTTTAATCTTTTGTCTTCTCCATAAATTTTAACTTTAATAAATGCGTCTTTATAAAACAATTTTGCTACTAAATATATCATTTTAATTTACCCCCCTAGATAATATAAATGTGTAAATAATTAAGTAAGTTATAAACCCTAATAAACATAGAAATATAATTGGAAACGCGTATAATTCAAACGCTACCGCTACAAACATCATTACTGAAAATAACCCTAAAATCCAAATCCTTTTTGTCATTGATAAAATAAAAAATGTAAATCCTATTGCGACTAATAATATAATAAATAAAATATGCTCTTGTGTCAATAAATTTGTTTCTTCCCATACATCTAAAAACATCTTTTTCCTCCTTAATCTCTATTGAAAATTAATTTTATTAAAATTAATAATAAAACTAAATTTGGTGCATAAACGAAAATAATCGTTAACATTACAGGTAAACCCTCTACATTAAAGGTCATTAAATCGCCGAATGTTTGTACTGTCCCTTGTAAAAATGAAAGTGAAATTCCCACGTTTGTCGGTAAATCTGTACTAACTATATCGCTTGTAGATAGACCCAAAGCCGTTGCAATTGTCAATATAATAAAATCATATATTACTATATAAATTATCGCCATTGTCTTACCCATTATTAATACCTCCACCGTTAGATTTTCTACTAAATACAAATATTAAAATATACACACCAGTTAAAATAAATATTACATAAACTGGAAATAACTCTAATACTGTAAACATTAACATTGTTATTAATGATAAAACTATAAACGCCATAATAGGTAACTTTAACAATAAAACTATCGCTATAATTATTATACAAATAAATAAAAATAAAGCTAAATAACCAGTTAAATTATCTAATCCTGTCGTAATTAAAAAATTTGAAATACCGTTTGGTATATTAGGTGGTACTGTTTCTGTAACACTAAATATATTCTTATTAGTATAAATTGAAGACAATGTAAAATTATTTCCAATTCCTAATAATTCCTCCGTTATTGGAGTTTCAAAATCGTATATTCCATAAACAGTTTCTCCGTCTACTATATACGAATAACCCCAATTTAAAAATTCTGTGTCATAATCTAAACTTGTTAAATTGCTTGGTACTGGTGGGTCTGTTGGTCTATTTGGTACATCTCCATATGGTATAATAACACTATCATAATATAATAAAGATACACCTCCTAAACTATTATTTCGAAACGTATTAAATGTAACCTCTATCGTTGCGTCTGTTGTTGTTTCTTCAGCACTATATAAAATATATGTTGGATTATCTTCTAAAAATGTTTCTAATAATGTGGACGGTGGTGTAGACGTATAATCTGTAACAAGTATAATATTCAAATTATAATCTACGAATGACCCTGTTAAATGTCTCGTCGCCGTTTGTGTTTCAATATGTCCCCCGTCTACATCTATCGTTATTTGACCCTCCATATCAACTAATGATAAACTATCTAAATCGAATTCCCCATATGTAATTGTTAAATCGTCGTCGTCTGTAATCCATAAAATAGATTTTACAATACCTCCTAATGCGTCATATTCTAAATGGTCGTTATTTTGAATATCAATAAAAATTGTAGAATATTGGTAATCGCTTAAATCGAAATCCGTTATCGTAAAACAATAAACAGGTGGTGTACCGTATAAATCCTCTAGTACCCACTGGTCACTAATATCTATTGTATAATCCACCGCATTTACTGTATTAAAAGTAAATGATAAAGTTATAAAAATTGTCATTAATAATACTATAAATATTTTTTTCATTTACTCTTTTCCTCCCTTAATAATTTTTAAACCTACTAATAATAATATTAATATAGATACAATTAATACTAACCACGCGTCTACCCAATTTAAAGAATATGCTATTAAAAATTCTATTGTCATTATAATTACGATAACTGGTAACGTCATTTTTAATAAAAATAATACTACTATTGATATAACCACTACTACTAAAAATACTAATAATTTTTGACCTTGTGTAGATATATTAAAATTTACGCTTAATCTATTATTAATTAATGTGTTTAAATTTTCTCCTATATTAATAATATTTAATTCTTCTCCTGTCACTGTAATATCAAAGAAATCTAATATTTCCACGCCACTTGTACCGCCTAAATCTATAATATTTTGTATAGCGGTTTCGCTTGGTATATCGTCTCCAAATGTTGCTGATAAATCATAAAAATTAACTGAATTAACGTAATAATCTTGTGTAGAATTAGACGTCGCTTGGTCTTTCATAAAATATAAAATTTGTGACGTATCACCTAAATTATAATATATATTACTAATAATTACATCATACCAACTTTGACTACTAGAATAAACATTATCACTTATAGTACTTACTAATGTATAAGAATATTTACTCGTTCCAGTCCCTGTGTATACCTTAAAACTACCTCCAATTCCAGACGTAATACCTAAATATGCTATATCAATATATAACCAATAAACATTACCATTAATTAATGGGCTATCTAATTCATAATAAATATATGTCGGCTCTCCATATTCTACACAATCTACACGCATTAAATTATATTCGTCCACCGTCGAAAAATACTCGTCATACATAGGTGTTGCATAATCTAATTCGTCCCAATTTGGTATGTCTCCACCGTCTATTAATGTCTCACTTTCAAAACTGGGGTCTTCTATTAAATTAATTAAAGTATTACCATTTTCAATTAATAACGCTATTTTATTAGCGCCACTAGGCACTGTAATATCATTACTATTAATATTATCTTGTAACATTGTATCTAAAGTATTATCTAATCCCTGTAAACAATAATAACCTAAATAATAATTATTAGAATTCCAAAATAAAATATAACTGACGCTTTCATAATCGCTTAATGTAATATCTACCCCTTGTAATAATTCTCTACTTGTACTAGAGAAACTAGAATTTTCCTCGAATTGTCCTGTTTCTAAATCCCAATAATAACCCTCCATAAATTCAAAATCTATTGTATATTCTAAATATTCTATACTCGTTATATCACTACTACAACCATAAATTGTAATCGAAATTATAAATATAAATAGACTTAATAATAATTTTTTCAATGTTTAAACCCCCTTATTTTGTAACTCTTTTTTCTCCGTTCTTATCATATAAACTAATAAAATAAAACCTCCAATAGTAGATATAGATATTAAAGTCATACACATTAATAATGTTTTTACCATTTCATAATCATACATTATTAATAAACTTTCTCTTGCTATTATATATGCTGAAATTATACCAAATAATATAAATATAAAACCTATAACATCTAATATTTTATTAGTTAAACTCTTTTTTAATGGTGTATTTAGAAACTTAATAAACCTTTTAAATTTCATTTTACCAATTCTCCTTATCTAATATATTTTGTAAATCTATTATAATATCGCTTAACATTTCCTTTTTACTATAATTTGGGTATGGGTAATCAATGTTTAAATACCCTCTATATTGTATAATTAAATCGCTAATATCTTTTTTAATAATACTATCACTCATAAAAATACCCTTTTTCTTCTAATATATTACTAATATTATTAATTAACATTTTTAATATATTTATCTTATCTTTATACGTCATATTACTTAAATGAATAGCAATAAATGATTTTTGAAAATCTAAACTATGTGGTTTTCTTGTCAAATCAATTAACCTCGCATAATCCACTTTTAATTTTTTATACTCTTCAATACAACCCATTATATTCCCCCTTTAATTCTTCTAAAAATTCTCTATAATCACTCATAATAACCCCCATTTACAATAGTATATAATTCATTAAACTTTAGTCTATCTAATCTTTTCTTATATACTTTTTGTATAATTTTTTCTAATTCTTCTCTACCTAAATTAATTATCATAGAATGATATGCACTATTTATATCAATATTATATTGTTTCATATCACTATATTTATTCATAACATTTATACCTATTAAACTCTTTAAAGTTATATCATTTAAAAATCTTTTGATTTTCCATAATGTTTTTCTAATAAAATATTTCATAATTAATACCTTTCTTAATTATAATTTTCCGTCCCAACCGTCCACTTAAAATTTATTTAATTATTAAAAATCGACAAAAATCCATAAAAAATATATTACTGTATTAGTGCCTATTAT
>Ga0114918_10005298_pt1 | contig 11080 bp, 9 predicted proteins | sample LantaG_FD_87015 | JGI IMG/M metagenome (GOLD analysis project Ga0114918, IMG submission 87015) | Deep subsurface microbial communities from Baltic Sea to uncover new lineages of life (NeLLi) - Landsort_02402 metaG | ecosystem: Environmental > Aquatic > Marine > Oceanic > Sediment | place: Baltic... | reverse complement strand
GCAGCAGCAGCAGCAGCAGCTCCTGCTTCAGGCGACGACGAAGGGAGCGCAGCGACGCTCTCCTCCGTCGCCCGCTGCGCCTCCGCGGCGCTCTCGGGGAAGAAGGACAGGAGGTCTGCCGGCGTCGAGCTCGTCCGCGCCCTCGCTGAGAACGGAAACGCCATCTCCGAGCTCTCCGCTCTTCTCCCGCTCCTGGCGCCGTGCCTTGTTGCCTTCCAAGGGAACAACGATGCAGAGGAAAAAGAGGAGGACGACGAGGACGAAGAGGAAGAGGAAGGAGGCGCTGCTGCCGCCGTCGCGGCGGCCGCCCTGCTTGCGGCGCCGGCGGTGCTCTCTTGCCTCTCCGGCCGCTCTTGCTCCCCGTCCGCGGCGGCGGCTCTCGGCCTGCCCGCTGCTCTCCGCGCTGCTACAGCATCGGGTGATCCCTCGCTGCGCTCCGCGGCCGCGTCTGCCGCCCGGGAGCTGCTGAGATCGGGCTTGTTGGAAGGCGGAGGTGAGGTCGACCTATGTTCCGCAGCTGCCGCCACCGCCGCCGACGCCGCCGACGCCAACGACGCCGACGACGACGCCGACGAAAGAGAACGAGAGGGTCCCGAAACAAAGACCGAGCTCGAGATCGACAGAGACGAGGCCATGGTCTCTGCGCTCTCGGAGGGCCTGGCCTCTCGCCTGCTGCTCGGGGCCGCGGCTGCGGGGGCCGCGGCGACTTTGGCGGTGCAGGACTGTTTCTGATTTTCTCAGAACTTGAAGAAAAAAGAACAAAAACGAAACCAAAAAAACTCTTAAAATCTTTCGCTCTTCCGCAGCGAAAGCAATGCCGCTCCTCCTCGTCCTCGCGTCCCCCTGATCTCGAGGATCATGAGCTTGAGCTCGCTCTGGCGAAGGGCGGAGGAGGCCTGCGACGCCGGCATCGACGCGCTCTCTTCGATCGCCTCCTCAGCATCTGTTCCGCTTTTGGCCTCAGCTGCCGATGCCGCCAGGGATGCTCTGGCGCCGCTGCGTCAGCCTCTCGCCGAGGGAGGGTGGCCCCGAGGGCACAGGTTCGAGATCGGCGGGAGGAAGTACGCGGTGGAGGGCCTGGTGAGTAAACGCTTGAATGAGAGCAAAAAGGCATTCGATTTATCGGAACGAAACGAAACAAGGCAGGGGGGAAAAATTCAACCTCTTCTTCTTCTTTCTTTCATCACCACCACTACAGCTCGGCGAGGGCGGCTTCGCCTGCGTCTATGGCGTGAAGCGAGAAGGTCAAGAGGGAGGAAGAAAGCTATTTGCCCTGAAGCGCGTCGTGGCGTCTTCCCGGGAGTGCCTCGAGGCTGCGCGGCGCGAGGTCGCGGCGGCGAGGGCCGCGGCCGAGTTTTCTTCTTCTCCTCCTTCCCCTCGTGCCGTCGCCGTCGTCGGCCTCTTGCCGCTCTTGGCCTCCGAGGAGAAGCGGGGGCGCACGACAGACGGTAAAGCGACGGTAGAGGTGCTGCTCCTCTTCCCCTTCTGCGCGGGAGGGTCCCTCGCCGACGTCGTCGTAGAGGTGAAAAAGGAAAGAGCAGAAGGAGAGAAAGAGGGCGAGCGGCAACAACGGAAGAAGAAGAAACGAGAAGAAATCCTCTCCATCGCCGCGCTGCTCCGCGTCTTCGCCGACGTCGCCGAGGGTCTCTCGAAGCTGCATTCATCAAAAAAACTCGGCCACTTTGACGTCAAACCCCACAACATCTTCCTGCTCTCGAGGGAAGGAGAAGAAGAAGACGCTCCCTCATGGCGCGCGGCGCTCGGCGACTGGGGGTCTGCCCGGAGGGTGCCCATCCCGCTCTCCTCGCACGCCGGGGCCCTCGCCGTCTGCGAGGAGGCCGAGCGGTCGACGACGGCGGCCTACAGGCCCCCCGAGCTCTGGGACCCGCTGCACTTCGCCGCCGCAGCAGCAGCAGCGAGAGGTGGCGGCGGGAAGGAGAGGGAGGTCTCGGGCTCCGCCGGGAAGGAGAGGGAGGTCTCGGGCTCCGCCGACATCTGGTCCCTGGGGGCCTGCCTCTTCGCCTGCCTGGGCGACGGGAGGAGCCCCTCGGAGGTGGCCGCGGGGGCGGGCGGGGGCGGCTCCCTGTCGCTCGCGGCGTGTTCGGGGAGGGTCGAGTGGCCTCTCTCCTCGCTGCCGGCGCCGCCTCTTCTCTCTGTCGCCGGCCGAGGCGCGTCCTCTTCCTCTTCCGCGTCCTGCTTCGTGCCCTCCTCGGCGGTCAAGGCCCTGGTCGAGCAGTGCCTCTCCTTGGATCCGGAGAAGAGGCCCTCTGCTGCCGCCTTTGCCGCGGAGGCGCGGTCTCTGGCGGAAGGGATAGAGAAGAGGAGGACGAAGTCTTAAAAGCAACTGTAAAAAAAAAAAAAAAGCAAAGAAAAGAACGCTAAGAATTACAAACGCAGACACACATCGCATTTTTCAGAGCTCGTCGTGAGCAGCAGCAGCAGGGGCATGAGGAGGAGGATCAGCAGGAGACGGCAGAGGAACAGCGGGAGACGGCAAAGGATGATCAGGAGCAGCTTCGGCAGCGGCCTCAGGCGGCACAGCAGCGGCAGCGACGTTCTCCGTCTCAGTCGCCTTCGTCTCCGTCGCGGAAACAGCACCTTCCTCCACCTTCTTTGCCGCCGCCGCCGCCGCTGCTGCTGCCGCTGCCCCTCTATTTCCGTCCACGAGCGCGCACGCTTCCGGGTGGAACAGCGTCACCACGTACGAGCACGTCCGCGGCTCTGCGATCAGCAGCCGCGGGACGGCGTCGACGTCTCTGGCGAGGGGGTGCGACGGGCAGACCAGCCGCAGCGTCGCCGAGCGCCGGACGGCGGCCGCCGCTGCCTGCTCTCCCCCCTCGCGCCCGCTCTCGCTCTCGCCGCCGCAGGGGTCGCCTCCCTCGTAGCGCTGCTCCACGAACGGGAACACCCTCGAATCTCGGTCGACAGCCTCCTCTCGCACGGGCGCCCCGCGGTAGAGCTCCGCCGAGGAGAGCCACCTGACCTCTCGTCGAGAAGGGGGAGGCGGGGCCCCCGGAGAGGAAGCGTTGGAAAAGGCACCGAGCGAGTTTGCGGCGGGCGCGTCCCGAGGGGACGTCGGCGGGTGGAACTGGCGGATGCCGCCACCGACGCAGACCTCATAGAGCCACCAGCCGGCTGCGGAGACGAAGCAGCGCCCGTGGAGGGGAGAGGCGGCGGAGGCGGCGGAGGCAGCAGCCGGCGAAGAGAGAGGAGGCGAGGCGTTGTTGTTGCCGCCTCCTCCCACCTTTTCCTTTCCTTCTTCTTCCCCCTCCTCCTCGTCGTCGCCACCAAACCACCTCCCGAACCTCTTCTCCCCTCCGCCGCGGCCGCCGCAGGGCTTCGCCGCGTAGCACGCGCGCAGCAGCACGCCCTCCTTGATCGCCAGGGCCTCCGCCTCGAGCTGCGCCGCCTCGTGGGAGTTGGGAGGGAGGCGCGCCACGGCGGCCAGAATCGCCGACGCCGACGGCGACGACGGAGAAGAAGAAGGGAAGCCGCGCGGCAGTGGCGAGCAGACGCCGCACGAGAAGCGGCAGAAGCCCGGGCGGCGCCTCTTTGAACTCGCCGTCGCCGCGGAGCTGCTGCCGCTGCCGCTGCTGCTTTTGTCCCTGTCACTGCCGCTGCCGGAGGAAGAAGCAGAAGAGCCCCGATCGGAAGAAGGGTCCGAAGAGGCAGCAGCGGCAGCGGCAGCGTCCGGCGAGTCCGAGGGGAGGGCTCCGCCGTCGTCGCCGACCATATACCCGGGGTTGGCCTCGCACTCGCCCAGAGAGGCCCACCCCGCGCACTCCGGGTGGTAGTCGGCGCAGAGGCGTCCCGTCTCGTCCGGCCTGCGGCCCGGGAGGAGGGTCGGAGGGAGGAGGCGAGGGCGAGGAGGGCGGTCCTTGTCGTCGCTGCTGCTGCTGCTGCTGCTGCTGCTCGCGGCCTCGGCGCTGTTTGCCGCGCGGGAGAGCGCCGACGCGAAGAGGGAGAGGCCGTCTGCGAGGGCGGCGACGACCGGCGGGTCGGGCGGCGGCGCTGCCTCCTTCACCCCCGGCGGCATCGTCGCAGCAGAAGCAGCAGCAGCAGCAGCCGAAGAGGGAGAGGAAGGGGAGAAGAGGAGGCGAGAGCAAGAGAGCCTGCCCGCGAGGCGCTCCCTCGCGCTCGTCGGCTGCGGCGTTGCCGCCGCTTTCGTCTCCGCCGCAGCCCCTGCCGCCGCCGCTGGCGGCGGCCTCTCGACGCGCCGCCAGCGGCCGCCCTGCTGCTCGCGGACCAGCGCGGCGCCCTCCAGCGCGCTCCCGGGCGAGATCTGGGACCTTCCCTCGGCCACCGTCCCCTGCTCGCCCTCCCGCTCGCACCAGGCGCGGAGGCCCCTCCTCAGCCGCTGCCGGAGCTGCGCCGGCAGCAGGAAGACGGTCTCCGGCTGCTGATGCTGCTGCTGCTACAGCGGCAGAGAAGCAGCAGCAGCAGTAGCAGCGGCAGCAGCAGCGGCGGCGTTTGAAGCAGCAGCGACGCCGGGAGGAAGCGCAGGAGCCGCCGCCGCGACGGGGTGCTTCCTCTTCGCCTCGGCCCTGCCCTGCAGCGCGACCCAGCCCGCGCCGAGCTCCCAGCCCCGGGCCACGGCCGCGCGGCACGCGTCGCACCCGAGGGCCTCCGCGGCCTGCGAGGCGTCGCTCTCGTCCAGCTGCCACTCGTCCCCGGCCAGGGCCTCGTCGCGGGCCGCGATCCGGCGGGCGAGCGAGGAGGGCGAGAGCGGGCCGAGCAGGGACGAGGCGGGGAGGGAGGAGGGCGGGGAAGGGGGCGGGGGGAGCGGGCGCGAGGGGGACCTCGCCCCTGCTTCTTCTTCCCCGCCTCGTCCTCGCTGCTGCCGCTTCTCCGCCGCTCCCGCTCCCGCTCCCTCCCCCGCGATCTCCTCTCGTCCTTCTCCTTCCCCTCCTCCCAGGACCATGAAGGGCAGAGGAAGCTTGAACGGCGCCGTCTCCCACCTCCCGCGGGTCCAGGACGCCTCGTTCTCGTCGAAGGCGGAAGAGGGGGACGCCGAGGGGAGCAGAGACAGCAGGGCGAGGAGGAGGAGGTTGAGGAGGAGGAGGAGGGGGAAAGGAAGGGCGGAAGAGAAGAAGCGTCGGGTCGCCTTCATCGTGTTCTTGGCGAAATCTCGAGACGTTGCCTCTGAGCGAGAGGGTGCTTCACTCGCGAGCGGCCGCGGCAGCGGGCGGGATGCGGGGAGCAGGAGCCTTCTCCAGAGAGCCTCGCCCCTCCGAGCTCGAAGAAGCGGCGGCGGCGACCCCGCCTCCGGCGAGGAGCCCGAACGCGGCCTTCCCGGCGCCGCCCCCTGCTTTCGCGATGGCCCCGGCCTTGGAGGCGATGGCCGCGGCGGAGACGGCGAAGGCGCTGGAGAGTTTCGGATTCGATGGGGTTTTTGGTTTTGGTTGCGAAGGAAAAAAAGGGAGGCGTGTTGAGGAGGTTGGATCGGCCCCGATCGACCGTAAGTGAAAAAAAGAAAAAACGTTTTGCTCTCTCTCTTTCCTCTCTCTTCCTTTTTTTGATTTACCGAAGAACAGTGCCAGTGCTGTAGCCCATCAGCTGCCTTGTAGCAGCCGTTCTGTCTCAGAGAGAGAGAGAGAAAAGAGAGACGAGAGAAAGGAGAAGGGCAGCGGGAGCGAAGGACAAGAAGGCAAAAAAAAGAGGAGAAACGATTTGTGAAAGCTTTGATCGATTGCTCTCCCTCTTCCATTTTCTCTCTTCCATTTTCTCTCTTTCAGTGTCGTCTTCTGACTCGAGAACCAATCCAACTCGACCGAAATCCCTCGCTCGCCGACGCGCTCGAGGCTCTCTCTCTCACCATGGGCAAGAAATCCAAGCAAGCCGGCTCGACGGGCTCCGAGGGGCTCACCTACATGGAGCGCCGGGCCCTGGGACACGGCACGCGGAGCGAGCGTCTCGGGAAGGATTCGCTCTCAAACTTTTACGACTGCCGCCTGACGCTCATGCCGGCCATCGACCCCGTCGTCACCCCTGCGGGCTTCCTGTTCTCTCGCGAGGCCATCCTCAAGAACCTGCTCGAGCAGAAGAAGGCCGGCAAGAGGGCCCTGGTCGAGTGGGAGGCCGCGAGGGAGAAGAGGGCGGCGGCGCAGGAGGAGGCGAAGAGGAGGGCCGCCGAGGCCGAGGCGAGGGCCTTTGAGCGAACCGTCAACGCCGGCGGAGGAGGGCGGGGAGGAGCAGCTGCGGCAGCAGCGGGAGGAGCCGACGGCGGCGACGGCAGCCGATCCAGCAACCTCATCGTCGGCTCGTCGACGATCGCGTCCAACCGCGAGCTCGGCGCCACCGTCAAGGCCGCGTGGGGCACCTCGCGAGGGGCTGTAGCCGCCTCGGACGCGTCTGTGAGGGCGGCAGAGGAGCTCCGGCTGGCGAGGCAGGCAGAGGAAAGGCCCGACGCGAGCTCTCGGTGCCCCGCCGGCGGGGGCAAGCTGAGGCTGAAGGACCTGGTCCCCGTCATCTTCTACCGCCTGGGAGACAAGGGCGGAGGAGACGACGGCGGCGGGGAAGAAGATGAGGACGAGGAAGGAGGCGGAGAAAAGGCCGAGGCAGCGCGGGCGAGGCGGAGGGAGGCCGATGCCGCCGCCGCGCTCTCCGCCGCTGGCGGCACCGGCTACGCCTTTGATCCGATCACGCGCGACCCCCTGACCAACGCCACCCCCATCGTCGTGCTCCTCCCCTCGGGCGTCGCGATGAGTGAGGCGTCCTACAGGACGTGCGTGAAGCCGGACGGAACCTGGAAGGGGAGGAAGATCGAGAAGGTGATCAGGTTGCAGGGCGGCGGGACCGGGTTCGCCGCCCACGACGGCAGGGCCGCAGAGGCGGCGTCGCACTTTGCCCTGGGGGCCGGGAGCGGGAGGGCGGACGTAAGGGGGCAGCTGGCTGCTGGGGGGTCGCGCTTCGGGCTCAAGTTTGCAAACTGAGGTTTTGGTTTTTTGCTGGTCTTTTTCTTTGGTAATACAAACGAATGCTTTTCTTTTCTTCCTCTCCCTCTTCAAGTTCTTTTTCTCTCTCTCGTTTCTTTTTCGCGCAAGTCCCTCTCTCAATATCCTCCTCCTCCCGCCCTCTGCTGCTGCTGATACATCCCGGCGTGCTGCTGCTGCTCGCTCGCCGCTAGGGCCTCGATCGTCCTCAGGAAGGCCGAAGAGTTGAGGACGCCGGTCCCCCCCAGCAAGACCCGCGCGCCCGTAGCGCCCGCGGGGCCCTCGCCCCTCGCCGCCGCGGCGTTGATCTCGGCGACGGCCGCGGCCTCCTCGAAGGTCGTTCCCCCTACGACGAAGACCACGACGAGGCGGGGGAGGTGCTGCTGCTGCTGCTGCTGTGCGGCGGTGGGAGCAGCGCCAGGGGAGACGGAGAATCCGTTGCCGCCGCTGTTGCCGCCGTCGTTTCCGCCGCCGACGAAGGGGTAGTCCTGCTGGCTGAGCTTCCCCTTCAGCGCCGCCTCGACGGTCTGGACCAGCAGCGGCGTGTGCCTCGTGTAGACGTTGTCGACGCCCCGCAGGCTCGCCCTGGCAAGGGAGGCGAGGCGGGAGAGCGTGGAGCGGTCGCCAAAGAGGTCGCCGACGCGGGGGCGAGCGGCGGCGGAAGCGGCGGCGGCGGCGCCGCCGCCGCCGCCGGCCCTCAAAAGCGCAGGCACCGCGGAGAGCGCCCTCGGGCTCAGGCCCGCCACGGCGGCCGCCCTCCTCATCAGCTCGTCGATCTGAGGGCGGCCGTCTCTTTCGTGCCGCAAGGCAAAAAGGCAGAGCAGCCGGAGCTTGTCCTGAGGGGAGGGTCGCGGGTCCGGCAGCAGGCGGGCGACGGCGTCGAAGTGCGCCGCGACGAGCCCGGTCCCTCCTGTTGCCCCTCCTCCCGCTCCTCCTGCCCCGGCCACCGCGGCAGCAGCGACCCCTCCCACCCCCCCGCCACCGCAGGCGAGCTCCTGTTCCACCTCGGAGACCTCCATCAGCGCCCTCAACTCGACCAATCGAGACAGCTCCCCGACGACGGAGACGTGCCGCGCCGCGGCGGCCTGCGCCGCGCTCAGGTCGCCGTACGACTCGACGAAGCCCTGGAGATCCGCGGCCGCGGCGGCTCCCCGCGAGGCCGCCGCAGCCCGCGCGGCGGCGTCAACCAGCTGGCGCACGCTGCCGCCCAGGTCGCCGAACGAGGCGCGCGCGTTCGCGGCGAAGAACGGGTCCGTCCTCGCGGACAGCACGACGTCCTCGGCGCCCGCGCTCACTCCCGGCGCGCCGGCCAGGCTCAGCCTGCCGCCGCTGAGGCCCACGAGCTCGTGGGCCATCGCCTGGTAGGACCACTGCGTGAGCAAGGGAGTGACGGGGTCGTCGCGCCGGTCGAGGACCAGGAGCAACGGTTGCTGCGACGGAGAGGAGGGGGAAGAATAGGAAGCAGAAGAGGAGGAGTCGCTGCCGCCGAAGTCGAACAGCGCCCGCTCGTCGTGCTCCGCCAACCTGTGCAGCGCCCCCGCGACGCGGGCCACGGCCTCCGAGCCGCGCGAGGCCCGGATCCGGAACCGCCTCCTGAGCGACAGCAGCACGGTAGAGAGGCCATCGACGGTGCGGGCAAGCGCGTCCCCGCCGAGGGCGTAGTCGCCGGCGCCCGGTGGTAGCAGCAGCAGGTGGTGCGGCTCCGAGGCCAAAGGGGAAGAGAACGGGGAATTCGACGCCAATGAGCCTCCTGCCGCTAGCGTCGCCACGGGAGGCGGCGCGGCGGGAGAGATCGCGAAGTGGTGCGGGTCGACGGGCTCGAAGTCGCCGAAGGCCTCCGAGACGCTAACGACGCGGCCGGTGCCGTTGCGGGCGTCGGCGTCGGCAAGGTCCTGGAGCGCCGCGTCGCCGAGTCGGTTGCAGAAGACGAGGCTGTAGGCGCCGAAGCGCGGGTCGCGGAGCTCGGCGCGGACGCGGGCGACGTTGTCGCGCGTGGGGCGGACGAAGTAGACCGCCTGTGAGGTGGAGTGGAGGCGTGAAAGAGCATGGTGAGGTTGAACGAAAAGGGAAGAAGAAAACGCAAGAAAACAACAACAACGATCGATCGATGGCCCCCTCGTCTCTTTCTTTAAAGACGGACGGTTTTTTCCTTCTCTTCTTTCCCTTCTCCATACCTTCAGGTGCGCCATCTTCTCCCCGCCGCGCTTCCAGTTCTCGATGGCCTCGGTGAGGTAGACCTCGGCGGCGAGCAGGTCGCTCTGCCCGGCCGCGGAGGCGACCGAGCGCGTCGTCGAGGCGTCCAGCACCAGCGTCTTCATGCCCTTGCTGTTTGCTGCTGCCGCTGCTCCGCTGCCGCTGCTGCTGCTTGAGAAAGAGCTCAGGGCGCGGTCGATGTAGGCGCGCATGATAGCGACGAGGTCCAGCGAGGTGGGCAGGCCCTGGGGGCCTCCCTTGCCGCCGGAAGAAGAAGAGGCCATGCTTTCCTTTTTTCTCCTTCTTCTCGAGCGAGGAGTTTCTGATGCTCTCGAGCATCAGAACTTTTTGTCGAGAGAGAAGGAACAGAAAAGAGAGACACGCAATTTCCGTCCCTCGCGCCAGTAAAAAGGTGAGCCCGCTCTAGAACCCTGCGCAGTCGCGGAGAGAGGGAGTCGAGGCATCTCTGTCCCGGGGAATCTGAGCCAGAAGCGAAGGCCTGGAGAGCACAGGCTGGGCCCGCGATTGAAGGGACCCATCGCGACTTGAGGGCGACGAACGCACCGCGACAGGCTCTTATTCCTCTGTCGAGCGGCTGGTGTTCCTTCGTCTTCTCTCTCCCCACTTACGCTCTCTCTTTCTCTCTGCCTTCCTCTTCTATTCACCCAGGCTCCCTCCACAAATATATCTTTGAAAGAAGAAAGAATGGGGACCGACGCAGCAGCAGCAGCGGCAGCCGCCCCCAACGGCAACAACAATGCCGCCGCCGCCCCGGCCAAGCGCTCGGGCTCGCACGGCGGCCTGGCCAGCTGCTCCGACGCGAGCCGCAACATGGGCAACCACCTCGCCTCGAGGCTGGTCCAGCTAGGCGTCGACACGGTCTTCGCGGTGCCGGGCGACTACAACCTGATCCTGCTCGACCAACTGATCAAGGTAAAAAGAGAGAGAAAAGTTTGACTTCTTACTTCTTACTCCTTTCTCTGTCTTCCAACCTTCCTCTTTCTTCTTTCTCTCCCTCCTCACGCTCTCGCTCCTCTTTCTTTATGAAAAAACCTCATTTCAAAACACAGGACGAGCGCCTCAAGGTGATCTATACCTGCAACGAGCTCAACGCGGGGTACGCCGCCGACGGCTATTCGCGCGCCCGCCGCGGCAAGGCCGCCTGCGTCGTCGCGACCTTCACCGTCGGCGGTCTTTCTCTTTTGAACGCCATCGCCGGGGCGGCCTCCGAGTCGCTTCCCGTCATCTGCGTCACGGGCGGGCCCAACAGCAACGACGGCGGCACCAACCGCGTCCTGCACCACACGATCGGCTCGTCCGAGTCGTTCAACCAGGAGATGGAGGCTTTTAAACCGTTCGTCTGCAAGGCGACGAGGATCTTTGCCTTGGAGGACGCGCACTGGCAGCTGGACGACTGCATCGCCGAGGCGCTGCGGCAGAGCAAGCCAGGTAAGTGTGAGAGGAAGAGAGAGAAGTTAGGTTGAGAGTACTTTTTTCATTCGGGGAAAAATCGGGGGGAAAAAGAGAAACCCGAAAAAAAACTCAAAACCTAAAAAAACTCTTCTTCTTCAGTTTACATCAACATCGCCTGCAACATCGCCGGGCTCTCGCACCCGACCTTCGAGCGCGAACCCATCCCCTTTGTTCTCCCCGACAGACACACCAACCCCGACTCCTTGGAAGCCGCGGTCGAGACGGCCCTCGAGCTCCTGGGGAAAGCCGTCAAACCCGTTTTGGTGGGAGGCGTCAAGCTCCGGGCCGCGCACCGCCGCGAGGCCTTCGAGAGGCTCGCGGAACGGTCCGGGTTCGCGACTGCGATCATGCCAAATGCGAAGGGGATGGTCTCGGAGAAGCTGGAGAGGTTCATGGGGGTCTACTGGGGGCAGGTAAGGATAGAGAGTTTTTTATCATTCTTTCTCTTTTCTTTTCTCTCAGAATTTCTTCTTCTTCATCTT
>Ga0114918_10005297_pt1 | contig 11081 bp, 11 predicted proteins | sample LantaG_FD_87015 | JGI IMG/M metagenome (GOLD analysis project Ga0114918, IMG submission 87015) | Deep subsurface microbial communities from Baltic Sea to uncover new lineages of life (NeLLi) - Landsort_02402 metaG | ecosystem: Environmental > Aquatic > Marine > Oceanic > Sediment | place... | reverse complement strand
CGGCGAGAGGAATTCAAGTCCTTCCACCGAAACGGCTTAGCGGAGGGGGGCAAGTTTTTCCGGCACGGCAGGATGGGGCGAGGCTGAGGGAAAAGCATGAGTTGGATCTGCTTTTGCGATCAAACGGGGCCGTTTCCGTTCGATCGGCAAAACGCCCCAAGGAGCCAAACGTACGGCCATGCCTACGGCACCCGGCGGGTGCGGTCCTCTTCGGCCTTGGCGTTGCGGCGGAGCGGGTCGGTCCGCTGGATTTGTGGGCGGCGGTCGAGATGGTCGAGGGCGTCGGCCAGTTTTCTCTCGCGTGGGGTCAGGCCGAGGTGGCGCGGAACCAGTTTTGCCCGGATAAAGAGCACCAGTTCCGTATCAACATCGACCGTCTGGACGCGGCGAAACAGGACGCCGAGCCACGGGATGTCGCCGAGAACGGGGATCTTGTCCTCGTTGGTGACGGCCCGGTGGCGCCGGAGTCCGCCGAGTACGGCAATCTGCCCGTCGCGCATGGTCATGACGGACGTGCTCCGGCGGGTCTGAATGACGGGGATCTGGTTGACGGCGGCGCCCGTGTCGGCGCTCTGTTCGACGTTCAGGTCCAGGTGCACGCTTCCGTCGTCGCCGATGCGTGGCGTGACTTCGAGTTTGATGCCGACCTCCTTGAAGGCCGTGGTGCCGATGTTTCCGCCTTCGCCCGTCTGGGTAAGTTCCTGGTAGGGGATTTCCTCGATGATCTCGATGCTGGCCTTGCGGTTGTTGATGGCCAGGACTTTGGGGTTGGCCAGGATCTTGGCGCTGTCGAAGGTCTGGAGCATGTCGTAAACGCCGCCGATGGTCCAGTTGTCGCCGAGGAACGTGTACTGGATCCGGCCGCCCGGATTCGCGACCGCATTGGTGCCGGCGCCTACCGTGAGTCGCTGCTGGAGGGTGAACTGGTCGCCGTCCACCTTCGTGAGCGTCCAGTCGAAGCCATAGTGGAGTTCGTCGGTCAGTGTCACGTCAACGATGACGGCCTCGATCATGACCTGGAGCGGGGCGGTGTCGAGTTGGTGAACGGCGAGGCGGATCGACTCGATGTGCGACGAGGTGTCGGTGACGATGAGGGCGTTGCGTTCCTCGTCGAGGCCGATGCGTCCGGCCGCCGACAGCATCGACGTCAGCGTCTTGGCGGTATCCTTCGCCAGGAGGCTGTAGAGGGGGATGACGGCGGTCCGGGGGCGAAGCAGTTCGAGTTGCTCGGCGGTCTGCTCTTCGATCTGGAGTTGCTGGGTCGTCAGGACCCGTACGCGATTGCCTTCCCATTCGGCCATCAGGTGGGCCGCCTGAAGGACCGCCCGCAACGCTTCGGCCCAGGGCCTGTCCTGGATGCGAACGGTAACGCGCTGATCGGTCTGGCCTGCCAGGACGAGGTCCACGTCGCCCTGGTAGGCCAGTCCGCGCAGGACCTCCGTGGCGCGGGCGTCGATCACATCGAGCGAGACCGTGACGCCCTCCGCGACGCCGGGCGGCGGCTTGGACGTCTCGGGCACTTCAACCTCAACAGGCTCCGCCTTCAGTGCATCGAGGGGAACGGACGACTCGATCCGGGCCAGGAGTTCCGGGTCGGGATCCAGGATCTTGGCGCCCTCGACGCGGACGCGCGGCGGCCGTTCAGCGGTGCGGGACTTGCTCCGTGCGCACCCGGTCACCAGGAACGCTACGAGAACAACTGCCGCGATGGTCCCCTGTCGGGTCATACCGGAGCCCCCTACGGCGTCCGCTCAGCCCCTTGCGGGGTTGGTTGGGTCGGTTCGGATGCCCCCTTGGCCGGCGCGTGCGGGCCGGCGTCTGCATTATCGACCGTTTCGGGCGACGGACTCGATAGAGTTTCACGATCGGGGCCGGGCGCGGTCGCGCGTGTCGCGCCCTTGCCTGCGGCCTGCGGTGGCGCGTTGAGTTGCGCCATCGACCGCCGCGTCGTCATGATGTAAGGCTGGCCCTCCTTTTCGACCATCACCGTGTCCCGAGTTATGGAGGTAATACGGTACCCGTCCAGCAGGTCGCCGGTCTTGGCGATGGCGTCGCTGACGATGGCGATAACGAGGCGGTCCGAGAAGAGGATGCCGTTGAGCACCGGTACGGCCGGTTGAGCCTCCCCCTCGGCCTCGTCCTTCGGCGTCCGAGAGACCCCGGTCGCGACGGTCCCCTCCGGCGCCGCCCCGGGCGAGGTGCCCTCGGGCGGCACGACAGGCTCGGTTTTCTTGTTCATCGCCTCCGGGTTGATCAACGGCGAGAAGGGGTTGACGCGTGAAAACCAGCCCCGGTCTTCCCCCTTCGTCGTGGGGGTCCCGGCGGCATCCTTCGAGTTGGCGGCGGCCGCGGCGACGCCGGTCAGGCTGGCGGCCAGGAGGGTTGCCATCAGCATCCTAATCATGATTGTCTCCTTCCACGACGGGCATCCGCAAGCGGAGCACGACCGCCACGTCGAACGGCGGCTCGTCGTTTCCCTTGAGTGCGAGTTCCTCCAACCCGACGGCAAGGTCGCCCTTGCTGAGGCGGCGGAACATCTCCATGACACTCGCATACGGTCCGTCGAGTTCCAGACAGACCAGCAACCGCAGCACCGGCCGCGGCGAGTCTTTCAGACGCATCCCGGTGAGCGACTCGCGAACAACCGAGCGGACCGACAAGCCAAGGTTCTCGGCCTCCTTCTGGAGTTCCTGGAGGACGACGTCGGCCTTGTCGGCATGCACCCACGGACACGGCAAGTCCTTGAGATGATCGAGCGTCTTCTGGCTGGCTTTGGTTTCGGCCTGCAGCAGGTTCAGTTGGCGTTGCTGAAGCACGAGCACCTTCTCGGTTGTCTGAAGGTTCCCCTCGTGCCCCTCTGCGGCGTCCATCGCGGGGCGGAGCCCTGCGGTGTAGCAGCCCACGATGGCAAGCACGACAATGGTTGCGCCCAGAGCATACCGCTCACGGACCGCCCGTTTAACCAGGAATTCAACGAGCATCCTTCTTATCCTTCTTATCCTTCTCCGGCTGCGCGGGTTGCTGCTCGCGCAACCGGCAGGTGATGACGTATTCCGGCAACTGAGCATTGCGGCCCGCGGACCGAACCAGCCGCTCGATGTTGGCCTCTTCGAGATGGGGCAGCCGATTCAGCCGCTCGACCACCTGGTGCACCAGGTCCGTGACCTGGGTTTCCCCGGCGAGGCGAAGCACGCCGCGCCGGTAGGTGATCTCTCGGACGCGGACGCCCTCGGGAATCTGCCCGGCGATGGCCTCAAGGGCGGCCGTCCAGTCCGTCGGCCGTATCGTGGCCCGGACGTCTTTCCAGAGGTTGACGCGTGCCGCCGCCTCCGCCGCTTGCCGCTTCACTTCCGAGGCGGCCTTAACGTCGACGGTGTGGGCCTGCATCCGAACGGAGGCCGCCTGAGCCGCTTTGCCCGCATCCCCCGCGCTCATCCGGATCATCATCGATACGACCACCGTCACAACAACCGCCGCGCCCACTGAGGCAACCAACCCCATCAGTTGCTTCTGAACCGTCTCGGCAACCGGCCATTCGTCGGGCACCAGGTTCAGGTGCGGCGTGATTTCGTCGCGTCCCAGGGCAATCATGGCGGCGCCGACGGCGGCCCAGGACTGCCGGCCGTACTCGTCCACGTTGGCGCCGGGGGTCACCTCCGGCCACTCCGGCAAGGTCTCGACCTCCGCCGCAACGTCCTGTTTGACGCACGCGAGCAATCCCCTGGCCACCACGGGGTCCTCGCACGCGCCGATGCTGACCCAGAGTCGCGGCTGGGCGCCGTCGAAGCGGCTCTTGCAGAAATCCACCGAGCGGCGGGCCTCGATCAGCAGGTCTTCGATCTTCTCCGGGCGGCGGGCCAGTTCGCACGCCCCCTCGTCCACCGACCGGACCAACAGCGGCCGGGCCCCCTTGACGATCAGGAAGTCGGTGGACTCGTTTCGCAGGATCATCAGGATCGTCGGCTGCTCCTGGCCGGCCACACACGTGGCCAGGCTACGGATGGCGGCCATGGCGTACGGCTCGACGTGCGAGACGCGGACGCCAACTCGCCTGAGCGCCGGCAGGAGCGTGGCGACTTCGGCCCTGGAGACTGCGGCCGCCAGGAACGCCCGCTTGCCGTCCTCTCCGGTTTCGAGCGGCGTCGCCTTCCAGAGGACGTCGAGGTCCTCGTAGATGGCGTATCGGCTGATGCGTTCCTGAAGGACGTGCTGGACCTCGGCGCCGGAGGCGCCGGCTTCGATGACGCGTGCAATGGCCAGTTTCCCGCCAAGGGCCACACAGAGGTTGCGGCGGGGCAGGTGGTTGGCACGCAGAACCTGCCGCACGCTCTCCGCCACGACGTTCGCGTCGGTCAGCGCACCGTCGGCGAACGCCTCCGGCGGGAGTTGGTCCCAGACGGCACGCCGGATCACCACGGCCTCGCCGTCGGCCGCCAGTTCAACGGCGTGCAGCGTGCCGGCGTCCAACGTGATGCCAACCGCCGTCCGTACCGCCATTCAGGCGTTCCTTCCATCAGTCTCCAGCGCCCTGTCCGTACGGGCGAGGCATGCCTCGCCCCTACCCCTCGCGCCACCAGACGACGCGGACCGGATACGGCTCCTCACAGGCGTCGGGCTGCCCGACGACAAGCCGGGCCGTCATCCGGCGTGTGAACCCGTCGGCGCAACCGGTTGACGTGACCGTCACGACGGGTTTGTCGTTGTCGATCTCGGCCGAGAAGGTGGCGGTCGAGCCGCCCGGCAGCGTCAGTGTCCCCGCGACGGTGCCCGTGGTGTCGTACTGTTCGCGCAGGGCGATGATGGCCTCTGAGATGCCGGCGTTGGCGGCGTAGAGGGCCCTCAGGCCGCTGGTGTGGTTCCGCAGGATCGCCAGATCGACGGTCGCCTCATCGAGCATCGCCACGGCCAGGACCGTGATGAAGGCGATGGCAAAGATCACCAGGACCAGAGCGACGCCGCGTCTTCGTGCGCGCCTCGGCTTCCATGTTCTCAGTTCGCTCATGAGTTCGGTTCCCCCGGCGTGCCGTTGTCGGCCCCCGGCTCCCAGGACTCTTCTTCCGTCGCGGGGTCGAAGGGGCTCGTGCGGCTGAGGGAACATCCATCGTCGTCGCCGCCCCAGGCTTTCTCAAAAACGACGGCATCATGCAGGCCGTTGCCCTGGCCGATGAAGACCTGGCCGTCCTCGAGTTTCTCGCCAATCCTGTCGTCATCGACCCCCAGGCGAACGCAGTCTCGCGAGATTGGGCCCCAGTTGATGGTGGCGGCATCGATACGCACGTAACTTCTGAAGAAATTGCTCCGGTAGCCGCTGATCTCGATCCGCGCATCCACGCCCTTGAAGGCCGTCAGGTCGGCGGAGTGTGCCGTCCAGTTCGCGTTGCAGTCGCCGTCGTAAACGGTAAGCAAGACACCGCCGCTGCGATTCGTGATGCGGATTCTGACCCGCGGCCTGTTGAAACTCGGGTCGTACCGTTCCCGCACCGTCAGCCGCACATCGTCAGCGCCGGTGGGAATCTTGAAATCCTGGTACATCGTGGTCCAACCGGTGCGCTTCAGCAAGATCTTGTAGTTGCCGGAGGCGGCGTCGCCCCATTCGCGTTCCCAGTTCCCGTTCGGGAACTCCCAATCGCCCATGCCGCCGGCCTCGAAGTCGCCGTTCTTCAGGATCTCGTGGTAGAGGTCCGTGTCACCGCCGACGATAACCGCGTAGCCGCCGGCCGGGATGACCGTGGCGCCCGTGCCGTGGTAGGCATCCCCCTGGATGGTGTCGGGGAACACCTGGGCCTTGGTCCAGAGTCGCCATCCCGCGACGTCGATCGAATCGGGCATTGGGTTATAGAGTTCGATCCACTGGTACTTGTGTTTCGGGTCCGGGATCGGTTCGTACATGAACTCGTTGATTACGATGACAGGCCTGGTGCGGGCAAGGGCGGCGAGGGTCGTCAAGGTTGTCGGCCCGCTCTTGCCGTGCGGGTCCACGACCGTCATGGCGACAGAGACGCCGGCGGTCTTCGCGAGGCTCATAGGCGCCGACGGAAGCGCCTGCCTGTCGGCGGCGAAACAGGTGATCGCCAGGCCGGTGCAGTTCTTCGCGAGGACCGCCTCCGATCCGGCCGGGCCGTACCGCACTTCGTCCGAGGCGGCGTCTCGCTGGAACGTCGTGGGCGTGCCGTCGCCAGCAAGGAACGTCATTGAAGCAGCGGGCCCTCCACCGTCGGTGACCTGGGTCACGGCCCGCGCCTGCCGCAGGGCCGCCGCCACGTGAGCCAGGGCGTAGCGGGCCTCCTGGGCCTTGAGGATCATCGGGCGGGCCGTATCGAGCGCCATCGTCTCGGAATGCAGGAGCGGCACGGCCGCCGCGAAGACCATCGCCATAAGGGCCACCACGAGCAGACACTCCAGGAGCGTCCACCCGGGCCGCCGATGCCGCGTTCGGGCTGTCGTGTCCGTCACCACGGTTACCACCACCTTGCTAGTAGGTCGTCATGTCCGCAACGCGTGTCATAAAAGCGACGAGCACTTCGTCGGTGTCGAGTTGCGAGTTGCGGTTCGTATCGCGGCCGACCTCAACGGTAAAGGTATTGCACAGGTCGGTGCGGACGCTCGAGATCGTAACGAGGAAGTTGTCGCCCAGGTCCTCGGAGTCTTTCGAGAGGGTCTGGTCGAAGTCCTCGGCCGCGATGGCCATGGCGGCCTCCATCTCCTGCTGCGCGAGCAGCGTGGCCCGGGTTCGCATTTTGATCTCCTGCGCGAGGTCCAGGGCATAGGTCGTGCCCTCGACGATGGGCACGGCGCATACGGCCAGCAGTGCCGCCGCCAGCAGCAGTTCCATCAGTGTCAGGCCCCTGTGACGTCGCCTTGCGTAGCGCACCTAACTTTCCTCGCCCTGCTCGTGCCACATGTACCCGGTGGCCGGCTCAAAGTGGATAATCCACCTGTGGTTACCCTTGCGGATGACAAGTTCGTCCGGCAGCCCCACTGCCGGCTTGGCGCCGCCGTATGGGTCGAGCAGCACCACGTAGTCGCTCCTGTCAAACTGCCACCTGTCGGCCAGCGCGATCCACTCGCCGAAGCCGCCGGTCTTGGCATCGAGGATCCGATACGTCGTCCCCGTACACACGACCATGTACCCCAGCGGATTGTCAGGGGCGTTCTCGACGGCCATACGCCGCGCCAGGCGGAGCGTGGCCGTAAACCTGCACGCGGCGGCCTCGCCCTCGGACATCCAGAGGTTGGCCTCGGCCAGCCGTGGCAGCGCAACCGCCGCCAGCAGGCCAAGCATCACGACCACCGCCAGCAACTCAATGAGCGTGACGCCGGCCGGAGCACGCCGCCAGCGCCGGCGCGCCCGCGCCATCCTGCTCACGCTGTTCGCGACGCTCTCACGACGGTCGTACATTCGGCGCACCGCTCTCTCCCCGGCACCTGATTCGACCCGTCAGACACGGCGCGCTGTTGGCCCCGCGTCGGCGCGCCCTCCAGGGTCCGCGCCGACGCGGTCACCCGTCTTGCCTGGTCCGCCAGCCGCGCCCGCGCGCGGTTAGTGGCCGTGCGGCTCGACGCGCTTCGTGCTCGGGTCGTAGGTGTAGGGGGTGGTGTATGGGCACACCGGCGGGCCGTCGGGGAAGATATCCGTGTTGTTCAGGATGTTGGTGCCGAACCCGAGTGCGTCGGCCGGATACACCCCGTCGTGGCTGACGGCCCACAGTTCGATCTGGGAGTTGATGAGCGCGACGTTGGCCTTGCAGGTATTCCTCTTCGCGTCACTCCCAGAGGCAGCCAGCCGGGGGATGGCCACGGCGGCCAAGAGCCCCAGGATGACGACCACCAGCAACAGCTCAATCAGCGTAAAACCTCTTTTCCTGGACATCTGACAACTCCTTTCAACTTCATGCTCCTATGTGCATGCCCCGCCGGCGCCCCTTGCGCGGCCAGGGCGAACCGTCACTTGCCTACGTGCTGCATGACGTCGAACATCGGCAGATACACGGCCAACAGGACGAGCCCGACGATGAAGGCCATGGCGACCGTCAGCAGCGGCTCGATCCGTCCGACGACACGTTTCAGCGTCAGGTCGACGTCGCGGCTCAGGATATCGGCGGCGCGGCCCATCAACTCGGACACGCGTCCGGACTGCTCGCCGCTCGATATCACCTGAAGAAGCGACGGGGAGAACCAGCCCGTCCGCCGCAGCGGTCCCGTCAGGCCCGTGCCGCGCTGAATGTCCGCCCGCACCGGTCCCAGCGCCTGGATGAAGGCCTCGTTACCGGTGACCCGGCCCGCCAGGTCCAGCGCCTTCAGGACCAGGATGCCCGCGCCCATGATCTCGCCGAAGGAGCGCATGAAGCGGTAGAGAACCATCTTCTTCAGGAGCGGGCCGACGATCGGAATACGGATCTTCCACCGGTCGAACCACAAGCGTCCGACGGAACTCTTCCGGATCCAGGCAAGCAGCCCGATGAAACCGCCAACCGGCAGCACCAGGACCCACGGCGACGTAACGAGCAGGTCGCTGAAATCGACCAGCACCTGCGTCGGAAGCGGCAGGCCTACGCCCATCCGCTGGTACACGTTCGAGAAGACCGGAACCACGTAGAGCAGCAGGAACGAGACGACGCCGACGATGACCACGATCAGCGTAATCGGGTACGCGAAGGCGTTGCGGATCTTCTGCCTGGTCTCCTGCTTGTTTTCGAGGTAGCGGGCGAGGCGGTCGAGGGTTTCGGGCATCTGGCCGCTTTCCTCGCCCGCCCAGATCGACGCCCGGAAATACGGCGAGAAATCCTCCGGGTGCCGCTCAAGGGCTGCCGAGAGTTTGTGTCCCGCCTCAATGTCGTTGATAATGTCGGCCAGGACCCGTCGCAGCGCGCCGGGCGGCGTCTCCTCGGCGAACGTCCTCAGGCATTCCGTCAGGCTGATGCCGCTGCCCACCAGGGCCGCAAGGTGCTGGCACAGCGGCACCAAGGTGCCTTCGCTGACGCGCGACTTCCAAGGCAGCAGGAAGCCGCCGCCCTTGGAGTCCTTGGGCGGCCCGCCGCCGCGCGCAGGCGGTTCGGGCCCCGATCCCTTTCTGGCGGCCCGCCCGGCAGATTTAGGTTTTTCCAGGACGTCGGTGCTCACGATTCAATATCCTCAGCAGGCAGAATGCGGCGAAGTTCCTCAATGGTCGTGTGGCCGTTGCGGACGGCCTCGATGGCGGAATCGCGCATGGTGATCATGCTGGTCTCACGGCCCAGGCTCCTCAGCGCGTCGCTGGAGGCGCCCTGCAGGAACGCCTCGCGAATCGCCTCGGTCACGGGGAGGATCTCGAACATGCCCATGCGTCCGCGGTATCCGGTGTCCATGCACATGTCGCATCCGCGACCGTGCTTCAGGTCAACGCCTTCCAGGCCGGTTCCGGACACGAGTTCCTCCGGCGGCTTGTAGGTCTCGGCGCAGTCCGGGCAAACCCGCCGCACCAGTCGCTGCGAGATCGCCGCCGCCAGGGTCGAGGCCATCAGGAACGGCTGGACGCCCAGGTCCTTGAGGCGGTCCATGACGCTCGGGGCATCGTTGGCGTGCAGTGTCGAGAACACGAGGTGCCCCGTCATGGCGGCCTGGATCGCAAGGCGCGCGGTTTCGGTGTCGCGGATCTCACCGACCATGATGATGTCCGGGTCCTGCCGCAGCACCGTCCGGAGCGACCCGGCAAACGTCAAGCCCACCGCCGGATTGACCTGGATCTGGTTCACGAGGTCGAAGGAGTACTCGACGGGGTCCTCGATGGTCGTCACGTTGAGGTGCTCGCGGTCAACCTCGCGGAGCGCCGCGTAGAGGGTGGTGGTCTTGCCGCTCCCGGTCGGCCCCGCCAGCAGGATCATGCCGTAAGGCCGGGCGATGAGTTTGGCGAACAGTTCCCGCTGCTCGTCGGGCATGCCCAACTGGCGGAGGCTCAGGCCGCCGGACGACTTGTTCAGCAGCCGGATGGCGACCTTCTCGCCGTCGACCGTCAGCAGCGTCGAGACACGCATGTCGAACTCAGAGGACTCCATGCGAATGCTGATGCGGCCATCCTGCGGCGCGCGGTGCTCGGTGATGTCGAGCGCCGAGATGAGTTTGACGCGCGAGACCACCTCTTCCTGAATGTTGTTCGGCACGCGCATCATGTCGTGCAGCACCCCGTCGATGCGGTACCGGACGAGCAGTTCGTTCTCGTGAGGCTCGATGTGAATGTCGCTGGCGCCGCGTCGTGCGGCTCCTCGCAGGATGGAATCAACCAAGCGTACGGCCGGCGCGTCGCGGCGGGCCCCGAGCCGCTCGTTCAGGGAGATGACCGGCCCTGCGGCGTCGCCGTTTTCGCCGCCGGTCACGTCGCTGAGGCCTTCCGCAAAACTCCGGTCGACGGTGAAGTACCGTTCGATGGTACGCCGGATGTCCTTCTCGCTCACCTGGACCGGCTCCACGCGGTGGCCGGTCATGAGTTCGATCTGGTCGAGCAGGGCGAGGTCGGGGTCACAGCAGGTTGCCAGGACCAGGACCCCGGCCTTCATACAGACGGGGATGGCCAAGTGCTCGCGGACCAGGCCCTCGGGCAGGAGATGGACGACCCCCGGGTCAACGGCGTGACCCCCCACCATGTCCGGTTCCAGACCGAGTTGGGAGATCAGTTCTTCGGTGGCTGCCGGGTCGTGCTCGGCCACGGCGACGGGGGCGCCCTGAGCGCCTTCCTCGGCCTGCGCAGATGGCGGGCCGTTGGCCGGATCGCCCTGTTGGACTGTTTCGTGCGGCAGACTCACGTCTTCGCACCTTAGGGGAAGGTGCCTGCCGCGGGTGCGCGGGTGCCACACAGGACAGCGCCATATCGTCCCCCCACCCCAACAACACGTTATCCTCTGTGGCTTGCGCTAGTTCGGCATTGAAAGCCACCTGCCTTTAGCAATTCCGAACCTTACGGCACCGACCAACGGTCATCGGGATGTCGGCCCTCGATGCCGCTTCTCCGGGCAAGATCACCATTTCTCAGCATCCCACCCGGAACCTTGCGCCCAACTGCCGTATTCCGCTCCCGATATACGGCAACGTCAGGCTGGTTCCGGGCAGCG
>Ga0114918_10005296_pt1 | contig 11082 bp, 10 predicted proteins | sample LantaG_FD_87015 | JGI IMG/M metagenome (GOLD analysis project Ga0114918, IMG submission 87015) | Deep subsurface microbial communities from Baltic Sea to uncover new lineages of life (NeLLi) - Landsort_02402 metaG | ecosystem: Environmental > Aquatic > Marine > Oceanic > Sediment | place... | reverse complement strand
TTCTTCGTTACACTGCAGCTGATGTTACAGCTCGCGTAATGGATCTCGGTACAGGTACGTTTGTTACGGCCGCAACTTCATATACTAAAACACAACTCACACTGCAGTTGCAGCAAATGGGTTGGCTTAATGTAAACGAAACTTTAGAACAATTTATCGGCATGCCTATTGGGCTTGCACGATATAACTACTGGCAAGCAGCTGGTAGTGATCTCGACAATCCGTCTAGCTTCAGATATCACAACTATAAGATGCAAGACAGAGTCGCGATTATTTGTGACTATGTGATACGTCTACCGCACGTACCATTTAGCTCAAACTCTGTAACGACTCCAGCATTTGCTGACGCATTTGTTATCGCGAATTTGGATGATGCAAACGCAGCTGGTGTGTGGGGTAGTTTAACCACATATCAAACACAAATGGATCGTTATGACGTAGACAGCAATGGTGATGCGTTAGTTAATGCAGATGCAGTTGGTTTATGTCTGAGACACGCACCTTGTGCTAAATGGACCGCTCGTACAGCTCTTACTGTTACAAGTGGTGCTACTAACATTACAGACACAGTACTTACACGGAGTGTAGGGTCGGTTGGTGCTATTAGCGCTGCCGGAGACTATTTCTTCGATTTTGAAGTAGGCATACTGTGGCTATATGAAGCAGGCGCAAATGCCCTGCCAACTGGCTGGACAATCGCTGATGTTGTGGCCTTCTCTGATTACACAGATGTACCAGCAACTGTTGGAACATATGCTTGTGTTGTTGGCGAAATCCAACCAGGTGATTTCCTAGTATGTGACGGAAACAGTAACTTGGCGGCATATGCTGACCTTACCACTGCAGAAGTTGATGCTATTATCACTACAACAGCGGCAACTAGCGCTGAGGTGGCAACACTGTTAGCTACGCTCACAGCTAAGAACGATCTTGTTCTTAGTCAGGTGCTAAGCTTCAAAGCTCATCCAGTTGACGCTCTAGAGCGAGTACGCACAGCTTATTCGTTCCTAGGAACCCAGGACCAAATGCCTGGTTCAGCAAGTCAGGGATATCCCGACACAGTAACTTACGCCTCTGCAGCTGACAGAGAGGTTGTCATCAACCTCATAGGGCGATAAGAAATAGGAGGACTTAATCGAAATGGCTACTAAAAAGCTTGAAATCAGGAATCACAACCACCTTAAGTCGGTGATCCAACTTGGTGGATTCGACCCTGTCAGTCAGCAGCGTTTCGAGATCCGAGATGTTTTTGCAGCTGCTAACGAAGCACAAAAGAAAGGTGTTAAGTTTGAAGACGCTATGTCTACAACTAACATGGCCCCTTTGCTTCCGCAGACTATAGTACAAATCATCAAGGAGGCTCAGGAGCCACTGCTTGTTGGTCCGTCTCTGCTTGACAGAATTACTCATAAAGTAGGACAAACCATCACTTTTCCAGCAATTGGCGCGCTAACTGCTGAAGACGTGGCTGAAGGTCAGGCGTATCCCGAAGTTCAGCTCCAGATCGGTGGGGCGACTGTGACAGCGAACATCAACAAGTCAGGACTTGCATTCAAGTTCACAGACGAAGTGATTCGCTATTCTCAGTGGGACATTCTCGGACTAACGCTACGAGCTGCTGCTCGCGGTCTTGCACGACATAAAGAAGTCAAGATCTTTAATTACATCAGATCTATGGGTGTTATAACTCATGATAACGTAAACCCTGCAACTTCGTACTTCGGTACATGTTCTGGTAGGGATTTGGATGGCTCACCTAACGGTGCTGCTATTATGGACGACCTGTTCGACGCATATGCTCAGGTTATTACTCAGGGCTTCATCCCCAACACCCTTCTTATGCATCCATTAACTTGGGTAATGTGGATTAAAGATCCTGTACTAAGAGCTTTTGCTCTTGCATCTGGCGGAGGGAGTTTCTTTGCAAACTATAGTGGTTCTGCTAATGCTACTGCTCCTTGGAGCAATGGACCACAAGGTATGCTAGGAATGGGTAATGGTCAAATGATCGTACCTGCTGGAAGTATTAATGGAGACGAGGCATCTGGTGTGCTAGATCATCCTCAAACCCTAACTTCTAGTCCTAACATTCCTGGATATTTCCCATATCCGTTGCGGATAATTGTTAGTCCATTTATCCCATTTGATCCAGGTACACGGACTACTGATATTTACCTATTCGACTCAAGTAGACTTGGCGCACTCATCGTTGATGAGGAACTAATGACAGAAGAGTGGGATGATCCATCAGTGGACGTACGCAAGATTAAGCTTCATGAGCGCTATGGAATTGGTATTTACGAGGAAGGTCAAGCGATTGCCGTTATGCGTAATGTTGTTGTCACGCCTAACCAAGTTGTGCTGCCTGCACAGGTTACACAAAGTGTGAGTGGCAGTATAACAGACATCGATCACAGTACTGCAATTACCCTGTAAAACATAACCAGTGATTTAATAATCACCTTTTCTTAAAGCCCTCGGCAAATGTCGGGGGCTTTTTGTTTGTATAATGTATATATGGAGGAAATATGAATAAGAAAAGACTAGCCCCTATTAAAGGTATATCGGAAGTAGGTGGATCATTATTTGACCAAGGGGCTGCTATAGATGTATATGAAGAACAGGATGAAGACAGCTATGTTCTGACTCTTGTTCCCGACAAACTATCTACAGAGAAGAAGATAAAAATACAAGACATATTACCTGAGGAAACTATTGCGCCTATGAGCCATACTGCATATATTGAGGCAGGCATAGGCGAAGCAGAGTTTACACAAGCTCTTGAGAGCTGGAAAATGAAGCATCCAGATGTAGCTATAACAGGTATTTTCCCCGATAATGTAAGTAGAACTCGTGTAACATACACATATAAGGAGTAAGTAAGACGTGCATAAGAATGTCGATGACATAACCGGTAGTCGATATGGTTATCTTACTGTTCTAAAACATGTTGGCAGTATAGACGCACATAGCAATTGGCTATGTTCTTGCCAATGTGGTAAAGAAATTACCAGGACTTCTAGAACGTTGTCAAGAAGGGCTAAGTCAAAAGTCACAATACCAGATTCTTGTGGCTGTGCTCATAAAAATTACTCTAGGCGTCTACGGGGCCCCAGAAACGATTTAATAGGTAATTCATATGGTCGCCTTACTGTAATATCTTGTGTCGGGCTTAATAATAGCAAATCTTATGTGTGGAACTGTAAGTGTTCTTGTGGTAACTTTACGGATATAGTTACCAGTTCTCTTACACAGGGCAAAACTAAATCATGTGGGTGTATTAAGACAGAACAACATGCTAAGTTTATCGAAAATCAGAAAACTGGGTATGGGGGAATATCAGGTTCCTATTTTGCCCAAATACGGAAGCAAGCCAAACAACGCAAGCTATCTTTGGATGTGACACCCCAGTCTATTTGGGAGCTTTTTATCACACAGAGCAAAAAGTGTGCACTAACAGGTGTACCGCTAACTCTTGAATATAGTGAAAGAAAGAATAATACGGCGTCTCTTGACCGTGTGGATAGCAAGCTCGGGTATTTTATTGAAAATGTTCAATGGGTTCATAAAGACATTAACAGAATGAAATGGGACCTGAAAGAAGAAGAGTTTGTTAGGTTGTGTAAATTGGTCACAGATTATAAACAAGGAGAGATCTAATGCCTATAACAGTAGAATCAGTTTTTCCCTCTGATGGGAGTGTAGGAGTGGTGATTGGAGCGCAGATAACTGTCATATTTTCTGTTGAAGTTGACATCACGACACTCCCAGGGAACTTCATTGTAGAAGGACCTGACACTGATCGTATTACTGGTCCAGACATGGGCCTATGGGATAGGCCTGAAACATTAGTTACAGAAAACATACTAGAATCACCAAACTTTATGGGCATTGTACAAGGTACATACTCTACACAGCTATTAGATTCAGTAGGTAATGTTGTCAGTGTAGTAGATACAAGTGGTGCCAGTGGCGGAGACACTGTTTATAAACACAAAGTTACATTTGCCCCTTCACACATAATGTCACCTACAACTGACTACACTGTATATTTAACAGGTGATGAAGATGTCACAGATTCTTTTAATAGTGGCATAGCTACTCGCACTGTATTTGACCCAGTTAAGGGTGCCAATCTTGGCTCTGGTGACATAGAGCCGGCTGGTGGCTATACGGGTTCTGATGACATATTTAGATTTCGTATTACTACAGGTGGTACGTTTGGTATAGCAGAATATGAGTGGTGGAGAGATTCAGACACTCTCACGGTCAGAACAGGCATTGTCAGCCAGCAACAGCTTAACCTAAATTCTGGAGAAGGACTTGCTATTAGTTGGTCTGGCACAGAAGCCACACCTTTTGTAGTAGGTGACACATTCTCTGTGCAGGTTAGAGAGCCTATTTACATGGACGATCTTTATAGCTGGACCTTTACAACCGGTAGTGGTGCGATACAGTCTCTTCCCTCTAGTACCTCAACCAGTCCAATAGGCACTGTTGGGGCTGCTTTAGATTTAGGTCTGCAGGTAGTAAGTGTTGAACCAGACATACGAGCTACTAATGTTGCTCTTGACACACGTGTTATAAAGATCACATTTAATAAAGATGTAGATCCAACGACCGTAACAGATGGATCTATACACATAGAGGCACTGCCTGTTAATGGTAATACAACCATTCCTTCAAATGGCGACATTATGAAAATACTTAGAATAGATGAGAACGTTGTCTATGCTATATTACAAAGTGGGAGGGATGCAAGCTAGTGGCTACAGCAGATAGAACAGTAAATCAGGGCGACAACATTACCCTTTACATAGAAATTCGCAATTTTAATGGCACATTAATAGAACCTGATTCAGCTCCTACTGTTAGCATATATGATTTTGATTCTGACCCTAGAAGTGCTGACACTGTTGATGCTGATGCTCTTGTGCTGGATGCTAGCTCTACTCTTATCGCACAGGGCATATACTCATATACATATACTGTTGGTGCAGCTGCTCACGTTGGCACATGGTTTGACGAGTGGACAGTGTCTATTGGTGGTGTTGATTCTGTTGCTGTCATGCAGTTCGATGTGTTAGGTGTGGGAACAGGGGCTAGTACAAACGAGGGTACTACTGTCTTATTAGGAGACAATGTCGTGATCGTTACAGTTAGCAACATTACCGCATTAGATGGCACCACAATGGCAGAAGACTTCCAATATTATTTCACTACTCAATATAGTAATTTATATTGCTCTGTTAAGCAGGTCAGGCTACGTGCTGGGGGTTACATGAGTAGTGTGCCAGACGATACAATTAATCTTGCTATATTTGAGGCGTCTGAAATGGCAGATGCTGTTACATTCGGTCTTACAAGAAACGATGGCCTGCGTACGTCTTACATTGTTGGTAATGGTGCTATAAGCCCTACATATTATTCTGGTGGCGGCAGGTTAAGAAACGGTCCATATTTAGATTTAGCAAGAACTCAATATGCCTGCTGCATGGCTATATTATACATACTTAGTAATAGCCTGGGCCCAACCGCCAAGAAGAAACGTCTTGCAGACTTCTCTGTAGACTATGGCGAGGGCCACATGACAGATTTTATGAATGATCTTAAAAAATGTTGTGAAGAATGGGAACTAGTTCTTAATGCAGGTGGATACATAGTAAAAGGCGGGAGCTTACCTGCTACATCGGCTATAAAAGGCTCAATGCACCCAGACTACACAAGAGCAGGCAGATTAATGCATGCTGACAACAGTCTTCCTGCTGCTAACTTAAAGGTTAGGCCTGGTATTGGTAGATCTATGAGGCATCACTATGATAGCAAATGGAGAAGTGATTAATGCCTACATATGAACACAAAGATCTTATGTCCCTATATCCAACTGATGCTCGTCCTGATCGACCTAGTAGTTTGGACGTTAGCACTAACATGCAAGGCGAAATAGATATTAGGTCAGAGTTCATGAAGACCTTATTTGGCCATGGAGCAGAAACCCCTAAAGGCATGCCTGTACTTGTTAGAAGGCTTAGAAGAAATGCTACTACTTTGGCACGTACTAGGTGTGAATGCGTAGACGAGTTCACATTAGAACCAGATCTAGATACTGTGTGTCCCTTTTGCCTTGGAGAAGGATTTAAATGGGACGAGGAGTGGCATACATGCTATAAAACTATAGCTGGTAGCGAAACTTCCTTGGCCCGTAGGGAAACATATGATAAAGCAGGCACAATATTAAACGAAACATATAGGTTCTACTTCTTTTATGATGTCGATTTACTCGAAGGCGACAGAATAGTAGAGGTTCGGCTTGATGTTGAGGGCAAAGTATTAGAGCCTACTACGAGAATTATAGTTTGGAAACCAAATACAATAGAGAATAAACGCCTAGATAATGGTCGTACAGAGTACTTCATTGCTAGCTGTCAAAATAGGAATGCTATTTACATTGATAAAGACATTCTAGGCTATGTGGAGAATCCATAATGGCAGAAGACATTAATCCTACAGCTATACGTACAGACCAGCTAGATGAAATATTAGAGAATAATCCTACAATTATCACCGATATAATCGAGCGGTTTTATCCTGCAACTAGACTTAAACAAGAGCAACAATTTGTGCCTGTTGTATATGACGGTCGTAACCGTGCACACGTAATGGACAGGCTTGTTAGTGGTGGTTTGAGCAAAGATATTGATGGCGTATATTCTCTAATAGGTCAGGCTATAAATGATAAACTAACAAGAGAGCGCATATCTGCAGCTGATCGTCCAATATATACAGAAGATTTTAATCCTGAAAACTTTAGAGCTGAAACAATTACCGCAAGTCTTATAAGTAGGGAACCTGGCACAACTTCTCAGGGTAAGCACATGAACCAAGGACGTCAAGAATGGCGCCCATCACTTAGAGAAATGATTGATGACCCTGACCATCCAAACAAAAAGCTACGCATTTATGGCCAGTGGTTTGACAATGTGATAGAATTATGTTGCTGGGCGCGGACTAATAAGACCGCGAATTATCGAGCTTTATGGCTCGAGCGTCTGATGGAAGACTATATGTGGTTTTTCAAGTATGAGGGCGTAAGCGGTATGAGGTTTAACGGCCGGCTTGCTGATGGGTTTGAAGACATTGGCGATAATTCTGTACATAGTAGGAGACTTCGCTATTATGTCAGAACAGAGAGGATAACAACTGTTAGTGAGTTTGTGGTCAAAGAAATACTACTTAAAGTTTTCGCCGCAGAAACGCTAGGAGAATAGGAGGCTAATAAAAGTAATGAGCTATGTAAGTCTACCAGGCGTCTTCCCAACTATGCTTGATGAGAAATTGACTATCGCTACGCCTGACGGTGCACCACGTGTACTCGTTTTAGGTACTGCATCTGATGGTCTTAGTGAGGAACTTTATCGAGTACGTAGACCAAATGATGCCGTAAATGAATTCGGACGAACGGGCAGCCTTATAAGAGGTATGTTTGAGGCTAAGTCTCAAGGCGCTAAGGCTGTATATCTTATGAGGATTGGAGGCACACGTGCTTCCTTAACAGGTGTTGGGTGCATTGCTGGAGGCGCAGGCACCGGATATACTATCACTCCCAATTGGAGAGATGATGATGCAGGGACTAGATACAGTGTCTTTTTTGACTATTCAGAAGACCTGCTAATGATATATGACAACGATGATGAAGAGTGGGTATATTCCAATGACTCTACAGACCCAATAGACTTGGGTGTTGTTAGTGTTACTGGCGGTATTTGCGCATCTGTTGCAGCTCCAGACATTGGGACAGTGAGTGGGCCATTAACCATGGTCGCTGCAGCTGCTCTGCATGCTAACTATATCTACACAGCTGGCACAGATGGTACTAGTCCTTCTCGTAATGAGTTATGGGAAGCCCTATATAATGCATATGAATTGCTAGACTTTCAGCAGTTTGATGTTGTTATCCCAATGGATGCATATTTAGACGATGCAAACGTAGCTGACCAGACGAGCCCTACTTGGACTAAGGCAGTTAGCAATAGCTATCCAAATGCTGGAAGTATTGTGACTGGTGAAGCAGATGCTCTTGGAAGAGTGCATGTGCAGAAGTATCAGGGTACAAACTATTTCTGGTGGGACATGGATGATGATGATGTCGCGGAAATTTTCCCGTCTGTAGGCGCTTCTACTGCAAACACGGATGCAAAGGGCGATACGATTAACAGCTACATTGAAGTAAACTTTGCATATGACTTGGCAAACTTTTGCTACAATGCAACGGAGAACTTCCAAGCATGTCACGGCATAATTGGCACTAATCCACCTAATTCACTTGGTCTTGCCGATGTTGCCACGTGGGTTGGCGAGCTTCCAGAATATGCTGTTAACCCAGTAACTGGTGTAGGTACCATTGCTAGTGCTAGTGATAATGGCACAGGGTTACTAGGTAATAAATTTATGGCTGGTGCGGCTGCCTTCAGAGGTGGAGAGCAGTATGGTGGCTTCATTGCTAGTACCAGCGGATATGTAGACAACTCAGATGAACTTAGTGACGAGAATGATGCACTGATTGACATTGGTAAATATCTTTCTGTCGTTGCTGCTTGGGTTGTCCATAACAATGGATATGACAGAACAGGCAGAGGATACATAGGCAGTTTTGCTGCAAGCTATGGTGGTCTTATAACTACACTAGGGTCTGCTAGCGCTCCAACTAACAAAATTGTTAGTAGCGTAAGGCTTCCTTATGTTATAAACGCCTCTACACTAGATGATCTAGCAACAAATAGATACATTGTTCTCGTAGGGAAACCTAAGGGAGTAGTAGTGGCTGATGCTCCTACGGCTGCAAGGCCAGCTAGTGATTATAATAGGCTTACTACCGTAAGAATCGTTTCTGAAACTGTCCAAAGAATAAGAAATGCGGCTGACGCATTCCTTGGAGAGCCAATTAACTCTCCGCAAATTGCAGCTTTGGAAACAGCGCTTGAGTCTGTGCTTAACTCTATGAAGCAGGAGGGTAAGATACAGGATTCTAGATTTACTCTAAGGATCAGTCCTCAGGATGCTGTGTTAGGTACTGCGCGAGTAGATCTCTTACTGGTACCAGCATTTGAGCTTCGCAGAATCTTCGTTAGTACATCTCTAGCTGCAGAGATTGCGTAACGTAAGGAGGATATAATTAATGGCTGATAGACATAATTTTGGCCCTAGACATTTCAACTCATTTTCCGGTGCTGACATTAAAGCAGTATTTGGCAATAAAGAGATAGGTGAGCTACAGGCCATTTCATATGCTATACAACGTGAAAAGGCACCCATTTATGTAATGGGTCACAAGAACCCTCTTGCTTTTTCTAGAGGTAAGCGTGGTATAGCTGGTGCATGTGTGTTCGTTCTTTTTGATTCACACGCTATGCTGACAGAAATGGGTATTTATTCTGGGGATGATGGCGAGTCTAAATTTCTCTCAAGTAAGGATGAATATAGACCCATTGCTGAAGGTGATGCTGTAAGTCCTGTGGGTGTTGGAAACATTTCTGAATCCAGCGCTGTAACAGATGCTGGTAGTATCAATTTCGATGCGGCCTATGAGCCTTCTAAGGCTTGGTATGTGGACCAAATCCCACCCTTTGATGTAACAATTACTGCCGCTAATGAATATGGTGCGGCTATGAGTATGCGAATTATTGGAGTTGAGCTACTTAATGAAGGCTATGGTATTAGCGTAGATGACATGGTAAGCGAACAACAAATGACTTTTGTTGCAAGGGCAATTAGTCCTTGGCGTAAGGTAAGACGTTGGAAACTAGATTATTCTGGAGCGGCCTCGAAAGTAACGGACGCATAGTTAACAAATCTACCAAGTCCCCTAGGCTGCAAGGCCTAGGGGCATTTTACTAATATGCCTACAATATTTAACTCATCAGTTCTTGACGAACTGCCAAACAACAGGACCAGTTTCTCAGGAGCTGACATTAGAGCTGTGGTCTATAGACCTGTTTACAATACTAGCTCCGGTGACAGGGGAAGCTTTGAGCAGTATTATAACTCTGGTGGTTTATATCATGAGCTTGGTGCAATACAAACACTTTCTGTTAGCAGTTTTAGGGAAAAGTATGCAGTAAGGTCATTTGGCTTTCAGGGAGTGATGTCCTATACCCGTGGTAATAGAACTATAGCTGGCAGTTTGGTATTTGCACTCATCCAGCGGCATCCTTTCAACGAAACTGGCACAACTGTTAATGACTTTGATGTTGGCATATTAAGATCTAGCTCTGGCATGATTGGGCCAGTTGAACAGATAACTGACAGGTTTGGCCCCTCAGAGGATTTCCCTAATTTGCCTGAAGATCCGAATATAACGAATGTAGATAAACACAGAAAGCATCAATATGATTTTACATGGGATAGCCAATTATTTGGAACTATGATGTATCCAGACGAGCTCCCTCCTTTTGACGTCATAATCACATTCGCTAATGAAGCTGGAAACATTGGTAAAATAGTATTACACGGTGTTGATCTGCACGAGGAAGGTATGACCCTCTCTATTGAGGATTTGTTTACTGAAGTCACATATTCATATACTGCGCGAGCATTAACTTTATTTGAAGAAGGCAGTTTTCAGGGCAGATTATGGCGCAGTGGCAGTGTTAATGCCTATGCTCAAGATTACGCTCTAAGGATGTTAAATGGCTAATGGCATATACCAGACAACAATATAGCGCCGACCATTTTAGTGGTGCCAATGTCACTGTTAGCATGGGGCCTACCATATTGACTCAAGCATTTGGTGTGCAGTGGTCACTGCAACAACTTAAAATGCCTATATATGGTTACAACTCCCAATACTTTGACGCATTTGCTAAAGGTCAAGTTGGTGTAGAAGGTGCATTATATATAAACTTTGTTAGTCCCAGATACTTATCTGTAACAATACATAGATTCTGGCAAACTGTTGGCCTATTTAATGGCATATTGCAAGTAGCAGGGAGTAATTCCGCCATGGCAGAGAACTTTGGTGGTGTGCTCAGGGCCGACCCTAATGGCTTAAATCTAATTAGTGCTGTGGCCCAATATGTAGACATG
>Ga0114918_10005295_pt1 | contig 11082 bp, 21 predicted proteins | sample LantaG_FD_87015 | JGI IMG/M metagenome (GOLD analysis project Ga0114918, IMG submission 87015) | Deep subsurface microbial communities from Baltic Sea to uncover new lineages of life (NeLLi) - Landsort_02402 metaG | ecosystem: Environmental > Aquatic > Marine > Oceanic > Sediment | place... | reverse complement strand
CAGGGCAATTACCACCTGTCACTCTAAGTGCCATCACAACATCGCGTTGTAACAACCACTATGAATACGTCTTCACGTATTATTCTCTGTCTCCCTCTATAGTATGATGTTTACTTTTTAGATAACCAATGGTTAATCCAATATACAATTGTACCAACTACTGCTACCATTGATAGCCCTGCTACCGAGACCAATGGAGTATCTTGCATTGCACTCCATAGAGCCGGCCCAGCGATACCTACAAGTACAATAGCGAATAAGATAGGCGTTTCCATCTTCATCTTTTTAGATACTTTAGATACTTTGTCTACACGCTCATTCCATATGAGTCGACTAATAGCATCTTGCATATCTTTACCATATGCAGGTTGAGTATAAGTACTACCATCAGTTTCCTGGATAACTACTTCATATTTAAAATAGCCTGGATTTGAATTGCTAGGTCTCACTAGCTTACAATCTATTGCTTTACGTTTATTCGTCATTTATTCTTTTTATATCAGTTAATGGTTTTAGATTGCCTTCTAACTGCCACATCCGTTCAATTTTTGAACTACTCCGTACTATTCCAATAGCAGGACTACTAGGCCAATGGTAGCTAATTAATTTTGTATGTTGATCTGTTGATAGTGATCTCCACCAGGCTAATGCTGCTTGTCTATTTCTATTCGTCATCTTCATCTTCAAATGTTACTATTCCATTTTCATAATCACTAGTACTAGGGTATCCTAATATTTCTTCCAGTACATTAACCGCTTCATCAATAGTAGCTAATTGATTTGGAATCTGGTCTTCGTAAAAGCCATCTATATCATTATCATATTCAGATCGCATATCAGCATCGGCCTCGACAAGATATTCATATAAATACATAACATTATCACCATATACTTCCAAAGCTTGCATCAATGCTAGCATTACATAATGATCATGCTCTTCATCACCATTTAGTTTATCGTTAAACTTTTGGATGGTTGCAATTTGTTCATCGGATAATATTACAGTTGACGGTTCAATTGAGTATTCAATCATTTTATTCTTTTTTTAATAATAACAATTTTTTATAATTTAGAACCTTTTATTTAACCAAGTTTTGATCAATTTATAGGTTGCTTTAAAACTAGCAATAGGCCATATAATCATAGTAGCTAAAGCATTTAAAATATTATTATATGAATTTTTTAATACGAGTACATCAAAAATTATCCATACTAAACCCTTTATTAGCCAGCCTATAATAAAAACACCAAAGATAAAATATATTTTTATTTTTTCCATCTATATCCTATATTTCCATCTTCTGTTATTATCATTTCAACTATGTTATTATCGAGTAAGGTGGTTAATATATCACTAAATTCATCCTCTTTATTATCGCTTAGCATAAATTCTACTGATTTATGCACGACATCAGTTAACGCATCTTGATTGTATACATCATCAATTTTCATTTCTTGAATCTTAATGATTAATAAACTTTCCAACATTACCCATTCTACTAAAGTTAAAGTCAGCTCTGGATTATTTTTTAAATCAGAAATTAATTCCTTTGCAAATGTGCATGCTAATTCATAATCAGCTTTCATCTTCTAAAAATTTCTTTTCTTTATCAGTAAGCGTGTTCATACCTCCATCGAAAATTTTATCTAAAATTTCATCCATATTAAGTGGAGTATCTAATAAAATATGGCTTATACATGGCTTTAATACTAAATGCTCCATAAATTCTTGCATAGGTATAATTTGATTAGGATTATCAATTATTGTATATGCAATAGTATTTCCAGTTTTTGCATCTATAAAAAGTTTATGAAATTCATCTTTTTTTAGATCAAACATATTTTTTGCATTGATCTTTTTATTTAGTCCTGCTTTTTTAAGAACTCGTTGTAGTTCATAAATAGATTTAAAATTATTTAAATCAAAGGATAAAATAGATGAGTATTCCATTATTTTTTCATTATTTGAATTGCTTTACGAACTGTTTTATTAACTGCTTGTACACTAATACCTAATTCGTCCGCAATTTCTTTTGTATCCATTTCAACACAATTTATACCAAATTTCTTTTTAATAATATTGGCTTGTTTTGGTTTAAGTTTTGTTAATAAAAAAGCAACTTTATTAATTTGAGCTTTTTCTTCAAACTTACTATAAATTGCTGGAGCCTCAACTCCCTGATAAGATGCATCTAATTCCCCTACTTTAACATGAACATCAGTATTTGTAATCTGATTACATGGAACACGAACAGTACGACCTTTATTAGAAACTGCCCTAGTGATAGTAGCTTTAATCCATAAATATGCATACGAACTAAATTTACCCTTGTTTTCCTTATATTTTTGAGCAGCTTGTATAAGTCCGATGGATCCTTCTTGTATAAGATCATCTAGCGATAGACCCAGTCCTACATATTTTTTAGCTATACTAACTACCAATCTCATATTGGATTTAATGGGATCATTACTGTTTTGCATATTCCCGATTTCTTTAAAAATTGTTTGATTCATTAGTTATCCTTTTTAATTATACTGTAAATATACAAAAAAGTTTTTACATTGGCACTATCCAATATAAAAAACATACTAACAAATTATTAACATTTACTGAATTTTGCCCATCCACTCGATAGCTCGGGCACAAAGTTCATAGTTTTCTGTTTCTTGAACTCTGTCAAAATTATTATTGAATGCATCTAAAAAATCCGGGCGTGATACACCAATACTTAAACCTCCTTTAATAATACCTATCTCAACATAATCAACATCATTGTCCAAGGCATTACATAATGCAGTTATAACCTCAGTAGAAACCTCATGAGATCTAAGATTCATCTCTTCTTGAAGTTCTTCTAAATTACTGGCTTTGAATTTTAGCATTAAGTCCTGTTTTTATTTGCTTACATATATGACATTTTTCATATTCTTCATCTTCTTCGAATATAGTTATCATGTTGTCTACCATTTCATTTACTTCAGGTAAAGTAAGTTCTTTTTTACTAATAAGATCATATACAGCTAAAATTGAATTAGGTATATCTAAAGTAGCAAAATCTGCATAAAATCTATTTGCTTGTTCTCTTGCCCATGATTTCTTATCATCTTCCATATCCCTCTCAGCGTACATTCTTGCTATCTCATCCATTTCAACACCATGTCCTTCTGGGTCAAATTGATCTTTCATATTAATTATTTATTTAAGGTTCATTAAAAGGATAACACAAAATCATTAAATTGAAACCTTCTCAAAGAAATTTTAGAAATGCAATAGTAATACCAAAGATAAGTTGAACCACTGCCCAAACTGTTATCGCCTGGGTTTTGAAAGTCTTAAGTAATTTAACTTCATCCGAAAGTTCTTTTAATTGACTAGGTGATGTTACCTCATCTACAGCAGCCTTCCACTCTTTGAGATCTCGTACATTATCTTCTCTAGTTTTTAGTTGAGTTATCTCTTGCTTAAGGCTTTGTATTTCTTCATTAAGATTTTTTATGCCTTCATTGAGCCGTTCTAATTCATTAATAACTAGCTTAGAATATTCGTTCCAGCCATTTTGATCATTTCCTGTTGACATTTATCTATTATTTGTTTAATATTTTCAAGTTTTTTAGATTCACTCAGAGAATCATCTTTAAATATTTTATTTATTTTTTGGAACTTTGATTCTATTTTTAAACAAACTGCTTTTTGTATCTCATTATCACGAATGCCAAGGCTGTCGGCTAATTCTTTAATTTTTAATAACTTTGATTCTTTCATAGTACGTTTTTTTATTTATCAGCTTCTTTTAATTAATCTTGTCTTAATTTGAGCATTTAAAGATGATTTTTTAATACGTTTGCTAGAAATTAGCTTTTTTACATTCCGGGCTACCTTTTTAATGGTAGGTTTATTAGTACACCCACAGCCCATTACCATTTATTTTCGGGACAGCTTTCACTGGACCAACTAGTTTTTTTATCTAAATAACATCCACACTTACCACATTTATTATAATGTTTAAATGGACACGTATTGCATATATTAAGCCTATTGTTCTTTTCTTCCTGCGTAACTTCCTCGCCATATAAAATAAATTTTACTAATGCTATAATAAAGTTAATGACTTTCATATATTATTTATCCTACCTTTACAAACAATACTCCATCCTTTGCAGTTACACTTATAATACTACTTTTTTGTAACTCTTTTTTTAGAATTAGTTCACTTATGCGATTTTCTATTAAACTTTCTATAGTTCTTGATAATTGCCTAGCCCCATATTTTTCATCGTATCCTTGATCAATAATAACTTGTTTGGCAGCTTTACTAATTCTTAATTTGTAATCATCCATTTCACTTAAACTTGTTTTTAATTGAGATAATTCTAAATCAAGAATTTTTTCAACATCATTAGTTTTAAGTTTATTAAATATGACAATTTCATCTATCCTATTAAGAAATTCAGGTGTAAATCTTTTTTTCATTGCTTTCATTAAAGCATCTTTTTCCATATGTACTGTGTCTGCTATAGTACGATTATTAAAACCTATACCAGTTCCAAACTCTTCAAGTTCTTTCGTTCCTGTATTACTAGTCATAATAATAAGACAATTACGAAAATCAACTCTGCGGCCCATACCATCAGTTAAATGACCATCATCTAACATTTGTAACATTACATTAAATACAGCAGGATGTGCCTTTTCTATTTCGTCAAATAAAATAATACTATGTGGCTTTCTGCGGACTTTTTCGGTTAATTGACCGCCATCGTCATGGCCGACATAACCTGGAGGACTACCAATTAATTTGCTGACTGAATGCCTTTCCATGTATTCACTCATATCAATTCTAATCATACTTTCTTCACTACCATACATGTATTCTGCAATTTCCTTTGCTAGGTAAGTTTTACCCGTACCAGTAGTACCCAAAAGTATAAAGTTACCTACTGTGCGATTTTTATGTCTTATTCCTATTCTATTACGTTGAATTGCTGTTGAAATTTTGTCAATCGCATCTGGTTGTCCGATTACCCTTGATTTTAAATAATCATTCATTCCAAGTAAAGCTTTATGTTCTTCTTCACCTATTTTTTCTAAAGGTACACCAGTTAATTTACTTACTACCTTTAATACATCATCTACTGTAATATGTGGTGCATTTTTTAAAAGATCATCTTCCCATAACCGTGTCATGGTATAAATTTTTAATTCAATTTTTTTAGAATCATCTCGTAAACGAGCAGCTTTTTCATAATCTTGTAAAGCAACTGCTCGTTTCTTTTCTCTTTTTTTATCACTTAATTTTTTCTCCATTTTTTTAATTTCCTTTGGAGTAGTGGAACTTGTTAGATTTTTATATGAACCAACTTCATCTATAATGTCTACTGCCTTATCAGGGAAAAATCTATCTGAAATATAACGATCAGCCATTTTTACGATAAGATTTACTATGTCATCCGTATATTTTACTCTATGATGGCCTTCATATTTATGACGAATATTAAATAATATTTCAAGAGTTTCATCCATAGTAGCTGGATCCACTGTTATTTTTTGAAACCTGCGATCTAATGCACCATCACCTTCTATATTTTCTCTAAATTCATCAAATGTAGTGGCTCCAATACAACGAATTTCACCACGAGCTAATGCTGGTTTTACAATATTACTAGCATCCATAGTTCCACTTGAACTACCAGCACCTACTAAAGTATGAAGTTCATCAATAAACACTATTATGTCGTCTCGCTCTTTAAGCTCATCGATAATAGCTTTCATACGCCCTTCAAATTGACCACGGTATTTAGTACCAGCAATAATAGTACTTAGTTCTAACGTGTAGATAATTTTGTCTTTTAAAACACGAGGTACTTTGCCTTCTAGGATAAGCATGGCCAACCCTTCTACGATTGCTGTATTATGAGAAAGAATGCCATCTGTATAATAACGATGATCTTTATGATCTACTTCTAAATCATACATCGTTATTTCGTCGGTAGTCTTTTCAATAGATGACACTGAAGAAATACCATCTTCAGTTGTAATCTCATCACCAACGCTTAAGTCTTTTACATATACTTCACCTAGACTTTGAGTAAACACAATATGATTATCTGCACATTCTAATCTTAAGCCATTTTCTGTACGAAGTATATAGAGTTCGTATGGCACAGTAGTATGTACATTTTTAATTGGTACCCAACCGCTATCTGAAAGTACCTCAAATCCTTCGACAGGAGTACTGTTAACTATCTTTTTCATCTAATACTCTTTTAAGTTCTTTTAGTGAATTTACCCACAATATATTGTATTCTATTAATACTAAGTCGTTTTGTTTCGTATTGTAATCTTTATCTTTCATACCAGCTAATTCTACATACAAATCATAATCAGTAAGATAGAAGTCGTATGCATATTTACATGTTGGATAATTCTTATTTGCTAAAAACTTAATGTTACTTTCAGTTAAAAATTCTGGCGTAGGGAAGAATTAAATACCGTAAACTTTTCATTGTAAGTTATCATATGATGATTAAATCATTGCGTTAAATTCGTCGATCGTAACCTCAGAAATTTCACCTGTTGCTGTATTCCTAACTTTAATCCTTGTGCTAGGGCTTACACATTTACCAACACCGGGTTCACCTACTAGGACTGGATTATTTTTTCGCCTCCGCCCTAATATTTGGATCATTCTAAAAATTTCTTCAGTACGGCCTACAACTGGATCTAATTTATCCTCTTCAGCTAATTTACTGATATTAGTACCAAATTGATCTAAAATTGTTGTGGGATTATCATGATGTGGAACCCTCGGTTGATCTTCATTTTCTGGATAGATTTCGCCCATTGCTTCTATTTAATTTATTTATTATATGAAGCATTGTGTATGGTGTTTAGGTTTTAATAAGAAGATCTAATGTTCCAGTACCTTTTATTAAGCGGTGATAAACTCCTGTGGGAATATTAATCTTGCCTTCAAGTTTAATAGGAAGTTTATCAGCAAATTGAAATTTCCAGTCAGTTTTGTGTGTTGCTTCAATAATTCGATCTTCTAAATCAAAATGCCATTTGTATAAATGGTCAGGCATTGTATAATCAAAATGCCTTATAATTGTATTACTATCTATGTGTTCTTCCCAATAAGGACGTCGTTCATCCTCTATTTGTTCCAACAATTCATTAATTTCTTGTTGGCCACAACCACAATTTTTACATTTACAATCTTCCATATATTTTAATATAGGCAAATAATATCTGCAGCGGCCACTCCAGTAGTACCGGCTCCTAATACTTGTTGCACTTGTACTGGTAAATGTGTACCTGCTGTCACTCCACCAAAAACAACCTGGTCACCGGTTGCTGTAATTAATTGTATAGTTGCCGAAGCTCCACTAAGTTCACCTATCCATAAAGAACAAAAGGCTTGACTATCTGGCCCTCGCCTAAGATCTGTATCAAAGGTACATTCAGCTGCACCTTGTGCTAATTGACGAGTAGAAATATTATTTTGTAAGTCTGTAAACATGATTAATTATTTTTATTTATGATTTAAGTGCTTTCTGAAAGTCTTCTTCATCAGCAATAGAAATTGCCATATCCTCAAAATCTTCAGAAGATTTTCCACTACGGTTATAATCACGAATCGCTCTTACAGCAGCCTCAATATCGTATTTTTGAGCTTCATTCATTTCATAAGGTGTCTTGGTAATTTCTGGATGATTAGATTCTTTAGAGGTTGGCGAATCTCCTACCACTCTATATGCTGTATTAGGTGCTTCATTTAAAGAATCAAAATACTCTTCGAATAACTTTATATCGATGGATTCGTTTACAGATTCGTTCTTAGCTAATTTACCATAATGCTTTTTCAGATACTTTACAATAGACTGAACACTGTCATCCTTATATCCTAAAGTTGGTGTTTTCCTAGTTGCCATATTCTTTACAGCTCCATCGTCATATATGTTATATGAGCCACCATCAAATTCATCACCATCATAATCCAGATCAAATGAATCATTGTCTAACGTTGTCATATTAACAGTAACTGGTACACCATCAGTTATTGATAATGCCTTTGCAAATCTTTTTGCAACTTCCAATGTTTCTTCTTTAGATAGACCAGCTCGCCGGCCTCCTCTAGATTCTTTAACATTGACTGATTCTTTAATTCTATACTTTCTCATTAAAGATTCTGCATCATCAATGGCATCTTCCAATTCTTGATCATCTAAGTCTCCCCAATATGCAGAACCTTCTTCACCGTCTAAATATCTTTGAGACATTTCTTCCCATTCTCTTTCTGCCTTTCTATCCTTCATTAGAATAACATCAAGATCACCAATTCTATTAACCAATGCTGAGATGCCTCTAGTCATCCCTTGGGGACTATATCCTGGACCGAATTCGTTCATTACTGATTCTGTAAATACGATTAATCCAGAATTGCTTTCAACACTAATACGAGCAAGGGGATATTTCTTTTGTAAAGTTTTAACAGCGGCTGGAACGGCTTCAGGCATATTAACTAATTGTTGATGGACAACTTTAGGTTTGTAACCATTGTTTAACCATGCACCCTTTTCAATTACTACTACAGCAACAGGATAATCAGCTTTTTTAACAGCTTTATAGATAGCTCCTCGAGTTGCCTCTTTAGCTTCATTAACAAAGAATTCTTCAAACAGCTTTATATCACTTTCACGATGTGAATTATCATAATACTTTAAAACAGCTTTATCTTCCATTATGGCATTAGATTCTTTAATTTCCAACATTTCTTTAGAATGAGATATAAGATCTTTAATTTTGGCTTTTGGATCAATTGGAGCTTTGCTTAAATAATTTGTTATAAGATCTTTACTATCTTGAGAAATATCCATTCCATTAATATGGTCAAGAATATCCACCCATTTATCTACAGCACGTTTATTTAATTTAGGATCCGACGCATCCATAATTATTTTCTTTACCTTAGGATCTTTTTTAAATTTAGCAATAACTCGTTTAGCAGCAGGTCCTACTGCATTAATTTTATCACCTATATAAGATTTTAAGGCCTTAGTAGCATCTATAACTATGCTATCACCACCTTTAATACCGTATGCCACATCTAATGCACCCAAAACAGTTGCTAATCCAGCAATAACTTCATAAGAAGGAAGTGGGTCAATAGCTTCATTAACTACATCAAACAACTTAGCAACTATATTTTGCCCTGCTTTATCGAGTTCTGTTTCATCAAATTCAATAATATCACCATCCATCGAATATGAAATATCTTTCATTTCAAGATGGTTTAAAAAAGACCGTAAGTCAGCTCGACTTGCACTAGAAGTATTGTATTTATTCATTTTTATGAATTATTTGTTTATATATCTCACCATGGATCAGTACTCTTAAGGCCTAATTGCTTTCCAAAAAGAGATGGATTTAATATTTGGTTATTTCTTACTTCAAATAGAGTAGGTTTAAATTACCAAGGTTGATCACTTTTAAGACCAAGCTGTTTGGCAAAAAATACACTTGAATAGCATGCCCAAAATCCCGCTTTATTAGGATCCATTTTTTCTTTTTTATCACATCCATGTCTTGCCCAAAAACTAGCGGATGCTCCTGGATCATCATTTTTTACAGATAATTTTGGATCACCCCACTCAATTTTTTTTGCTACAATTTCTCCGGTTTCTTTATCGGTTCTTCCGCTATTACGGTAAACAATAAATTTTTTATTTCCTCCTCGCTCAGGTGAATCAAGCTTAACATTTTTAGTAGTGCCAGATTTTCTATCCTTATAAATAGCTTTTTTACCTACTTCTAGGTTTTTAGCCATCCATGCACTTTTACCCTTTAATATTAAATTTCCCTTGTCCCAGTATTGCTTAGCTTCTTCCCACAATTTTCCATGTGCATCAGAACCTAGCATAAAAATAGAATCAGTTAATTCTAGACCATGATCTATATGGTATTTAAGTTCTTCTGAAACTTGGTTCCATTCGTTAAATTTCTTTATAAATTTCATTACTTTATCATGATTTATTTATCTAAAGATTGTAATACCTTTTTTAAATCAGATTTATTGTCCATTTGTGCACATTTAATAGCAAGGTCACCATTTAAAATAAGAGCGTCGACACCCTTGGTAAATAAAGACCAAACTGCATCGACGCCCCCTGTTTGATAAAAAGAAATTACTAGCTCATCAGTAATTCGCCTTCTATGAAATCCCATTATGTCAATGGATCTACTTCTTCAGAAGCTGCATTTGGATCCACTCGCTCTTCATCAGTGTCATTCTCATATTGGCCACTGTCTAACAATTGATCTAGATTAGATAATTTGGTATGATTATCACGTAGTTCTTGATTATCATTATGAACTTTTTGTACAGCTTTACTGATTACTTCTCCAATTGCTGCCATTAATTCAACGAAATCTCTAGCCTCATGAAAACCTTTACCACTCATCTTAGTCATCATTTGCCATAAGATACTTACATTAGCAGATCTGAGAGAAATATGGTTATCCCACTCTTTATCTTTGGTCTTTGGCTTTTCTTCGCGGAGATTATGATAAAGCATAATAAGTCCTGCTGCCGTAGTATGTGACCATTCCGCTTCTTTTTCTAAAAACTTTAATAGCTTATCAAATACTTTTTTACTTCTAAAGTCCACGCTATATTCTTTAACTTGCATTTCTTTCAAAAGCTCTTCATTTTTAAGCATTAGCTTTTTATGATTTGCTAAAAGTTCACTTTTCTTTGGTGTTTCTACACCGTTATCAGATCCAGTGTCATTATTGACTACTTCCATTGTTGTATTTTCTGTCATTTTAGTTTTGGTTATAGATTATATATTAGTCCTGTTTTATAGTAGGATTTGGATTAAATTCTTTGTTAATATGTCCACATTTAGCACATTCCATAGATTCCATTGGTATCGTATGATCTTGTCCATCTGGCGAAACAAACCGACTAACCTTTCTAAGAAATACAACAGGTCTAAATGTCAGGTTTTCACATTCTTCACACTTAATTTCTGTAGTTTGTGTAAAGTCTATTTGTTGATTTGGTTCCATGTCGATTATAT
>Ga0114918_10005292_pt1 | contig 11085 bp, 11 predicted proteins | sample LantaG_FD_87015 | JGI IMG/M metagenome (GOLD analysis project Ga0114918, IMG submission 87015) | Deep subsurface microbial communities from Baltic Sea to uncover new lineages of life (NeLLi) - Landsort_02402 metaG | ecosystem: Environmental > Aquatic > Marine > Oceanic > Sediment | place... | reverse complement strand
CCGGGGATGCCATGTTTGCCATCTCCTACCGCGGCCTGTTGAGCCTGCCGGACCGTGGTGTCTCCGCGGCCTGCACCGTCGCCTCCGCACAGTGTTACACAGAGGCTGTGCTCCACATCACCGAAGGCCAATGTCTTGACATCGGCTTTGAGACAGACGACGAGATCAACGAGGCACAGTACCTGGCGATGATCGGTGGCAAGACAGCGGCCTTGACCGGCCTGGCAGCCGAGGTGGGTGCCATCATCGCCGGTGCCGGCGATGCACGGCGCGCAGCACTGCGCGAATTCGGCGAGTCGTTAGGCCAAGCCTTCCAGATGTATGACGACCTGCTGGGACTCTGGGGAGATCCTGAGAAGACCGGCAAGCCAGTGGGGTCCGATCTGGTGAAGCGAAAAAAGACGCTGCCGATTCTGCACGGCATCCGATCGAGCGCCGCCTTCAGAGATTTGCTGGCCGGTCAGGCCCTTACCAAGACCGGCATCCCGAAAGCCCTGGCGGAGCTGGAGCGCAGCGGCAGTCGCGCCTACACCGAAGCACAAGCACAACACTTCCACGACCAAGCCCTCGCAGCCCTACAGTGCTCCGGCGGCACCGGCACCGCTCAGGAGGCGCTGCATGCGTTGGCCGAACGTCTCCTAGGTCGTGAGGCCTAGCAAGGTCGTGAGGCCTAGCAAGGCCGTGAGGCCTAGCGAGGTCGTCAGGCCTAGCAACGATTGCAGTCGCTCTAGTCCATCACCTCCGCGAGGCCCAAGAGCGTCAGATCCAGCTCACGCAGCTTGGCCACACCGTCTACCAGCGGGTACGACTCCAGCTTGTTCCCGCGCAGTGCCACCATGTTGCCGCTTTCGCCCTCAAGGATCCGATCGGCTGCGAAGGCGCCCATCCGTGTGGCCAACAGCCGGTCGAACGCCGAGGGGCGACCACCGCGCTGAACGTATCCCAGCACCGTAACCCGCACCTCAAAGCCCAGATCGTCCTTGTGTGCGCTCAGATACTCCGCCACCGCCTGCGTACCGGGCTCCCAACCTTCCGCGATCACTATGATGCAATGATGCTTCCCACGAATATAGGCGTCAACGACCTCCTCGGCGATCTTTTCACCCGAAGGCCCTTTGCGCTCCGGCACCAAGATCATCTCGGCGCCGCCGGCCAACCCACTCGCCAACGCCAGATAGCCGCAGTCCCGGCCCATCACCTCGATCAGGAAGGCACGCTGGTGCGACGAGGCCGTGTCCTTGATGCGATCGATAGCATCGAGGATCGTGTTGAGCGTCGTGTCCACGCCGATCGACTGATCGGTACCGGACACATCGTTGTCGATGGATGCAGGCACGCCATAGGTCGGGAACCCCATCTCGTGTAGCTTGAGCGCCCCGGTCAGCGACCCGTTCCCTCCGATCACGACGAGCCCCTCGATACCCCGCTGGTTCATATTGCGGATTGCCGTGCGGCGCACCTTAACATCCTTGAACTCCGGACAACGCGCGGTGCCCAGGAACGTCCCCCCCATACCCATGATGCCGCCAACATCCCGGCTGGAAAACTGTGAAATCTCACGGTTGATCAGGCCACGAAATCCCCGCCGGACACCGTAGACGTCAGCACCTTGCTTGAGCGCCTGGCGCGTCACCGCGCGGATAGCGGCGTTCAGCCCGGGGCCATCCCCCCCACTCGTCAGCACTGCGATTGATTTCATCCCAGACCCCTCCTAACTAACCTTGTTGTTCGTGCTCCGTCAGCGTTCTCACCAGCGTGTCTATTCTAGCCCGCTCAGCGTCCGTGACAAATCAATCACTCATTGACATCGGGCTCGCCAGACTATAATGAGGTGCATATCGGACCAGGGAGAGCGAACCGGAATGGAAGATCTCAGAGCATCAATGGTGTCGCGGATAAGGACCGCCCAAACGCCGGCCGAGGAGCTGCGTCAGATCTTGAGCCGTCTTGAACGTACAGTTGGGCAGATTGGCCGCAGGGAAAAGGCCGCGGCGGCTGAAACACTCGACCTCCTAGATCAGGCTGTCGCCCTGATCAAGCAGATCACCACCACCGGCGGCGACCTCGCCGCCGAGAACACCCGCTTCAACACGGTCACGCAGCAATTCGACAGGAAAAAAGCCACCTTCCTCAAGGAAGTCGGCGGTGCAGAAGCGCTGCAGAAGTTGCGAGCCATGCGTGAGCCCGAGGAGGACCATTGGTGGTGGTATGCCGATGTGCGGCTGGACGAGGAACGCCGGTTGCATCGGGCCCACGTCCTCCAGCGCGCGGGCATCGCAACAGTTGTACTGATCGTCCTGACCAGCCTATACTTGCTCTTCTTGGCCCCGGACGAGGCGACCCGCGAGCGTTACCGGCACGAACAGAGTGCAGAACGGGCGCTCATCGATGGGAATCCGGCAGCAGCCCTTATCGAGGCCGACCTGGCCCTGTCCTACGCACCCGACGATGACGAGCTGCTCATCCTCAAAGGTATCGCACTCGAACTGCAAGGAGAGACAGAGCAGGCGCAGGCATTGTACGACCGGGCGCAGGTGTTGCTGGGTGAAACTGAGACCTTCCTCGCCCTGCGGGCCCAGATCTATATGGTTGCCGGTCGTGGCGATCTTGCCCTTGCTGACGCCCAGCACATCGTCGAGCTGGACCCGAACTCGGCCCTGGGGCACTTCATGCTGGGCAATGCCAACGCGTCACTGGGGAACACCTACGAGGCCGTCGACAACTATGAGCGCGCCTCCGAGCTGGCCGACGCCACGGAGCAGACCGAGCTCCAGGGTATGGCCAGGGTTCAGCTTGCGAACCTTATGATGCTGATGCAGGCACCCGATCTCGGAACTGGCACGAAGCCGTCGGAGTAGCACTCCGCAGCATCAAAGCCTACCCACCGGCGGGGATGGGCGAAGCCACAGGCCTGCCCTCGAGGGGGCCCACCCCACGCAGAGCTACCTATCCGCATTCCGCGTAGCGGCGAACAGTCGTGTTCGCCCCTCTGCGGAGATGGTCCATCGGAGCCTCCCTCAGTGCTAAGGCGTGGCCACAGGCAACCTAGCCGAAGCTGCAAGCCTGCCCTCGAGGGGGCCCACCCCACGCAGAGCTACATATCCGCATTCCGCGTAGCGGCGAACAGTCGTGTTCGCCCCTCTGCGGAGATGGTCCATCGGGGCCTCCCTCAGTGCTAAGGCGTGGCCACAGGCAACCTAGCCGAAGCTGCAAGCCTGCCCTCGAGGGGACCCACCCCACGCAGAGCAACCTATCCGCATTCCGCGTAGCGGCCAACAGTCGTGTTCGCCCCTCTGCGGAGATGGTCCATCGGAGCCTCCCTCAGTGCTAAGGCGTGGCCACAGGCAACCTAGCCGAAGCTGCAAGCCTGCCCTCGAGGGGACCCACCCCACGCAGAGCTACCTATCCGCATTCCGCGTAGCGGCGAACAGTCGTGTTCGCCCCTCTGCTGAACCCTTGATGTAGGAACAGGCCCGGGCAGACAGTCGGCTCAACACCTTGTCCTCGTAGAAGGAAGGGCATCCTACGCGAGACGGGTACATTCACGCGCAGCCTGCGCGCGAACGTGTTGTGGACGCAAACGGAGCACGCCACCTGGGCTTTCACCCAAATGGCGTGTGAACATCTCGCCGCCCCGACGCGTGACAGTTACCGCGCCATCCACCCTCCATCAACCAGCACAATCGCGCCGTTCACGTAGTTGGAGGCCTCCGACGCCAGAAAGACACTGATCCCCTTGAAGTCATCGGGAGTGCCCCAGCGTCCCACTGGGATGCGCTCCAGGATCTGCCGGCTGCGCGTGGGATTATCGCGCAGGGCCTGCGTGTTGTCTGTGGCGATGTAGCCCGGTGCAACCGCATTCACGTTCACACCGTGGGAAGCCCACTCGTTAGCCAACGCCTTGGTTAGCTGGCCGATGCCGCCCTTGCTGGCCGCGTACCCGGGGACCGTGATCCCGCCTTGGAAGGTCAACAGCGAGGCCGTGAAGATGATTTTGCCCTTGCCACGCGCCACCATGTCCTTGCCGAACTCCCGCGCGAGCACAAATTGCGCCGTGAGGTTCACCTCCAGGACCGTGTCCCAGTAGTCGTCGGGATGCTCCGCGGCGGGCGCACGCAGGATCGTACCCGCGTTGTTGACCAGGATGTCGATCACCGGACACTCCTGCTTCACAGCCCCGATGAACCCATAGACCGCCTGACGATCGGCGAAATCGCACTGATAGGCTTTGAAGCTGCGCCCCAGAGCCGTGACCGCGCCCTCGACCTCGCTGCCGGAGAGTTCCAATGACTTGCTGACGCCGATGATGTCGGCACCGGCCTCTGCCAAGCCAACGGCGATCCCCATCCCGATACCGCGGCGACAGCCTGTCACCAACGCCGTCTTGCCCTCAAGGCTAAACTGTTCGAGGATACCCATAGTCTCGTCTCCTTACGCTGCCACGTCAATGAGAACTTTCATTGCATTGCCGCCCTGCTCAAGTTCGGTGAGCGCATCCTTCAGCCGTTCCAACGGATAGGTGCCCGTGATCAACTGATCCAGCGGGAGCGCATCCCCAGAGGCCAGCTTGATGGCCTTCTTGAAGTCCCGACGCTCGTAGACGCGAGTACCGCGCAGCTTCATCTCGCGCCAAAGGATCGCCTTAAGATCCACCTCCGGCACCTTGCCAAAGATGGCCACGACCACAATCCGGCCCCGAGTTCTCGGCAGTTTCGTCATCATCGCCGCGCCGGCCAGACTGGACGTCACCTCAAAGACCACGTCGGCTCCCGCACCACCGGTGCGCTCGCTGACCAGGGCCACCAAATCCACCTCTCCGGGATCAACAACCTCAAGCCCGAGTTCCCGGCCGATGCGGATGCGATCCGGATTGATCTCCGAGACGATGACGTTGGCCCCCTTGTTCTGCGCCACCAGGGCCACCAAAGCACCAATGGGTCCTCCGCCCAACACAACTACGAACTCGCCGGCTTTCACCTTGCCCAACCGGACATCATGACACGCCACCGCCAGGGGCTCAACCAGTGCGGCGCGCTTCAACGACATCGTCCCGGGCAGCGGGAGAATTGTATGCGCCGGCACGGTCCAGTAGGTCTGGAAGCCGCCCTGCGTATCGATGCCCATGAACTTGAGATTCAGGCAAATGTGGCTGTGACCGGCCTCACACGCCGGGCAGGCATTGCAGGGATCAAGGGGCATGACAGTGACCATCTGGCCGACTTCGATGCCCACCACCCCATCGCCCAGTGCGGAGACGACACCGGAGACTTCGTGGCCCATGATCTGCGAGGCAGCCACGCGTTGATCCATCACACCGTGGTAGATGTGGAGATCGGTGCCACAGATGCCGGCATAGGCGATCTTGACCTGGACCTCGCCGGGCCCGGGCGCCTGCGCCCCGACTTCGCCAACTCGAATTGTCTTGTCGTGTTCGTAGAAGGCAGCTCGTGCCATGTTACGCTCCTTTCAATCTGTTCAGCGTTGTGAGCTCCACTGCCTGTGGCTAGTGCTCATCCGACCGTGGAGTGTCTCAATTCTAGGCGCCCCCACAGACAATGTCAATTGACCCCCTCCAGCTAAACGTCGATCACGCAGTCGTAGAACTGTTCCCCCTGAGGCGCAGCCCGGCAGATCCAGCTCCCGTCCGGGCCCACCACGCCCGACGGGGCAGAACACGGAAGCGTCTCCGGAGAACAGCAGTCCACGGTGACGATCCACAGCTTGCCGGCACGCGCGCGCATGCGCAGGTTGGCCTCATGGTACTGCCAGGCGACCCGGGACCACTCGCTGCCGTCACGCCCCCCGTTGACAGCGTGAAAAAGCACTCGGGCGCCCTTCCTTGCCAGAACCTGCGTCAGGTGCGGATCATCCATCGGCGTGCATTCCGGGTTCGCCCACAGGTCATTGCAGATCAGCCCTCCGATCGTGTGCATCTCAAACGTGAAGATGCGCAGCGGCGCGGCTGCATAGTCGTCTATCTCGCCCTCGGGAGTGGGCGCCAGCGTTCCACAGCACAACTGCTTGCTGTGGAACCCCAGGGTGCCGCCCTGCCGGTCGTAGAAACGAATCTGGTTGTAGCATAGCCCATCGGGTTCCTCGTAGCACGTCCCCAGCGCCAAGCCCACCCCGGCAACCCGCGCGCTTCCGGTCACGGCAGACAATCCGGCTTTGACAGCCTCACGATCGAAGGTCGCGGTATACCCGCTCAGGGCGCCCTCGGGCGTCAGCAGGATATCGGCCCCGACCTGAGCCGCGTACGTGATCGCACGCTCAATCGCGGCAACATTCGACGTCACATCGTGGGTCACGGGCAACTGTGCCCCGGCAACGTGGAGATGCATACTTACCCCCTGTCTGGTTGATTCTCATAGGTATATCGCCCCAGCCGCAAGTGTCAACTGCGCACAACTGGGCGACTTGACAAACACATGCAACCACGCCATAATATTACACGTAATACACTTACGCAGTTGGACAGATACGTGAAACCTCTACTCAAGAGGAAATTAGGAGGGTTACGATGGCAGAAGAGAACGTAGTCGAAGTCGAGGTCAAGAACGTGGTGGACGAGGGAGCCGTGGCAGTGGAGGAAATCGTCCCCACACCCGAAGCAGCGGCGTTTGCTGAGGCCGCTGCCTCTGCGGCAGCGGCAAAGAAGGGCGAGTCGAAGAAGGACACGCCGTCAACCACCATCAAGGACGCGTTGAAGCAGGCCGAGTCGTTCGCCCAGACGCTAGGTGAGGCCCTCCAGGGGCGTGGGAACGTCGTTATGGTGCGCGTCAACGACGCAGCCCTGGCGCACCTGGACATGCTGGTCGAAGCTGAGGTCACGAAGAGCCGCTCCGGAAGCGCGGCTTTCCTGATCAACGAGGGCATCCAGGCCAATGAGGCCTTGTTCCAACGCATCAGCGTGATCACCGATCAAATCGCTGAACTGCGCGAGCAGCTGCGACAGGAAGTCAAGCTGCCGTCGCAGGCACCCAAGTCCGAGACCAAAGAAGAAGCGTAGTCAAGTCGCAGGCAGACAGGCTGTCTGAACACTAGCAAACCCCATAGGGAGGGAACCCATGTCTGAAGAGAAGGTCGTAAAAGCAGAACTGAACGACAGCCGGGCGTCGGACGTGGCGGACGCCATCGCCGTTACCGTCGATGAGAGCGTCAAGCTTTTTGACTCACTGGGCAAGGCGTTGGTCACGACGATGCAAGACGTCTCAAACTTGATGATCATCAAGGTTGATGCCGGCACGCGTGAGCATCTTGACCTTCTGGTCGATGCCGGTGTCGCCAAGAGCCGCGGCAAGGCCGCCACCCAGCTGATCGAGGAAGGGATCACCGTCACGGAAGTCACCTTCGACAGGATCCGCCGCACCCAGGCACAGATCACCGAGCTCCGTCAGCAGATGCGGTCGTTGGTGAAGAGCCGGGCATAACGCACCATCACACGTACGACACAAACGACGGTCCCGCCAAGATCGGCGGGACCGTCGTTTTCCAAGAAATCGTACCAGCTACAGTCCCTGACTGCGGAACAGAGCGACGAGAAAGCGCACGGCAGCTCCGAGATCGCGAATGCGGATGTGCTCGTTGGACGCGTGCGCCCCACTCCCCCAATGTCCCGGCTTCCGCGGGGCGAACAACCCGGGAATCGCGATGCTGCCGTCAGGATCCCGCAGCGTGTTCAGGTCCTCGACCAGACTCCAGGCCGCGCTGGGCAAGATCGACACCATAGTGATTATTGATATTCACTTCAAGATTATTAAGCGAAGACTGGACAAATCAACACCAGCCCCTATACTGGCAGGTAATCACTCAGTTGCCAGGAGAGGTATGTGACAACCACAGACACGGACAACAGGCGCCCCACCGGAATGACCGCGTTTACGATCATCTTGATCGGCCAGGTGCTCTCGCTCTTGGGCACAGCCGTCAGCCAGTTCGGGCTCAGCCTGTGGGTCTACGATCAAAGCGGCATGGCCACGCCGATGACCCGTGTCGCTTTCTGGTTCACGCTGCCACTCATCGTCTTCACGCCCGTGGTCGGTGTGCTGGTTGACCGTGCCAACCGCAAGCTGATGATGATGCTGAGCGACCTGGCCGCGGCCTTCACCACCTTGGTCGTGCTGATCCTCTACATGACCGGCAACCTGGAGATCTGGCATCTCTATATCACGGCGTTTATCAGTGGAACGTTCCAGGGGTTCCAATGGCCGGCCTACTCCGCCGCCATCTCCACAATGTTGGACAAGAAGGACTACACGCGCGCCGGCGCTATGATGGACATGGCCGGCAACTCCTCCGCCATCTTCGCCCCGATGCTCGCCGGGGCGCTATTGGGTCCGCTCAGCCTGTGGATGATGCGCCGTATGCCGGACCTGGCTGCTCGCGCCAGCGGTGAACCAGGGCTCACCGCCCTGCTGGTTCTGGACCTAGTCAGCGCGGCTTTCGCCATCGGCACCCTGCTCTTCGTTTACATTCCACAGCCGGTGGTATCCGAAGTAGGGCGCAGCGCCGACGGCGGATTTCTCCACCAAGCACTCTTCGGATTCCGCTATATTCTTGAACGACCCAGCCTGATGGGTCTGCAGCTCGTCTTCTTGTTCGGCAATCTCTTCCTCTCCCTGGGCTTTATGGTGCGAGGCCCGATGATCCTCGCCCGAACCGGCAGCGACAAGCTCATCTTCGGCAGCATACAGACAGCCGGTGCCATCGGCGGCATCGTCGGTGGGCTGGTCCTGAGCGCGTGGGGCGGTTTCAGACGGCGCGTCCACGGGGTGCTGATCGGATGGGCACTTGCCGGCCTCGCCGTGCTGGCGACGGGGCTCTCCCAGGCCTTGGTGCCGTGGTTGATCACCAGCTTCATCACCGCCATGTTTACGCCGTTGATCAACTCGTCGAACCAGGCCATCTGGCAGAGCAAGGTGCCGCCCGACGTACAGGGACGTGTCTTTGCCACCCGCCGCCTGATCGCTTGGATCGTCACGCCACTAAGCCAACTGATGGCCGGGCCACTGGCAGACAAGGTGCTCGAACCCATGTTCGCGCAGCCAGGGTCTGCGCCCAGCCTGCTGGCCGGCATCTTCGGAACCGGACCGGGTGCCGGGATGGGTGTCCAACTGGGGGTTGCCGGTGCGCTGTCCGCGCTGGTGGGGTTCGGCGGCTACGCGTTCGCGGCAGTCCGTAACGCCGAGGAGCGCCTGCCGGACCACGATGCTGTCGCGACATCCGAAACGCAGGCAGAAGCCGCGTAGACCGGCAGCGCGCGCCACGCACAGAAGAAAACGCTCTCGCCGGATCGAGTGACCCGGCGAGAGCGTTTTATAGGCAAATCAAGATACCGAATCCCGTACCAGACGGTGCGGGCTACTTCTCCACAACAAGCCCCGCGGCACTCCAGTTGTTCATACCACCGGTCATGTTGTGGACGTCCTCGAACCCCTCGCCCGACAAGAAACGGAAGGCCTGACCGCTGCGGTTGCCGCTGCGGCATACGAGGACCACCGGCTTGTCGTTGGGGATCTCATCGACCCGGTCCGGCAGAGAACCCAGCGGGATCAGCGTTGCACCGGGGATATGTCCCTCGGCGAACTCCCAATCCTCACGCACATCGATCACGGTAACCTTGCCCTGTGCGTTCAGCTCAGCCACCCTCTCGGGCTTGACCTCGTCCGAGAGCTCAACCACCTCGGGTGCCGCTTCCACATCACCGGCCACCACGGCTTCCACAACAACGGCAGCATGAGCAACACCACACCCGGTGATGCCCACAACGAGCAGCGCAGCCATCAGCCCCACACGATATAGCTTCTGTCCCATCTCTCCCTCCTGACCGGCTCCCACCGTATGCTCTTGGCTTATTTACTAGTTTATTCTGCTTATTATAGCATATTTTCCAAGCCAAAGGGCAAAATCTCCGGTTTTACCCGGAGATTTCGTGTCCCAACCTGGAACCTTGAGGTCGTCTATGCTGCCTGGCGCCCAACTACCGCCCCATTACCTTGGTCAAACCACGGATAACCGAGCCTTCATCAACCTGCTGGCCACCCATGGAAGGGGCGGACTGAATAATGCGGTCGGCAAGCCGCGAGAAGGGCAGCGACTGCAACCAGACCCGTCCGGTGCCCTGCAACGTAGCCAGGAAGAGGCCCTCACCGCCAAAGATCATCGACTTGAGGTTGCCCGCGCGCGCGATATCGTAGTTGATCTGGCTCTCCATCGCTACCAGACAGCCCGTATCGACCATCAACATTTCGTTGTTCAGACGCTTCTCGATGATCGTGCCACCCGCGTGCAGGAAGACCATTCCATCGCCGCGCAGCTTCTGTAGGATGAAGCCCTCGCCGCCGAAGAAACCCGCACCAAGCTTCTTGTTGAAGGCGATGCTGATCTCGGTGCCCAGGGCCGCCGCCAGGAAGGCGTCCTTCTGGCAGACCAGATCGCCGCCGGTCTCATCAAGGTCGATGCCGATGATCTTGCCGGGATAGGGTGCCGCAAAGGCAACGTGCCGCTTGCCGCTGCCACCGGTGTTGGTGAAGTGGGTCATAAACAGGGACTCGCCGGTCAACACACGTTTGCCGACGCTGACGAGGGAATCGAACAGCCCAGCCTTCGGATTCGATCCGTCCCCCATCTTTGAGACATAGCCGATCCCAGACTCCATATACATCATCATGCCTGCCTCGGCGATGACGGTCTCATTGGGATCGAGTTCGACCTCGACAAACTGCATATCGTCACCAAAGATCTTGTAGTCTACAACATGGCTTTGCATATCTCTAGCTCCCCTCTGGACTAATGGGCTTACCTTCGCAATGTCCAAGCGTTGCCGCCACCGATGACCGGACCGGCACGATCAAAGCTCGAGGACATCACCATGAATAGTACGCGATTCCCGCCGAGAAGTCGCATCCTGAAAGACATGGATGCCGCATTCACCAAGAAACGCTCCTCAACCTGTCATCCCGAGTGACCGATGGCGGCAGGGCCGCCGTCAAAACGCAGAGAAACAACACGATCCGAGCAGCAATGTCCAGAAAGAGTGCTATCGTGATTGCGTAGCTCTGGCGATCCAGACTGATTATATGTAGT
>Ga0114918_10005290_pt1 | contig 11088 bp, 5 predicted proteins | sample LantaG_FD_87015 | JGI IMG/M metagenome (GOLD analysis project Ga0114918, IMG submission 87015) | Deep subsurface microbial communities from Baltic Sea to uncover new lineages of life (NeLLi) - Landsort_02402 metaG | ecosystem: Environmental > Aquatic > Marine > Oceanic > Sediment | place: Baltic... | reverse complement strand
TCAGGTCCAGCGTCAGGGCGGCGACCAGGGCGGGCACGGAGCCCATGCCGCCCACGTACGTGTCCACCTGGCGGGCCAGGGACCGGGCCCACTCGCTGGGGACGAGCGACAGCCGGGGGGTGGACGCTCCGCCGCCGCCGCCACCCGCGCCGCCGCCCGGGCCTTCATCCCTGAAGGTCAGCACCTCGCCCGGCCTGGCCGACCCCGCGCCGCCGCCACCGCCGCCCAGGGCCGGGCGCAGGGCGTAGGTGGCGCCGCTGGCCGACCCGGGCGGCGGCGGCGCCATGTCCAGGCGCCAGCCCAGGAGGCGCTCCGTCGCGCGGCGGTAGGCGGCCGCCTGGGCTGAAAAGGCCGCCTGCAGGCGGGCGCCACGCTTCTCGGCGTCCGCGGCGCGCGCGTCCGCGGCTGCCAGGGCGGCCGCGGCGGAGGCGGTGGTGCTGCCGCCGCCGCCGGGGGAGGCTTGTCCGCCTCCCCGGCCGCGCGCCGCCTCCAGCTCGGCCCGCAGCGCCGCGGCCTCGGCCTCCGCCGCCGCGACCCGCTCAGCCGCGGCCGCGCGCCCGGCCGCGGCCTCAGGGTTGCGGACCAGGTGGAGCACGCGCGTCGCGGCCGGGTTGTACTCGCCCCGGCCCAGTCGGGCGGCCGCGGCCGCCGCGTCCGCGGCGGCGGCGTCCGCGGCCGCCTCGGCGGCGTCCGCCCGGGCGGCCGCCTGGGCCGCCGCCGCTCGCGCGGCCGCCGCGTCGGCGCGCGCGGCGGCCAGCGCGCCCGCGTCCGCGTCCGCCGCCGCCGCCCGGGCTTCCGCTTCGCCCAGGGCGGCTTCCAGGGTGGCCACCCGGTCCCGGAGGGCGGCCAGGGCGGGCGCGTCGGGCGAGGCCGGCGGCGGCGGGCTAGAGGAGGCGGGCGCGTGTGCGTGCGCATCCCCACCACCAACCCCACCACCATCGCCGGCCGCGAACGAGTCGACCAGCCGCCGAAGGTCGGCCCGTTCCTTTTCAAGAGCCGCCAAACGGCGGGCCGCTCGGGCTGCATCCGCGGTGGCGGCTGCCGTAGCCTGGTCGGCGGCGGCCCGGGCGGACACCGCCGCGTCGGCCGACGATGCCGCCACGCCCGCCGCGGTGCGCGCGGCGCGGGCTTCCGCCTCTGCGTCCCGCCGGCCCGCGGTCGCCGCGGCCAGGGCCGCCCGCAGCTCGGCCATGCGGGCGGCCAGGGCTTCCGGTGCGGGCGGCGGGGCGCCAGGTGGTGCGGCGGCGGTGGCGGACCCGACCGCCGCCGCCCGCCACCGCTCCAGCTCGGCGACCGCGGCGCCCGCCTCCGCGGCCGCGGCCGCAGCGGCCGACGCCGCCGCTTCCGCCCGGTCCGCCCGCCCCTCCGCCGCGGCCAGGCGTTCCCGCAGGACGACCGCCGCCTCTGCACCGGCGGCGGCTTTGCGGGCGGCCGCCGCCTCCGCCCGGGCGCGCGCCAGCTCGTCCCGGAGCGTGCGCTCGACCGCGGCGGCCGCGCCCGCGTCGGGTGGCGGTGCGCGCCCGCCACCGCCCGACACGGCCTCCGCGGCCGCTGCCCGCGCCTCCGCCGCGGCGGCCTCCGCTTCCGCGGCCCGCCTCCGCCGCCCCTCCTCCGCCGCGGACGCCTCTGCCGCGTCCAGGGCGGCCTGGACGGAGGCGAGGTTGGCGGCCGCCGCGGACGCGGACGCGGCCGAGCGCGCGGCCTCCCCCTCCGCCGCCCGCACGGCCGCGGCCGCGTCGGCCGTCGCCCGGGCGGTCGCAGTGGCGGACGCCTCGCGCACGGCGGCCGCCATCGTCGCGGCCGCCTCCGCCCCGCCCCGGCCCGTCAGGGCGGACGCCGACGCCGCAGCCGCCTCCTCGGCCGCGGCCGCGCGCGCGCCGGCTGCGTCCACCGCCGCCTCCGCCTCCGTCAGGCGGGACGCCAGGGCGGCGAAACGGGCCAGCTCGTCCTTGAGCGCGTCCTCGAAGCGGGTCGCCTCGGCGGTCGCGGCGGCCGCGGCCGCCGCGCCGCGCGTGCCCGCCGCCCGGGCCTCGCTCCGGGCGGACGCTGCCTCCCGCTGGGCCTCTGCCAGGGCAGCCCGCAGGGTGACCGCCTCCGCCTGCGCCCGGGCCGCCACCGCCTGCGCGGCCGCCGTCTGGCCACCCCGGGCGGCCAGGAAGGCAAAGATGTCGCCCGAACCCGCCGCGGCCGCGGCGGCGTTGCCGCCGGGCAGGGGGGCGAGCAGGTCGGCATCGTCGTCGTCGTCGTCGTCAACGGGCGAGCTTGCAGCCGGCCCGGCGGGGGCGGGGGGCGGTGGGCGAGGACCGGTCGCACCTCCACTGACCCGCCCCCGGCGTGGGGACGATGCTGTCGCCGCGGCGTCCGCTGGCGGCGCCCGGCGGGCCCGCTTGGGAAGCTGCGGAGGAGGAGGAGGAGGAATTGAGAGAAGCGTGAGGACGTCGCCCCCCGTCGCGCGCGGAGAGAAGAGAGTGATTGAGCGCCCCTGCTCTCTCTCTCTCTCTCTCTCTCTCTCTCTCTCTCTCTCTCTCTCTCTCTCTGTCTCCTCTCTCCTTACCTGCTCCTGCTCGGCCGGGGCGGCGGCGCCCGCCGTTCGGCGGCCGGAGCGACGGCCGGGCGAGCCGGCGGAGGGCGGGGCGGGGGCGGGCGCGGACGTGCCTGCCCCGGCCCCGCTCGCGCGGCGGGTCGAAGCGGCCGCCCCGCCCCCGCTCGCCCGCCGCGTGGTGGCCCGGGCCGACCCAGTCGCCGCCGCCGCCGCGTCCAGGGCGCCGCCCAGGTCGCGCGGGGTGGGGGCCGCGCCTCCTGAGCGAGGCATTTTTGCTGTGTTTTTTTCTTCTCCCCCTTTCTTCCCTTTCTTTGGTGTGGGCGCAGTCTCCTTTTCCGCAGCCTCTTTTTCCGCCTCTGCTCTCACCTCGGACACCCCTCCCTCCCCCTCCACTCCACAGCCCCCTCCCCTCCACGGGCGCCGCCCCCGTCCCCAACCCGCCCTCCGGCGCCGCCGCGGACGCCCTGCTCCTGCGCATGGAGAGCGGCGCCCCCGGAGTGCGCACCGCCCGGTGGGGCGGCGCCCTGCACGTGATGGCGGGCGGCGGCAACCCGCTGTCCCTGGTGGAGGCGGCCGTCGCGGCGGCGGCCGCCCGCTCGGGCGGGGCCGCCCCGCGCACGACCAAGCCCCTCCCCGCCTACGTGGACACGTTCGGCTGGTGCTCCTGGGACGCCTTCTACTCCCGCGTCTCCGCGGCGGGCCTGCACGCGGGCGTCGCCAGCCTGGCCGCGGGCGGCGCCCCGCCCCGGACCGTCATCATCGATGACGGATGGCAGTCGACCGACCTGGACCCCGCCCTGCGCCGCCCGCCGCCGCCGCTGCCGGCTGGGGGGGGACAGGCGGCGCAGGCGGCGACGGCTCCGGGCGGGAAGGCGGTGGCGGGCGGTGGTGGTGGTGGTGGAGAGGCGGCCGTGGCCGTGGCCGCGTCCCCGGCCCGCCCCTGCCCGCCTGCCGCGGCGCCCAGCCAGACCTCCCCGCCCCGCCTGGGCGGGCTGGAGGCCGAGGCGGCGGCGGCGGCGGCGGCCGAGGCCGAGGCGGCGGCGGCCGTGGAGGCCGAGGCGGCGGCCGCGGCCACGCCTGCCACCCCGCCCCGGGCGGCCAGCGCGGAGCCGCCCCCGCCCCGGGCGGGGACGCCCCTGCCCTCGCCCCCACCCCCCCCACCCCCGCCCCCGCCCCCTCGCCCCTCCACCATCGCGGGCGCGCTCGCGTCTCTGGAGTCCGCCGTCGAGTCGGCCGTCGCGGGCACGGCCGACGAGTTCGAGGCGGCGGAGCGGGAGATGCTGGAGCGGCTGGCGGTGCGGGACGTGCCGGCGGGCTCCTCCCTCTCCTCCGCCCTGGCGCAGCTGACGCAGCCGGAGCAGACGGAGAAGGAGCGGGCGGCCGAGGCGGCGGCGGCCGCGGCGGCGGGCGCGGCGCCCCCGACGGCCGCGCCCCCTCCCTCCTCCTCCCTCCTGCCCTTCGCCTCCCTGGACCATGGCGCCCGCCTGCCGGAGCAGCACTGCTCCGGCCCGCACGGCGGCGACCTGTGCGTGGTGGCCGAGGAGGAGGAGGAGGAGGAGGCGGGAGGCGGCAGCGGCGGCGGCGGGGGCGGGGGCGGGGGCGGGGGCGGGGCGGCCGCCCTGGCCACGCGCCGCCCGCCACCGCCTTCCCTCGCCACGCTCCTCACCCCGCTCCTCTTCATCCTGTCGGCCCTGGCCCAGCGGGGCGTCGGCCTGGCCGTGGGCCTGTTCGAGGCCGCCGTCGCCAAGGTCTACCAGTACATCATCGACCCGGCCCCGCCCGGCTCGTGGCCGGTGCGCGCCTTCGAGGCGGCCGTGACGGGGCCGCTGAAGCCCGCGATGCTGTAGTTCTTCGCGGCGTCGGGCGACTTCACGCGCCGGGTGACGGCCATCCCGGCCAACTCCAAGTTTGCGGGCCCGTCCACGACGGCGGCGTCCTACTGGTCCGGCACGCCGTCCGACCTGGGCTCCGTCGTCGCCTCGCTGCGCCAGACCCACGGCGTCGAGGCCGTCCTCTGCTGGCACTCGCTCTCAGCCTACTGGGCGGGCGTCGCCCCGCCCGAGGGCCACCCGGGCGTCGCCAAGTACAAGGCCCGCCTCGTCTACGCGTCCCCCACCCCGGGCATCGCGGAGGTGGAGCCCTCCATGCGGTGGAACCCGGCCGTCATCGCGGGCGTGGGCGTGGTGGAGGACGTGGGCGCCTTCTACGGCGACCTGCACGCGTACCTGGCCGGGTGTGGCATCGCGGGCGTGAAGGTGGACGGCCAGGCGGGGGCCGGGCTGGTGGGGTCGGCCCTGGGCGGGGGGGCCGCCACGGCGGGCGCCTTCCAGGCCGCCCTGGAAGCCTCCGTCGCCGCCCACTTCCCGGGCAACACCACCATCAACTGCATGTGCCACTCGACCGAAAACCTCTTCCGCATGACGGGGTCGGCCCTGGTGCGCGCGTCCGACGACTTCTACCCGCGCGACCCGGCGTCCTCGGCCGGCCACCTGGCCGCGTGCGCCCACAACTCCGTCTTCCTGTCCGGCGTGCTGACCCCGGACTGGGACATGTTCCACTCCCGCCACCCGGCCGCCCGGGCGCACGCGGCGGCGCGGGCGGTGAGTGGCGGGCCGGTGTACGTCAGCGACGCGCCCGGCTGCCACGACTTTTCGGTGCTGAGCTCCCTCGTCCTGGAGGACGGCCGCACCCTGCGCGCCCGCCTGCCGGGGCGGCCCACGCCGGGCACGCTGTTCGACGACCCCACCACCGACGGGTCCACCCTACTGACCGTGTGGAACGTCAACGACCACGCCGCCCTGGTGGCCGTCACGCACGCGCAGGGCTCCACCTGGTCGCGCGCGCGCCGGCGCTTCGAAGTCCACGACCCGTCGCCGCCGCCCCTGGCCACGGTCGTCTCCCCGTCGCACCTGCCCCTGGCCTCCACGTCGGGGCCCGGCGCCGACCGTGCCCGCCCCTGGATGGCGCACGTATCGGGCGACGCGGGCCTGGCCCTGCTGGCCGGGCCGGGCGAGGGCGTGCGGGTGGAGTTGGGCGCGGGCGAGGCGGCCAGCGTGACGCTGGCGCCCGTGACGTCCCTGGGCCCGGCCGGCCCCGCCTTTGCGCCCCTGGGCGCGGTCGCCATGCTGAACGCGGGCGGCGCGGTGACGTCCTTTTGCCTGGAGCCCGCGGGCGAGGCGTGCGGCGTGGGGTCCCCCGTCGGCCTGGCCGCCGCGGCCGCGTGCGAGGCCGTGGAGAGCAGCCGCGGCCGCGGCGCGGGCGCCCTCGCAGGCGTGGCCCGCCTTTCCATCAAAGGCCTGAAAGAGATTCTGTGCTACTCTTCCGTGGAGCCCCTGGCGGTGGTGGAGGCGGGCTCCGGCGCGCCCCTGGCCTGGCGGTACAACGCGCGGGACGGGGCGCTGCGGGTGGCGCCGCCCCGGCCGGAGGGGCGGGCGGTGCTGGCTGCGTGCGGGGCGGTGTGCGAGAAAAAGGAGGGCGAGGCGGGCGCCGCCAGCGCCGCCCTGCCGCCTCCGGCGGGCGATTGGGGCTTCGAGGTCGCCCTGCCGGGTGACGGTGCCATGCCCCTGCCGGAGTGCGATGCGGCCGCGTCCGCGGCGGCGGCGGTGCAGTGAGGAAAGGAAGGGGGAGAAAGGGAGAGAAAGAAAGGAAGAGAGAATCATTTGTTGACTTTTGGTGTTTTTTTTACCCCTTCTCCTTCCGCCATGCCCGCCCCGCCCCCGCCGCCCTACACGCCCACACCGCAGGAGCTGGCCGCCCTACGGGCCGCTCTGGATGCGGACTCCTCCATCCTGACCCGCCTGGCCCGGTCGGGCGAGGCCGGGCTGGGCGGTGGCTGCACTGAGTGGCCTGCGCCCGTCCTGACCCGCTGGCTGGTGGCGGAGGGCGGGTCCGTCCCCAAGGCCGCGGCTCGCCTGGCGGAGCATGCGTCCTGGCGGGCGGAGCGGCTGCCGGACGGGTGGACAGCGGAGAAAGGTGCGTGTGTGGGAGAGAGACGAGAGAAGAGAGGCGGAAGGAAGAGGGAGGGGTGCCTCTTGGCAGGCACACACTTGGCAGGCACGCGCGCGCGCGCGCGCCCACGCGCGCGGCTGTGCCTCGAACGTTGTTGACCTCCTCTCTTTCTCTCTCTCATTTCTCAACTCGCACGCGCGCAAAAACACGCACTTTCCCTCTGTACCTCTCATTCAGAGGCCCTCATAGCGCCCGAGCTGGCCCTGGGCAAGACCTTCGCGTCCCCGCCCGCCCCCTCCCCCACCTCCGGCGTCGCCCGCCCCTTCATGCTCTCCCTGTCGGCCCGCCACTTCCGGTCCGCCCGGTCGCCGCCCCAGGTCGGGGAACTGTCCCTGCTGTACGCCATGGACGCAGTCGCCGCCGGTGCGTCGACCGCTGAAGCGGCCGGCACGGGAGACGGCCGGGTCGTGTCCGTCGTCGACATGCGCGGTGTGGGCCTGGCAAACTTAGACGGCCCGACCTCGCAGGCCGTCGTCCGCCTGGCGCAGGCGGCCTTCCCCGAACGCCTGGCCGCCACAGTTCTCTATGGGGCCCCTTCCATCTTTGGCGCCATTTGGTCCTTGGTCTCCCGCCTGCTGGCGCCGGCGAGTGCGGGGAAAGTCTTTTTCCTGAGCGAGGGCGGCGACTGGAGCAAGGTCCCCGGCGTCGACCCCGCCCTGGTCCCCGCCTGCCTGGGCGGCGGCGGCGGGGGGCCGCCGCCTGTCCCCATCCAGGCCTTTGCCCGGAGCGTGGGCCTGGGGCCGGCGGGCGCGCCCGTCGTGGGGCTGCGAGCGGACGTGCAGGCCGCCGTGGGCGACCCCCCGGCGGCGGGGGCGGGCAAGAAGGTGGGCGGGCGGGGCGTCGTGTCCGTCACGTCGCGGGCGGTGTGAAAAGGAGGGAGAGACATGCCGGGGAGGCTCTCTAAGTGGCCGGGTGCGGCATACGGCGTGGGGCGTGTGTGCGTCGTGTGACTGTGACTTTCGGCGTGACGGGTACAGACGCAAGCGCACCCGGCCCAGGGCCTGCGAGGTTGAGCGGACAGCGCGCGCACTCTCTCTCCCATTCGCGTGTTTTTTCTCGCCCTCCGCTCCACCTCACAAGAAGACGCGCCATGGCTGACGACTCCCAGGGCGGCGATGAGATCATCGGCACCCCCCTTCCCCTGACCGTCCGCGCGACGGCGGGCGGCGCGACGACGGCGGTGCCGGCCGCGACGAGCGGGTGGAGCGTGGCACAGCTAAAGCAGGCAGTGGAGGAGGCGGCGGGGCCGGGCGTCGCGCCCGCAGACGCCCAGCGCCTCATCTACAAGGGCCATATCCTGAAGGATGGCGAGACGCTGGGCTCGTACGGTGAGAGAGGTAGAGAGAGGGCGTGGAGGGAGAGAGGGAGGGAGGAAGGGGTGCATTGCCCCACACAGCCGTTCCCCCCTCTCGCCTCGGGCACCAAAAAAAAGACTCACGCCCCTGCACTCCCCCCTCTCTCCAGGCATCACCCCGGGCGCCACCCTGCACATGGTCGTCTCCAAGCGGCCCGCGGGGGGCGGCGGCGCCGGCCCGGCAGCCACCGCCACCGCTGCCCCACCGTCCGCCCCGCTCGGCCTGGGCGGCCCGGGCGGCGGCGGCCCGTCCGACCTGGCCGCCTTTGCCCGGTCGCCCGCCGCGCGCGCGCTGCTGGACAGCCCGGACGCCCTGGCGGCCCTGGTGGCGGCCTCCCCGCAGGCCGCCGCCCTGGCAGCGGCCAACCCGGAGTTGGCGGCGGCGCTGCGGGACCCGGCCACGCTGCGCGCCGCGCTCGCGGCCGCGCTCGACCCGACCACCGCCGCCCGCCAGGCTGACCTGGCCCTGTCCAACCTGGAGGGTTTGCCCGGCGGGGTCGGCATGGCAGCCCTGCGCGACATGAACGCCAAGCTGGCGGCCGCGGACGCGGCGGCCGCGGACGCGGCGGCGGGCGGCGGGGGCCGGAGCGGCGGCGGCGGCGGCGATGCCTCGTCACAGGCGGCCGCCCTGGCGGCGATGCTGTCTGTCGCGGCGGGCGGTGCCGGCGGCGGCGGCGGCGGCACGCCCGCCTCCCCAAACGCGGAGGCCCTGCCCAACCCCTGGGCGCCACCCGCGGCGGCCGGTGGCGGCGCGGGCACCGGCGGCCCGGCCCCGCCCTTCCCCGACCTGGCTTCCTTGCTGGGCGGCGGCGTCCCCGGCGGCCCGCCCGGCGCGTCGCCCGCCACCGCTGACGCCCTGGCGGCCCTCCTGTCCTCCCCCGCCATGGTCGACGCCGCCCTAGCGTCCGCGCCGCCCGAGATGCGGGCCATGGTGGCCGCCAATCCGGGCATGCGGGAGGCGCTGAGCAACCCGGCCCTCATCCGGGCGGTCCTAGGCGGGATGGGCGGCGGGGGCGGGGGTGGTGGCCTGGGCGGTGTCGGAGGAAGAGGTGGGGGTGGTGCCGGCCCTGGCGGCCTGGACCTGGCCTCCCTCGCGGCGGCCCTTGGCCGCGGCGGCGGCCCCGGTGGCGGCAGCCCTGGCGGTCTGGACCTGGCCTCCCTCGCGGCGGCCCTGGGCGGCGGCGGCCCCGGCGGCGGCAGCGGCTTTGGCACCGCCCCCGCCCCGCCCCCGCCTGCCGACCCAGAGGCCGCCTACGCCTCTCAAATTTCCTCCCTGGAGGCGATGGGTTTCTGCGCCTCGCACGGCCGGTCCGCCGTGGTGGAGGCCCTGGTGGAGACGTCCGGCAACGTGGCGGCGGCGGTCGACCGGCTGCTGGGCGGGTGAAAGAGAAAACAAGGCGAACAAGCAATTCTGATGCTCTCACGACGGTGACAACGACAGGCCCCTTTCTTCTCCTCTCAAAACAAAACAGCGCCCGCGCCCTCCTGTCGCTCTCCGCCGCCGAGGACGGCAGCGCGCCAAAGCTCTAGAGGAAGGTGCACGCGGTAGAATTCCAGTCGCTGGGAACGTCGATATCTGCTTCGCGCGCATTCCCTTCCTCGGCCGTCGAGTCCTCAACCTCTTCTTCTCATGCGCCCGCCTTCGTCGTCGTCAACTTCTCCGAAGAAGGGGGCTCTTCTCCTCCGGTCGCCTCGCTGGTCATCGTCCAGGCCCCCGTGGGCGACGCCAGCGCCGCGGCCGGGGCGGCGGAGCTGGCGCGCGGGATCACGGGCTCGGCCTCAGCACCTTCTCCCTCGGCCGTGCTGCTCTTCGCCGCGCTGCGCCTGCCAAACGTTTCCTCTCCGTCTCCTTCTTCTTCGAAGAAGAAGAAGCCAGGCTGCGTCGTCTTCTGGGGCGCGGACCGCGGGGCCTTCTCCCCGGAGAGCAGCAGCAGCTCGACTGGAGGAGAAAGCGAGACTCTCCCGCGAGACGTGAGGGTCTCCGACGGCTTCGCCTCGGCGCTCGCACTCGCGCTTTCGCTGGGGCCCTCTTCCCGAAGAATCGCGCTCGCGGCGGTCGACAGCCCACCGGCCGCCGGTCGTCCCCTTCGGCTCCTCTTCTGCCTCCGCTTCTGCTACTACTTCCGCCGACGAGGAGGATATGGAGGCCCTGGAAGCCGCGAGCGCGCTGGGAGAGGTCGCGGCGGAGGCCCTCGGGGCCCTGAGGTTCTCGAGGGCCAAGGCGGCAAGGCTGGTCCCGTCGAGGGCGGCGCTGCTCGAGGCAGCGGCGTCGTCGGCGTCGTCGGCGGGAATGAAATCCAACTCTGCTGCTGATGATGATGATGATGATGATGATGGTGCCTATGCTCCGCCTCTGCCTGCCTGCTCAGGTCGCGGAGCAGATGTACGGGTAGAGAGAGTCGCCGCTTGCTCTCTTTTTTTCGTCTTTCGTTGTTTTTTGTCGAGGAGTGTAAAAAGAGGGGGAAAAAGAGAGGTCGGGGTCGTCGAAAGGAAGGGGCGACGGGAAGGGCAGCGCTCCGGCGAACGGGCCCTCTTTGTTCCCGTCGCTCCCGCTCTCTCGCACGCCGCCACATGGACCCTTGCGATCCGGCTTCTGAGGCCGAAGCCGGGAGGCTTCTGTCCCGGCGCGTCGTCAGTCACTGAAGAGGAAGGCGAGGAAGAGGAGGGCGAGAGGCCGCTCTGAAACGAAGGCCGCGCGGGCCTCTTGCCACCCGACGAGTTTCGACGGGAAAGCACATCGAGGTACAGCACACTTTTCTTTTTCATGAGAGGAAACCCGTGTCGAGTATTTTCCCCTTTCTTCTACATTTTTTTTCAGCAACGAAAATCTGTCGCGGAAATCTTCGCACTCTAACGTTTCCCTCGGCTCTCTGCAAAAGCACCTGCACCCTCTCCCCCTCCTTCACCTCCGCCTTCGTCCCCTTCATCACCACACGGCGTCCCCTGCGTCCCCTCGGCATACGCAAAGTGCGCGGTCGCGCTGCAGGCCGCCCCCATCGCCACCAGCACCATGCACCAGAAGAACGACCACATGTCGATCGCGATCATGGGGGGCGGCACGCCCACCTGGATGTTGCGCAGCGGCGTCAGCGCAAACAGCGCGCCAAACGAGAGCGACATACGGCCCAAGTCGGCGTAGCGGGGGCGTATGGCCACGACGTCCAGTCCCACGAGGAAGACGCAC